>Ga0126342_10004963_pt1 | contig 22998 bp, 14 predicted proteins | sample Cyp1metagenome_FD_92528 | JGI IMG/M metagenome (GOLD analysis project Ga0126342, IMG submission 92528) | Coral microbial communities from Lord Howe Island, Old Settlement Bay, Australia - Cyphastrea 1 metagenome | ecosystem: Host-associated > Invertebrates > Cnidaria > Coral ...
TATATATATATTATATAAAATATAAAATATAATATATAATATTTTATATAACATAATAAAATATAATATAATATAATATAAAAATATATATTATATATAATATAACATATATAATATATAATATATAATATTTTATATTATATATAATATATAATATATAATATAAGATATAATATAATATATATATATATTATATAAAATATAAAATATAATATATAATATTTTATATAACATAATAAAATATAATATAATATAATATAATATAAAACATATATATTATATATAATATAACATATATAATATATAATATATAATATTTTATATCATATATACTATATAGTATATATATAATATTATGTATATATTCTGTATATTTTGTATGTTATACTGTACATATACACACCTGCCAAGATCCGGAGTCCCTCCCGGAGGGATCCCATCGGTTTTTTTTTTATGTTAGATCCGAAGTCTCCAGGGATTCGGACACATAGCCAGCCTGCGCGTGGATCTCCGACTTAGTCGGACTAAGCATAGCCCCAGTTCCAACGTGGGATATACCCTGTGTATATATATAATTATATAGAGATGGGTTCTTATACCAAGGGTTCTTAACTGCTTAACTGACTGGGACCACCAAATCATGGGAGTTTCTCCTCAATTTGCCCACAATTCTTGAAACTATTCATCTCTGTGCTGGGAAATGCTGAACGGGACACCCAACTTTCAAATGTGGACGGCATGCAACTTTGGGAGCACCCAGCTACCCGCATGTTTTGACACGCTTAGTACATTTTTTCATATCCTCATGATTGCTGGTTGATTCATTTTTGATACCCCCATTGTTGATGATTGCATCATGAATATCCACATGATGGTTAAATAACCACGTCATATACCCATCATTCCCTGATATTCCCTGTTTCAAGGACCATCAGGTCCATCAATTGCACTCGCTTAACCCAGATGGTTGCAAAAGAAAAACGGATTCCCGGATTCTGTGTAACCCCAAAAGGATAGAAACGTAAATTCCTACTGAGATAGTGGTTTTCACTGTACCGTTTCTATTTATATACGTATGTTTTTTTGTTGTTGTTCGGGGTTGCTATACATGTGTTTGCTTGATACTCGCACTTCTATTCTGTAGATTTGACATTTTTGTTGATAAAACATTCCATCCTTGCTGATAAAATCGTCCAGGTACAATTCTCCATTGTTCCTCAAATCTTCAATTGTTGCTGATTAAAGTGAATCCTCCATCTTCTTTGGTCAAAGGAGTTTCGAGAAACACGAACCAAAAAAAGGGTCGCTGTTGTTTTTGCACGCGAAAATCAATGTTTCATTGAAATCCCAATGTTTTGATCAACCATTCTCACCATGTTTTCATGTTTTTTCATGGTTTTCATCCCCACTTTTCAGTGAATCTCTCAATTTTTGCCCCAAACAACCGGTGTCTCCACGGCGGCGCTCTCCGGCGCGGTCTCCGGCGCTGTCCGTCCGCCTGTGCCGTTGCCGCCGCCACCGCCGCTTGGGCGCCATAGAAGACCGCCGTGGCGATGGCTGCGGTGAGAAACGCGGGGATTCCCAACGGAAAATGGCAGTAGAATTGGGAGAACAATGAGATACCCTCTGGTAAACAAACAAAAAGCTATTGAAAATGACTATTTGTAGTGGATTTACCCATTAAAAATGGTGATTTTCCATAGTTACGTTAGTTTACCAGAGATCCAGAGGGTAATGGCCCAACGAACAGATGGAAAAATGATGGGAATATGGTTGGAAAGTGATGGGAACAAAGTGGAAAACATTGGAAAAATGATGGGAAAATGATGGGAGAACAGTTGTAGATGATATAATGGGAATATAATGGGGATATACATGGGATATGATATGATATGATGAAGCTTTATGAGAGGCAACTTGGCAACCCTGATGACAACAATCCTAATTCTTATGGACCTGTGGATCCAAGTATCTTCTTAGGAAGTGTTTGGGGTATGATTTGGGGGGTCAAGTACCTTCTTAGACAGTGTTTGGATCCATAGGGAATGAGATAATGCGATAATAACACATTGTTGTCTAATGGGATAATAACTATAACATCTAATAACGGTTTTGTTGGGATAGGAACATTTGTTAATAAGTGATTGGGTAGCATATAATAACTAATGGGAATATGATAATTTCATGAGATGGGATGATAATGATTCATAGGGACATCATGGTCACATCATGGTCAATAAAAGACATCCCATCATTACACAATGGGAATAGTTCAAGAGCATAATAGAGATAATGATGATATAATAACTAACATAGATGTGGAACTTGGCTCCTTTATGGATGATTTATAGATAATAGGGGTAAGAATGAGAAATGTTTACGGGCATTTTCATAGTTATATAATGTTATATAAATATAGTCTTATATAGTTTAATAGGAACATTTCATGGAATGTTATACTTGGAAGATAATCATGGAATAGTAATGGGACAATAATGGGATAATAATGGGATTATATTGTTTACTGCGGATAAGCGGGAATATTAGTGAAATAGTCCTGGAATATTGATGGAATATTCATGGATGCTTGGAGTTTTGACCCCCAACAGTGGCATAGAGAGATATAGGTTTATAGAGTTTAATAGATTCAATAGGGGCAATAGTGGGATAATAATAATGGGCTATACTAGGCCAGTTACGCTGCACTGAAGGTTTGCCACTATCCAAGGTCAGTAATCAGAGGTAACTACATGACTACATTATCTAATTTGTTGTGGTTAGGAGCGATCTATAATAGTTACTCCAATGTGAAGGTTTGTACCAAAGTGAAGGTTTGTACCTATCCATTGTTATATATGTGTTCATATATTAGTCACTATCCAATAGTAACTAGTGTAACTCAATGGTTAAACATGTCGTATTGCAACGCACAATACTTATGTATTTATACATGATTTACTCTACTATACTAGTGACAATGGCGAATAATTCAGTGGTTTAGTAACTATCAAATGGTTAGTAAGTACGTATCATATTATTGTACATATATATATATATATATATATATCAATGAGTATAGTTACTTCATTAGTGGGTTAGCTCCTTGCCTATCTTACTAATCTTCATTGTAACTCAATGGCTAGTTGCTATATAATAGTGATTCCAATGAAGGTGAGTAACTATCATAAGATATGGTAGTAATTATCCAATAGTAACTATTGTAATCCAATGGTTAGTACCCAAATGAAGGCTAGCAACTACAAAATGGTAACTAGCTATTCTGGTAGTGAGAGAATAGTGAATAGTCCTTTTTTTTTTTCGCAACTATCATTGTTCCATGGGCACAAGTGATTAGTAGCTATGTAGTAGTTACTCCAATGAAGGGTCGTAATTATCATACGATGTAGTAGTAAGTACTGTATCCAATTGTAATTATTGTAACTCAATGGTTCATAATATCGTATTACAATGGGCCATACGTAATGTCTACTAGTTTGTTAATAACTATATGTTACATCGCAATATACTATATTTGATATACATGGGTTATGTCATATTCATGCAATTAAGGTTAGCAACTATCCAATGGTAAGTAGCTAAAAAAAGTAGTGCGGTAGTAGTTTGAGTAACTGTCATTGTTTCATGGGTCTAAGCGGTTGGCAACTTACAAATCCAGTGGAGGTTCTGTACTATCCCAGTTGTACTACTATACTACACCATACTATATCATATTACTATATCATATTCCTTCATGTACATGTACTTGATTATATATGATTATATTGGATAGTTGACACTCAACTGGGGTTTATGGTAATTAGAGATAACCACAGTGAATTGGGCTTGTAAAGCAAATTTTGGGAGCTACATGGAGGATCATCTCATGTCCATCCAGTAGTAAGTGGGGCACATCAGTGACCAACCCACTCAAAAAACAGGCGCAATCCCAGGAATCGAGGTACTAGGGCTATTAGCCAACTACCAACTGTGCTAATCCTCCACGTAGTGTACATTATACATGGAATCTCACCATTTAGCTGAGAAGTATGTATTGGTAAGGGAGAAGTAACTCTAAGTAACTGCAACAAGTCATTTTTCCCATCGGTACACTGAGCTTATTGTAGATTTTGATGATGCTGGGCTTCTCTGAAGTGAAAGGGATCAAATTACCAATCTGTCATTGGAATAGCTAATTGGTCAGTATCTGTGGAATGTGAAAAAAAATCCTCATTCATCTCATTGGTCATTCACCTCATGTGATTTTCCCTTCAATCCATGGTGAGAATGTTGGTGATTGCTGCTTTTTGGCAGCCTCCAAAAAGATGCCGGAAAGTGTTTTTTTAGAATGTGATAGATGAGATTTACCTCATATTTCCAGGTTTCTCACTTTTCTATCTAATCAAGGTTGCTGTATGCTAATCAAGCAAAGATCAAGATTTGTAAAACCAGGTAAAACCACTAGAATCCAAACAGAAGGCAACAAAGTTGACCGTGTCTGAATCTTTTTCATGTTTTTTTCTGGGTTACCCTCTTCGTCGTAATCCCCGCCAAAAAAGAGAAGAGCATAATCCATGCCCAACAAAAACACAAGTTCAATATATATATATATATATATATAATATACCACCCTTGAAACCATCGCTTTCTAGTGTATCTATTCACCTTAGTGACCCATATGGATGGGTATTCTTGGGAAGCGATGAATCCCAATGGTGATCATGTCGTGCAGACTTTCCCTTGAACCAATGCATTGGTTAGTTGTATACTAGAAAAACAGAATGGAATGGCGAGAAATGGCTTGTGGTATGTAAATCCCACTTGGTTGAATTGAACCTTGGTACTTCTACTCAGTATACCTGGCTTTCGCCCATTTTATAATCTGTCGTAGATGTACATTCCTGATCTTAGATAGCATATGATACCATGCTTTATTTTCTGGTTGGTGGTATACCTACCCCTCTGAAAAATATGAGTTCGTCAGTTGGGATTATTCTTCCCAATATATGGAAAAATAAAAAATGTATAAAAATGTTCCAAGCCACCAACCAGATTATTTTGTTTGGCTGGTTACTTTGAATCCATATCTCCTGACAGCAAAAACATATTGCCGAAGATTGCCATGGCGGCGGCCTTGCGGGTCCAGAAAGTTCATGTTCATGTTGCCATTGCCCTGGTGCTGCAACAAGGATACACCGACGATGAAAACCATGAGAAACTATGAAAAGATATGAAAAAATGAACGAAGATGAACTCAGATGAACCTCAAAAAAATCATGGCGGAAAATAGGTTTAAGTGGAGAGTCGTTGGGATAGATCCACAGGTAAAACAAATAGTCATCGGATAGAACACGGGGGGGACATGATTATCCCATGTTGCAAATCTCCAGGGTCAAGCTGTTGGGGTACCAGAAAATTGGTCATGTAGAGGAAAAAACATTCATTTCCAAGCTTGATCATTTTGACATGTATATATATATATACACATATAAATGATCCATACCCACATGCCTTTGTTATACATTGCATTACATCATCCCCATCTCTTTTTTGGCGCAGCATTTTTTTTACCTCCCGTTTCAATGCTCTTGAAAAAGAACTTAGAATTTGCGGACAAGCGCCATATCCAGCCCATTCCATCAGTCGCCATAAGTCGTATCATCTGCCTCTTCGTTGGGCCATCCGAAGTTCCAACCTTGGAAACCGGATCTGAGACTTGAAGTGGAACCGTTGAGACCCTCGAAACTGAGGGCTCTACCCTGCAACATCGGATCTTCAGCCAAGCATTTTAAACAAGAGGAATAGGGGTTGAGCCTCTCATAGATCTAGCCTGTACAAGAGCTCTGATTTATTAGCCCATCACTTCTGGGAAAATCATCTGTAAATGCGTACAAACGAGGGAGTCTTTTCCATTTCCAGCTTGGATAATGGGTCATAGTTGGCGCAATGTGTTCCTCGCAGGGATCGGGGGCTGTTTTGGGATAACCTCCACAGCTGTGATGTCACATTTTCACTCCAAACAGCCTCCAACAAGAAAGTTAAGACATTCTCACGGATTTCCAGCTCACCAACCTTAAAATAGCCAACCAGCAACAAAGATCAGCCGCAACTGAGCTTCCAAACCTTGGGCTTGTGCTTGCTGCACTTGCTGAGCTTGTTGAGCTTGTTGCGCTTGCGCTTGGGCTTGCGCTTGCTGCCATTGTTGGATCTGTCCCTGCCTCGAGTTGCGAGTGGTGCGAATGGTAGGCGAAAACAAGGTCCAAAAGGTCCAAAACATCAAAACCAAGGGGATGGGGTCAGGAATTGATTGGCATGTTTTCATGGGGACAATGATGATCATGGGGAAAGTAAGAATCATAAGAATCATGGGGTAAAATGATGATTACTAGATTGGTTTACGGGAGTTTTGTTGATAGAACCATGGGTTTTTAACCCGAAAAAATCTGCGAGTTTCCTGCACATTTCCCAACGAGTTCTGCTGGATGATCGGAGCCTGGGACGATCCAGCAAGGTACAGTATCTCAAGCTACAAGGTGCTGGTGCCCACCTTGACGTTGTGTTGGTGCCCATCATACTTCACTAGTTATATATATATATATATATATATATCACCCTTTTCAACCCAACAGGCCTAGTATATCAACCAAGCTGACTATGGGGCACCACAGTGAACCACTAAGGTGGATCTTACCCCCAACTCGTGGGATGGCTATGACCCTCAGCACTGAGCTCTCGGACTGCTGGGCCAAAGCCGCCCAGTTGTTGTAGGCCTAGCCATGGACTGAACAGAGGACTTGGAATGATATCAAACTTAAGTGCAGTTGTACGATGCGAAATCATGCCTAGATAATCACTTCTGTGTATACATATATATATGTATGTATAATTCTATATACATGTATATTATATATATACATATACATGGTGGCATCTATAATTAATATTGGGGCATCCTGGTCTCCTGCAACCGAGTCAGCTGGTTGCTTTGTGTTGCCAATGGTCCGACGAAAAACTCAGGATGGGAACCCTGGGAAACCCATCCTGTCGCTTTGTGAATCGGGACTCCAAGGTTCAAAAATGTTCGAAACCAGATTTGTCCATGTCATTCCATGAAATACCGGCTGCTTAAGAACGAGATTCCGAATGTTCATGATTCATGAAGTTCATGGCTCAATCTTTTTCGGGGGTTGGATGATGTCCTAATTTTTCACATCACCCAACTTAATTGGGGATATAATCTTCAACAGATATTTGAAAGTTATGTGAAACAAATCCCCAAAATAGGACATTTACCAAGCCCTGTTTTTGGGTAGTACCCCCAGAACTCATCAAAAGAAGTGAATCGATCTCTACCATCTTCCCAGCCTCTGGAAGAGGGCGCCGGTCATACGGTAGCTCCAGTTCTAAAGGATTATCAAATTAAAAGCCCCAGTAAATATCATGATATTTGATATGAGAACATATGATGACTATGGCTATATAACTAAGATGACTTCCAATAGACTTGATATTCTCATATATTCTCATTCCCAAAGCGGTTTTCAAATGGTGTTTGTCGAAATCCGTATTTCGACAAAGACAATTCAGGGGGATGGGCCAAAATGATCACCCGGAAATGCGGGGTGTTTCTTTCCCAAAGATGACCACAACAAAAACAGGTTGGTCCAATGGTACCCCCCACTGACTTGACACAGCCTCACATCTTATTCGCAATGGAACAAACAAAACATGAAACTGGGAATGGTCCATTTCTGATTGTCAAACCATGCCAAAGCCAAATGCTTCATGTCTGGACCCATGTCCAACTATATCTGGTTGGTGGTTTACCTACCCCTCTGAAAAAAAAAGTCAGTTGGGGTTATCATTCCCAATATATGGAAACATAAAATTCATGTTCCGAACCACCAACCAGAATATGGTTAAATCTTAACAATTCACCAACCTCAACGCTTCGGCTCTTCCGGGATTCCCCGGAAGAAACATCATCATTTGAGTGATGTCGCAGTGAAGTTGTTATAATCTAATTTATCCTCATTATAGTCACATTACACAATGACAACCGTAGTTATTAAGTTTAAGAGTTCTATATACACATATATGTATAATAGTATCCATTCCAGGGATTCCAAACATCATGGGCATTGGACATTGGGCATGTCTATGGACCAATGATCATTCCCTTTGATGAAGAAAAGTGATCAGTTGACCTTTGTACATATCAAGTTAGTTCTATATCCCATTGCAGCCCCGTTTCTAGATGATGTTACGATTTCTAGTTGATTATACTATGATTATAGGCATTATACCATTTATAATCAGTAAACCATTTATGACTATTATCTAGTTGATTTCTAGTTAATGTTACCATTTATAATCATTATACCAAACCAGAGTTTTGGCAACAGGATTGCTAACATAGCATTTGCCCAAGGTTCCCAAAACCTCCAATAGTACATCATACTCATCATGGCAGCAAGGACCTAAATCCAGTGGTGAATCATAGTTTAATCATGTCCCTGTAGAATGACCATATCTGGTTGGTGGTATACCTATCCCTCTGGCCCTCTGAAAAATAGTCAGTTGGGATGATGACATTCCCAACTGAATGGAAACATAAGAGCCATGTTCCAAACCACCAACCAGCTATTATAGTCATCTAGATTGATGGGAAAAACCATGAACCATGTTTAGTTGATTATACTATTGGATATCCATGGATAGTAAACATTTAGTATAACCAACTGACCAGCCGCTCCCGGGCACCGTAAGATCTGCAGACGTTGGCACCGATGGAACCGTTGGCGGGATCGCCCCTGTCTCCAAGGTCCATAGGAAATATGACTTGACCACCAAAACTTGGGACTGATCCATTTAGCCTCTGGTAAACATACAAAAAGCTATTGAACATGGCAATTTATAGTTGATTTACCCATTAAACATGGTGATTATCCATAGTTATGTTAGTTTACCAGAGGGTATAGTTTATGTAATATGTATGATAGGTTTCTGTTGGTTTTAAATAGTTTTAAACCTGAACTTGGCTTTGCAACGGATATCGAAGTAGTTGGAGTTATAAACCAACATATCAAACAGTGATTTATCCACCAGGGAGTTCGCTGTACAGCATTTTACCTCAGAATAGGGAAAAATGGAAGTTGATCTATGAATCGGTAACTTGGTCAGGCTAGGCTAGTTGAACTTCACCCTGGGGCGCAGGGGATCAGGTCGGATCAGGTAATTTTTGGTGACGTTCAATGAATGGACTGTACCAAGTACCAAGCCCTGATTCATGGCATGGAAGGTGCCTTTTTCTTGACCCGATCCAGGTGGGAGAGGATGTTTGTTTAGCTAAACTGGGGAACATTGACAGGAATTACTATCAACGAAGTTGGGACACTATCGTTGCCATGGCCAATATGATCATCATCGAAAAAACTGGGGATGCCCTGGTCAACTTGAAAGCATGGGATGTCAACAAGGAATCCGGTCAAAGATATGGGATTACCCCCAGAACTAAACGGTTGAAGCCCAGCAGTGACCGTATCCAAGTGCCAACAGTCAAAAGTGGATGCAAAATGCAAAATCAGTGGGATATATTATCCTCTTATGATCTCTTATGCATAACTGGCTTATAGTGGCCTGTAAGCAAACTCCATGGCCCATCTAAGTATGTACTGGTTCCACAAAAAGGTGGAACCAGTGCACCTTCACACGGCCTCAACCTGAGCGGCCTCAGTTAAGCTATGTTAAATACATTTTCTTCAGCCGCCAACTCAGAAGGCTAATATATGGTTGTAGAGTTCATAAAGGTGAATCTTTCTGCAGTAGATGAGTAGATAGAACATGGAAAAAGATCACCTGGAAATCACCTGGAAATCACCTGGAAATCACCTGGAAATCACCTGCAAATCTGGAAATCACCTGGAAATCACTTGCTCAAATTGCGGAAAATGGCAATTTGATGGACCTGTTTCTCCTAGTCTGAGCTATTTGCACCCAAAAAATCACCGATCCCTGGTGCCAGTGGTGCCCCAGCCTCAGCTGGGTTGGTCCATAAGCAGGTGCATCACCCCCCCACCAGTAACCCCCCTCAAAATTCTATAGAACCCCCCCAAAGAGATTGAGAAAAGGTTAGGTTTCCCACCATTTAGACTAAGAGACTACTGTTCTATCTATCTTTTTCGGGATTGCAAAAAGAAATTGATGTCAAGTCCGATTTTAAAAGAAATACATTGGTCACTCAACACAATAAGCGATACTGATTCCCTTCACAGTCAAGTCCCCTTCATGTGGGGGCTTAACAACTGGTAATTTCACAGTTTGATATTGAAAATCAGCCTTTTCCAAGAAATTACATCTGGTTGTGGGTCAAAACCCTGGTACCCTTGCTGGTAGGGCTTGATGCTCATCCCTCAAAATATGGTCCTGATACGTTTTGACCCATCTCCATCTGTGGCCGCCTATAGGCCTATACCATGGTTAGAAAACTGTGGCATCTGTGATCATTTCACCTTTTTCTCTGGAAAATCACCCGCTTTTATGGCTAAATCATCTCCAAATTGGCCATTCCCAACAGAGCTAAATGAACAAAAAGGTCCAGATCTCGAAGCCCCACTTCCAGCAAAATCATTGGAATAAGTGGGCCTTTCATGGCCTTTCGATCATGTGATTGGGAAACTCTTGGCTCCAACTAGCTCCAACTAGCTCCCCATGCAAAATCGTGAACATGATATTACAGTGTTTAATATGATGAAATACGAACATTACATGAAAAAATATCATGGACATATCATGGAAATTTGATGGAACTTCCCAAAATGGGCGAATTATCCCCAAAATGGAGGTTTCCAAAGTCATGTAGCCCCTAAATCCATGTAAAAATATGATTTTCCCATAAAAAAACATGGTTTTCCCATTAAAAAAAAAAAACATCTATGATTTTCCCATAAAAAAATAATCCATTTTTTGGGTACCCCCATGACAACCATGGTGCACCTCCAGGTCCAGGCCAAGGTGGCATGAAATTCGCCGGAGGCCTCGGCCGTTGAACGAACGGCCGGCCAAAAAAACAGCCACGGAGATGCATCTATGCAAGCAATCTAACTGGGGCACATATATATATATTATTATATTACAATGTACATGTGATTTATTGTGATTGTGCGGACGAAATTACTTGTTCATGTTCATGCAACATGAAATACATGAACTACCCTGTTTCATGGGATATATGGAGACTTTCTCGATGGACTTTCCAGTTTGGGTGTGCGAAGCTGGATCAGTTTGAAGTGCTTGTTATAATGGCTACGAGTAGTAGTTGGTTGCTGAATGTGTTTAGATGTGTTTAGTGGGGTCCAATCAGTATAGAGAATGTTTGCTGGGATATATAAAAGATAAGTACCCTCTGGTAATTTAACATAGCTATTGAAAATGGCCATTTATAGTGGATTTTCCCATTAAAAATGGTGATTTTCCATAGTTATGTTAGTTTACCAGCGGGTAGCCTTTTTAGTGTTGAATGTGTTGTGGAAACAAAACAGCGAACCGGTCTGATGGATGATCCTCCAGGCTGGGGACTTGGCTAGTTATGTAATGGGGGTAGCAAATCAAATACCCTTGAAATGTCACGGAAATCTGATGGAATTTCCCAAACATGGGCTAATTATCCCGGAGATGGAGGTTTCCTAAGTCATGGGGGTAGCCCTAATTCATCGATTTTACGCGGATTTTCCATTACAAACCATCCATTTTTGGGATACCCCATTTTCGGAAAGCTCCATATACACATTATATTATTTAGAAGATTCCTCTCAAGCATGGTATGCAAGCCCATTTACACCCCGAACGATCTTCCTGCAACCTATCTGTTGCGGCTCCAGGCGTCAAAATTCTGAGGTACACATGGTTGCTTTGTTGGCAAACATGACACTGGAAACAAAAATAACCTATGGAAGTAGATGTGTTCCATGTTGGTTTCCGGATTGAAATTTCGAATTTCGCATTTGTGAAGTCCAGATTTGATTTTTTAAAGTTCAAATGTTTTTCGTAGCCCATGAGTCATAAGGTTTCAACCCAAAGGTGACCGAGCGACACTCTGATTAAGATCGGTTGTTAATTCATGTTAATAAGCTCATTAAATGGCTTAGATTAGATCGCTAATAATTTCTTTATAACTTCATAAACCATCATGAAGATATAAGTCCTTCATAGCATTAGCCCATAAATAGGTATAAATAGATCATTCATTGAGCCCTGAATGTGGTAAACATTTGCAACCCCAGTGCCATCTGCACCATGCCCAAGTCATCACAATCTTTATTGGTTTAATTAAAACCAATCATGGTATAAATCATGGTATACTCATTAATCATCAACATCAATTACATACCATGATTAATACCACGACTAAAAGATTAATACATATTAATTAATTTGTGATTACATACCATTAATTAATACCATTACACAGGGTATATCATATATTACATATATGGGGTTGCGTCAAAATTTGGGTATGGATCGGCCCGCGGTGATCCAGACGTATGGAACGGTCTAGATCACCTGCGTTTTGGTATGGATCGGGGGCATGGATCGGCCTGTGGGTTCAGGGGGCTTTACATTTTGACTCGCAGCCATATATATATATATATATATATATGTATCTATTGGAAGTGTCATTCGTAGTTACTCGATTAGTTACAGTAATAACAACATAAGTATAATCCCCTCAAAACATCAGTTACTGGTTGGTGGTTTAAACCATCCTGAAAAATATTAGTCAATGGGAAGGATTATCCCATACATGATGGACAATAAAAAATGATTGAAACCACCAACCAGGTTAATAGTATATGATAATCATTGGTGAATGATGGAAAACCATTGGGTTAATAATGGTTAATAATGGTTAATGATGGTTATTAATTATGGTTAATAATGATGGTGATTAACGTTGGTTAATAATGGTTAATGATGGTTATTCATGATGGTTATTAATGATGGTTATTAATGAGGGTTAATAAGTAAATGAGTTCCATGTCAGCCCCTGAGCCAAGCCACTGAGGCGCAGCAGCTCCTGGCGCCGGAGTTCCCCAGTCGCTGGGCGTCATCGGAACACGTCCGGAACTGCGGAGCTCCAAGCGCTTCGGTGCGGGGCGGGGGACAGTGACAGTGACATGGCAGTAGAATTGGGGGAACAATGAGATACCCTCTGGTAAACATACAAAAAGCCTTTGAAAACGACTATTTATAGTGGATTTACCCATTAAAAATGGTGATTTTCCATAGTTACGGTTAGTTTACCAGAGATCCAGAGGGTAATGGCCCAACGAACAGATGGAAAAATGATGGGAACATGGTGGGAAAGTGATGGGAACAAAGTGGAAAACCATGGAAAAATGATGGGAGAATGATGGGAGAACAGTTGTAGATGATAGAATGGGAATATCATGGGGATATACATGGGATATGATATGATATGATATGATGAAGCTTTATGAGAGGCAACTTGGCAACCCTGATGACAACAACCCTAATTCTTATGGACCTATGGATCCAATTGCCTTCTGAGGAAGTATTTGGGGTATGACTTCTCAGGAAACACGTGGATCCGTAGGGTATTAGAATTTTCAAAACAGAAAACATGTAGCAATGAACATGAAAAGAAGAAGGACCAGGAAAAAATATCAACACACATGAAACATACGCAAGCAGGAACAACTAGAGGAAGGCCCACAAAACAATAACAATAACTAAACAAAAAAAACAAGAACATTAAGGACACATAGGAACAAGAAGAACAAACATAACAAGAACAAACAATATATATATATATAATGACAAGAAAAAGAAAAACAGACAATAAAACACCAAAAGAAAACAAAAGCAAAAATAACAGGAAAAACAGCCACATTCACCACCGCCCCAAGAAGAAGGAGAATAAGAATGCAGAGGACTGCAAGGTGAAACATATAGGAAGATAGGAAGAATAATATTATAACTCTGTATTGACAAACAATAATTGCAAAGATTCGAATGTCATAGAAACCCTTGGGGCAGAGAAGCAAAGAAGAGGCCCTAGCCATTGGGAATCATCAGATGGAGGCTCAACTTCCAAAAGTGATGAAGAAACGTGTCTCAAATCCGGGTCAAAGCTGGTGGAGATCAACAGAATTTTAGAGATTCGTCTCAGTGATGCCAAGGACACGTTTTTTTGTGAGTCTAAAGGATTTACCATCTGGTTATGTAACATAGCCATGGAAAATCACCATTTTTAATAGGTAAACCATCTATAAATGGGCCATCTATACCATGGCTATGTTTAATAGCCAGAAGGTAAAACTCCAGAAAAAAAATCATATCACCCGAAGAAATCCGGGGAATCACCCCTAACTGCTTGGTGAAAGCAAGAATCCGGAGCGTCCCAAGTCCCAACCTCTTTCATTGCTGGTTAGAGCTCAGTCTCATTGGATGATTTACCCTCTGGTGAACTAACATAGCAATGGACAATCACCATTCTTAATGGGAAAATCCACTATAAATAGCCATTTTCCATTGCTATGTTATAGTTCACCAGAGGGTATCTTTTTTTTGGCTGAACTATCCGCATCTTGCGCTTGAAATTCCAATGTTTGAGTTGATGAATTCTGCTGTCCATCCATCTACTGCAGTACCCAACAAGCAGCAAGCGACAACCATCTTAAGGCATGTGATTTCCTTTTTCTTGGTCAGACTTAATGGGGTTATTTTGGATTGGCCTGTCTCAAGGAAAAAACTAATGCTTCAATGCTTCGGTGGTTTTGTAGACAACACTGTCACTAATGTAAACGCAGGAATGTCAACGCACCAAGGTCAAGAAAGCTTGATAATGCACATGCCTGTGTTGTTGCGTCCTTGTCAACAGTTTATTCCCCAACTATGTTCACCAAATCGGTGGCCCCCCCTACGATGTCTACGGGCAAAACAGAGGCTTCGGTCATATACAAGTTTTTAAAACCTGTACCTACTGGTTGTGAAGGGGAGAGTTGATGTCCCCTCTTAATAAACCATTAGGATTATGTTGTTAAAAATTGACCCGGACCAAAATTGTTGATGGTTAACTACCCTTTTTTGTCGTTGAAATCCAAATACGCGGTCATCGCACCATGAAATTGGGAATCCTCCAAAATTGATCATGACATAATTCCTGTTTTCGATCACGGTATGAGTATACCCGCACCCAAATTAATGGGTTAATCGAATCCAACCAGTGACCATGGCACAAAGGTTTGTCTGAAACTAGAGGATACCCCTTTGCATGGCCATTCAAGTAAGGAAAATGATAATCAACAATGATCAACCATGAAATTTTAGAATACCATGTTTTCAGGCAAAGCCACATGTCATAAGAGTCATAAGATATGATATCCTCCGGTAATTCAACATAGCAATGGAAAATCAGCATAGTTAAAAGTAAAAGAGCTATAATATAGCTATAAATGTGCCATGGCCTCCATAGCTATGTACACAATGAAGCGAGTAACAAACAACCAGAGGGAATATCCCAGTAATAGTAATAAGTGGATTAGAATATAATTTCATAATATTTAATCCCACAAAATCACCATAAAGTCCCATTATCAATCATCCCATTCTCCTAAGGTTCCCACAAAATCACCATAAAATCCCATTAAAGTCCGATTATCCTACCATAAGATATCATGATCCCATCTTAACCACCTACCTCCCACCTACCTCCCATCTACCTCCCACCTACCTCCCACAATCTTCCAGGATATCACAGGCACACCTTGCAACCTCCGGTGGCGACTTGCTTTGCTTCGGGCTCACAGGGGCGTTCTTCTCGTTCTTCTCTTCGCGGGCCTCCCTGAGCGCCGAAGAACTTGTTAAAACCATGACTACATATATGGATATATAATCCCTTTAGTAAATATCTATACTAACGTTAATCATATATAATTAATCATTTCCAACTACATCATGGGATGGGATTATATATATATATGATAAATTAGGATATATATATATTATAATTATATATATATATTATATATATCATATCATTACTATACAATGGATTATAATTATTTTACTTACTGAAAACTATAGCAGTCCGTTACGTAACTATACTGGTAGACCATCCCATTGGGGCTGATGGTAGATATAGGTAGCTGATTTACGTGCAAAAAGCAGCTGTGAATTGACCAGAATTGACCAATTGACCAACCCTCAGACGCCATTCTCATTGGAAACACTTGCGGCAGAATGAGGGCTTTAGGATGGGTTTAGGATGGCTTTAGGATGGGTTTAGGGATACAGAGACAAACTTCTTTTTCATTGAAACATAGATGAAGCAGCATGGTGCGGGGTGCTCGGAGTAGACACCGCTGGCTACCTCTGGGCGGCTGATTCTCCCTGGGCTCCCCACATGCGAGCGAGGGCCTCCTAGAGAGACCAAGGTAGCGAGGGAGAAGATTCACTACTCACTCTCCCCAAGAGGACAACAAAAGCACCACCAAAAAAACATAAAGCTACCGTGCTTGTCCTTGCTCTGGATTCTTAAGTTATCCTGGGTTTTTGCTAAAATCCCCTTAAACTAGGGGTCGATCAATTCTAATTGTACTTTATCACTATCCTGAGGGTAGCCCGCCCAAAAGAATAGTCAAATTTACTCATCCGGGTTTGACGTTCGTATATTCTTTCTGCTGTTGATTTAGCTGTCAGCTCAAGAGATTGTCCACATTTTCGCTCTTCAAGGCACGTTTTCGCTCCTCACAGTAAAATACACTCTTGTGAAAGCAAGGCGGGTGCCGGCACCTACATCATCTTACATCTGTTCATACCATCGTTCACCCTTGCTCATATTAGCTGGTTGGTGGTTGACCTACCCCTCTGAAAAATATGAGTTCGTCAGTTGGGATTCTTCTTCCCAACTGAATAGAAAATCATAAAAGTCATGTTCCAAACCACCAACCAGTTCGGGTTCAACAATGGTTCAAGCCATCTTCAACCCCCATCATCCATACCATCCATCATATGAAAGTCGACAGGTGATCATCCGGGCGGAGATGAACTAAGGAGAAATAGATGGTCAAACGACTACCCAAAAAATAACTTGAGATAGGAAAAAACATGAAACAACGAGGTTCCAAGGAAATATCAGCAAGGTTTTCAAAGATTGAACATACGCGAAATGGAAACCTCATGGTGGAAAGCTCATGCAACATCATAATTCCCACATGTCCAATATATCCAATTGTTCTATTGATTTTGGGATTGCTATACTACGAGTCTACTTGAGGCACGATATGTGGATCAGCAGATTCTGGTCAAAATAGCTATTTTTGGCATTGTCACCCACAGTTGAATTTGCTCAAGAGGGCACCAGTGCCAGTGAAACATGCAACCATTAAACTGACCACCGGGAATGCTGAATAAAACATCTTCAGCAACTTATGTATATATATATGTACACTATAATTACTATATATATATATCATATTGTATATATACACTATAATTACTATATATATATATATTATATATTGTATATATATAGTGTATTATATATATAGTGTATTATATATATAGTGTATTATATATAGTGTATATATATAGTGCATATATATATAGTGCATATATATAGTGCATATATATATAATATATTTATTGTATATATATATATATTGTATATATATATATATTGTATATATATAGTGCATATATATATAAATATGATTATATATGTACGGTTTGAAACAGGAAGACACCATCTTTTCTCGGCATGCTTATAATGTGTTCAAACTAGGTCAGACATGTCGTTGCTGTCCCCTCCTCTTCCTCCTACCAGTTTTTCCATCGTTGATCCATCGTGAGTCTTGTGCGCGTGTCACCAGAGGAATGAGCCCCAAACAATACAGGTTTCGGTGAAATTGGCTAGGCCAACGGTTGGATACGCTGAAAATAACTGCTTAGTTTCTAAAGTCAATGAGGGATTCTACAGTCAGATTGAGGATTATAAACCAACAGAAATTAACTGGGGCCTGGGGCTGGCCAAAAAAAAACCTCACCCTCCAAGCCCAGCTGTCCGGCGTCGGAACGTACGCCACATACTCACCTTAGGGAAGCACATTCCGAATTTCACGGGATTTGCCTATGGTACTGAAAAATTTCAATGGAGAAAAAAACAGGAATTGACATTTTTGATTGATTACCATGACAGATGATGGTTCCATTGACATTCTTGATGGTTTCATAGATGATGTTCCATCAAAACCATTCAGAACCTTCGAATCTCGATGGGATTTGCCATTCTCCGGGTGTTGGGGATGGATCCCTTGGATACCCCCATGGTAAACAAATGGTGAATCCATCTCAATCTTCCTGGTGTATCATCATGGAACCCGAAAAAAATCCTTAAAGCATTCATGTTGGGTTGATGGCTTTGACCCACACATTTGGGCTTGGATAGCATCATGGTTCTCATTCTGTGAACCCTCCTCTTGATCATTTTGCTGGCCACTTCGGACATATATACATGAACGTACTATCTGATAGTACTTGAATGCAAAAGGCGGAGCTACATAAATGAGATTTGATCATGATAGCTGCTTTAGATCCTAGATGAATTCCCCTAAGTACTTAAGCAAATCATCTCAAAATCGCAAACTTCACGTGGCTTGTCCGAACACCAGCGATCCAAGGTACAACCCTTGTTGCCCTCGATCAAGAACTCCGTGGGATAATTCGCGAGGAAATGCTTCAGGCCTCGCAGCAGATGGATGTGGTTGATCCCACGATTTATAGCTGGTTGGTTGGTGGTCAATGGGATGATTGTTCCAAATATATGGAAAAATACTGTAACATTTTCCAAACCACCAACCAGATAGGCTTTCTGCTTTTTAAGCTTTCAACAATTTCAAGGTGGTGCAGGATTTCGCAATCAGTATGCTGGTTGCTGACACAGGAAAATTCCACAAACCTCATCAAGCTATTTCCTTAAAAATCTATGATGATCATCTAATGGTAGGGGAGTGGTCAACCCAACAACAAAAGGGAGTTGACCCCCCGAAAAATGGGATGCACTGGGGACTTGCCGTGGACCGATGGTGATTAATGGATATTAATGGTTGGATCCCAGTATGTTTGACTGTATGAAACTGGGATACCCAAGTCCAATGGATGTGAAGTACTTAGATGGGCAATGGAGTTAGTTAACTAGTTAGTGAATGGATGATAATTGGGATATAGAGGCTTATATCCCCAGTTACCAACCAGTTAGTTAATCCCATGGCCAATCTAAGTATATAATTCACGTACATGTATTTATCATCGTCCACATTTGATTTCCGCGTATAGTTTCCTCAGCTTTTGGACACACCCATGTGGCTGCCCCTCTTTCAAACCAAAATTTGCCCCCATGTTCAACCCCAAACACAAAATTTAGATCTAAAAAAGTTCTATTCATTGTAAGTGCCTAAAAAAGTGAGATTCTTCCATCGTTTTCCCAGCGCCACCTTGATCCATTTGCTTCAAGTAGGCACGGGCGCCTGCAAAATGGCCATCTATGCCATGGAAAAATGTGACATTTTAGCACTTTAACCATCTTAAATCACTGAAATATGGGGCTTCCCGTGTCAGTCTTGGAATGTCTTGGATCTAAATCGCAGATCTCTGACTGTGCTCCTGCAGTTGCAACATCTCTGGGGCCTCACTCCAGTTGGAAAAATCATAAGTCACTAAACTGAAATAAGGTCATTGTGGGATAGTGACCCCTACTAACCATCATGCTACAGTGACGTCACGAAGTGAGGTCATTGTGTCATTGTTGTATGTTTTCCAGAATATTTCTAAATACCTAGACTACCCAGACCCTCAAACAAAGCTGGAAGTACTAAACTGGTTGGTGGTTTCAACCCCTCTGAAAAATATTAGTCAAATGGGATTTTTCTTCCCAATATATGGAAAAATAATGAAAACTATAACATGTTCCAAACCACCAACCAGATAGGCCCTTCTATTTTTTTATGGGCGCAAATGATAGGTCTAGAGACGTGCTCATGGCTTCAACAGGCCTCAAGACGGCACTCCCGGCACGTCCCAGGTATTTTCCGCGCAGCATGCGGAGCTCCCCATGCACACTGCAGGCCAATGTTTTCCCTTGGTTGGATCATGTTCATCAACCTCAATGGGAAGTCACTCATCAGTTTCATAGGATTAAACACGATGAAAGTCATGTTTCTTCCTTTCTGGTGCTGGATTTCTTATCCGTTTTTCAATAGGTTTTGACGGTGCTTATGACTTTGGCCAGGTCCCTACCTGTTCAACCAATACGAGTTCATCGGGGTTCTTCACATGTTTCGCCCCATGAAGCCATTCCCAAAAATGTCCAGATCTTGGTCAATGTTGATCATTCCTTGAGTCCTGATGGTTGAAAGCAGGACCCTACGGAGGGACCAACTAAGAACAGCCTGAGCACGACACGTGGCTGGTCAAGCTGCGACGCTGATCTCCAGCATCAATTCATCCATGTGACTCTAGTCATTCCACCGAGGAATGAAGCCGCGAAGCTGCAAATCTTTCCAAGCACTTGCAAGTGAATATGTCATTGAAACCAAAAGGTGGGTTGGATTGCTAGAGGATTCCCACAACAAGGTTTTGGGCCACCAGCATCATATTACGTTTTGGTGTTGCTGAATATGTTTCCTGTGTATCTTATGATCATGTATAAAGTTATGTATAAAGTTATGTATATAGTTCCGGCGCCGGAGCGTCTTCTGGTGGTTTCCCCGATGGGCTTGGAAATCAGAAACCACCAGCTAAGAATTAAGATACATGTCTTATAAATTCAACATATACCGTGCAGCAATCGACCAATACCAATGTTTTTATGAACCGTGGCGGACAGAAAAACCGCTGGGAGATCAGCAGCCCATGAAGCGCGCCCAGCGCCCTGCGCTGGACGGGGCTGGTGCAGCTGGTGCGGCCCGTGACGCGGCCCGCGGAGGGTCAGATTGGACGGCAGCACACGGCTGCTCGACACCTGGCGGCCAACAACGGTGGCATGCAGTTTTGCTAAGCTGAAGGGCTACAGTTCTAGCCCTCAAGCCAGTTAGAACTGGCTTATGTATGTTTATGTTCATGATATATAGAACCAACGAGTTGCGGGAGTTATAATCACATCTAAAAGTTTTAAACTCTTAATTAAGGGCCATAAGTGTAGAAACCAATGGAAACTGTAAACAATCTAAGGGCCATTGATGTGCGGGAACTCTGGCTGGTCATTGAGCCGAGCATCCAAAAAAAACGGTTTGGTAAGTGTGACGATCACATCAAGTGGCTTCAAAACATAAGAACTGGTCATTGAAGTTAAAAAACTATGTAGGGAAATAACCAACACTGCATCATCATTCCTGGAAATGTGGAATGGCAATGGTACATGGAAAAAAAAAACATGGCCAGCTGTCCCAAAGAGAGTTGGAGTTGGCTTGTCACTGCCTGGTTTCCTTCTTGAACAATAGAAAGGATTCGGCTTTGAAAAAAAACAGTACACTACACCATACGTTTTTTTTTAATGGAGTAATATATAATGATGATATAATCAATCTATTTCACCCAGTGCTTCTGAAAAATGCAGGATGCCCATCTTTGCTAACTGCCCCAAGAAACGCAATACCCAAAAATGGCAATGTTGGAAAGGACAATGACATATTTTAAAGGAAATGGCGAATGACAAAATTTAAAGGACTTTTTTGTTGGTCGGATATTGTATTTAATGTTAGTTTTCAGGCATGGCTGATCTTGAATCTTGAGGACTGGTAGCTTCCAAAATAACAAGTGATTCTTCGCTGGTTCGTCCATGTGTTCCCATTTTCCGGACCAAAAAAAAATGATATTTCCTTAATATTCCTTACAAGATAGGCCGCCACCCACATATGTTTTTGGCTTATAAAAAGAAACTATATTTTTGGAGGTTTCTTAAAATGGGGGATCCCCAAGTCACCATGGGTTTCAATACTAATTCATGGTCATCCATGACTTGGATGATTTGGGGGTCCCCCATGACAAAACGGAAACCTCCAGGAATATATGATCATACCTCCTGAGACGGTATATGTAAGTCCCCAAATCCATACGGTGTATTCAATGTAATATTTGTTAAACAAAACAGTACGTAATATATATATATATATGTATATGTGACAAATGTAACATATAATGTATTATATATATGATCATATATATATAAGACATTAATCTTGTCATATACTCTATATGATATTGTAAAGATCTATCCACCAAAGCTTTGATCCTTCGCCATGTTGCTTCAGACCGAGGGGTCCGGAACCCGTGACCAGGGCTCCGGCGCACATCAGAAATCTCCTCCTGAAGAGTGCACAACAGGCACACTTCGTGGGAGAAATGTACCGACATAGCTATGGAAACAATGGGGTAACAATGGTTAATGTGGTTAAAACAATGTCATAAACCATCCATTTGGGAATGGTAACCATACGACCTATAAAAATGGTGATGACCGGGGGCGGTTTATTATTGTTTTACCAACATTACATGGCTTTACAATGCGGAAAATCACCATAGGATGTGGATTTTACTATGGTTTTACCATGATTATCATCTAACCGACCATCTAATATATGTACAATGTGGGGCCCCTGTTGGATTGCTAAATTGCTGCTTAGCTAACTACAATAACTGGGCTCTGTGGCACTTCGAGCTGTTAGATGGGGTTATAAACCACCTTATAAATCCTTATAACGTTTGGGGGCCACATGGTATAATATATGTATACGTATGCATATATAAAATCATGTATGTTATATGTTATATTATACATTATACGAACTATTTACGATATTATATATATAATTGTATCATACATTGTATGATACATAGTACATACATGTTATGTGTGCAATGATTGTGTATGTATACCATCCCACATCACCTGGTTGCCGCTGGTTGCCAAATCTTCAGCTAGGA
>Ga0126342_10004964_pt1 | contig 22996 bp, 17 predicted proteins | sample Cyp1metagenome_FD_92528 | JGI IMG/M metagenome (GOLD analysis project Ga0126342, IMG submission 92528) | Coral microbial communities from Lord Howe Island, Old Settlement Bay, Australia - Cyphastrea 1 metagenome | ecosystem: Host-associated > Invertebrates > Cnidaria > Coral ...
AAAAAACCAAAAAAACCAAAAAAAACAAGATTGCACACCCCAAGGGGAGGGGGTCAGATGCAGAGTGTTGGGTCTTGTCTTTTTTTTTTTTTTTTGTTTTTTTTTGGTTTTTTGGTTTTTTGGTTTTTTGGTTTGGATAGCCATTGCCGATGTGCCAAGCAGAGATTGCCAGGCACTGTCAGTGGTTGCACTAGAAGCAAGGTCGATACACTATAGTACAGCAATGTTTGCTATGACATAGTGCATTCAGCCAATGAACAGCAGAGAGGAATGGAATTCAATTTTGTCCGATTGCGCCATATGCTGTTGGATCTTTACACAGGAAATGCTGCAATTTGCGCACTCCCACAGTGGCCTGTTCTGTTAAATTACCAGTAAATCCCATTAAATCACCATTAAAATCCATTAAATCACCATAAATCACTATAAAGTCCCATTAGTAACTACCAAAGATATGAGGATATCGTTGATTCAGAGAACGATATGAAAATTGGTAGTTACGTTGATGGAATCCATTTGGATCCCATCCAGCGATTTTTGGCGAAATTCTGTGGATGATGGCCATTTTCAACAAGAAGGGGCAAAAAATGGACCATTTATAGATGGTCTTACCTGGGTTTACCTATTAAAAATGGTTATTTTCCATGGCTATGTTAAATAACCAGATGGTATATCCCATAATCATCCCATCAATGGCCATGCAACAGGAACCGATTGATTGGAGGTACCTAGCATCTATTTTTGGCCTATATTCCTGGAATTCCCATTGACATTGGGATATGTTTGGGATATGATGCACATTTTGGGGCTCTGAAATCGTTCGAATACTGGGGGAGGTTTTTTTTTTTTTTGGGGGGGGGCATTTGATGATGAGAAATCCCATCCTTCGATTCGGACGTTTCCCCCGACATTTTCAGACACCATTTTTTTTTTTCGACACATGAAACTTACTGGTGCTTAGCAGGGAATTTTCGGGAATGATGCACAATAACTAGTAATAATCATCCCAGCAACCCCCAGCAACCCATCCATTCCCTACGTTTAGCACCAGTGAGGAAATGTTCACATTTCCCACAGGATGCGGCCCCCAAGAAAGCGTTCAGTTGCCTTATAAGTGGTTGAATTAACTCTGGTTTATGGTAGATATAACCAACTATAGTTATATAATGGTGGTTATTTCATGGTTTTTTCAACCAACGTTCACATCAATTTGGGGGCCCCATCCTGCATATTTTTGGAACATCCGCCGCCTCCGCCGTTTGGGTCGTTGGGTCTTGCTGAAACATCTTGCTGCGGGTCATGTCTGGCGGAAGAGCATTGCAATGAGAAATCAGGTCCATGGGTACATTTTAGATGTAGTGTAATGAATAAACATGGGTATATACAATACGTACGCATATATATATATAAATAGGGTCTGGTAACTCATCTAATTGGTTTTTAAAATCATCTAATTGGTTATTCAATCTATATTGCTGATAACAAGTGGCAAGATAGACACATCATCCATATAAGTTTCTATGTATATATATATATGTATTTCCAGCAAACCATGTTGGATTTCCAGAGGCTGATCAACCCACTGAAAATGGATACTTGTTGCGAGGTTCATTGGTACCTCACATGGCCTTTGAACATCCGATGATGTTTGATGAAACCAGAGGGTAGCTGGGATGAACGACATAATTACAGCATATATTATTCCTCTTATATATTACCTATTATTATTATTATCTATTATCAATTGGCTTATGATTTATTATGTCTGCAATTACTATTATTAATATTAGCAACTATTATTACCTATTATCAATAGGCTTATGGTTTATTATGTCTGCCTTTGTCTGAGGATTATTATTATTATTCCTATTATTTGCGTCTCGGCGGAATCCGGGCACGGCAGCTTCGCCAGAAATCGGTGCGCAGATTCTTCGGGGTAAAAAAACATAAAACGCTGTAAGCACGGAGTAGAAATATGTATAAATGGGACCCAGAAAATGGGGACTTATGAAAAAAACACATTTTTTAATGGCTGGTTTATGATTGTATTACCCACATCAAGCAGGATTCTGAACCACTCTAGCTTAGATGATCCTCCATGTTTGCTCGGGCCATCCAGCCCGACGTTGGCACGGTGATTGTGAGCCCACGTTTCATGTGCGTTGCCCATTCACCAAGGGTTCATGCCACACTCATGAAAGTACACGGGTAACGTCTCGCTTGCTTCCCACCATAGTGGCTGTCCCTAATCCAGATTTTATGACCAATCAACATATGGGGTTGTGATTTAGCCACTCCATTGCCGCATTCTTGCCGGCTGCAGAGGCTACTGTACAAAGCACATCAAGTCTGCATTTTGGGTGAATAAATCATAGTAAAAATCCTAAGATTCATTTTTCAATGGGTAGTTTCAACTACCTAATATTAGGTAATATTTACTTAAGTCCAGGATGTAAATCACCTAATATCCTGTAAATCTAACATTTTTTACTTTGTTTCTTCAATATTAGTTCATATTTACCACTTGAAGACCCTAAAAATAACTACTATTTTACTGAAAATTCCTAAATTTTAGAGGCTGAAAAATCACTAAATTTTCTTCACCGCTTTTTCTCCTTTTTTTGTCGGGGGATGGGTCAACTTAGTCTTTTTGCATCGCCAGTTTGAGGCATTATTTGAGGCGCGACGGATTGGAAGAAACATGGTCGAACTTGATGGAAATAACACCATGGGATACACTGGGATATGCTGGAACCCCTCTGGGATACTTTTTTTTGTGGAAATAACACAATAATCATGGAAATAATCTGTTTCATGGAAATAACACAATAATCATGGGATTTTTTTTGTGGAAGCCCTCTGGGATAATCTGTAGGAAAAAAACCCAAACATAAACATTAAACATAGTAAATGTCATGTTTTAGCAGATTAGACAAATAATTACCAGGTATATCAGTAATCAAGAATGTGTCCAGAAACTCAGTATACCATATATAATACGTCGAAATTACCGGTTCAGCTAGGAAGATCATGAGCAACAATTGCAGTTTTGGGTAGCCTATTTAGGACAACCTCCACATAAGCCTGATATACCAAACATGGCGGTGAATATTATGTGCGCGGTGCTCTTGAGTCCCCAATTCATTTTTCTACCCTCTGGTAATTTAACATAGCTACTGAAAATGACCATTTATAGTGAGTTTTCCCATTAAAAATGGTGGATCTTTCCATAGTTATGTAAACTTTTACCAGAGGGTAACTGATATTGAGAAAGTGGATTCCAAGAATGGCTGACCGACTAGATCTCGCGAAATGTCATGACTTTGGCACAGCAAAGAGATGTTTAGTTTGTTGAGTTTTGGCTTCCGTTTCAAATATCTTTTTTTTCCAGCGAAGTAAGGGGTGACCCCTGAATAAACCGAGGTTCACATATAATAGCCATATATTAACCATATATTAACCATCTATAATCTTATGTGGTTGACGTACATCTTCGGTTGGCCTTTGATTCCAAGTTTCATGGTAGCGTGAAGTTTCAGGGACGAACATTTCAGAATCAGGGACCTTTTTCCAATGTTTGAAACTTAAAGTGGACCTGCAGGATGGGCCCCCCCCAGTTATAAGTTGCTTTATAAACCATGAAATAACCACCATTAGGTATAGTTTTATCTACCAGAAACCATCCTTTTTTCGCCACTAAAATATCTCAACTGAACGCTATCGCTCGACTGGGGGCCCCATCCTATAGAACAAGTGATGATCCTGTGGGAAACGAGTCGTCGTCAACTTTTAAGCCAGCTCCCCCTTGCAGTGGCCCAGCGACCCCCCAAAAAATGGTTGGGTTTCTCTGCTGGCTTCTGAAAACCAGCAGCACGTTTCTTAACCAGCATCGTTTCCGAAGCATAGTTCGCCCACCTTGTTGACTTGTTAACCAAGAAACACGTGAAGCCCAGGGCTTCTTGACGTGTACGGGGTGGTTGGTTAAATCCCCATGACGGGATTTTCTGGCAGGCTAAATGAACTCCGAGCTGCAGCCTGCAGGAAACAACTTCCAAGGCGCAAAAAAAAGTTGGAAAGCCGGAAATGGTGGGGACAAGGTTTTCTGGAACTACTGAATCAGCTGCTTGGTGGTGACTGGAACATCGATTTTATATATTTTTCCATTCAGTTGGGAATGGAACATCATCCCAACTGACGAACTCACTCCATCATTTTTCAGAGGGGTGGGGCTCAACCACCAACCAGTAATCATTGATAAACCATATTATTCAAGATCATTAACCATATAATAACCATATATTAACCATATATTAACAGTATATTAACCAACCAGTTTCATGTTTTCGGAAACATTCCGTGGTACATGGAGGGAGCTGCCTGTTGAGGTGGCGAAAAACCACCAACCAGATTAGGTTTCTGTCGGGGAGCCCTATTTTTCAATCCCTTCCCGGGATGGTCAAGAATTGACTCCTGAAATGGTGGTCTGGTCAGCCTGGTGGATGGTACTGTAACTTTAAAATAGCTGGTCAATGGATGTGTGAATATTCCCCCAAACATGGGGAGATAATGTGGGTAAAACAATGTTTACCATCCCCCAGTCATCACCATAAATATATAGGTCGTATAAACCATTCCCAGTCATGGGTGGTTCATGGCATTGTTTTATCCACATCAATAGGTGTTGGCCCATCCCCAAAACCCTGCACCGAAGCAGTCTGGATTTTCTTCTTCCGGCCAAGGGCCTCACTCGACATGATATGGCTAGTGCCCGCTGGTAATTTAACATAACTATTGAACATGGCCATAAAAATAGCTGATTTACCTACTAGATCTATTCGACATGGTCGTTTTCCATAGCAAACTGTTAGTTTACCAGAAGATAAGGGGAATCGTCTCAATCTTATTTCAGGTGAATTATGACGGCGTTCAGACAGAAATGTGATAGCTATAATCATTCACCAATGTATTGCAAGTGATCACTATGATCATAATATTTACAGGGTGAATTATTCTAACTGTGATGATTATGATTGTGACAGTGGGGATAGTTAAAAAAGCTATAACAATTTAAATAACACTTACCGTGAAATAACTATAAAAACCATCAAAAACCATCATCATACTCGCAATGATCATCATAGTAATGACAATGATAACTATAGCAGTTGTAGTGTTTTTCCCCATAGTCCACCAGGTTGATACAATTTTTCTCTGGTCGCAGGTGTGATCGCCGCTGGGGCGGCGAGTGAGGAATCATGCGGCTTCGCTGAAGGGAAGGGAAGTATTGCCCTCCAGAAATCGAAGTCGGCAAGGGAAACCACCTGTAGATCCATGGGTTACCCTCTGGTAAACTAACATAACTAAGGAACATCACCATTTTCAATGGGAAAATCCACTATTTCTATGGCCATTTTCAATAGCTTTTTGTATGTTTACCAGAGGGTAGTCAACGATTCGTCAACCTTGGGGTTGATTTTTGATGGCACTTTCTCGCGTTAGAAGAGTTGCGATTTCAAAATGGTACTACCCTCTGGTTATTTAACATAGCCATGGTATAGATGGCCCATTTGTAGATGCTTTTCCTATCAAAACCTCCATTTATTTTGGGGATTTTCCATGGCTATGTTAGTCATAACCAGATGGTATCCTAAGAACAGTTGACCTGCGTGGGGGATAAAACTGGCAGACCTGGCAATGGAAAACCTCGACAGTCATATCCATGTCTAGATGATTTTCCCTCATCCAGCAATGCCAGCTGAGCAACGCCCAGTTGACCCCTGGCAGGGTTGATGGTTAGGTGTTGGGTCATACAGCTGACAGCTAGTTGGTGTATTGGTTTGGCCATTGAATGAAGGACCTGATCTGAAGCCGAGTTGGTCACTTTTACATACTTACGCCCTCAAATCATGTGGCTATGGGCCAGTGTGGGTCAAAAATCAGTCATCCTGCTGTTCACACCAAAATCAGTGGTTTTTTTGACGTGGGAAAGTCCGTATGTTGACCCATTCGCATGTTTGGATTTCCATTCGTTTGGTCAGGCACATGCTGAATTCAGCCATATTGGTTGATCTGAATTCATAGGGTCCTTATGAATTCAACCCGTTAATCATAGAATTGGATGATGGGAAAATTGAAACCGGAACCCCCTTTTTTTTGATGGTAAAAACATGTCAAAACCGGCAGGTTTCCGGTGTAGATTTTCCCTTCAACCAATCCATTTACCTAAAATTTGGAAATCCAATTATTTTGTCAATTATCTTGGAAAGTTAAGATTTAAGGTTCCACCTATATTTGGTGGGTTTTATACCCCGGCCCGTTGTGACATCGGCCGCGGCTTATGCGAGGATGGCAGCTGACGCCAGAGAGTTCTTGAAGGTCCCAGAGAGACTTGGCCATGGGTTTGGGCTACAATGGCAATCTAGTTGCAATGAAAACATGTTGGGGATATATGATATATATATAATTGTATGTATATCGCCAATTAGAAGATACTGGCACAACAATGGGAATATAATGAGATAAATGACAATTGATTGATTATTACAGGAAATTACACTGCCTGGATTATTGGGGATTATTATAGCTTATTATCCACATTAGGGAAGCCGTTTTCAACCAACTAGTATAATGAGATCGGATAAGGGTATTTTTCATAGCTCACTTGGATGTGCATCCCAGGCATTGTCAGTGATACATAGTCCAGCAAAGAACTGGGGATATTTGATGAATCTGGCTGGTATAGCATCGTTACCCTCCGGTAAACTAACATAGCTATTGAAAGTGGCCCATTTATGGTTGATTTACCTCTTAAAAGTGGTGATTTTCCATAGTAATGTTAATTTACCACAGGGTATTGGCCACTTAGCAAGTAGGATGCTGCAATCATGAATCGGGGTTGGAGGATTATTTCACTCAGTAACTGATTAAGTGAGATTGTATGCCAGAGATGGGATTTCACCAAGTTAGGGTACTTATCTACTAGGCTCATAAACAAGTGGGATGAGGGGAGAAATGAAAATTGGGATACATGTTCAAAATGCAACTGAAGAATGGGGTCGATTTTTTGTTCCAGGAAACATGGTGGTATTAACTACATATTCAGGGAATCTAGTGGGATATATCATGTCTGGATAACCCACCTTGAGGTAAACCTGCAGGAAGATATAGAAAGCCAATGGGGAGACCCTAAAAAAATGATCTGTAAATGGTTGATTTTGCATACTTATAGGACAATACATAGAGGTGAATTGTCAAGTCTGATTCTAGGGGCTTAGATTATGTCAACCGCCATCAACCAGTTGACAATTCATAAACGGTATAGATATATTCGGGGATATCTGCCAGATGGATGGTTTATTCTTAAGGGAATTCAGTGAACAACTGATTGAGTTTGCAAATTCATTGTAATTTGCTCACATGAGTGATACCCTCTGGTAAACTGTCCCATAACTATAGAAAATCACCATTTTGAATAGGTAAATCAACTATAATTGGGGTATTTTCAATAGCAAACTGTTAAATGACCAGAGGGTGTCACTCATGTGTCTTGTATATAGGTGACTCAGTTGCGCAAGCTGAGAGAGGCAGCCATCATCCGATGTGACCCCGAAACGGGCAGAAACTCCATGCAGCGGAGTAGCCTCTGGTAATTCAAACGTCGCTGGAACATGCTCTATAGATGGAGGTTTCTGGGGGAAAATCATCTGAAGATGGGGACATTTTTCAGTTTTTCCCTAGAAAATCATCTGATGGAGAAATTTGACCCATGACGTTTGAGTACGGGGCTTGAAAACCAGGTGAACCAAGACTGGTCAAGAAATAAACCCTGCTTGATTCGCAGGGCAACCACACAGTGACAACAAGCCACATATTTTCGGCATGGCCATCCCTATTTTGATTGCGTGTATCTCTGCATGGCTTTGTCCGAAAATAGGGTACCAGGACATCCATTGGTTTATCATCATTTTTCCTATTCAATGGCCATGATGAGTTTTTTTTCCTCATCATGTTAAGATACAAACATGCAATGCATATTGTTGGCTATACATCCCAATATACATCCCATTATATTCCTAGTTATATCATGTCAAAAAAAGCCGTTATATCCCAGGTTTTGCTGCTTGAAGCCTATTGTTGTTTGGCGACCTAGTTTGGAGTGCTGGCATATACTGGGCTTGTTACCCACGGATCGAAAAAAAGGGGCCCGCACATCTCAAGTATCCTGGGAAACGGCTAACATGTATCAGTAGTACTTGGGGTACATTTGCGAAATGTGGGTCACATTTCCTTAGCTGGTTGATGGTTTGGAACATTTTTTATTTTCCCATATATTGGGAATCATGATCCCAACTGACTAATATTTTTCAGAGGGTTGGCTCAACCACCAACCAGTTAGTGTTTTTCCACCTTATAACCGCCCCAGGAACGCAACGATGCAGCAGTTGGCCGACGCTTTCAGGACTGGGGCCCTGATATTGTTCGTCCTTAGGGGTGCGAGGTATGAATTGGTATAACTATGGCAATAAGTTTGGATAAGATATGGGTCGTTATGCCCAACTATGGTCACATAAGTTATTCAAGCCTTCATTATTAGTTGGAATATATTCCATACAGCTATCTGAAAATATCACCCACGTATAGGTAGAATCGACGATTCCGTTGTGGGAAACTCTCCCATAAAACGGCCTTAGATAGATCTATGGTAATTCCAGCCTAGTGGATTGCATCTATCATTTAGCCACTTATAATGATCATTTATAATAGATGGATATAACTAATGAATAGACACTTAAATGATCATTATAAGTGGCTAAATGATTTAGCTACTAATGTCATCAGGTAGACTTTCATTTTTGGGGTGCTTTTTTTGGTTAATAGATGGATGTAAGCCCCACGCACATCCCACGCACAATGGTTGTCCTTTCCCGGTGATTTCCTTCCTCATCCCGCAGGTTTGGAATCCCCAAAAATCCCAACTGGCTAGTGGAAACTCCCCTTGGGAGTTTTCTTGTGAACTACCCTCTGGTTATTTAACATAGCCATGGTATAGATGGCCCATAGATATAAAAAATGGTGATTTTCCATCGCTATGTTAAATAACCAGATGGTAAATAGCTATAGTAAAAGAAACATATATAGACAAATAAGATAAGACAAGCAGCAAAAGATGACCATTGGTTGTGGTAAAAAAATATTGACCTTCCCGGATTCCCGAATAGCTGGGGAGCCAAAGGAGCTGCGAATTGAGAAACTCGCCACATGATAGTTATTTACCAAGGTCAACTCCCCCTTGGCGTTGCTCAAAACTGGCATGGCAAAAAATCAGACCATCGGGTTATAACTAGGGCTGTTGAAGCGTTGTATGGAATGATCCTCCAAATAACCCCTATCCCCTAGAAATAAACTTACTGGTGCGTTTTACGTAGGGTTGCTGGATGGGTTGCTGGGGGGTGCTGGGACTATTATCGATACTTAGCCAGTGGATCATTCCCGAAAATTCCCTACGTTTAGCACAAGTAAGAAACATCCCATGCAATAGGTTTCCAAAAAAACTGATCAAATCTGCATGAAATCTGCATGAAATATCCATGAATATCAATTACTATACCATTGTATTTGGTAAATGCTGGTTTATCCCATCATTTCATAAATTTCCCATTCCCCACTCACCTCCCATGAAATTGCTCGTCAAGTCCCCAGTTTTATTGCTGCTGGAGTCCCGATTCTTCAAAGATGGCGTCCTGGAAAGTCCCAGGCTTCAGGTCTTCCATGACTTTTTTTGGCGCGTTTAGCCATGTTTCATGAAACCAGAGGATAGCATTAAACACCTCATATATGATGGATGTGTATATCATGCCCTCTGGTAAATTAACATAGACCCTGAAAATCACCAATTTTTAGAGGAAACTAATCTTCCAACCCCTATCTACCAGGGTCTATGTTAATTTACCAGAGGGTATATCATAATATAAATATATCATAAATACATTCACTAAATGATGGTTTCTTGGCTTGGTTTTTCAGCGGTTTTCTCAGTGATTATCCCATTGGTATTCTAAAAAACATGTTTCAAATCCCCATTCACATCCCATAGAATGTCCATGAAAAATTATCCATGACCATCTCAATGTTTGATTCATTTTCATGATATTCACTGCTCATTTATGTGGACGCACAATGATACAGATACATATTACATGCATATATATATATAGATACTCCTCCTGGAGTAGATATAACATGGACATTTCAGAACCTCACCACTAACAATGGTATTCTATCTTCTTCAGGATGGCTATGTGTTAAGATATTTTGATATGGTATGTTACCCGCTGATAGTAACATAGCAAGGCGCAAAGAGATGGTTACTAAAATAGTTCAGATCTGCTTTTGTTATATAATCTATTAGTCATTACAGCTAATTATACACATATTACATATATATATATATATATACGCTACATATATACATAATATATATATATGTATGAATATGTACTTTAACTACGCTTACTATCAATGATTCTACTGTCACATAAGCATATATCTATATATAATGATATACATATCCTTCATATCTATATCTCAATATATTAGTATACACTGATATAATGGAATATCTCACTATGGAATATCTCACTATGGAATATGAATATATCAGTATACATTGATATATTGGAATATATCACTAAAGTGAATATTATATGTACATGTGAAGTGTGTATTAATATGAGTCTGTATTAATATCTGTTCTAACACTGGAATATTTGTATTCTAGATTATAGATGCATATATAACTATATCATATATACATAACCATATTCAGTTTTTTTTCATCACATAGTCATATCTGAGAATCAGTGGGAATATCTATCCATCTAGCCAGCTATATTCTCTATACTCTTATACATAGTTTAATAATTATCTGTTCAATAGGAAATTCAGGATCCTAAATGGAGGTACTGTACCATATAAGGCCATATTTTGCTGGGATATTCCCTAAAAAATGGGCCTTACATAGGCCTTATATATGCTAGGTACCTCCAATCTATCACTTTAATATCTATAATATCTGACTGATTCAGTGGAGAATCTGAGAATCAGTGGATAATCTTTACATATCACTCTCATATACCCTCTGGGTATGTCAAAATAGTTATTGAAAATGGCCATTTATAGTTGATTTACCCATTAAACATGGTGATTTTCCATGGCTATGTAAACGTTTACCAGATGGTATACATATATATATATATATATGTATGTATATAGTTATCTATCTATATCCGAGAATCAGTGAGATTTTCCGTGGAAGATATAGATATTATGTTATCTCCCTGGTATGTCTGGTATATAGAATAGCTGAATAGCTATAGGAATATTCTATATAATATCTGATATCACTGATAGATCTATATATAGAAATGATATCTGTATTATATATATCATTATATAATGAGATTTAATATGGATAATATGTCATACATATATAGATATAATCTCATAGTCTATGATTCTCCCCTATACCGATCTACATATATCTATATAGTTTTCTCTCTGGAATATATACTACATCATATATTGATTATAATATCATATAGGTATATATAAATATATATGTATATTACCGATCTATGATATACAACATGATATATATATATATATATATATGTGAAAGTGATCTAGGATAGTTATAGATATTAGTGATCTAATATTGTTACTATCTATGATATATACATTTTTATATCTATGATTTTGATTATTATAGTGATATATAGTGATATATATATATATATATATATATGTATACACAGTATATATATATTCTCAGATATATTTTCTCATTGTAATGATCATGATATCTATGGATTTAATATCTATATAGTGATTATATCTATGACATGCTATGATTATTATAGTGATATATCACTGGTTGGTGGTTTGGAACATTTTTCCCCACCTGCCAGGTGAGGGTTGTTAGATTTTATCAGAGTTGTTCTCCTCCATGGATTTAATATCTATATAGTGATTACATCTTTATTGTGGAAGATCTCACTGATTCCAGGCGCGTGGCGCTCTCCGCTCATCCCGACGCTGGCGGCAGCGCGTTGCGCTTCCGCCGCTGCGTCAGCGCCTTGCGCCTGGTGGCCGGCGCGGCCATGGAGGCCCCGTGGGAAGCCGTGGGACGCCGTAGGAAGCCGTTGGAAGAAGGGGATTTCACCATGAAAAATAATGTTTCACATGGTTTAACCATGAAATATGGTATTTTTACCAAGAAAAATGGAAGTCAAACCATGAGAACTGGTGTTTTTACCATGAAAAATGAAGTTTTTACCATTAAACATGGTGTTTTAACCACCAAGAATGGAGATTACCATCAAAATAGGGATTTCCCCGACAAATATTCGGATTGTGGATCTCACTCTTTTGCTTCAACTCCATCCTCATATCGCGGCTGCATCAAATTGTTGAAAATTCATTTAAAAAAAATCACACTTTCGGGCATCACAAAACATCATTTCACCTCATTTTGCTTGGTTCTGAAAGTTCTGACGCAAAAAAACATCTGGATTTTTCCACGTTTTTTCCACGTTTTTTCCACGTTTTTTCCACGTTTTTTCCACGTTTTTTCCACGTCTTCAGTTGTTTTTGGCGCCTTCAACGGCCCCAGGCACCGCCGGCGGCGCCCCGGGCAGCGCCGGCGCTGCCGGCGGCGCTGCAGCGCCTGGAGCGCGCGCTGCGGAGCTTGGAGCGGCCCGAGCGGCGGGAGGCGTTGGAGCAGATGCCGCAGAAGGCGGCGGTGGTGGATGTACTAATATGGCTATAATATAATCATTATGGTATAATAGTAATCCATAATGTTAATAATAAATAATATGTGGTGATAATATGGTAATAAAATTTCCATATAGCAATATGGTTACCATATCATAATAGTATATATTACTTAACATATAGATCATAATAGTAATATAATAATATGGTAATAATATGGTATAATAGTGGTAATATTGATAATGATATGGAATAATGATAATGATATGATGATAATATAATAATAGTGGTTCCATGATTAGGATAATATGGTAATAATACTATGATATATGGTGGTGGATGATGGAATATCATTACTTGACCATATTATCATTACTCTAATAAATATACCACCTATTACCACCATTCATAATGGAATAATCATATGAATAATAGTGGTAATAATGGTAATTACCACTATGGTAATATGGATCATAATAGTAATATAATAATATGGTAATAATATGGTAATATAATAATATGGTAACATCACTATAGTAATAATATGGTAATATGGTAATATAATATAATCCACTATATATGGAATAATCATATGGATCATATTATAATCATATGAATCCACTATAATAGTGGTAATAGTGGTAATAGGTGGTAATAATATGGTCAAGTAATGATAATATTAATGACAATATGAGTGATTATGATAGTGGTAATAAAATGATCGTAATAATATGGTAACTACCACTATAGTGGTAATATGACCATTATATTAGTGGTAATCGTATGAATAGTGGTTAATAGTAGTAATCATGATGGTAGTAATAATTGTAACTATAGTAAAAGTGGTAATAATATGATCATAATAGTAATTTTAGCAATTATAGTGATCATAATAGTGGTTATAGCAGTGGTAAGAATGAAGAATATGAATAGCAATCATGAAGGGCGATTGCACTTGCTCTGTGCTCCGATGTCATTAGCATGGACTGCAATGACCATGAACTGCCCGCTGAATTGGTTCAGATATAACCATTACTATGGTAATCATATAGTAATTATATAATATAATAGTGGTAATACCATTATTATATTATTACCACTATTATCATCACCATTATTATGGAATACCATTATAGTGGTAATACCATCATGACCAGCTGCAGTTTTTTGGCGAGCAGATTGGTCATGATGGCTCACTGCCATGCTTGGCCTCTTGAATTCAGGTAGAAAGTGCAGAAACCCGTGAGACGCATCTATGAGCAGTGAGGAAAAAAAAGTGGTCATGATTATCAAGTATTACTATTCGGGGTGGTTTTTGTATAGTGCATAGTAGATGTTGCTATTCGTGGTATCATAATCCAGGTGGTAAGGATATTACCATAGCATTACAATTTTTATATTACCATATCAGTATATTATCAGAGAATCATCATATGAATAATCATGGAATAATGGTAACTAATGCGGGGAAAGCAATCATAAACCATCCTCCCAATCCCATAAATAGGTGGTACACACCATTCCCAGTCATGGGTGGTTTATTATTGTTTGACCCGCATTATAGCAATCATAATGGTTATTAATGGTAATAGCAATAATGGTAATGGTATCCATTATATGTGAAAAATGTAATGACATGGTAAATAGTGGTAATTAATGGTCACACTCCCATTAATGGTAAATCAATATAAATTAACTATAATGAGAATATTAGAGACTAAATGAGAACAATGTAAAGATGAAAGGCTAAACAAATCCTTTAATCAAATCTTTAGTATACAGCAACATGTAAATATGAAAGGCTAAATGGGAAAATCAACTATAACGATAACTAGAATAACAACTATAGTCCAACATAAACTGTAACCAACAAGCATGGGAACATCAAATATAACACCAACCATAATGGATTTTGAGATACCCGGTTTTCGAACAAGACCCATACAGTATGAATACGACATGTCTTAGTTAGATATTATACCAAGGTGCATGAAGGGGACCCAGTTTCCGATATGCTTCACCCTTAGGGAAAACAACAAGGCTTAGAGGACCTTAGAAAAACCATGGCTGGGCATGGCTCAATGGTCCATTGGTACCCCATTTTTGAACCATAGACATTTATCAATGGCCATTTTAGGAACCTAAATTGGAGGCACCTACCATATATAAGGCCTACGTAATGCTTATTTTTTAGGGAATATTCCCACAAAATATGGCCTTATATGGTACAGTACCTCCATTAATTTTAGGATCCTGGAATTCCCATTGAATTTATGGTGATGAACCAGACCCAAATACGGGGAATATATTTGCAGAAAACCATCAGACATGGGAGATCGACCCACACTTGGAATAAGCTGATTGGTAATACGGCCGTGCAGGACAAGAACCTTGCTATGTTTGATGACCCCAGAGGGTAAATCATGTAAATTTTTGGGGCAAAGCATAGACCACTTTTAGGCACAGCCACATCTTTCTTCAGGATCAAACGCTAGATCAACATGAATGGGTAGTTTTATCTTTAACCTTTTGCGATTTCAGTAGGAATATCTAGTAACCAGCTAACTTGTTTTCAACTTGTTGCAGGGTATCTAAGATTGGCAGTGGGCAGCCTTGGGCTTTGGATCATTCATTTGTTCAATGGGAATTTCAGGATCCTAAAATGGAGGTACTGTACCATATAAAGCCATATTTTGTGGGGATATTCCCTAAGAAATAGGCCTTACATAGGCCTTATATATGGTAGGTATCTCCAATTTAGGTTCCTAAAATGGCCATTGATTTGTGAACAGGTGCGCTTTGCACTGCATCACCACATGCTTTCTTCGGAAGCCGCTACCGCACGGACCGAAGAATCCAAGTGGTGTCTTTGTCACGATGTCGCGCCTGTGACTGGAGAGATTTTTGGGTCAACTCCAGTTGACCTTTCCGCAAATCAAACTAGGTACAATGTGGGGCCCCCAGTTATAAGTTGGTTTATAAGCCCCAGTAACTATAGTTATAAATACCATAAACCATAGTTATTGGAGTTATTTGCACCAACTTACCTATCTTGGGGGCCTCGCATTGTTCAGAAAATCTACCCTGATGATTTTACAGGGGGGGGTTTCCACCATGCATTTGAACCGTATCTAGCTTGATTTACCCTCTGATAATTTAACATAGCTATTGAAAATGACCATTTATAGTGGATTTTCCCATGAAAAATGGTGATTTTCCATAGCTATGTAAACATTTACCCAGTTTTGGGATTGGTATCAAAAGTGGGATGTTTTTCAGCCCCTTATTGCGGGGTGTGAACCTCCGTCCCTTTTTCTTCATTTTTTTTCAGATCTGTGAATAGCAGATCTCAGGATGGACATCTGCTATTTTTCACATGACATTTCCAGGAAAATGGTGGATTTACCTGGGGAAATTGAGGCTTTCACTAGGGAAACGCTGGATTGACCAGGGGAACATTCTCGGTTTCTGATGCTTCAATGATTGATTCAATGATTGATTTTTCATGTTCTCAATACTTAAATCATCGCTTCAATCCTCATGCGTTTTAGTTACATCAAAGTTACATCACTGAAAAGATCACTAAAATCTCAAAGTTTAAGAACAAAATCACTCAAATCCACAAGTTTCTGAACAAAAAACACTAAAATCCCCTAAGTTTCATGCTTCCATCCCCACCTTTCCCCGCCTTTTTGTCGTTTTTTCACCAGTGCCTAGGCCCTGCACGTTGCCGCCTAGCCGTGGCACCGGCAGCTGCCTGGAACGCCGCGTGGGCGGTGCCTCGCGCTGTGAGTATCGCGTGCGGCAGAGCTTGGGGCGAATCGAAGTGCGCACGGAATATGTGGCGGGGTTTCGAAGGTTTGGTTGATGGGTTTATCATGGGCATATCATAGGTTTATGATGGGAATATGATGGGAATATCATGGGTACTTGTAACCGCATAATTATGGGGATAATGGTTAATGTTATAGAATTATGATGGAGATATTGGCTATGATTGTTAATAGTATTTGTTAACTGGTATATATATATATATATGTATATATATATATATATATATCATTAGTGACTGTTGACGGGTTTATATGGTTAATGAATTATGGCCAATATTGGGTTATATTCTGATACATAATATGGGTTTATGAAGTGGGGATTGAAGCATTGAAATATGGAATGGGATGATTGCTAATAGTAATTATCAGGAATATAATAGGGAAAACACATAGGGATATCATTAACGACGGTTAATGGGCTAATGAATTGGGGACTTATAATATTGACTATGATGGTTAAGGTTACTATTACCCTCTGGTAAACTAACATAGCTATGGAAAATGGCCCATTTATAGTTGATTTAACCATCAAAAATGGTGATTTCCCATACTTATGTTAGTTTACCAGAGGGTACATATATATATATAGGTCTTTTTTTCCCAACCACGATGGGTCGTTTTTTTTTCCCCAAGCAGCACTAAATATTTTCATAGGTCATCATTTGACACATGATCAAGGTCTAAAATACCAACCATGATGGGAATATAATGGCAGTATAGTTGCAATATACCCTCTGGTAAATGTTTACATAGCTATGGAAAAGCACCATTTCTCATGGGAAAATCAAGTATAAATGGCAATTTCCAGTAGCTATTTTGACATAACCAGAGGGTTATATGAGAGTGATATATCGCGAATGTTTTTTTTTTCATGGGTTTTTTCCATGACAGTTGATTGGTGATTCCATGAAGACCCGTATGGAATCAGATGGAGACATAGTCATGGGGATATCATCCGTTGCGACCTCACTAGAAATCATGGTGAATGTAGAGGGAAATCATCCCCAAATGGCCCAACAATTCAGGTTGGTGAAATATTAATGGGGTACAAAAATGGTAGCTGAATATCTTCTATTTTTGAGGTATGTAATATACCCAGATTGATAAATTATGGTCGATGGGTCAATGAATTGGACCTTAATTCTACAATCTAATGATTATAATGTATTGGGGATGATAAGCCATAGTAGGGAACTGAAGAATCCCCATTTTTTTGGGGGAACCATCCCAACTTTGCTGAAACAAATTGGAGTTCACATGATTTGTTGGAGCAAAATTGGGATGAAAGCAGCGAAGATTTAAGGCATTTCACTAGCAAAAAGGGTGACTTAGCCAAGGCAGACCAGTCGAAACCTGCAGATTTTGCATGATTTTACCAGCGAAAGTTGGATCTTTTCAGTATAGCTTCACGGTGGGAATTCAGCCGCAGTTCGATGTGAAAAACTCACCATGTGTAGACGATTTTCCTAGGGTTTCCCCTTGGGTTTTCCACATCTATGCTTCATCATTTTAGCTGAAGAAACCACCATTTTTGCTTGTAAAACCACCATTTTTTGCTTGTAAGACCAGCATTTTTGCTGCTTCAACCACCATCTTTGCACCTAAAACCAATCATTTTTGCATGTTTACCCCAGGAGTTTTTCAACAACAAGTGGTCCTTGAAGCCAGAAGACCTTGGAATTCCCCGCTGTTAACTGGACCCTGAGGTCTCCTGTCTAGGCCGTGCCCTTCATTTCTTGGCACTTCTGGTGCAGCTGCAGGCGCGACATTTTCGGATCTCGGAGAGCCCCAAGGGGGGCGCTGGGGTCTGAAAAGTGGGCCCCCCCAAAAAAAGGATGGAATGGGATTAGTGTGGCTTATAGTGGATTTTGGTACCCTCTGGTAATTTAACATAGCTATTGAAAATGGCAATTTATAGTGAGTTTTCCCATAAAAAATGGTGATTTTCCATAGTTATGTTAGTTTACCAGAGGGTATAGTGGATTATGGTAGATTAGAATAGATTTCTTATGGATTACAATGGATATATTTGGAGATACCCTCCGACAATCAAACGTGGCAATGGAACATTCCCCATTTGTAGATCCCTTTCCCAGCTAGAAACCTCCATGAAAAATTTTGGGATTTTCCAGAAACCCTCTATAATCCCATTAAATTAATCCATTATCCCATAACAATCCACTATGATCCACTACAATCCCATTAAATCCATAAAAATCCCATTTACATTTCATTAAATCCCATTTATAACATTCATTCTATCCATGGATCAAAGGTTTTTCTTTCTGGTTCATCAGAGCCCAAAAAAAATTCGACACTTCTCCAGGCACTGCTGAGCAGCGCCACCATGGAGGGCTACGTCCGCGCCTTTCACCTCACCTGGTGCCGCCTCTGCGACAGCGTCGACGAAAGCTGCGTCGACGACCTGCCGCCGCAGCTGGCGTTTCGGGCCACGCTGTGCTGCTGCGCGGTGAAGTTAGAGGTTGGAGATGTCTGGAGAACAAACCTTGGTGGAAATGGAACATTCATGTGATTTAATACATATATATATATCCATAGATTTAATAGGATATTCATAGAATATCCATAGATGGGAGATTCATGGAATATCAATGGTAAGACTGGAGGGGAGACAAAAACACCTGGTTGAAGAAATTGAGACAAAATACGAGATGTTAATCAATTTCAACCTAATGTCGGATATGTTAATCAATAAATCATATTGGTTAACACTTAAAATACGATATTATAATCAGTATGAAGTGTATGGATCTAAGATATGTCGGAGCCAGTGGTGGTTTCACCCCAGAAAATTCGGGAATTTTCTTGGGAGAAACATGGGAATACAATGGCAATTTAGGTGGTGTGCGGGTACCCCCGGGATAAACCTAAGTGATGATAATCAACAGGGATGAGTTGAACGGTTTACCCTCCGGTAATTTTTCACATAGCTATTGAAAATGCTGGATCTTTCCATAGTTATGGGACAAAGTTTACCAGAGGGTAACATTTTCCTACGTTCTTTTTTTTGGGATTACACAAAGACCGGAGGAGACACGACTCAGTCCACTTTTTGTTGTGATTTCAGCGTTTGAAACGTTGGGATTTCAGCATTTTTTTTTTGGATTTCACACTGTCAGACATGGGCCAAAACCAATGGTGATATGGTGATCCGTTTCTTGCAGTGTTTGATACACCCTAGAAACCATGGGGTTTAGTCCTGGATCTATGAGATCTATGTTTTTTTTGGGGTCCATCAGAAGGAGGGTATTGAGTATTAAAAACAGGATGAAGGTATTGACGGAAAAGTCACCAAAGTCAGTAGGAAAATCATGAATTGAACTCAGTTACTCATGAATTGTTCATTGCCAGGTTAGATTACTACAGGGTAGAAATTGCTGGAGGATTGGCGGGGTTGGGGGTATCATCCTCTTAACGGGGGGTCTATCTGACAACGAGGGGATACCACGGGATACTTCAAGATTACCCATTTCCCTGGCGAAATTGGTGAATCGTCAAAGTTTCGGCTACGCCAATTTCAGAGAAGCCACATGATATATCAGATTTCCATACATCTTCCCTATGTTTTTCCGTATACTTGGAAGCGCAGTTCCAGTTATACGTGGATAGATAGATAGATAGATAGACAGACAGACAGACAGATAGATAGATAGATAGATATATATATATATCTATCTATACATATATATATATATAATTCCTCGCATTTTTTTACCACAGTTACTTGGACCATTCTCCCAACTTACTTATGGACCCCGTTCTCAGGGTATCCCATCTTCCCATTGGCGGCGCCAGGGTCCCTACACGGACCAGCTCCAAGTTGCCCTGGAGCAGCACCTCCAGCTGCAGGAGGCGTATTGCCGCGGCGGCTGGTTGAAGCTGCACATGGCCTTCCAAAAGCTGACGGGGGCAGAGCTGACCAAGGCGGGGGGATTTTGAGTCACTTGGGGCGGATTTGGTTTTTGAAGTGTAGAAATCATTTGTCTAGAAAAAAATCACGGTACTGGACGAAATGGGGGATGGGGGGTGAGGTGAACTTAGCATATATTTGGTGGGATTCTGAGGAACAACAATGTGGAGTTGGGCTGATTTGAGCCACACCTAGGAATGCTTTCAACCCGCGCCCCCGGGGTTCCCTCGCCGGTTTTTTGAGGCGGACATTTTAAACATCGATATTTCACAACGCACATCCAGAGTGCATGGCATACTTCCAATCACACTTCCAAGATCTAAGATATTATAATTTTTTGGGTATGTCAGCCTGTCCACACGTGGCCTTTGATGATTTTTCAAGGCCTGCATTATTGGGTTTGCCTTACAAACACAAGTCATGAAACTGATCATTTGCCAATCTTGGGACAGACCCGAATAGCTTTTCTTCCCATCCACTGACTTTGGAGATTGCCAAAAAAATTCTTGTCGCTTTCGAAACTCACCCATTTTTTGTTGCTGAAATCTGAAATCCAACTTTTTGTTGCTCAACTCACATTTGTTTTACTCTAATCAAGATTTCTGCTGATTAAGTCACAATTCTTGCTGGTTCAGGCACCATTTTTGACCGGTGAAGTCACAATTTTGCTGGTGAAGTGAACATTTTTCCTGGTTAAATCCAAGATTTTGCTTGTAAAACCACCATTTTGTCTGGGTAACTTATCATTTTGGTTGGTCAAATCACAATTTTTGCCGGTTAAACCACAATTTTTGTTGTAAAAACAACAATTTTTGTTGTAAAACCACAATTTTTGCTGCAAAACTACATTTTTGCTGTCAAACCATAATTTTTCCCGGTTAAACTAACATTTTTGCTGGTGAAACCACCATTTCTGCTGGTTAGACCACCATTTTTGCTGGTAAGACCACCATTTTTGCTGTAAGACCACCATTTTTGCTGGTTAAACCACCATTTTTGATGTAAGACCACCATTTTTGCTATAAAACCACCATTCTTGTTGGTAAAAACGTCAATCTTTCGTTGGTAAAGCTCCATGGCCAGGTGAGCGCCGCGCAGCTGCGCGGCCAGCTCTGGCGTGCCGTGCGTTGCGTGGAACGCGCGCTCCGACGAGGAGCTCAGCAGCGTTCGTGGCGGAGGAAGGTGAGACGGCGCCTTGGTGACGGTAATGCGACCAGTAATATCATCATTGAATATTGACCAGTCCATATTATATGGAAGATATATTATAGAATATATTATAGAATATATCATAGAATATATTATAGAATATATTATAGAATATATTATAGAATATATTATAGAATATATTATAGAATGTGGTCGTCATCCATTGGCATGCTACCCTGGTATAACCCCCCCCTCCCGCCTGTGGTGTAGGTGGAGTTACATATAGATATGCCAACCATACTAACCAGGGCACATATCACGCGTTAGTCCAATATAGCAATGAAATGGTCAGCATATAGAGGAAACATGTAGGCGGGGCTGCATATATTGTACTAACACCATGTAGGACCATACCCCGGGGGGAACCTTACCACTGGGAGGGGTGGGGGGGTGGCAGGGAAAAACCACGTACTATGTGGCGCGGCGCGTTTTTCGCAAAAAATACCATACGTTGCGCCAAAAAAAACATTTTCCCATACACTATTAAAGGATATGCTCTATATTGCCCTTTCACCTGACCAGCCCCCTCACTCTGATCTTCTCCACCCACCCCAACAGATGGTTCTTGCTCTTGACATGTCTTATCTTCTTGCATTTTCTCACTTTACACCCACAGATCAAACAGTCATCTTCCCTATGAAATTCCTTCGTTCATTTACTCACTTCACTCTTACGTTCATCCCTATATTTCTTGTTCATCTCTTTCACTCTGTCACCGTTCTTTTCTTCCTGTTTTCTAGTGCATCGGAACCCACATCACAGGTAGAATTGTCTTCCCTATACGTATCCAATTTTCTACTAGCCCACCACTTCCTACAGTTTTGAGTCAGCAACAATTTCATGTTCCACCCTGAAGGACAAATGATCTCGCTCTTACGCTTCTTTGTTCACAATTGCTTCATCCATGCTTCAGCTGGGGCGTGGCAGGGAAGATTGGGACCTATTTGACCCGCGCGCGTGCGCGTAGCATTAAAACGCGCGCGTGCGCGTAGCATTAAAAAACGCGCCTTCTACTTGCTTCATTTCGCAACCTTGTTTTGACCCAAACGCATTCACCACGCCAATCCCGTCACACGAGCAAGGCGCATACTCAGTATAGTCTATCTATATTCCATCTATGATCTTGTCTATCCCTCCCATTATCTATGCTAGTTCCACGGGAGCACGGGTTGGCTGCCCCAGCTTGGGCTGAAGGATTCTCTCCATCACCTCCTTCCAATGTATTTACCTATCTGCCTGTATCTGTCGA
>Ga0126342_10004965_pt1 | contig 22996 bp, 21 predicted proteins | sample Cyp1metagenome_FD_92528 | JGI IMG/M metagenome (GOLD analysis project Ga0126342, IMG submission 92528) | Coral microbial communities from Lord Howe Island, Old Settlement Bay, Australia - Cyphastrea 1 metagenome | ecosystem: Host-associated > Invertebrates > Cnidaria > Coral ...
CTGGACCTCAACCTGGGACCTGCCCAGCTCAGTGTGCACCGCTGGACCTCAACCTGGGACCTGCCCAGCTCAGTGTGCACCGCTGGACCTCAACGGCCAGATATAATGCCAGAAGAGATGCCAGATAGAATGTCAGATAGAATGCCAGAAGATATGCCAGATAAATGCCATAAGATATGCCAGATAGTGTGCCAGAAGATATGCCAGATAGAATGCCAGAAGATATGCCAGATAAAGTGCCAGAATGTTTGCCAGATAGAATGTCAGAAGATTTGCCAGAAGATATGCCAGATAGAATGCCAGAAGATATGCCAGAACATATGCCAGAAGATATGCCAGGTAGAATGCCAGAAGATATGCCAGATAGAATGCCAGATAGAATGCCATAAGATATGTTTGATAGAATGCCAGAAGATTTGCCAGGAACAAAATGTATAAATGTCATGGTGGGGATCACACGAAGTAAAGTATTTTTGTTTAAGCATTTAGTGGTGAACGCCAACCAAATAAGTGATTTGGGTGGTGAATTTCTGCGGTTCAGTGGTGTCGAAATTTCCCTTGACCTCGTGGGCTTGGGCCTTTTTCCACAGATGTCCATGCTAATCAGAGACAGTCATCCCGTTATATCCCATGATATCCCATTATTCCCATCACAACCTGGCTTGCCATTTTTTTGGTCAGTTCATGGACTTGGTGGATGAAGCAATCAGGAGCTGATTGAAAACGGAGCTCCGTGGTGGCCTGGGTAACTTTAATTGGGGCCATGGTGATAACCTCCATAAGTTGGTGTGCGCTCCCTTCAATTATGGAACATATATGGAACATATATGACATATATCCACTTATCAATAATGGAATAATAGTGGATGAATGGGTTTATATAATATCCACTAATTTATCTACGTACCTTTAAATCAATGGAACTCCATCCCAAAATGTTTGTTACAGTTGCAGTGTGACTATCTGCAAACAACTCTGTCGACAGTAAACGGTTCTTGCGCGGGTTTCCCGGGCTGCACCACTAGTCGCACCAGTCGCATCAGCCGGTCTTTGCCTATCTCACTTCTACGGTGACAGATGCTGACAGTGAGACAGAACCCTTAGCTACTCCAGAAACATAAGGGTATCAGAATGTTTTTTTCTGTTCTTGCAAGGAGCTTCAGGTGGAACATCCTCTTCAAGAACTTTGAGGCAAAATCTGAACAAATATGAGCAGTTATCTTTACATCCTGATGATTAATAGAATGTTGATTTCTTGTAAGAAGTACAGCAATGAACGTCAGCAAGTGAGGAACAACTTCATATGGTTTTGAAATCTTGGCAGGTTTTGGGTGATGCCGACCGTGCCTGTGGCTTAGTCGTACGGAAGTCACTGTCCAATTGGATGCGGCCAAGATTCAATATGTTTCACATATTTTCCCTTGAATGTCAGTCCCATTTGTGACGTGTTGTGGTATATTTGCGAGGCTATGACTGCCAATGCTTAAAGCATGTTGTTGGATATTTTAGCGAATAATTCACTACCTGGAGAGGACATGAAGGACGCTTTGCGCGCATATCACGAAAGCTAGCTTCTGCCTTCTGCTAGCTGAAGTCCCTCTTGCTTTAGCAAGGTATTGGGGGGGCTGGTCTCCAATCGCATGAAACTTCACAGTCAACTACCCCCTCCTGGCTGGTTCACAAGCAGTTTGGCCGTGGCTCAATCCCCCCGGGGACACCATCCTCATGTCGCCACTGGAAGCAACATCGGCAGCATCTGCATCCTCTGCATCATTGGCATCTTCAATAGGGCATGGTTCAATACATTTTCATACATTACTGTACTATCTGAGGGAGGATGAACATCCATCACAGTTTTTCATCATGTGTAATGCCTTTGATTTCCTTTGTCCTAGAAACTCTATACCAGTCCATCTAGCGCCGCTCAGTGCTGAGGTTCTGGTGTATCTGACCCTCTGGATTCAGAAGTGCTTGTCAGTTGCCTCACAGGCGGCGAATCACGTGGGGATTGTTGCCCGAGAGACCTTCTAGTCACTTTAAATCCACAAGCTGACACAGATTCCAACACAGTCATCTCTCGGATGTACTCCGAATTGCCTGGTGTCATCTCTGCCCGGTTTTGTGCAAGGCAAGCGGTGTTGATGAGGCCACCAGATCCCTCGAGGTTGGAAAATGCAACTAACTACTGTAATGGATTTGTGGACTTTTTGACCCAGAGGCCTCACCCAGTGGTCTTTGATGGTTGGCAGGTCCTGGCTGCATCAGACTTGCCTGGACCTGGAGATTCTGGGCAGCTTGGCCATGCTTGGCACCTGATTTGCAGGGCTGGTCTTATTTTCTTTCTGTGCTCCGACTTGAGTCTAAGCAGTCAATTGCACGGCAGATAAAATAACTTTAGCAGGTCCTGATCCGCATATATACCTGTTGGCCTTGATGCCCTGGTCTTGTAGCAGGTTCATTCTCAACAGCTTCTTCAAACCTGGCACACCGCAGGATTGCCAGATAGCCAAGGCAGGTTCTTTTGCAGCACGCGGGAACATGTCTCCAAATTGGCTGAAGCTGATTTTATCATATGTCATGATATGTCATAATGTTTCAGAATATGTCATTATATTTCATAGTATTCTTAGACAAAGTATTTCAGGTATGATCATATAGGGACAGCAGTACATACAATATTTTCTGGAAGTCCGACAAGATTTAGTTGCTGAAGTTCCATTTTGGTTGGTGCATGTTTTGGATTCCATCGAGTTGCCTCTGGTGGACACGTCAATGTTTGGACCAACTTGCGCAGCATTGACACTTTCAAAAACCTTTTGCGTACCTGTTGCGTGCATTGCAACCAAGTAAAACTAAGTAAAACTAAGTAAAACCCATGAACACAGATTTGACATAGCTCAAGAATCATGTTCAGTCTGGATTTTTGGCAGATATTGGCAGGCATGCTTGAAGCAGCTACGCCAGGAAGCGTCCAGCAGAGGGATCGAACTACCTTTCTGCGTAACAATCCCCTGGTATTTGCGGTGTTTTTTGTTAATCATGCTCCCAGAAGGTAACAGGTGTCTTCGGGGCCTTAGATAAGGTGGGATTTTCTAGTACCGTTCACGATTCGTGGATGAAAAGACGCGTTGCGCAATAATCTATATACATGTTTATGCCAACATCACCGGAGTATCCTGCAAAGCAGAAGTTGTCTAAATATGGTGATTCCAATGTCCCAGGTCTTATTTATCAGAAGAGGTTGGCCCGGTACCCATCAATAGCATTCTCATCTCTCAAAAGGAGACTGCTCACCGCTTCCTGAAGATCTTGTATCCTTCGGGCCAGTTGAACAAATGGTGGCCCATCCCTGAGGAAAGTGCCGAAGACAGTAATTAAGGCAGTCTTTGTATGCTGTCAAATCATCTGACGCTGTGACAAGGGATGCGGATACTGTATTTCCAAAGTTGCGATCCCCAATCAGCATTGGTTCTCAGTAAAATAGGCCATGCTGGAATTGTTACCATGGAAACATCATGATACAGTCCAGTACATCAAGCCAGAATCCTTGCTATCCCAAGAATGTGCCATGTTTTAGCCAAGGAGCCAGTTTTCCAAGAAGAGATTCATGAACTTGACCTTGTGAGGGTGGCCAGAGTTCTGCTGGCAGTGGCTGAAGTCGCACTACTTCAAGACATCCCCTCATGTGGCTTAAGAGAAACGCCATGCCTACCAACATCTATGACAATTCTATGACAATCATGGCAATGAGTATTGAGGTTGAATAATCAATCATGGTCGAATCGTCGTCAGAATTAAGCAGACTGTTAACACCTTTTGCATGTTTTGCGTACATGCGAAGATGAATATCCCGAAGAGCAGTACCAGGAATACGTTCTGGAAGTCAGTGCCACAAAGCTGCAACGACGCATCGTCATTGTTTGCAAAAGCCACGGTGTGCGCATACTTGTGGAACCATCTTGCCAGATTTGCGCTGTGTGCATAGGGGCATAATAGGTGCCATGTGTCCATTTTTCCTACAAGTTTTTGCCGAGTAATGTCGCCTTACTTTTTATAGTCCACCCGGATCTGTTTGACTGTCCTGGTTGTGGTTTGTTCGAATCTCTCAGTGGTGATTTCAAAACAGTTGAAATGTTGAGCAGCAGCTGATCAAATTCGACGTTGCGTACTGACATTTGTGGCCGATAAGTCCTTTGAGATAGCCCGGACGAAGCCGCGCATCAAAGAAGCCGCTGCAAAGGCCCCGTTTTCTGCAGATAATGCAGTTCGTCCCTGCTGGATGTGAATTTCCAGTGGATGTGTGTGTATATTATAGTGATTATATGTGATTATATAGTGTATACAATGGAAGTGCAGCTTCATATTTGAAGCCTCTCTCTGGAGATGGATGAGATGGATCAGATCAGCGTCGTTGTGGAGCTGTCATGAGTATTTGTGAGTTGACTGCCCCATGAAGTCCGTTTCAATCTCACATTGAATGTGTCGATGGAGGCAGCTCGCCCCAAAATGGCGGGCCAGCCGGTTCGGAGACCAAGACACTTGACAGCTACCCAAATCCCCACCATCCGAAGAATCACGTTGTGTCTTCACAGGATACGGTGAAGTACGTGAAGTACAATACCACAGAATAACATTTTGGGGGAAAGACATAATTATTGACTCGTATTGAACCTATTGGATGTCTTACGTCTTAGCTTGCTCATAGCTGTTTTGGATCCAGGTGAGGCCCAGTGATTTTTGTGCTTCGTGCTCCCAGTGATCCCCATGGCCATGGTGCTTCAAGTGGCCCTGTTGGTCGCTGGATGCGCCGCTGGATCCTCAATTCCGGCGGACCATTTGGGTGCGCCACATAAGTGGGTGCCGGCCGAGCAGTGCAGCTTTGCCAATCCACCAGTGGTGCCATACTATTGGGATCCAAATTGCACCAATGATCTCACCTCACTGGGCTGTTGGGCAGATGGTGTCCATGCAGAATGCCGCTTTTGTGGAGAAGAACCTTATACTGGAGTCCATTGCCCACTCGAGAGTATTACCCCAAGCAAGCAATGGTGCCAATTTGATGAGGCTCCAGTGGTCCCGCTTCTGGGTGTATATAATCAATTACACATTTTGGATGTCATGGACGTCAGTGAGTTACATGTTCTTTTTCACACTCTTTTCGTTCCAAATTTTCAGATATTTTCAGATATTTGGTCGGTAATTGTTCATATTTTTTCATAATTTTTCAGTATTGTTCAGGGCAGTCCCTTGGCATCCCCCAGGTTCTTCTGGGATCCCAGCTGCAAGCAAGGGATGCTGGGATGCTTTGCTGATGGCAAGCACCTGGGCTGCAGGTTCTGTGGTGAAGGTAACTACTCTGAGGTTGAGTGCCCCTCATCAACCTGCTCCTTTGCCAACGAGCCCGTCACGCCTTACTATTGGGACCCCTTGTGCCGCATGGGGATGTTGGGATGCAATGCTGACGCCATTCACGTGCAGTGCCGCTTCTGTGACTACAAGCCATTTCACACCGTGCGGTGCCCCAGTAGGGCACGACCTCCCTACCCGGATGGAAAGTGTTGGTTTCCCCACGGCACGAGCCAAAGCTATAAGTGGGACCCCAGCTGCAAGTGGGGCAAGACTGGCTGCTGGGCCGATGGTGTCAATGCTCACTGCCGCTACTGTGGACCAGGGTCTGGCGGGGTGTATGAAGGCATTAGCTGCACTGAGAATTCTCTCTTTCCATAGGCCACCAGAGGGCTAAAATTTGGGGAGGTGCACAGCATTGAGGCCACAATTGCTTCGTGCTCACTTCTGCATACTGGCAGAACAGCAGGAGGCGAAATGCTGGCATACAGTAATTCAATATAATTCATTGCATCTTTTGAGTCTCAAATACAATCTGAGACACGATACACTCCAAAGGATGTTCATCGTACAGACCCCAGACATCCGGCAGAGATCCCCCAAGATTTTGAGGACCCATAAGGGTGTTGTGAGATAATCTGTCTCGCCAAACTGGGCGATCTTCGCCATTGTACTGGACGTTGCAGCTCCAGTGCTGCATGATTCCAGAAGCTCGACTGGCAAAATTGCCAATGGCCCAGAACAAAGGGGAGAAAAACTCAAGAGTGGCATAGGCAAGGGTTGTCAAATGTTGTCAAGCAACCCATCTTGTGGTGGAGTTTTTACACGGCCATGGGATGTCATGGGATTTTCATCGGATTTCCAAATGTGTTTGCCTTTTTTTAGCCGTTTACTCCGTTTACCATGGAGGATTCCCCTGTGTCTCAGCAGAGCTCGAGGTCACAAATCCGCTGAGCCAGACGGGTCCTTCACACATGGTGCGCCATCGCCCCGCCATCGCCCCCCCATCGCCTCGTGCAGGGCATGCTGAGGAACCCTTGAGACCTCAGAATTCCATGGAAGCGCCGCGATCATTATCAAACAGCCTTGCTGAAAAGGCTTTTAGATGCTTTTATGTTGTCAATGTTTGCACTGTTCAACATGTCTCATATTTGTTTCAGGCAGAACTCAGTAGCAAATTGGAGTCCTTATGAGTCCTTGGTTCTAATTCAGGGTTGTTTTCGCAGGCCGCTGCAGAAATGTTCATGTTCGGAATGTGCGGATCGCAGCCATCTCTAAGTCGATGAATGTTCCGAATGCGGCTTGCAATGATGAAGTAGACTCTTGTCCTTTTGGACATGAAATCCAAATCATTCCGTATATAATTAGTAAAGAAATAGACTGATAATGTTTCATCACATGGGCGATTTTAGGTCGCAGACGAACATTGGAAGACTATGAACCAAGGATCCTTCACCAAGCAGAAGTGATAAGTACCACGGAACATACAGAAACAGTCATGTTGTACGTAACATGTACTGTACATATACACATACAACATATATATATATATATAATTAATATATATATATATAGAAATTGCTATTGTTTCCTTAAGTGATGTCCCACTCAAAAGCGTGACATGTGTTTTAGTTTTGCATCCATTTGCCAATGTCTCGCACCATGGACGACCACAACTTTGATCGATCCATTTCCTCACCGCCGGGCCCCATCACCAGGGGATAGGTGGAGGTTTCTGGCCTTGTGGAGAGCTGACTGATGTCATGACATACAAATGGGCGATTAGTGGTATATCCCATGATATCCCATGAAAATTGCTGGAACACACGAATAGGACTCAAGTGTTCAAATTGAGTTCATTTGGCATCATTTGACCCTTGTTTTTGCAGCACTACTATCTTGCACTACCAGTGAGGAAGTTAGGCCTACCTTTCCTGATGCCAAAGGATCCAACAAGTCACTGGCTTTCCAAGGTCTTCCGTAAACTCAAAAGATTCGGGAGCAACTTGGAAGCAACAGAAGTGCTGAAAGTCACGGGGTACCACAAAAAAAACGAAGAATCATTATACGCAGCCAAGATTCGTAACGTTAGCCATAAGATGCCATGAGTATGGGAGGTCCACCATCTCTCTTGAAGGTGTATTCGGCTGTATTTGTTTGCACGAAGCGCCACAAGGCGCCACAAAGCGCCACAAAGCGCCACAAAGCGCCACGAGCATACAACATATCACACGATTATATTATTGAACTTCCTTGGAAGTGATCAACATGTATACTTGGTGGATCTTGGTGGTTTGAGAATAGAAAGTCCTACCAACTACAGTAACTACAGTACAACCAAGTTGATTAAATCAGGAACGGCGTGGCTCCGGCACCTCGTCGGATCCAGCATCGCCAGCCGCAACCTCAAACGACCTCACCATGATTGGTTCATTGGTTCATGTTGATGTTATTCCTATTGTAGAAACTGAAATATATTGAAATATACTGAAATTCTATGAAAATGACCTGAATATGTTTGAATCAACTTAGGCATTTTTTTCTTTCATGACATTCAATGTACCGTGATGCTTTACACTCTGGTTCATTTAAGTGCTGCTTTAGTGTTTAGTTCTGTTTCCAATCTGGAGCTTTGCATCAGGAACCTCTACGCCGGTCGTTGCTTGATTGCATGTGGAGCGTTTCCTGCACTCCCTCGTTGCATATCGTTGCTATATGGAAATTGCATAATCTTGGTTTTGGTACTCAGAGTAATGTGCATGATGTTTGCTTGAACCCACAGAACATGTCAAGCATTGACAGAACCGCAAATGCCTAACGGCAGAGAGCTCTCTTCGGATTCTGGTATATATATATATATAGAGAGAGAGAGAGTGTGTGTGTGTGTGAGCAGTCAGGGAATTCTTCGAAGGCAGCAGTTTTTATTGTTCGCTGGCTCTTGCACGCGCAGATTCACCAGAGAAAGGGAACGAGAACGAGAACGGGAAAGAAATCGCTTGAGCAGGCCACATCAAGTCATCAACAGAAAGCTTGTAAATACAATATAATGATATATATATAATTATATATCTTATATGCTTGTTTAGCATTCCAAATTCATGCAGAGATGCGCATGATCACGTACCCTTTGGGCAATGCCATACCGCACGCAAATACAGAGATATCCACCATACTCATGACCGTAGTGCAGGAGTCACAAGCTGAGTTGTGGCTCCCTTCATTCATCACCATATTGGATTTGGGTATGGGCCAAAATTATTGCCCCCAAAATGATGTTTGAACTAACTGTAAATACGTTGCTAAAGATAAAAGATACTCAGCATTGAATTTTGCCGGTCCATCGATATCTATGTTTTACCTATGCGCATTTTTTTAACTGCGTCATGTTGTGAAGCTGGATTCCTTTTCCTACCAGTTCGCCAACGAGGAGCTTCGGGTTTGTTCTGATGTTTATGACCGATCCAAGTAAAGTTTTCTTCATTTTTCTTCGGAACTCATTTCAGTTTCACGAAAACTGCCGGGGCGCCAAAAGGTTGGCACCCTGTAAAAGCTGAATGCTGGGTTGCAATTGCCGCTGAGTTTCTAAAGTGTACTATTAAATACTATGAAACTATTATAATTACATTATTGGTATAGTTCACTTAGTGCGGTCGCAGGTGCTTGTGGCATACACCTCCAATCATCATCGACTGCCTCAAACACACCAGGCAGAATTCTTTCCGGTCAGATCGCTTGGTGACTGAATTTGACGAGCAGCTCTTTAAACCGTTTCTTGGCAAATTGTTGATACCATAAACCCTCTGGAAATTTACAGTAACATAGCTATTGAAAATGGCACATGATTTACTGTACCTATTCAGGATGGTGATTTTCCATAGCTATGTTAGTTTACCAGAGGGTATGGATGATGAGCAGATGGATCGGGAAAAGTATAAATTTATGTAGATTTCCTGTGGATTGGGATTTCAGTGGGGGTCAATCAACGTGAAGAACTCAAAATTGTCAATGTCTTTGTCGGATGAAGATATGTGCCACTTCTCCACTCCCAATGCTCAGTGCCGTCTAAAGTTGCACTCAAAAAAAACAATTGAGGGCATGCTCTATTGCATCCCCATTGGAGCACCCTCAATTTTGATTTCAATGAAACAAATGTATGCCTCTCAGACACTCCACACGACACACTGCCAAGTTATATCCAAGATCCTTTTTTACTCTTGGCACTTCAGCATCTTCAGGCCATGCCGCCACCAAAATATCATAGAGACACTGCGGTTCACCACAACCATAGAGGTCACTGATCTCCAACCAAGGGATCTCTATGAATTGGATGTTGAGGCAGATGCCCAGGCAGTGATGGGATAGTCATGGTCATATTTGTGACGCAGTGGAAGTTTCTGTGGTCTACTGATTCCTGGAGTCCAGATCCGGAAAATTACAAGAGGACAGGGACAGATGAAAATTGATGTCCTTGGAGACTAAGGATGGCCAAGGGACATGTGGGCAATGTTGGGCAGTTGCGCAAGATCCAATGATGTGCATACCATGAGATCAGGGCCGCACTTTAAAATTGTCGCAGGAACAACCAAGGTATTTAGACTTCCTGGAGGATCCGTTTCGTATTGTTTTGTCACAAGATCTTGCAACAGCTTACAACCACAGTTCTTCTCATTGGTTTTTGGGAATATGGGCCTTTGTAAGTCCCGGTTGAGCACCTAGAACCCACCTGGAGCTGGCCACTTGCAGGAGCAGCAATTACTGCCGTACCCTACCTGGCTGCCGGATGTTGAAGGGGACCGCTGCCAGAGTTGGGAGGTTTCATAGGATCACCAGAGGATCACTAGCTGCTAAGTTTGGCATCAAGTCTTCCAAACGCAATCTGGGTTTGTCCAAAAATGGTGGTATACCATGGTATACCGGTGTATCCCAAAACCGCAACTTCTAAATTCTACAGGGAAACTACGGGAAACTGATGGTAAGCCACTGGATTTAAGGGGCACTACAACCTCTACCTCTGGCCCCTATAGATCTAGCTTTATGTTTGCCGAGTCAGGGCAATTGCAGGAATTCAAGCAAATGATGAATATAGATTAAATATAGGGGAAAACATGCCAAGCAAAAATGAGTCCAAATACATTAAAGGACCGGATACCCCCACATATCAATTTCTTCCAATAACAACCAAGCAGATGTGAAAATGAGATAGGAAAGGCAGGAAAGAGAAAGGGCATGGGCCGGAAAGATGGTGGGAAAGAGTAGTAAGTGAAAGAATTCAGAATTGTATGTCAAAGTTGTGTGTCAAAGCATCAAATGTGTGTGAAAGAGTCGCCAAATGACACTGGATGTCACCAAGTGCCACGCCTGCCACACAAACAGCCGCGGCGACCACGGCGTCAAACGGGACCAATCGCGCCACCAGAGCCAGCCCAGCGCCATAAGTCCTACGCCTGCCGCGCAAAGTGAAGGTCGATGTCACCAAATGCCACGCCTGCCACACAAAACGAAGGTCGATGTCACCAAGTGCCACGCTTGCCACGCAAAATGGACGTCGATGTCACCAAGTGCCACGCCTGCCACGCCAAATGACACTGGATGTCACCAAGTGCCACGCCTGCCACACAAACAGCCGCGGCGACCATCAAACGCGCCACCAGAGCCAGCCCAGTGCCATAAGTTGCCACACAAAGTGAAGGTCGATGTCGCCAAGTGCCACTCCTGCCACACAAACAGCCGCAGCGACCACGGCATCAAATGGGGCCCAAGCGCGCCACAAGAGCCAGTGCCATAAGTGCCACGCCTGCCACACAAAGTGAAGGTCGATGTCACAAAGTGCCACGCCTGCCACAGGAAGCGAAGGTCGATGTCACCAAGTGCCACGCCTGCCACACAAAAGTTGCGCGCGAGCGAGTAAGTTAGCTGTGTGTGAGCACGTTGTGTGTGAGAGAGCTGTGTGTGAGTGAGTTTTGTGTGAGTGAGTTGTGTGTGAGAAAGCTGTGTGTGAGAGTTGTGTGTGAGTAAGTTGTGTGTGTGTGAGAGTTGTGTGTGAGAGAGTTGTGTGTGAGTAAGCCGTGTGTGATTGAGTTGTGCGTGAGTAAGCTGTGTGTAAGAGTTGTGTGTGAGAGAGTTGTGTGTGAATAAGTTTTGTGTGTGTGAGAGGGAGGCGGGAGGAGCGGACGGGAGTGCACAACCCAAAACAAGAACCCCGCACAAAGATGTGGGGAACAAGAGGAACTTCAATGGAACAAAATGGGTGGACAAAAATTGTGAGATTTATTCGTTCATTTTTTCGCGTATTTGTTTCCTACTCTATTCCTAATTGTTTGCTATTTTTTCACCCCTATACCTTTCCTAATTTTCGAGTTTTTTTTCGTTTTTTCTCAAGTTTTTCCAGAAATTGACGCGACAATTAAAGTAATAAAACATGAATTAATTACATAGGAAAACAGTCGAGGGAACATGAGGGAACCAAAAATTAGTTCCGAAATTCCACTAACATGGATAGAAAAAACTAGGATGTAAAAATCACATTTTTTGTCATTCTATGTTGTCCTATATTTGATTTGGACTAATCCCCTTTCTTCATGCATTGTTCATCGTTTTTCTATGTTTGAAACTCCCATGATGTGCCTGTAACCCAAACATAAAAATAATGCTAGCTGTGAACTAAGAATATACTTGATGGGAACCTGAATTCTGCATAGCATTGCTTGCTTTTGTCGCCTTTCGACTGTCGACAGCAAGGACCCTCACAATGTAAAAAAAAAACAGATGATTTGGGCCTGATACACCAGTCCTGTGCACCCAGACGCTGTGATATCCAGTGGATTTCAAGTGATTGAAACTCATAACAGATCATACCTGTAGTGATCAAATGAGTTTGTTTGAAAACAAGGTACAGCAAAATCCCTTCCTTGATCACCATGTTTACATCTTCCGACACCCCCCAAATGAAACTAGTGTGCTTGATTGGGAGATTGAGAAGGCCTCCATGACGTGTTTTGACCTGCGGCATCCTGTGGCCGCAGGAAGACATGAGATTGCCAGGCGGATCGTTTTTTTTTCCAATACGGAACCATTGGTCATTGTTTCAAACACTTGGTATTCCTGGTAGCAGCAAGGATGCATCATCCCGTGTGTTCTGCTGGCGAAATTGGAAAATTACATTTTTGAAGAAATGTCAATGGACAGTCTGATGATTTGTGGACCCATCTGAAACATTCTTGATCAATTTTTACTCGTGCACTGGAGGTCCCCTAAGCTTTGTCCAATCTGACTGGTTTTTGGTGGTGTCCGGAACTTAGCTGCGGCCATGACATGCAGATGGAGCATTTGCAATCAGCCTCCAACCCTTCAATGTTTGCTGATCTGCAGCGCAAAGGTCGGGCATCATTGTTGCCCTCAACATCATGTGCATGTACATTCAGGCTGGAGACACAATCCTGTTTTGTTTGTCTGAAAATTCGTTCACGCCCTTCAACATCATTCTCCCTAGCCATATCGTATTGACAGGTGAAATCTCCTCTTTTCAGACAAAACCGTTTTGCAGTGGATAATCCGACAGAGTGAGCTGCCCACCAGATCCAAAAGGATCAGTGTTCGGAAAAGGTATCCAGCGACATCACCAAGGAGGATGCAGACGCCCTGTCCAAAGTGAATCAGGTTTGTTTGGTCTTCTACACGGCAGAGGCTACCCGGCTGAGCCTGGCTGAGCCGGAATGTCTTGGTCAAGAAGTTGTTTTTGATGGTGCTCCATCCAGGGTGTGAAACTTACCTACAAAACAGCATGTTTGTTGATAGTTGCTAGGTTGTGTTTTTGTATGTTTTTGTGAATTCTTGCCTCTTTGGAGGGTGAGCCAATCACTTTCTTGCATTGTAAGTCAGTCCTGCTTGAACAAGATGACCATCAGGTGATAGCGAGAATGCTGCTTGGTATGGGAACGGCACTGGTTCGGGAGGTTGTAGGTGACATTTGTTGCCAGCTTCCTGTTATTGGTATTTGAACTATATGCATTCTACACATTTCATCAGATTTCCACATTGACATGACATTTTGATACATTTTGGAGATTGGAGGCTGGTGCACCAGAGCCAGTGGCTTTTTGTGCGTGGTCACAGGAGCATCTGCCAAGAAATCGGGGGCAAGATTAGAGTCCTTCGTTTCAATCAGTTGCAATGATTCGCGTGAAATTCTTCGCGAATACTGAGGATGCATTTTGGAACACACTTTTGCCGACACGCTGTGGATGCAAGATGGAATGTGTTCGATTTTGCCCCTTGGCCAGCATTGACATGCTTTCCTGCAAGACAAAGCTAAAGGAGAGTGTGACCCTGGCACTCGTGTTTGTGCACGACATGAAAACTCGCCTTGCCAAAAGGCTGTGTGTGGCAGAACTGCCTTGGGATGTGTTGAAGCAAATTGGAAGATGAGGTAATTGTCGCAGCCGGCATCATGGACACTTGGGTGCTACCTTTGATGAATTACGAGGCCACATACTGGTATAATCTGGTATAGGGAGAGTTAGGAGACAGGTCAAAAGACAAGTCTCTGAAAGCGCAGTTGTGTCTCGATGTCATTTCGTTAGTTTGACAAGCCGGGTCCTGCCAGTGCTTTAGATTTCAAGTTGTCCCCTCCCCGCCTCAGTTTTTTTAAAGAAAATATTGAAGACTCGTCACATTATTCCTCGCGATGCGCTGCACTGATCTAAGAAAAAGGTACAAAAACGGTCCGTAGAATTGTTTTATGCTGTTGTAATTTGTTGAGGATGTGTTGCAGTTGCGGACAAGAAACAAGTCTGTACAAATCGGCAGGTTCTCGAAAGAAGACATGTTTGACATGTGCGAGCAGGGGCTGGGGTGAATTGTCACAAATACTATAGCATTATTTAATATTATTTAACACATCTGAACGCAACTAACTATGCTTGGATTTCAGTGAGCGAAGGGATGCAGGGGTGCATCCTTGTATCGGGTGGAAAGCCCTGAGAATCAGACACAACACCTTTGCACTCTGCAGCGGGGAAAGGGCATATCATGTTGGAAGCCTGCAACATCCTGCAACTATGCTTGAAGCATGCCGCAAAAAAACATGAACGAACCAGAGGACCTGACAGGATGGCACCTTTGCATTTGTCCGCTCGGTACGGACAATCTTGATGTCGTGTGGCACTTGGTGAAGGTTAGCGCTGAGAAAGATCGGCGCACAGACAAGGGTGCAACATGGTGCAACGCCATTGTTCGTTGCAGCATGTTGCAGCCTTCAACGGGATCTTGATGTGCATCATTTGGTGGAAGTTGGTGCTAGCAAAGATCGAACCATGAACGTTGGCGCAGCACCAACGTTCATCGCAGCTCAGCAAGGCCATCTCGACGGTGCGTTGTCCAACTTTTTTGTGAGCCTTGCCAGCCTTGCACTCTTCTATCAACTTGTTTGGCACTTTGAACTTTTGTGCCCACTTTGTTGAACGCCTTGAACTTTCGTATCAGCTGATTTTGAACCTTTTTTGAACCGTGAACTTTTGTACTGTAGCAACGTGTTGTTTGTTTCGAAGCTTGAACATATGTATCAGTTTTTCATTATTTTCATTGAGCCCAGCTCTTGTATCGGCTTTTCGTCAGCTCATCTATGTAAAAGGTGCTCTGTCTTAGCCAGTTCTTTCATGATTTTCGTGGAAGCTGGCGCCAACAAAGATCAAACCATGAATGATGATGCAGCACTCCTGCAAGTGTCATCTTGAAGTGGTGCAGCATTTGGTGGAAGTTGGTGCTGACCAAGGTCAAACCAGGAACGATGGTGCAACACCATTGTTCATGACAGTCCGCACCCGTCATCTTGACATCGTCCATCATCTGGTAGAGATTGGCATCGGAAAGGATGAGGCAATACTGGGGCAACAACCTTGCATGTTGCAGCTGAAGAAGGCGGCGGTACCCAAGCCATCATGCGCAATGGTGCCACTCCTTGCATCTCAACATTGTCATGGGGAGGTTGCTCACTTCCAGGCCAAGTTCGGGACCAAATCGCCCCCAACATCTCCCAGCTAAGATTGATAACCAAAGGTCTCGCTGAGAGACAGGCATCCGGCGAGAACAAGCAAGTTCCAGCAGCTGGCTGAAACGAGGAGCCTTCCATATGTGTTGATTTTGAAGTCGCGAAACTGCTAAGAAGTTAACAAGACACACAAGACGCCTAAGTGACACCTCCCGAAAGAAGCTCAAGTCTAAGGGTGAACTTGCAAGATGCCCCTACACTACCCTATAGATATATCATGATAATTCATTCATGATATATCATTGAATCATATTGTGCTGTATCAACTCGGGGTTGTGAACATGATCCGCCCCCTGATAATCGACAACGTGTTCCCAGTGTTGTCGAAATTTCGGAACGCTTCCCAAGCCATCCACCATTGATTTTTTTGGGGGTATCCCGTGCTGGCCTATACGATGCAGGTTCATAAGTCCTCCAGCTATTGGCTGCCATTGCTGCGCCTGCTTCGAGTGTTAAGGCCATGAGATCTTTGCATCTCTCAACAGCGGTGTTTTGAACAGGTAGATCATGGTAGAACCCTCAAGCGTCCATCAGTCCATCAGATTTCACAAGAGACCCACCACCTCCGCTCTATTCCGCACTTGCAGGTTTCTCCGTGTGGTGAAACTGCTGGGGGTGCCTCCGCTGCACGATATGCACAGTTGGCCAGTGATGATCAGTGATGGCTGTACGACGGCTGTACGATACTGTTGATACAGAATCTCCATTCGTCCAGGTTCTCTTTCGCTCAGATCTTCGTTGGACAGAGTTCGGACTGCTCAGATGGCCATGGGATGCCAGGGGATGCCAGGGAATCACCTTCCTGGAAAGCTGCCTTTCACATGAATCCATTGACATCAGTGGGAAGTGGGAAGATCATCGAAAATTCCACTTAACAAGAACATATTTCACCAAAAATCATATTACGCAACTCAAGGTGTACACAAACAAATACGACCGAGGACTAGAACTCACTGTTCTGTGCGGGAATGCTTGCTGAGGATTCTTGTGTTCCATGTTTGCCTGAACTGTGTTCAAGATGCATCATTCATGATCATCCACACTGCAAGATGCATCCTCGGCGACCTTTCCATCCCGGTCCCGTGCCATTCCAGTGGCATTGTTGTGCTAAGATCGGTGGCCTTCGCTTCGGAAGCATCCTTAGCGCCGATCAACCTTTTCAGCATCGGGTGAGACAAGAGGCAAACGGCTCCAAAAACAGCAGCACCGCTACCCTCACGATATCTGACTGTGAATCTACGTAGATCTACTAAATCTACTAGATTCTAGATCTACTGCGATTTAGATACGTCTACTTTATATAAACTTGGAACAACATCCCAGTCAAAAAAGTTCCTTCAGCCTTTTGTGATGCAGGAATTGTCCATGACTCAGGTGGTGTCAGCGGTGATCCTGGGCAGTGTAGTCTTGATGGGCTCGAAGCTCAGAAGAATTGAATCCCCAGGTCATCAACCGACTAAGGTCACTGATTTGTATACCCAGTGTAAGGTAAGGATTTTTATTGATTACATCAATGGATAAACATGATTATATTATATATGTATATAACTCTTATATACTATAGTTATCAGGATTTCTATAAGCATAAACCCATTCTATATTATTGATAGTTATTGTATTATGTATCTACACCATCCCCATAAAATGAACAAACAGACCCTGAGAAGTCGCCATTTTTGGGAAAGCAGTCAGCATTGAAAAAAACATGAAAATCCCAGAGCATCCTGGAGCCCAGGCCTTGAAACTGACATCAACTCGCGGATCTGGGAACCTGTGAACGATTTGGTGCAGCGCTTGGACCATCGACTGCTTGTGAAGTTCCTGCTTCAAGAGTCATGCGTCCGTAGCCCATGTTGCTTCAAGACCATTTTTGTTGATAGATGTTGATAGAACACTATACACCCTTACTACGGGTCCAATGGCTTGAGTTGTTTTGAAGATCAATCTTGACACGTTTTGATGATTCTGCATGAGTTTGCATGTTCAGGTCTTGCTCTTTTTCCTCTTCGAACTGATTGTTTGAATCTTGGCCACCGGTGATCCATGTCGATCAGTTGCAGGTGATGTACCCTCGGCTGAGGTGAACTTTCACAAGCTGGGCTGCAGTGGTTTCTTCTCTTCGGAGGTCTGCTTGGGCCTGGGGCCGGATGGTGCAAAGTTTGGCTCGATCAACGAATGGAGACTACTGTAACATGGAAATATTGCCAGCAAACACATGGATCACGCCGAGTAAAACTGGTTTGTGGTTTTAAGAAACGATTAATTATGCTCTAACCTGTACCTGGCCCTACCCTCTGGTAATAAAACTTGGCAATGGAAAATCATCCGTGAATTATCATTTATTTACATGGAATTTGTATGAATTTGTAAGGGATTTCCCATTCCGAGTGCCATATTTGATTCCCAACGGGCCCAGGACTACGTTTGGAACTGCCTGGACCTCTTCATCGTCGTCATGGGCGCCATGGATCAGTGGGTCTGGATCCTAATGAGATGCAAGACGAGCGGCACGCAGTATTTTGAACGGATTTGCAAAGGAAAAAAGGGGGATGCAACTGGGATATAGATATATGATATATACATATAATATATATGTATGTATATATATATGTATCTATACACAATTACATATATACATATAATTGGAATGTGACTGGGATAATATGAGCCCCCACTAACTTGGCTCCCAGGTTTCAACAGCAGACAAAACCCCCAAGTTCTTGCCGGGTTGTGGTTGCTCAGGTCATCCGGTTGTTGTTCGTGGTGATGTACGGCCGGCATCACAGTGATGAGCTGGGGAATTCCCTGATGCTGTTCCGGCTACTCAGAATGCTCAGGAGATGTGCACGTAGATGTACGTAGACTATCGTAGACTTTACTCCAGCTGTGGATCCCGGTTAAAGATGGAACATGATTCATTTTGTGAGAGGTGTTGGAGGTGATTTGACCGAAGCTTTTAGGTGGAGCATCCTCGCTTTCACCAACGGAATTTCGAATATTACAGAGAAGCATTGGAGACAAGATGTGACAAATTTGATCAAGTTTGCAGCTTTTGAACGGACGAATCTGAAGGATTGGTTGAAAGGTCTCTCTCTCTCTCTCTCTCTCTCTCTTACTGCAGCTCGTTTTCCACTTTTTTGGTGGTGGTCCCCTCATGTCCCCTCAACATCCTAAACTCCAGGCCTCTCCAGGCCGCCTGGTTCCGCAGGATTTTACGAGTGCTCCGGCTGGTGAAAGCGATACATCCGCTGTACATGTTGGCGCTGGGGATTGCAGAGGCCACAGCGACCAAAGTGGATCCTCCCACATCACGGAAATTCGTAGTGTGGCATTTGGTCATGTTGGGCTGCCATTGTGAGAGCTGCTGAAGGTTGAGCCAAGTGAAAATTATGATAAAACATGTCGAATATGATATATATATATATGTAAATAGTGTTTAGCAGCGTTTAGCAATAATAAATATGAATTCGACATCCAGACTGGGCACAGAAGGCTCCTGGTAGAAAATGACAATGCCCGCAAACCCGGTGCTCAAATAAACGTGGTCATGTTTGGATATGTTTGGGCATTTGCAAGGTCTGAAGTTCACTGGCCAGGCGGTGCAAAGTATGTTTTGGGTGTTGCTGCTGACGCTGGTGGCACTCTATGCGTTGGGATGCCTGGGAAGACCATGACTCCATGACTATCTCAGACAGCCATCATGGGCCATGGATGGCCATGGATGGCCATGGATGGCCATGGATGGCCATGGAGAATCCCAAGAACAATGATGGTATATAACATCCCTGAGGTCTGCCATTATCACCACGCGCATAGTACGAGAAACTGCGGAGATCGAGGCTGGCGGAGATTGAGTGTAGAAGTGGGGAATACTTCATGACGGTTCAGCGGTTCAGCCAAGCTTGGATGGTTCATCCTACTGATTGGGTTAGCACAGGTATGCTCAGGTTATATTTCACGTCAATGCCTTCAAGCCACGAGAGCATACGAGAGCTTTCACGGATTTACACAGCACATAACCAAATGATTGTAAGAAGCTCCTCTTCACTCCAGCTGAACATGAACTCTCAAGTCCATTTGTTTGGCAAACAACTTTCTTACAGGTGTATTGAAGGTATTGCGTGGATTTGGCAGTGTCAAGTTGGTACTAAGATGTACTAAGATGATCTAATTAGCTAAGCATAGCTAAGCATAGCTAACTGTGAAACTTCCATCGGCCACACTGTTGAACTGTTAAACATCGAGAGGAGGTGCCAGATTCGGCGCGGCAACTCTTTCGAACTGTCCCCGACTCGATGTTTACGCTTTTCGTCCTGATGAATGGTGAGGATGCTGCAGGGGTGGGGGTGGGACATGGTACATGGTGTGCTAGGCAGATCTTGTTGATTTGGCCCATCTCCAGGAGTGGCCTGATGTGATGCCCTTGCTCGACGCGTGCGGGACCTGAAAGATACTGAAAGATAATAATCAATATTGATAAACAAGAACATGACATTTTGAATCGTTTTGAGATGTTTTGACAGTTACACAGCAAAGGTTTTACATGTTTTTTTCCTCCATGCTTGCATGTAACAATGATCACGTTTGGATATGTACAAATAATTCAACACAGTAGTCTGCTCAGTACGGCGTCATACATCGTCATATACCTGGTCCCTTTCTTTTGCAGGGTCTGTCTATACAAATTTCGCAGTAGCCAAATGTAGGCAACTGTGCAAGATGGTCAGCTTGCTGAGGTTCCCTAGTCTGAAGTTTATGTTCGTCATTTTCATCATCATCTCAACTTGGGCATTGCTCTCGGCTGGGGCCTCAGACTTACAGTAACTTTCATAGGTTGCCATGGCTTTTATTGTCTAAACTCTAATGATTTCAGGGATGCATTTTCTGGAGAAGAAACTCTTAAGTTCTGAACTGGTCTAATCTTCGAGATACCTTCGGTTTCTGTGGTGGTTGCTCCACATTGTCCAAGCGCCTCTATGAGGCAAGGGATATCAAGGGATTCAGATCGTGTCTGAAGCTGGCTGTTCTTGAGGTGATGACTGGAGTTTGGAACTCAGGTCAGAAGCACCAAATTGGTTTCTAAAGACCAACAGATCCATGCCGTTCAAAAATTCAGCCCTTGCCCCAACCACAAGCACGTCCGGTTTTTTTTTGAAAAGCAGAAAACTCATGAAAACTAATGAAAACTCTTGGGTCAATTAGATTCAAAATCTAAAGTCTTCAATTTTGACACAGTCCGACCCAATTGGAACATCAAAGTTTGGTGCTCAACCTGCACGAGATCATGGTGACCCAGGTAGTTAGTGACAACATGATCTACGCCCGTGAAGCTCAAACCCGGAAGGAGTCGAACTTCTCAGAGATCGGCTGACGACGTGTTGATATGCGATACATTCTGTCCAAGCATTCAATATGACACGGGAACTGTACATGTATAATCAATTATAGTCATATATAATCATGTATGTATTTATAGGTTTGTTTTGAAAACAGCATCTTACGAAATTGTTGCGTGTCCCAAATCGGCAATCTTGCACAGGATGAAACTCTGCAAGGAGAACGTCGCGCAAAGGTGCGGAGTCTTGACACAGTGACATCAATGCTTCGTGGTTGGTTCACCCACTTATAACCGGGAGAAGGTCCAGTCAGATTAACCAGAAACCACCCCTTTGAGTGCTCAAATCTTCAGATTCCAGTTTTTGTATTTCCAAAGTGCTTCATGCAAGGTTTGCAGATGTGGTCAGGTTCAGAAGGCATTAAACGATGTCTTTGTCGCTTCCCATGGTGGTTCAAGAGATGACAAGAGGCGCGACTTTCTTTGTCAGTGATGCTGTGTTTTTGCCTTGATCTCCAGGCCATCTGAATCATGTTTCCCAGGGTGCCTTTCCATCTCAATCTATTGCACTTTGAGTTTTGGCCAATGCCATCAGTTGCAAGTCACGCCATGTTGCCATTTCATAAGACTTAATTGAAAGTGCTTTAGGCAACTGACGTCCTTTTTCAGAGCTTGGAGCGCTTGAGGCTCAACGACCAAGACTGGCAAGAGTTGCTGAAGGTTCCCTTCTACGCTAAGAAAATCTCAGATGTCGTATCTTGGCTGCAGCCTTCCAGCGGCATCCTTCGAAAACGCCACACGTCAACAGTAGCAAAATCTCGTCCGACCCAGGTGCCGACAGTTCCAAAGAAGGACAAGAAGAATTGTGTGGCCACTTGGGGCTCCGGGCTGCTGTTCAACGGTAGAAAATTAAGCAACATCCATCCAATTGTTTTGTCACGGTCGTACATGTGATATTATTGAGTCTATACTTACTGTACCTAATTTAGATTCATGATGATTCATGTACAATATGTTTATTGGAACCTCTTTGCCATTTGTCCGTGTCGTTCCATTTAATTTTGTCCACTCAACAATGTACAAAGTGCTACGGATTATTCACCCACATTTTGGGGAGCCATCACGTGCAGGACTTGGCCGACATGTTTGCTTGGCTTCAAGCGGAAGCAGATGGTAAAGTGCCATTCGAGGACCAACCCTTGGCTGAAATGCGCATTGAAATGCACTGAAATGCCTTATAACAATCTTATGGCATCTTATAGCAATCTTATGGCATCTTATGACAATCTCATGACATAATATACATTTATGATTACTGGCATTTTCTTAGTGGTAGGAATGGCGATTGTTGGATATGGTTGGAACATGTTGGAACAATCGGAAAACATTGCTGGGATCCCATGCAGTGCGTTCACGCCACGGCCCGGACCACGCCGCGTTCCATACACTTCCATAGCTTGGCACAGGAAGTCCTGCGAGGTGTACACACCCTGGCGGAACCACCCAGCGGCAAATCCATCCTGCAGGCCAGGGCAGTTGTTTCTCAATGGATGGCGGGTGATATTCTTCTGATTCTCATCAAAACATATTTAATGACTGTTTATTATATATATATTGATATTGATATTAATTGATTGATTAACTAAGACATTAAAATATATTAAGATACAATAATAACATATAATTGTAATATAATTATATTATTTATATATTTTATCATATTGTGTCATATCGTACTATATCAAAATACAATATGATATTATATTATAGATATTATAAGATACGACATATATATATATATAGTATCTCAAGATATAGTAAGACATGTAAAGATATTTAAGATACATATTGTCGAGATATACTAATCGTATGTGATATGCACAAAACACATGATTATCGAAGGAAGTTTAGAAGTCAAACTTCCGACAATATGGACAGATGAAAAGCAGAGATGGGAAGAGGCAGCGAAGAGAAAAGAAGAAAGAAGATCAAAAAAGAAAAAGTCTCAGAAGAAAGAAGATCCAGGTGCGCGAAAAGGTAGGAAAGTCGCGAAACACGTTTTTCCAATGATTTGTGGCTCGGAGGGTCGAAAAGTAGGCTCGCTAAAGCGGCGGGTGCGGAGCGAGCTGGCCAGATGAGAGATGAAAAATTGCATGCCGTTGTGGCGCGAAGGTGCGCAAAGCACATTTCGAAGTCAAAATGTACAAAACACACCAGGTCCGGACCACTTTTGGAAGTTGAGATGTCGAAAAAGCGCACACCATTGTGGC
>Ga0126342_10004966_pt1 | contig 22992 bp, 21 predicted proteins | sample Cyp1metagenome_FD_92528 | JGI IMG/M metagenome (GOLD analysis project Ga0126342, IMG submission 92528) | Coral microbial communities from Lord Howe Island, Old Settlement Bay, Australia - Cyphastrea 1 metagenome | ecosystem: Host-associated > Invertebrates > Cnidaria > Coral ...
CTTTGGAGCCTCTGCATCTGTCTTGTCTTCGATGTCCTTCTTCTTGCTCTTCTTTGGAGCCTCTGCATCTGTCTTGTCTTCGATGTCCTTCTTCTTGCTCTTCTTTGGAGCCTCTGCATCTGTATCGTCTTCGATGTCCTTCTTCTTGATCTTCTTTGGAGCCTTTGCATCTCTCTTGTCTTCGATGTCCTTCTTCTTGATCTTCTTTGGAGCCTCTGCATCTGTCTTGCCTTCGATGTCCTTCTTCTTGATCTCCTTTGGAGCCTCTGCATCTGTCTTGTCTTCGATGTCCTTCTTCTTGATCTTCTTTGGAGCCTTCTCTGACTCTGTGTTTGCCGGCAACTCATCTTCATCTTTCTTCATCTCCTTCTTGTCAGCCTCCGACTTTAAGATCTTCTGTTCATCTTCCAATGGCTTGGACGCTTCAGATCTCTTCTTGGTTGCCTTCTCGCTTTTCTTGTCATCCATGTCCTTGTCCATGGGGTTGAAAGAAACCCTCGCATCATCCTTGCTGATCTTTTGAACTTTCCTGTCATCTTGCTTCTGGGTGTTCTTAAGCGCCGACTTTCTGGGCTTTGTAGGTGGCTTTTCTTCCACCTCACTTTCAGACACTTCAGTGGGACTATCTTCCTCCTCACTTTCCAGATAGTCATCTTTCTCTGCAACCTTGGCACTCACCTTTGCCTTCTTGCCATTGCTTCCTTTCGATGTTTTCGCTGGCTCTTTTGGTGTAGCAGCCATTGCTATGGCCACCCTTCCTTTTGCTGTCTCATCTTTCGGTTTCTTGGCGCCAGCATCCTTGGTCTTCTTTTCAGTTTTTGGAGCCATGGCCATGGCCTGTGTGACTCTCGAAACCTTTCCATCATCTTTGGTCTTCTCCTTACGTGTCTTGTTTTTTTCAGGCTCGCTTCTGCTCTTCTCTGCTGTCTTCACTGCCTCCTGCTTCTTGTCCTCCTTGGCATTGGTCTTTTCCTTTCCCTTTGGAGCACAGGCTTCTTCTGAACTCTTTTTTGGTTTTTCTTCATCTTTGTCTGTCTCCTCTTGCTCTCTTTCTTCCTCCTCCTTCCCGCTAGCCTCTTCATCTGTTTCATCATCTTCGGATCCCTCCTTTGTGACCTTCTTTGGGCCCTCCTTCTTGCCATCCTCTTCATCTGTTTCATCATCTTCTGATCCCTCCTTTGTGACCTTCTTTGGACCCTCCTTCTTGCCATCCTCTTCATCTGTTTCCTCATCTTCGTATCCCTCCTTTGTGACCATCTTTGAACCCATGGTTGTCTCATCCTCAGCTACTTCTTCTAGGCTTGCAGACTCCTCATCTTCATCTTGATTCATCTCCTCAGCCTTCTCTTTCTTCAAGTTGGCGCTCTTTGCAACTTTCTTCTTATCTGCGTTGTCATTGCCAGTCTCTGATTTGTCGTCAGCTGAGTCCTCACTGCCCCATGGCTCGCCAACAAGCTCGTCAGCCTGAGCTTCCTTTTCAGCATCTTTTGAACCTTCACTCTCAGCCTCATTGCTCTCAGTGGTCTCCTCCTTCCCTTTGGCCTTCTCCTTCTTCTTGTCTTTGGCCTTCTCCTTCTTCATCTTTGGGTTAACCTTGCCATTCTGCTCGTCTTCTTTGTCCTCCTTCTCTTTGGCCTTCTCCTTCTTCACCTTTGGGTTAACCTCGACATCCTGCTTGTCTTCTTTGTCCTTTCTCTTGGCCGCCTTCCTTTCTTCTTTCTGGCACAGGGGAAAACGGCTGGAGCAAAGTTCAAGATTGTTTCAAGATTGGTTCAAGATTGTTTCAAGATTCCAGGACCAGTTTATCAAATAAAGGTTAACGACAGTTAACAGCTTGATTGGATCAATGGTTGAACAAATAACTGTGTGCATCCAGTTTCAAAAGAAACAATTCTTTGACCTGCCTCTTTGACCTTGGAATCCTGCACCATGGCAGCCAACTTGTTGACTTCATATGGTGACACTGAGGGATTGGATTCAGGGGTTGACGCAGCAGTCGTCATAGGAATCGTTGTAGCTCCCTTTACCTTTGGCACAACCTGGCCAGCTTTGGAAGTAATGTGGAATGAGAAGGTTATGATATGATGCTTCCAACACTCTATTGTACATGGGGTTCAATTCAAAAAGGAAGAGTCTAACTCATGACATGGAAACCGCTGTCCTCCTTTGAACCACTGCTATCGGCAGGTGACGGTGCAGCCTCAAGATCAACTTTGGTGAATGCATGGATCCCAAGATAGGTTCGAGGGAGTGCTTGAACTTATCAGTTGAAAGATTCTGGGAATCAAGCTTATCGAACTGATGATGTGAAAGATTCTGGGAATCAAACTTATCGAACTGATCATTACATAAATGTCATTTGAAAGATTCAAGGAATCAAGCTTGTTGAACTGATCATTACACAAATGTCATTTGAAAGATTCAAGGAATCAAGCTTATTGAACTGATCATTACATAAATGTCATTTGAAAGATTCAAGGAATCAAGCTTATTGAACTGATCATTACATAAATGGCCTTTGAAAGATTCAAGGAATCAAACTTATCGAACTGATCATTACATAAATGGCATTTGAAAGATTCAAGGAATCAAACTTATCGAACTGATCAAATGTCATTTGAAGATTCTGGGAATCAAGCTTGCTTGCAGCGCGGTGTTGTAATCATACTGGAGTCTTCAGCAGCCAGGGCATCGAAATCCTCACAACAGGGGAGAAATATCGGTTTTTTGATGGACCAAACTGATGTCATGATAAGAAGAGCCAATGTGTCCTGGTTGAAGCCATGTGAAACCAAAAGCGCTTCAAGCTTGCTTGCCATTGGACAAGCGCTGCAACACTCTACCCAGGCCCTAATCAGCCTGAACACCTGACACTCCAGGACTTTTTCCTCGGAAGTGCTTGATGCCAAATGGCTAGTTGCTAGTTACTAGTTTCAATTCCACTTGATTCACTTTCTCAAACTCATGGTTGCAAAGCAGTGCGACAAAACATTAGTCTTTGGATTTGTTGATAGCACTCATCATGTTGCAAAACAGGAGGTCTCAAGTCGGCTCCTGACTTCCTCCTTTTCAAATCTTGGACCTTTTCAGGCCGTAGGAACCTGGAAGTTCCGTGAGCCAGGACAAACTCCTGAATGCCGAGGGAGACTCCGACGTGCGCAACCTTAGCTGGATCGGCAAGTGATGGGACATGTGTGAACAACAAAATTAATCATCAACATCATCATCAATAATCATCATCATCAATAATAATCATCATCATCATCATGATGGTGAATTTAAACAAGATTTCCTTATGCGCGCGAAGCCCCCAAGATTAATTTCGACCGATTTTTTCATACGAAGGCAAAAACTCGGTCGAAATTAATCTTGGAGGCTTCTAGGCCAGGACCCCTTTCACAGGAAATTTTGTTTTTATTGGATTGCTGGCGGCATTTGAAACCAAGAAACCAGGAACAGCTTCCACTGCTGATCAGGGAGTGCATTTTCCTTAGCTCAATGGCCCATAAGTTTCATGGGATATCAAGTCTACTCATGTCAGGCCAAACAGCCAAGATGTAGCCACAAAATTAATAAAACCCATTGGGGGTAGAATCATTGAGCAGTGTGATTTTCACATCCAAGACTCAATCTTTCCAGATCGGTTGGTCGCAGATACCAAAAAGAGGGTGGTACCAGGAGTCCTTCCTGGAATTTTTGCTTCCACGACATACATGTTGGTCAACTGGTCGACCGTCTGGGGCTCCCCAGTCCATGGGACAAGCTCTGGGGTTGCCACTGGTTGCGGTGAGGGCTGCATTGCGATGGTCTGCTTGATGACGTTCTTGTCAAACCTGAGGCTGGCATGGGAAGGTTTTGAAATAAATGGGCAATCAAGAGAGTCCAGAGTCCGGGGGCCCCAGAGTCCACATGTTGTGCTGCATTATATGTTATTGAGAGCCGGGTTGCTTGGCATCAAAGTCTTTCACCAAATCTCTCCATTCCGGACCATGGATGACATCATCAGCATGTCCTGGGTCAACAGACCCATGTGAAGTCAAGTGTATTGAAATCTATGGCTCAGTTTGATGGTTTTTGCATTCTTGAAATTGGACTGTGTAAAGAGCAAACGGTGAACTCAAAATCTTACAAATTTTGTCAACTAGAATCTTGCCCGCACAGAAGTAGGAAGACCCAACTTGTACTTGGCACTGAAATCCTTGGCCTTTTGGTTGACCATTTCCACAGTCACCAACTTGAAGGTGAAGTCGGCCAAGCTGAACTGGTCTGGGATCTCAGCCGGCTGGGCTTCGTATGCCCTGACCTGCCCCATTGGGTGCGATGCTGCCTTCCATGCCTTGCAGGGAATGCACCGAAACTTTGATCACCCAAACATGGATTAACATATTCTGGTATTTGGTACCTTTCTTTTCCGGAGTGTTCAGTTGAAGCAACTTCAAATCTACAAACACCTGCAGTAGATTTTTGGACTGTCGACCAGAGACAATTCTGAACATGTTTGGCACACCATCCTCCATCAGCTCCATGGCCATCGTCCTTTGGCACCACTCCACAACCGATGCATTCTTGCTGAGGCTGGTGGACCGAAGGCTGTATCCAGGCATGATCTTTGGCAACCTCAAGTGTCAGTCAGTATTTGTTGAATGATATTTAGTGAAACAGTTTAGTGAACCAGTCTAGTTTACAAAGACCACACCATGAGACAGCTATAGAGAGATGGAGGTAAACAAAAAGGCAAACTGGCCAAGTTACGACAGGCACATGCGTTCCCAATGAAGATCATAGGGTGTCAGGTTGACTAGTCCAATGGACTTGGCCGGCAAAGCTGCTTTGCACAAAAGACCCTGCAGGATAGCTTGAGGAAAATCTTCCCCTGCAAGGTACTGGGCAGATTCCTGGTGCTCACTCAGCGACCTGGTGTCAAGGCAAGTCAAATGTGGGCAGGAAGCATTTTGAAACACAGCTTTTCACAAACTGTTTTGAACATTCTGCCCACCTCTGAAAATGATGATTCCTGATGCCTATGTTATGTTGATAACGCTGATCATATAATTAATTACTATGCCGATGATTCCCACCCGGATGATGAGTAGTTGAGTGACATCACAAAGAAAACAAGCCTGGCTCCTTCAGAGGTGTGCGGAAGGCTTTGTGAATCTGCAGGGACCACATACTTGGACTCTGGGAGGAACGGAATCAAGCTGCGTGGTGCCCTGTCGCACATCACTCATGACGAAACAACAAAAAGCAGACACAACAAAAAGAATAATGACATTGGAAAACAACTGCCTTTGATCCTTTTGGGAGACCCCTGTCCTGTCCAGAAGAAGCTGACACGCTCTGAAAATGTTTTGATCTTCAGACGCTTGCTCCATCACGATCCAAGCGTGAAACACCAGCGGAACACGCTTCGAAGATGGCGGCGAATCCATCCGAATCACAACTGCATGGTTGGCCAATCCTTTGAAATCCATTTTATCTTCGAACCTTCGTACCTGTAGGAAAGCAGTCAACAAAATGTTGTTTTGGAAGAGCTTCACTGTTTTATTATTTCTGCAGGGCGCTGTCCATTAGGATACCTATTGCCCAGAAAGAAAGAGAGAAAGAAAGAAAGAAAGAAAGAAAGAAAGAAAGAAAGAAAGAACATTTTCTTTTGGAACTGTCAACTCAAAACATTTGACTTTATTTTTTAGCTTTTTGCATCCTGACCTCCGAGCGAATGGCATTCCCAATCTTTTCGGAGGCATAGATCGGCGCAGTGACAAGTGCAACGCTTTGTTGAGGCCTGCGCAACAAAGTTCGCTGCAGCAGCTCCATGTAGAAGTCCAAGTCTTTGGCAGACACACGTCCAAGTTTGGTGCAGTCCATGACGGCAATGATGGCAGAACCCTGCTTGAGGTCATCCATGAACTGGCACAGGCACATGGACAAAGGCATTGCAAGATGCAAGAAACAAAAACAAGAACACTTTATTCAACAGAAAACCTAACAAGTTGCTAGCCTTGTCAACTGCAGGGCCCAAAGGACCATCTTTGGTAGACATGAAACTCATGGTCTGGCTCATGTAGTTGTGCACAATCGAAGCGCCGATTGTGTTTTGGTTCTTCAGGTGTGTCACCTTCGCGGCCCTCTTGCTTTTCCTTAGGTATTCAGCAAGAAACTTTGCAGCATACAATCTGAAGTTGCAATCACCCACCCCAATGCCAAAGCAGTTTGTGATGGAACCTTGCAAAGAGGATATGATTGATGATTGATGGCTGGTGATTGGTGATTGGTGATTGATGATTGACGGTGATTGATGATCGATGATGATCGATGATGATGGTGATAAACAAAATGCTTGGTTGCTAGGATTCCTCTACAAGTTTGACAGTTTAAAGTTGGTAACCAAGTTTCTCGTTCCGGTCCTCAGCCTGCATCAACTTGCCAAGCGTGGCAACATCACACACCAGGGCCAAACAGTCACGGTCAAACGCTGCCTTTCCTTAGAAGCAACAAAAGGGCCAGCTGAGGACAACAGCAAAACAAACCAAATGGTTCAGGAATCTTAGGGACATGGAAATTCAGGACCATAGATTCTATCAGATTTGAAGTCAAGATAATTCAATGGACATGGACAAGTAGCATGGCCATCAAATGGAGCATTCTTGTGATTCGTTTGATCTAATCTAATGCCAAAGTTTCTGGCGTCCTTCGATAGGTTTTCCAATTGTTGACCAGCGGCTTCGAAAGCACCATCCGTGAAAGAGGAAACAGTAATGCAAAACTATGTGAAAGCAATACCAATTTTGGGTGGATTTCTCTGTCAGCACATGTTGTTGCTGAACCACTGGTGTTTCTGTTTATGAGGCAAAGGTACCTGAACTGCTGGGGTGTCTTCTGGCAGGCTTTCCTTCCAGCACGTCATGTACGATGGATGGAAGGTCGGGTCCTTGAGGATCAGCACTTCTTTGGCTTCAGAGTGAAAGTCCCTTAGTGATACATTGGTGTCAAGAATTACCACATTTGATGTCAAAGACTCAAAAGTTAGCAGCATGTGAGGAAAGGCTCACAGGGCATCGGAGTATGATATGTATATTGATATGTCAAATGTATGATGCCCTTCCATCTACCATGCCAGGGAACCCTTCGATGCATCTATTTCGGATTGCTGCGATGGTGTCATCATCAAACAGCTTTCCACCAAGGGCGTTCGTGGCTGAAACCATTTGTCCAATCCTCAGACTAATGGAGAAGGCTACACAGAAGGGCCAAACCAAATTGAACTTCATTCCCTGGAGGGCGGAGCATGCTGAACCATAAGATTCATGGTTAAATTCATGGCTGACTGATTGTGGCTGAGTTTCACCCACCCCAAAAAGCAGCAGTACTCTACTTCTGCAGTCCATTCAGGCAATGGAAGACGCACCAGGGTTCGGCTCCCAGCACGTCGCACAGTCACTGCATGGAGGCTCAGGATTCCTAAGAGGGCACAAAGACAGAAGCTGTCAGAACGAAAAGAACAGTTCATGGCAAACGGTTGGCCAAGTTAAAGTTGGCACACTGGTCGTTCAACTTTTGCTGGCATGATTTTCAGATCTTTTGGATCCAGTGGGTGACTGGTGCAAAATCTAATAAACTTTAAGTTTTATAACAGTAACATTATCAGCATGCAAGTTAATACCAGGCTGTATGTTGTTGTAGCTGGTATTGTATGGTCATTATCAGGCATTACGACTGTATAATCCTAGCACACCAACACTTTGTTTCTTGAAGCCTAGCCACTCTCCAAGAAAAGCTTCTGCTTTCCATGGTCCACCGCTAGAATGTCATGCCACATTGCACTTGACACCCGTGAAGCGCCTCCCAAAAGCCACCTCCCATCTAAGATGGTTGCTTGAGAGAAGGCACACCCCTCCCACTTGTAGGCATGCAGGTGATCCTCTAGCATAGCCCAGCACTCTTGGCTCACACCAACCTGGGATACGCCAAGGTTGCACACATCAGGTGACCAAAATCAAGGAGAGTCACATGAAGGCAGGCTTTTGTTTTTGTGGGTAACTGGAAGTAATTGTTGCAGACCTCACCAAATCCTATGATTTATATCAAATTGGTTGGAAAAGCAGACTCCATGGAGTCCATTGTCAAGGTCAAACCAGCCAGGAAATGAACCACTAATAGGTGGGTGGAATAACTAAACTGTAATTAAATCAGGAAACGCTGAAGCCGAAGAGTTGTTCAGCGTGGTCATCACTGATCCGAAGAAGTGGGTTGGAAACAGCTGCTCCATAAGAGTTGTACTCCGCCACAGCCTTCTGCCATGCCAAAAGTCGATCTTTGCCACTTGGATCACGAAGTGGAGGAAGCAAGTCTGTTGCACGCTTTGCAAAAGTAAGGGCTTTCTGCAAACAGTTCTTTTTCTGCCGCTGACTTTGTTGTTCCGAAGTCTGCATCCTCCTCCACAAATAGTTGGTTTCAACAGCCTCCTCTCCCAGAAAGACTGCAATCATCTTCGTGGTTTCCACCCACCTGGCAGGCTGGCCAAGGATTCTTTACATTGCAGGTTGCTCAGTTGTGACGAACAAATCTCAGAACACGCTGCCAAAGACAATCTGCGAGACCCATTTTGAGGAACACATGATTAAAGCCAGAGAGCGAACTTTAAGTCCTAAGGTTCACCCCCTGGCCCTCCCAGACTATTTGTGTACCATTCTCGAGAACCTGGTTGCATACCCACAGACATTCACAGACATCCTCAGACTATGCTGAATCACCTCCAGAACACCTCACACCTAGCCCCAGACTATCTGACTTGAGTGACTTAGGTTTCCAGATCATCTCAGGGGACGAACTTTAGGTCCTAAACTTCACCCTTTGGAGTGGCAGCCTTGTTGGGGGGAAAGGACGACCCAGACTGTCACATTCTGACAATCTGGCAGATTGTGTTAGAGATATCATGGCAGATTATCGTGTCTCAGATATATATAATCTGGCAGATTATGTTAAATATAATCTGGCATATTAAGTTATAATCTGGCAGATCATGTTGTTAAGTTTGAATATAATCTGGCAGATCATGTTTTACAGGGTATATATTCTACATGGCCCATGTTAGAGAGGCAAACCAGGCAAACCAGGCAAACAATGTTTTGAAACAACAACAACCAAGCACCAATGACCGGTCATTGAACCATCTATCATACATCCATCATCATTCATCGATCATTCAATCATCATCACCATCACCACCATCACCTACTGTATTATTATCATCATAATCATCATCATCGTCATCGTCATCATCATCATGTATCATGTATCATGTATCATGTATCATGTATCATGTACCATCATCATCATCATCATCATCATCATCATCATCGCCATCACCATCATCATTGTCATCGTCATCGTCATCATCATCATCATCATCACCATCACCATCACCATCATCATCATCATGCATCATGTATCATGTATCATGTATCATGTATCATGTATCATGTATCATCATCATGTATCATGTATCATGTATCATGTATCATGTATCATGTATCATCATCATCATCATCGTCATCATCCTCATCATCATCATCATCATCATCCTTGCCATCATCATCATCATCATCACCACCATCACCATCACCATCACCATCACCATAACCATTAACCATAATCATGATCGTCATCATCATCATCAGCATCACAGTCGTCATCATCATCATCATCATCATCATCACCATCATCATTATCATCATCATATATCATGTATCATGTATCATGTATCATGTATCATCATCATCATCCTCATCTTCATCATCATCATCATCACCACCATCACCATCACCATCACCAGAACCATAGCCATAATCATCATCATCATCATCAATCGTCATCATGATCATCCCTTTTGTCACCAAGCAAAGTCTCTCCTATGATTCCATGTTTTAATGGGAAATCACTATTTGACATGACCACAAATATGCCGTTTGCCCATTTTTGGCCTTTTGAAGTCATCTTTGACCTCTTCAGACCCTGTGACCAAGTCCTTGTTCAAGAAGCTCCACACCACACCGAAGTATAGGGCTGAGAGCCTCCCAAGGCCCTTCTTGCAATCCAAGGACGCCTCGGATGTGGTCAATCTAGAGGCTCTCTGGGAAATGGCTTGCATGTGGATTTAAGAACATTCACCATCTAGCCTAGCAGTCAACTTGCTATAGTTCTTGAAGCATATTACACATCAAGCTGAATTGAACTTAGTTCTTCTAATTACTAATTGCCCAATGGAAAACCTCCCAGCTCCTGGAAAATGCACACACAATTGATACTTTTGGAAGACAAGAAGCTGTCTTCTCGGTTGCTCCTGTTTGGAGTGTGACCTCGAACGGCTCGCGGAGGGGCTGAAACCCTGACCAGAAGATGTCTGCAGCCACAGACTTCCAGTGAGGCAGGAGTGGGAGTCCATCTGCTGGTTGGCGGTATTCCAAGCTTGTCAAGGGCACATTGGAGATTTGCCCGGCAACCATGGCCTCGTTTATTTATTATTTGAAGTCATGTTTGTTGACACAACATGAAAGGGACTAGCATTGACTAGCAACCAGAACCACAGCAATGATAATGATATCATAAAGAACATGATGACTCTGATATAACCTGGATTCTGTTGGAAGAATTCGGCCAAGAAGCTGGCATAGAATTCTCAGGATCAGGAAAGCTAGGATCAATCTCAGCAATGATCCAAGCCACCAAAGCTTTCAACATGCCAGTCTGGATGTTGGGCAACACCACGGATCGAACTGGGTGATCACCGCTTACTTGCATTTTCCTCGCTGTTGGTCAATGCTGGTAAGGGATTAGTGACTCCACTCAATGTTAGCGTCACTACCACATCAGAAAAATTAAGATAAGGGTCTCCACAACATCCATGATGAGGTCACACCATGGCTTGCTTGGCCCAGGAGCACAGCGCTTCATGGTTCCTACTCCAAGAATGCTGAGACCAGGACAGCTGAATTAATGCAGGTTTTTCTGCACACTGCAAAATGGAAACCTTAGATGACCTTGGTTGGAACAACTAGCTTGCCTTGGTCCAGCACACTTGGTAAGAACCTTTTTGTCAAAGCATGAAGATCCGATCATCTTTGAATTGAATGCATTGGTCGAATATGGACAACCAGCACCGAATCTACATTCGAAGCGCAGCATATGATTGCTGACCTTCTGGAGGGTCACTAATTAGGGTCGACACCAGTGCGTTCTTCTGCACATTTTGTCAATTTATTGAAAGATAGCGCACAACACAGAAAGATGCCACCAACGCATGGGACACTCATTCCATTTCCAGCCATCTTCATCACAGCTGATTCCGGCACCCCTTCTAAGTTAAGTCTGCAGCCAGAACTCGAAGATGCCTGTGATTTTCTGCATGGCAGGACTTGGGAATTCAGCAGCTCTGTGGCAGAAAGCGTTCGCTCATGCTCCTGCAGGACAGGTTCTCAGAGTATGACAGCTGGATGTGGTGGGAAAGCAAAACCAATCAAAACCATCATGATTTATGAAGTCAAAATACGGCTCATTGGTTCTTATTCTGACTCAAGCATGTTTTGTCCTTGTGTCAAGTTCATGTCAAACCAACATCCCTAACAGCTCTCCAGACTGTAGAGCTTGGTAGTGTTTGTGGTGAGCGTTGGAAGGGCTCCATCTTTGAGCTCGCCACGTGGTTGTTGCATCGACTGGTTGAGGTCACAGTATTTGAAGCGCGTGTACTTCTTGTAGTCATCCAAAAGCATCGCCTCACCCAACAGATTAACTCGTATGGGGATCAATCTGACACAAAGAAATTATGAAAACCAAAGGTAAGAATGAAGGCAGTGACACCCACGACTCATTGATTCATTATATATTCACTGCTTGATTGGACTTGTTTAATTTATGTGAGTAGCATTGCTTGAAGACAAAGGTGTTTTTGGAAGCTCCATGTGGTAGTAGTCACCAGCTGATAGCTTCGGCACAGAGCGCAAAGCCATCATGAAGGACTTTAAAGTCCATGGAGCCACCCATTGAACAAGTGTCTCATTGTAGGCCACGATAAAAAGCCTGGACCTGGCAGTATCATGGAAAGCAGCTCTGCCAGTGCAATGAAATGAGGCAGAACCTGGCCTGGCAGCTCCAAGACCCAAACAGCGTGGGTCAAGTCGGCAGCTCATCAGAGTCCAGTTTTTGGGCAGCCTGCTTTCAACGGTTTTTTCGTCATACTCTGTCACATTTTCTATTACTGCGATGTCATACCCACAGTTCTCATCCTCATCATCAGCAAGAGAATCATAGTAGTCCTCATGAGCGGCGAAGGTAGGATCACCTTCCTTTCTCCTCAGCCCCATCATGCTGTAGCCCACGCATGGTGGTCCTTAATGCATGGCTATACCCTACTTGGCAGTTAGACACTAAGCGCTGATGTCATCACTTCAACTGCTTCGCTGCACCAAGGCCAAGACCACTAACACTCACATTGATTCCTGATCCAGGCAAGCAACAAGTGAGCACCATGCAAAGTGATCACCATGCAAAGTGAAAGCCCATACTGACTATACCAAAGCACTTTTTGCAACATGGTTAGTGCTTCCAAGTAGCTGTTTCGTTTTCGGTGCATTTAGAATTTGCAGCGCTTGTCATGGACATAGCAATGTGCGAATCCGTCACAGGCAGTCAGAGATTTCACATCACCAAAAACACACTGGGTGGAGTATGATTGGCAAAGTACTTTTCTGCAGTTTCTATCTATCTCACACGCAAACTTCATCCGCACATGCTTCAGATTGGGGTCCTTCAGGAAGTTGCAAGATGCTCTTGCCAAAGAGAGAACTGCCTGGACCCAAGTAGACTGGGAAGAGAAACCGGACTTGTTTGAACGTTCTCTGCACAAACTTGCGCTAAACTAAGCCAAAAGACAGCAATCTTGAACAACTCATTGGTTTTAGAGTTGCAGTGACAAAGAAACTTGCGCCTGTTCTGGGCATCCGATTCCAGAAAACGTGGTGCTCATTGTCCAAGACCACAACTTCAATCTTTTCACTATGTACGCTTCACCAAAGTGCAGGCAAAGCTGTCTGATAAAGACTGTAGCCCAAGTGAATGTTGAAGCCACTGTTGGAAAATTCACACAACTGTGCTCAACCTGGGCCATTGGAACATCGCACTTGGGGTAGAAGCGCCTTGGAAAAATAGGCTAGGCAGTGACAAGTATTCAATGGGTATGAATGCCAGCATCTTCACTTACTTACAGTTTACAGTGTATCTTTTAGAAGCCAAAACTTAATCTGTAAGGCCCCTGCTCCTGGGCAACAGCTGCCCTGGCTTTCCTGGGAGGCAACTGGAAAGGGTGCAATACTTTGAGGCACCATTTCTGTGATGATAATAGTAATCGTGGCAGCTATTTACTGATATGTGATCATATGTGATCTTAGATTAGATGCACCAAGACATTTCAAGTATTTCTGAATGAAACGACAGTCTCAGGCACACACTTCGTGTCCGACTCCACCTTCTTGTGCTTCATGGCTGCAGAAAGTGCCCTACAAGTGGGACATGTTGGACTCAACAACAACCCAAAGTAAAGAGACTTGAACTCTCGCCTTTTCACCCTTGAGGTATCATCAGGACTCTTCCTTATGAATTGACAGAAAAGCACAAGAGCAGCAAGACTTGATTCGTTTTTTGAACTGACAATCAATATGTGATTTTGACTCGCCTCACTCACTCTTGAGGTTTGAAGCATGAAGCTTGAACATCTTGTGAGCCATCTTATGCTTGAAACTGAGAGATCAGCTTTCGATGGTATTCTCTGACAGACCTCATGAAAGTAGACTGAGGATACTCACAACTTCGAATTTGATTTGGGTGTGTTCACATGTATCCAATTTGGGTTAGCTTGGGGTATTACTCTTCTTTCAAAGGCTTCGCTGGGCTCCTCTTGTGGTCCTTCTTGATCTTGAGTGGTTTCCTGCATACAAACAAGAGCAAACAAGCCACCTATGAAAGAAGAGCATGTGTTGAAACAATACAACAACAACCCTTGAGTCTGACCTGTCCTTTTTACTTGTTTGTTGGCTTTCGAAGGCTCATTGCCATGAAGGAAAGAAGCGACAGCATCACGCAGGGACACTAGTGTCATTTTGACTTTGTAAATGCTGGCAGTTTCATCACGAAAGACTCAGAAGTGATAAGTGACAGAAAGGAGTTCAAACAGGTTGAAGACGAAACCGCAAAATTGAATTCACATGTTATGTGTTTTCAGCTTGGTTGGACGTTTCACTGAACAGTCCTTTTAGTCCAAAGCCTGGCACAATAGGTCGATGCTTCTCTCAGCTGGTATTTGGAGATTGGTTTCTGAAAACTATCTCATGCAACTATGCGCAACGTTATGAGGCTTGACAGCGATGCCGTTCTACCACGCTGCATTTGCCTCAGCAAGATTCACTTCAGAGGCGCTGATTTGACACTTGACCTTGCCTGTAGAGCCTGTAGAGTTTTAATGGGTACATCAATGACCTGAGGCTGAACTGTAGAAAAGGTTGGAGATGAAAGACAGTGTAACAACCAAAACACCAAAACACCATAGGGTGGACAACCATTGCATGGACTGAGCGCTTCACTTGGTGAGCCTGATGGCGCTTCTGCCTTGTAGCTGAACATTTGGTTTGCATGTCTGGCAAGATTATACAATCACCATTCTTGTATTGTATATAATATAATATAATATATGTATATGGGTCATTATGGTTCCATATCAGGTTATGCCTCCAAAATGTCACCACTGAAGGTTGCAATGCAATGCCAAGTGCTGCGCTCCAAGGACGGAATCGGAGGAGAAGATCCCATCCAGGCCTGGTTGCCAAAGCCAGGAAGTTCAACATCCATGGAGGGTACCCCAAGCTGAAGTAACCATTATTTTTATTTTATAATATCATAGCAGTATGTTTCAAGAATGCGTGGTTCAAGTAGCCATCCAACCCACAAATCAGTGATGTTCTTCAATCCTCAACATGGATGCAGGCTTGTCAACAAATACTGAGCTCATGGATGGTCACCACTCAATGTGTGAGTTGACTGATGTTCAATCCCCGACCTCTTCGCTGTGTTTGGCCAAGACCTTTCACATCCTGCAAATCAGAAAGCTGGCAGTTGCCATGATCACAATAACATTGCTTTCCATGGATGAGTCAAGTGGTTTGGTCTTAGTCTAAATGAGTCTAAATGCAGGACAAATAGTTTCATCAGTGCAAGGTTCCTGCAATTGGGCAACTGCCAGTCCTTCAAGCCAGGGCAAGTGTCCGCAGTTCGGGACTCAGCTCGTGTCATCTCCTGTGCCAGACAATGGGAACCCCGTAATTCAAACCAGACAAAGTGGCATAGAACAAACATCTTTCATAATGAACATGAGAACAGATTCATGAAATTTCATAAATTCCAAGACTTTCTCCTGAACCTCCTACATTTCTTGAAGGTTGCCAGAAAGAGCAAACCATATTGGAAATCAAAGGGCCTTGGCCCCAAGCTTCACATTCACGGCGCTCTCCTTTTGATAGGGCTCCTGGTGGAGAAACAACTTCTAACATTTCAAAATCCAAACAGGCTACAATGCAGAATGCGCACGACTTTAAGATGAAATCACCAAAGAAATTGGGAAGATTGCCACGCATTTTTCTCCTGCAAGCACCTGAACGGCACACGAAGTCTTAAGTTGGAGAACTAAGTCGTTTTTGCCGACATGATTCAGCAAATTTCAGCAAGAGTTTTCTTGCACCTGAACAGCACACTGAATCCTAGGCTAAGCCGGTCTTAATGTGAAAACAAAGCCACCATGGCTGACACTGAAGTGCATGAGGAAAAACATCAGCATCATTTATCATCCGCTGGACTCAGGGTTGCCACCACAGGAGGTAGAGGATTGCTTGTCATTGGTGTGATTGGAATCGTTGGTGTCAGTGGAGTCCTTGGTGTCATTGGAGTCGTTGCTGTCATTGGAGCCCTTAGTGTCATGGTAGCCCCAATTGTAGTCATACTCGTCATGGCTGTAGCCGGAGGTCCATGTCCTGCTTCTGTAGCGACGGCCCCATGACCAATCCTGTTCTTCTTCTTCTTCTTCTCTGATCCTCTTCTTCTCTTTCTTCTCTGTGGGCTCTCTGGGTGGAATCACTCGAGGCTTCAGATCATCGTCACACTCCACCTCAATGGTTTCAGGCTCGGGGACCGAAGTAGTGCCACCTTCTGACCCTTTCATGGGCTTGCAGACCTTGGTGAAGCTGCTGCTTGTTTCAACAGGTCGTGGTCGAGGCTTTGGTGTTGGCTTCAATGGTTCTGGTTCAATGACCGCAGGAGTCAGCGGCATCTTCCCCATCATTGGCATCATGAATGGTGGCGGTGGCAATGGGCTGTCGCCAACAAGAGCAGGCACTGGCAAACCACTGGGTGCGATCGAAGGCACAAATGCCCAACACCATTGGCCATTCATTTTTCCTACTTTCTGAGTTTCCAGCTGGGGCTTTGAGGCAAAAAGATCTGATGAGTGAAAACATGGGCTTCCAATTCAGTGATTCCAGTTTGCTGCAGTTGCTGTGGTAACTCATTACCTTTCTCTGTTTAAGATTCACAAGTCACATGGACATTCGATATCACCCGATGTCTTTACCACTTTCTTCTTTACCACTTTCTTTTAGCAACCATGACACAACCCAAAACGCAGGTGGTCCTGTGTGGCTCTGATGAAGTGGGAGGCAGGGGTGTCAATCTTGAAGGTGATGAAGAAAGTCGCCATCCTGTTTGGGCGCCAACTGAAGTGAAATCAAAGCCATTACCCAAACAATTTCCACAAGAATTTGATTGCACAAATTCCAGTTCCAGTGGCATTCAAACCTGGTGTCAGGCAAGACTTACTGAGTCAAGCCGGCCTGAATCTGCAGGGGGCTGCTTCCGAAACGGCAGCGGCTTAGATAGACAATGCAGCCATCCTACAAGATAACAATCTTTTGAAATGGTTTCATTGTTTATCTACAGTTGCAGTTGAGCACATAGAATATGAAATTTTCATGTAAGTATGTTAGAATTTTCAAATATTTAAATACTCTAGATCTAGCATGATGTTCTAAAGTATGGTGCACTGAATTGCTTTGAATCTGTGTCTAGTTGTTCATCTGCTACCCTTGAACATATCTAGTGTGTGCAGCAACTGGCTGGATTTGAGCTGCGCAAGAACGGAGCAGGTCCCTGGCAATATCGATGCATGTCCAGACCGATACATGCACATGCTATTTTCATCACGTGCTGGTTTCACCATGATCGATGCAGTCACTTCGCACAATTCACCTTAAAAACAAAAGTGCCCTCAAGACCAAAAGCACCCTCAAAACCAAAAGTGCCCAATGTTTTTGTGGTTCTCCCCTACAACAGCACCACAATGAGTTCAAACTTGTTTGGCATTTTTCCAAGCAATCCGAAGTCACTGGTTAAGTGTGGCCACAAAGCGCATGATTGGCGCCAACCTTGCCACCGAAGAGGGCAGCTCCACATTGATGTTGTTGAATGTGGGAGCCTGGAAGTTGACAATGAACAACGGGTGGTTGCCACCATGCCAATAAGGAGTGCAAAACAATGCACATGCAATCTCAAAATAAACCCAGAAACAGCTTCAAACCATGGTAGTTCTGGTAGCGGAGCTGGTTGGGGGCCATTGCATAGATTAACCTTGATGGAGCAAGGCAGAAGTCAAATGACAAAAGCCAGGAACACACAAAGGTATGGCAAGAAGCCAAGAATTCCACACTTCGCCGTGTAGACTCTGTGACCGCCTGCTCCAGCAAGATGTCGCAGAGGGCAAGATAGTGCTGCCTCTTTGCAGGTTTCACAGGCCTCAGCGGCCTGGGAGTCCTTGGAAACTCACCCATCAAATTCAAGTATCGCCTTGGGAATGCCAGGGTAGGTTCTTGGATGAGATAATCATCAGATGCAAAGCGCTTCGTGAGAATGATGACATCGTGAGGGTCAGTTTCCAGTTGGGCTCCTCGCCCTTTGGCTGCCACCTCAAGGTTTTGAGGCAAACCTGAGAAGCGACTTGGCCAACTTTGCCTAAAAGTGAATCAGGCAAAACAAACACATGTGAGGCGGATTCTGTTCCACAGATTGTGGCCCTGACTGTGGCGACGCATGGCAATAAATGAATGCAAACCAGAATTGTCCTCTTTGAGCCCTCCTGAAAAGACCACAGGTGCACTCTCAAACCTCAAAAGGCCGGTGTGGATTCAACGGAGTAAATGAATTTGTGTTGCAGTGTGTGGCAACCAAATTTCCACCCATTTGCCATGCTGCCAACAAACCAGGATTTCCAATCCCGCACGGAATCAATGTACTCTACTTTGATCTGGCAATCCTTTCCCACCCAAGAGCGGATACCAATATGGTGTAACATATAGTCCAGCTTCCTGGGCCAAAACATGCAATGCTTCTTCAAACTTCATGGTTGCAAGTTGCAACACTTCAGTCGGAACAGGGCATCAATTCAATTCACTGCACTGTGTCAACCTTGCACTACTTCACAACTGATGATAAGAACAAACGCTGCAAATTTTCCGACCGAGATTCTCCACCAAGTCTTTCTCATCTGCAAGTATGTCACAGTATCTCATTGCTGTGGCCAAAAGGCCAAATAATTGATCTCAGCACAAAGGGCCCCCCAAAACAGCGGGTCTTGCTGAACAAAAGAAGGAGGCTTGCAACGATCAGTCCCAGTCACCTAGCGTCCCATGTGTGTGGCCTACTCGAGAGAATAGGGCCGCACAAAGATCCAATTTTGCAGTGCAGGTGGTGTAGGATGCCCACTTCAAAAGAGAATTGTTTTTGTTCTCTCTGACACAATTATCTGCCTCGGATGTTGAATGAAGCAGGAAAAGTTTGAGAAACCGAAGGAAACCAAAGGCACAACCAAACTCTTTCATTGATGGCTTAAGTAAGCACACTGAAAACACAAGACTTACCAAAGACAAGAGACCCACACCAAGCATTGCTTTGGTGTGGGCAGACTGCGTCTCTTGCACTCTTCCATGGAAAACTCCACAGATCTCGTGAGGCACTCCAGCACAGTCGATGCATCTGATGGCAACTGGGGGCTCAGCACGAACATATGCAAAACCACATTGTGTGCCCTTAGCCAAGCATGGGCAGATCATTGCCGTGCTCTTGAAAAACAACATGGACCAAGGAAAATTGCGGAATGTATAATGCAAATGATGATAATCTTGGTTAAGGGTCCAAATCCCTTGGATCTTGAATCTCGGGCGTTGCAAAGGAGCTTGGGATTTGGTGACTCTCCCCCCTCTGGCTCTTGGCACTGACCATTTGCTCTGGTCCATTCCATCCTGAGGTGGCAATTCATGTCTGAACAGCAAACCCCTTGGAATATTTGGAATGAATAATGATGAAGCCAAGAATCGACATGAAAAGCCAAAGCATTGCCTTCATATGCCAATGGGTTCTGTACCTGAATTCATGTCAGCGGAGGCTGTGATCCTGTTGGCTTACAGCATTGGCTTTACATGTTGAATTGAAGTTGATGATTGAATGATAGCCAAACTGCAGAAAGAAAATCTTCCAGTGCCCTGTCCGCACCAATCTGGTTAATGTGGTCTCGGTAGACTTTGGACAGCTCAAACCTTTCCTGCAGGTCCTTGGTTTGAATGCAGCATGGCACTGTTACAGGAAGTTGTTTTCCTGCGTGGGCTGGACCTGAAAACTCCGCTGCATGCATCTCCTAAGGGAGGGCTCAAACAGTTTGAACATGAACTCAACCCTTTTTTCAATGCAACCTAGTGTCTCTAGCTCTTCTGAAGTCCTCCTTCAGGTCTGCACATGTGTCACAGCAGCCATGCGTAGATGGCGCCAAGAATTTGAGCGTCCCACTCCAAATTTGAGTGTAGGTCCTCCAGAAATGATTGTACCTCATGGAGGGCAACAACAAATCACTTACAATTTGAAAAAGAGGGGTCACGAAAACATTGAAAGAATTGGGCTTGATGTTTGCAACTGAAGTTCGAGATCTCTTCAGTGCGGCCCATCTGGTAGTACAGCATTCTGATGGTGCCAGGTGGCAGCCATCTGGTTGGGAGCGAAGCCACTTTAGACGCCCAGTTTGTCTCCACTGCCCTCAGGTAAACTGAAAGCAAAAAAACAAAATGGATGGGCAAGTTGATGACATGTGACCTGAGCCCCTGACTCACTGAAAAAGGAATCCATCCCTAGCAAATGCATTCGCAACTCCTCATCGGACTCCAAGGTTTCCTTTGGGACAATGAGGTCAGTCCCGTCATCAACTGATGAATCGCTTTCACCTGGTCACAACATGTGGCCAAAGGGAAGCACAGTTGTCATGGTGATGGTAGTGACTGGTGATGATGACCATAACTCTATGTGAGTCTCTTACTTTGTTTGTGTAACTGTTTGGGAAACTTTTCAAACGCTCCGCCTTCATCTTCATCATTTCCTTTCCCCGATTCGCCGATGATGACCGTCAACTTCTCTGGCTCCATCTTCCTGGGACGGCCGCCGCGAGCAAACCTCAAGTCACATTTGCTCGGCAAGCCACAAGACCGATCAAGAGAAGATTCAGACCAGCTAATGAGAGCGCTAATGATATTAGCCAAGGTTGGAAGGTCAGCTTTGATTGTTTTGAATCCAAGATGCTTGTCTGGAAGCATGCCGCCAGCTCTCACATAGACCGATAGCAGAAATTGGTTGATGAGCCTAGTCTTCCTGCAGGATCTTGGCTTTACCTGACTAGTGGCAAAGTGCGATGCAAAAATTGAAACAACTAGTTCCAACTGAACATCATACAACGGCGCCGGTATCAGAGAAGCCGGTGCCGGAGATACCGGCGCCGGATCTGCAGGGTAGCTGGCTAAATTCAAAAAACAAACTTTCAATTGATTCAATGTCAAGATACGAACCCCCAAACTTTGTACCGTCGATCTACCTGGCCTTGGTTCACCCTGTGAAAGCGGCTGTTGCTAAGCCCAATGGCTGCAATGACGCACTTGCCGCCCATCCTTTGGCCAAGCAAATGCCACACCTTGCTTTTGGCAACGGTTTGTCTGATGTATTCATCTTGGATGTGCTTTTTCAAGCCCCAAAACACTCGAAGAAACTCAAGCAAGGAAGGTTTGATCCTGGCTAACTTGGAGTAGCAGTGCTTCCTGTGACATCGGCAGCATGGCTTGGCAATCAAAGACTCAATGCGTAGGGCACTGGGACCTGATGACCCAAACCTCGGAGAGACAATCAAGGGCCCCACCCGTTTGTTTGCAATTGAATGTCACAAACGGCTACTGTGAAACATCATGCCCTTCATTTACACACAGCTGAGTTGCTTGACACGGTCTTGAACCTTTGCTAAAAGTTTCCTTTGGGCTCCATTGTAGTTTGGCCGCTTTCCTTAACGATGCAACCGTTCATATATAGAGTGGCAGGAAGGGCTAGAAGAAAACAAACATAGCCACCCCAAAGATCCCAAAGAAGGTGGTAATCAAAATTCAATGTATCAACAAACAAGGATCGGCCTGACAACGACTCCTCTCTTGAGGATGCCCCAAAGCAATGGATTCTGCAGACCGTTGGAACACTAACAGACTTTCCAATGTCAAGTCTATCTTGGAACCAGCAGATTGCCCCCTGCCATCTTGACAGAACTCCCCCATTGGAGGTTGACCCAACTCCCCCATTGAAGGATCAGCTTGGTGTGGAGCATCAACACATGAAATGCCTCGCAAAAATGCTTTCCTTGCTGATAGTGGCACGGATGGCGCTGAAGCTGGTGAACTCACAGCCCCGGAAACCTCAGAAACTGCCGATGATCTCTGAGATGATGAGCTCACAGGCTGCTGCGGCTCCTCCTCTTTCAAACTTGCGATGAACCTCAAACTTGCAGTGCACCGCACTGCTTCTATCCAACAATGTGAAGGGAACACTTGGAATCTATATCTTCCATGCAGGTCTGACACTGCACGACATGACAATTGCGTCTTGGATAGGGGCATGTCATTTCTTTCAGCAAAATGGATTGCATACAAGACACTGCCTCCGAAGCTGAGACATGGCCAAAATGATGATAAGCTTTCCGATCATGCTAAAACCCATCGCTATCCATTGAATTCAAGAGTGTGCACTTTGGCACAATTGACTTGGTGTTGTTCTGTATGTCAAACCCAATGGGCACTAAAGTTACAAGACTAGGACTGGGGTTAATTAGAACGTTTCACTGGCTGACTTTTTTTGGCAGTTTGGTTTTTATATCTCTATGCACATGCTGGTAAAGCAAGTTTGGATCTTGATCCTCCAGCGAACAGGTTTCACCAATTCGGCGATTTGCAAGCTTGCTGTCGCACAAGATGCTCAAAACCAGGCCCTTTGATCAATTCCACTCTTGTTTTTACGAGGTCCCTACTGTGGATGGAAGAAATCCTGCACCACATTGGATGGTTGAAACCCTATAAATAGTGGGATAAACCACCTATCAGCTGGTGCAGGATTTCTTCCATCCACCGTATGACAAAAAAAATGAACCAAGGCATCTTGAGCGCTGCGCTAGTCCAGTGGCTGGTGAGCCTGAGCATGTTGCTGAATGCCAACAATTCTATAACATTATATAACTGTTATGTGGCACCATCGGTTGAGAAACTATCATTCAGATCATCCAGAAACCAATGAAAATTACTTTACTTCGAGTGATCCCCACCATTCCCCACCATGACATTTATATGTCGTTTTAATATTGGATAATATTGGCATATCTTCTGGCATTCCACCTGGTCACTGACACATCTGCAAGCAAGCCATTGCGTTCTTTTTGCCCTGTGACTTGCTAGCCGGCCTGCCGCTTCACTCTAGAATGTCACCTGGCGTCACCGCTTGCAGTTCAGGCTGCAAAACAAACATGCCAAGACATGTTGGAGTTCACATGCATCACTCATGCCA
>Ga0126342_10004967_pt1 | contig 22992 bp, 21 predicted proteins | sample Cyp1metagenome_FD_92528 | JGI IMG/M metagenome (GOLD analysis project Ga0126342, IMG submission 92528) | Coral microbial communities from Lord Howe Island, Old Settlement Bay, Australia - Cyphastrea 1 metagenome | ecosystem: Host-associated > Invertebrates > Cnidaria > Coral ...
TGACAAGGGTCACACAACCTTATTCTCATCATCAAAGGTCGTTCATTATTTTCCAAATTTCCGGAGCTATTTGGGCATGGAATATGAACAGCCTTGGAATATGGGTAAGATTTTGCTAGAATAGTTATGTTAGTTTACCAGAGTATAAACATCTGCTTGGTGGTTTTTCGCCCTACCCCTCTGAAAAATGATGGAGTTCGTCAGTTGGGATAATGAAATTCCCAATATATGGAAAGTCATAAAATTCCATGGTTCCAAACCACCAACCAGGTACATCACTTTTTTCGCTTCTTAATGGCCGCAAACTCTGGCATTCCAAGCCCGGTCAAATCATCAAAGGAGACTGTGGATGAGTCGTCTCTCGCAGGTCAGGGTTCAAAATGGACAAGGGATGACAAGGGCAAGACACAACTGCTGGTATCCTTGCAGATTGGTTGGAAAATTTTGCCGGAAAGCCGGAAAGCCCTGTATTCACTGGTAAAAGCCAGGGAGGTGCAAAAGTCCTGGTGAACCCATGCGTTGATATCTGTGTTCAGCTTGCCTGGATCTATCAGTTTTGGTATAGTCTTGTTTCCATGTGTTCCATCACAGGTTGTAGATGCTTATCGCGACTTTAGAAAGAGAAACAAGTAAAATGATGGTACATATTAGTACCGTACAACTAAACTGATGTTAAAATGGAACATGAGTACCATACAACATATACAACTAAACTGATGGTAATATATAGAACATATAAGTACAAGCCATGAAAATCTGCAAGTAAAATGATAGTACAATCAACCTCTTCTGAATCTTTTTTGGGAGTCATAGCAATCCATAGCAGTTCTGCCAGGCCCCCAGACGGATCCAGTCCCAAAGATGTAAAAGTTCCGTGGAATCCCTGCGGCGTGCCGTGTCAAAATCTCTTCACAACATGTGTTTGTTATGATGGAAGATATGTTGACCAGTTATGGAAAATCTATGAATTTTTAGGCGCAACTCATGTAACTGGATTTTTTGATGACTTCATGTTCTGTTTTTTACCCCGCAAAAAAAAAAAAACTGGGTATTGTTCCCTGACTGATACTTTGATGAACAATTTTTAGAGGTAAATTTGAGGGAAATTAAGATGTGTAGCATCCCGTACTGGAAGATCTGTTTCCAATACCAGTGAACCATCATGATGCGCGAGCGCCAGTTTCTTCCCATTCTTGGTCAGTTCATAATCCCCAAGGACGGGTGGCTTCAACCGGTCCTTCAATCACTAGTCGAACACTTCTAAGGAATAAGATGTAAACACTTCTTTGAAACCACCAACTAGTAAACTGTATCCTTTGCATTAAAACCCATGGTTTTGGGGCTCCCCCATTTTAAGAAAGCCCTATATCCTATATCCCTAAAGTCTTCTTTGCCCAATCTGATGACCGGCTACCGCCCAGCCTGTGAAATTGTTACCCGCTGCATCCTTGCAAGCAGTCGGCACTGGGAGTTAAAAATGGTACCTTTTGGCAAACCAAACCAACACGGCGTGCTGCAAACTCCTGACTCCCACATCTGTAAACTGTCTTCGTATTGTCCAATGTGGTTATAACATGTTATAACCGTTGTACACTGATTGGTGCATCCCGCCACTGAATTGCTGGGTAGCGAGCGATCAGGAATCATTAAACAAAAAACACTTGCCGGAAGAAAAGGATCAGGGCTCTGAATTTGGATTTCAGATCGTTTTCATCTAGTCTAATCATTGTCAGATTCTCTATTTGAAATAACGGGGATGAGGGAGAGGATCTCTTGTCCATTGTTCTTCTTTTTTCTTCTTTCATGTGTTTTCTTTCCCTTTTCTCTTTGAAGTGCTATTACATAAGATACAGAACTGTATTGAAGGAGTGGAACCTGTTTGGAGTCGGAAAAACTCCGGAAAGACTCTGGACTTATTCTGAGAACAATTGTACAACTCACTACTTGGCTAGTTCACGGGCTACTCTCTTCACAGATTGCTTGGGTGCTGGTCTTGATACACCGTGTAGAAAAGGAACCTTCACAGAATGTTCAACGTCAAGTTTTCCCATCAACAATATGTCTGGGTCAAACCCTCATACCCTGTGAGCACGAAACTACTTGGTAAATGGATGTTCACTTCCCCATCATTGTCACTAACCCATCAACGAATAAAGCACTTTTCAGGCTGAATTATATTGATTCAACAACCTTTTCAAAGTCGAGCCATGTTGGGATAGCTACAAATATGTATAAACTTCCCGTATGAACCCATGTAGCTATTATATACATATTACCCAGATTGTATAGCTATATATTATAAACTAACTTGTATAGTTATAAATACTTCAAATTATCTATCCAGATGGTTTGTGCAATTCCTTTTCAAAGGAGAACCGCTTGCCTATTCTCCGTTCCCATCCGACCCAAAAAGCTTGGTTCTCAGTGCCACGTGGCGTTGAGCGACAAGGCAGGCAACACCACGCTATAGAACTTGCCTTGGATAAGGTTGGGGATAGGTCAAAAACCTGGTCCCCTCCTGTAGATAGTGAGCCTTAAAATTGCCCAAACATAGAAAGAACATGAAAGAACAATCTGTGTGGGATGTTCCATCTATCCATGAAAATGGTAGCTGCTAGGTTTTGACCCACATCCGCGACAAATGGGACAACTAAAGCCAGTGCCTACCTAGTAATCAAACATGGCAAGCGACCCACTCCGCAGTTCTATGGTGGCTGTAGCCAACCCCATCGTAAGTCGAAAGGGTGCCGGATTTTGGGAACCATTTTGTAGAGGCTTTACACACATTAAATGGCTACTGTACATCCCCCTCTTGCTTGGGATTCCAGTTGTGTAATAGAATTTTGGATGGTTCATTCACTCCACGCGTGTTAATGCTTAAATCCATGGGTTTTACTGGTTCTATCTCCATGGTAGTAATGATTTTGCAGGGTTCCTTACACTTCTAGAAACATCTAGAACCACCCTTTTGAGTTATTTTGTTGGAGTATTCAAACACCAAAAAGGTGGTGTGCTTCAACCCCACCAAAACGGTTCCAAGCCAAGCAGCTTGGTTCCAAACGAGTCAGCTTCACCTGTCGGGCCACGGGGGAGCAAAGCTACCCTGCTATGGGAAATGGATGGAAATGGTCTATTTATAGTGGATTTACCTACAAAAATGCAGATTGTCCATAGTTTTTTGTATGTTTACCAGTGTTTTCCAGAGGGTTTTCCTGGTTTTTTTGTGTTCACTTCCCCAATACATGGGATTGATGGTGTCAGTTGCCCCTTAAATCAATCTGGTTGGTGGTTTCAACCTACATCTCTGAAAAATGATGGACTTCGTCAGTTGGGATGATTTAAAATATCCCAACTGACTGGAAAAATATGGAAAAATCATCCAGCCATGTTCCAAACCACCAACCAGCAATCCAATGACCAATTGTTTGAAATCCAATCCCCCTAATATGTCAACCATATGCCCCGCCAAAATGATTCCCTAGTACTTTGGATTTGTCTATTGGTGATGTGCTTCTCTGATACTCGGAGAAGAAAAAACATACATCTGTGTTTTTTATTTTTTTTTTGGGTTGTAGTTTCAACTTGAACTTATATATAGTTTGTAGATGTTTGTAGGACTTTTAGATGATCTGTTCTTTTCGATCCTAGATCTTCCTTGCAGGGACTTGATGAAAATCCTGGCAGGTTTGGACTTGGAAAATCCTGGTCATAGCAATGATAGTTCTTTTCGGGAGAACGTGTGCCTTCTACAAGATTTCTACCTACACATTGGTTCTAAAACCTGGGGTTTATCCTTTGATGAGAGAAATCAAAAGTAAAACCAGTGGGAAAATAATATGTATAGTGCACGCCCCCATGTTCCAATTCCCTGTGTGGAGGGTTCATTTGGCAGAGTGGCAGCCCAAAGAATTTTGATGATAAGTTACATCTTGAAGTTGACCCTCCATAAATACCCAAGATTTTTCAGGTTGAATACGTTTTTTCTGAAAGTTTTTCTGATCCCCAATTTGAACGAATGAACGACAGCCTTTGAGCACAGACCTGTCCTGGGCCGTAGATTTTGCCACATTTTTCAATAGTCAATGTGGAACAGTTTGTCCTCATCTCTGTATACAAGTCTGGCTAAAACATATTATTTCATTAATTAGTTAAAGCCACCAATATACCAAGATTCAATAATGTAGGTAAAACATGGTAAAACAATGCCATAAACCAAGCACTTAAGGAAATGGTAAACATATGTCATATGTAAACATACCACCTATAAACATGGTGATGACTGGGGGATGGTGCAAATGGCATTGTTTTTCCCACATTAACCGATCATTAACCTGAGATGTTGGGTCATGTGACGTCGTGAGGTCGACGAAATCCCGATGTCAAGAAGACACCCCTATTTTTCGGGCCCCACGACATGTAAATCCCCCAAAAAAAACACCTGGTTATTGATGGTTCTTGGATGTTTTTTGGGTGGTGTTTATGGGTTGAATCTGGGTGATATCTAAATGTATCTAACATGGGGAAGGACATCATTACTTGGAACGTCCTGGAACATCTTGGAACCAGGAAACACCGGGCGCCCTGCTGAATGGGGTGGAAATTGGTTGCCCTCTTTCACCCGGTGGAAATTCAGCTCCATCCTGTCGTCCACCAAGATTCCTCTTTCCACTGTCCAAGCGCAAGCTCGGTGTAGACACAGAAGTACACATATTCATTCGAATACCATCTGATTACCACCATCAACCCATGTTCGTGGCTTATTCAGCCACCAATGATATCATAGTGTACCCGTCTCCGCGGGGTGGGGAAAACGCTTGGATTTGGCCTGAAAGATTTCCAACAATAAATGGATATAAATATGGTTGGATGGGTCGCCAGGTTGAAAACCAGTACTTTTTAGAACTCCTGAAATTGTAGAGGATCATGATCTCGGGAAGATTTTGAACCCAAAAAAATTCTTATGGTTCCACCCGCCCACAAAAAACACCGTGCCTTAAACAAGTCGTCCTTCAGCGAGATTCGCTCGTCTGCAAATTCAATGGTCTCCTGGTGACAGTGGGCCCCAAAAAAACGCCGATCTTCGCCTTAAATGAGGGATCATCTGAGAGAGGTGCGAAGAAAAAACACAATTACCATCTGGTTATTTAACATAGCCATGGAAAATCACCATTTAAAATAGGTAAATCATCTATAAATGGGCCATTTTCCATGGCTATGTTAAATAACCAGAGGGTATAAGGAAAAACATCTTCAATGGCCATTTCAGGAACCGATTGATTGGAGGTACGTATACCATATATGTTTGGCCTATTTTTCAGGGCTAAATTTCAGGGAATATCCCCAGAAAATATGGCCAAACATATGGTACTACCCTCTGGTAATTTGTTACATAGCTATTGAAAATGACCATAGAAATAGTGGATTTTCCCATTGAAAATGGTGGATCTTTCCATAGTTATGTAAACGTTTACCAGAGGGTAACGTAGCTCCATCTGGATCCTGGAGATCTCCCAGAAAGACATATTGGATCCTGGGCAGTGTTTTGATCATCCCAAAACATCCTAAATAGATATATGGTTGAAAATCCATAGAAATACCAATAATAAATGGAATATCCAATTAATGGAATACCAATAGATAATATCCAATAGATACATCTAAATGGTATCAATTTCATGAAATTCATGAAATTCAAAACATTCCATGATAATCATCCTAATATTAATGGAATACCAATAATATTAATATCCAATTGAATAATATTAAATATATTCATGATTTATTGGATTCATGAAATTGGATTCATTATACCTAAATTCATGATATTATATGGAATACCTATAGATATATTATTTAGGACAATTCAGAAAAAATATATCCATTAAAATATAACAAACAATGTGAAACAACAAAAATCAGCGCTCTGGATCGGCACGGAGTAAGTGGAACTGCACCACGTCCATGACGTCCTCTAATTCGCCGGCATTGGCGACGTTGCCTGTGAGGTAGAGCTCCACATGATGCGCCGAGGGTTCCTTGGGGCCACCAAGGCACCAAGGCCACGACGCTTTCAGCATTTACCAGCCGGTCATGAAAAAATGCAATTGCAAACTTGCAACAACTATAGCTCCAATTGCTGCGTTCCCATAATGTGACTGTTATCATATACTTCTATAGTACTTATACTGTCTATGTTAAATAACTCAGCAACTCCTTTGAAATGGAAGTTTCATGAAGTTTTAATCGGACTTGAAAAATTTAGAAATGGGGGAAATCTCCAATCAGCACAAAAATGATTACTGGGGAGATCTGGCATCGAAAATGACAGTTGATGATGACAAAACCTTCCAAAATGGTGATTTGTTGGGTGATTTGAGGAATACCAAGTGGATTTTCACTAACTTTAAGCCTCAAAGTTGGGATCCCATCATCTTTTTTCCACACATAAATGACATTCAAGCGGATGTTTAGACCACCACCAAAAAAGGGGACTCAACATGAAAAATGACAGGAAGCAGCCAGTCAATGGTACGAACCGAATGTTTCCTTCTGGTAAATCAATCAACCCAGTGATTCAATCATGATGAAGTGACTTGCTTCACCAGCGATCAACGCCAAAGGTGAATAAAAATTACGTTGGTCTCTTGCAGAATTCCCTGGTTCCCAACAGCTTGGGTGGAACAATCCAACCCAAACAAACTTGGAAACATAGACAAATACCCATAGGTTTGTATGACATTGTATGACGGGGTTACAAGGGGGTCAAGCAATGATAAGTAAGCCTTAAAATCTCAAATGAACTCAAACTTGCTCAATCAGCTTATATCAGCTCAAATCTACTTTGCTTACGGTGAAGTCAAACAATTCATTTGTCATTGCTAGGCCCCTTCCCTTGCCATCCAAAGCTATCAAATACCCTTTTCATGTTAAATACAAAATGCAAACATCGGAAAGCACCCAAATCACAAACCCAAAACAACTTGGAAATGTGTATTACATGGTATTGCGGCTTAATTCCATGAAATCCCATTAATTACAACATATTACAACCCATTAAAACAACTTATATAAATCAGCTCAACTTTGGCATCAGTCAGAAAAATGGTGTACAACTTCACTCCCGTTTGCTGTACAAGCTGACACCTGGGTGATCAGAACCCCTGATCGTTGGACCAAAATGCAAGGCCTAAATTTCACAAAAAGATTTGGATTATTTAGCCAACAAACATGGGGATTCAAGCACCGAACATATGAGTGTGTCGTTTAACTTTCGATGACCAGTGATATATAACCTACGCAACTGTCTATGCCGAGCCTACGCCATTGCATGAGGTAGCCTACGCAGGGTATGGCTTTTACGTGGTGCCTATGTGAGCCTACGCGGTGTAGGCTTTGCCTACGCAGCCATGGTTTCTTTTTGTTTTCGATTGCGACAGGCGTTGGAACCACAAACCACGAATATCACAATTACCCAAGGCAAAATGAATGAGTTCTAACTGTTGCCGACGAGTGTCTGCACAAAGCCTACTTGGTGTAGGCTAAAGCGAGCCGCCAATTCCTACACAACCTACTATGCATAATGGGAGCCTATGCCTGGGGCAAAACATGTCTTGTGGAGTTCCACTTTATCTATGTTTAATTCTTTTTCTGCATCCAGAAAAAACAAATCGCTACTCAGTCTAATAAGAATCTAAGCACCAAAATATGGCAAATTTGGATGAAACAAAGCTCTGCAAAAGATCAGAGCACCTATGACCTATGACTTGATCATTCCTTGGATATCCCACAATTTGTGGCCAACAGTTGGATACCCTCTTGTAAACTATGGAAAGTCACCATTAGAATAACTTAATAGGTACAGTAAATCAACTAAATGACAATTTTCAATAGCGAACTGTAACAAATTACCAAAGGGCATCATCATGTGTTTCAATTATAAATCAATTATATCTCAATATATTGCCACAATACCACTACAGGATGGGGCCTCAGTTCGTTAGCGAAGTTGGTGAGCATAATTATAGTAACTTAATAGTGTATGATACTTATGTAACTATATTTAGATGGGGTTATAAACCAACAAACCTAACTAGGGGGGGCCATTGTATCCTGTACGTTTCATGGAGAAATCCACACAAAGTTCGGCCACGGCCATGTTTCCAACGTTTAAAGACCGGGCCAAGGGCCAAGTTGCTCGACTTGGGAAGATGGGTTCCGTGAAGGTGAAGCTCACCTGAAAAAAAGCAACCCCGCAGCTATTTTACAAGCTCACTGGCTGGTAGATATACCCTCTGGTAAACATACATATGGAAAATTGCCATGGAAATAGTGAGTTTTCCCATTAATAGCATGGTGATTTTCCATAGTTATGTTAGTTTACCAGAGGGTATCTATCTGGTTGGTGGTTGAGCCCTACCCCTCTGAAAAATATGAGTTCGTCAATTGGGATGATGACATTCCCAACTGAATGGAAAAATAATCCAAATGTTCCAAACCACCGACCAGTTATAGTATTCTGTAGCAAATGGTGCTATGCTTCATAGCTGAATAACTATGGTGAACATGAATATCTAGGTGAAATATTAAGATCATATCTACCAATTAGTCAACGTAGGTGAATTCTGTGGTTTATGGTCGATTTATCTATAGTGAATGCGTTTATAGACTAATTTACAGAACCAATAACATCCTACTTAGCTGTTTTGAAATAGTGGTAAGCATCTCTATATTCTTGGGTGGGTTATTTGATTGTGGTAGATGACGTTTCTATCCTTTTGGGTTGTTTCTATGTACTAGTATGAGCAGAGCAGTACACGTGGAAATCACCAATAAACACGTGGGCGCATAACAATTGGGATAGAAAACCAGCAAACAAAACTGGTTGGTTCTCGATCATTCGTAGTAGTCAAATTTCGACAATTGTGATTTCAGGAAAAACACAATTTCCAATGAATCGGCCAAGGTTCAATCGGCGGGATTTTGACGACAGGTTGGTTGAGGTGTGCAGTTGCTTGTACCCTCTGGTAATTTAACATAGCTATTGAAAATTGCCATAGAAATAGCGGATTTTCCCATAAAAAATGGTGATTGTCCATAGCTATGTTAAATTACCAGAGGGTACCCATAGCTCAAAAATAAAAAAACGCAACCCAAGCCACCAGCGGATTCCAAGCCATTCACCAGACTGTGGAGCTGCGAACCAAGGACCAACTGCGGTTCGCCCCCGTTATAAAAAACATAACATGGACCCCGCAAAGGTACCCTCTGGTAAACTAACATAGCTATAGAAAATCACCATTTTTAATGGGAAGACTCACTAAATCAATGGCAATTTTCCATAGCTATGTTAAATTACCAGAGGGTACCTTTGGAACATGATTTGCCTGAAAACGCCTTGTTTTGGGATGAAGATCAGACCTTTATGCCTATAATCATAGCATACCATAGATACCGCCAGAACGGCATTCCTACATGCAATGGTTATATCAAGTTATATCCCCTTGGATCTAGTTGGATTTGCATCCCAGCGATGTATACATGCATACTTAGGGATTCCATCTATAACAGGGTCTTAAAAGTGGCTATTGCCCAGTTACTAAGTGGAATGCACTCCACAGTAGCATATGCCACCCATGATAGATTGAATCCTTAAACTTAAACCATCTTAAATCCCATATTTATCTGGTTGGTGGTATACCTACCCCTCTGAAAAATGATGGAGTTCGTCAGTTGGGATTATTACACTACTGAATGGAAGAATAATCCAGCCATGTTCCAAACCACCAACCAGTTATAGTATTCTCTAGTTAATGGTGCTATGTTTTATAAGGTCAATAACTATGGTGAACATTAATCTGGGTAAATTAGAATATGTCACTAACCTCAATTAAGGCCATTTGGGGATGATTTCCCTAACATAAACCATGATTTCCAGTGAGGGAGAACAGTGAGGTCGTGATCAAATTTACCCTGATTAAAAATCTTAAATCCCATATTTATCAGGGTAAATCAGGGTAAATAAGATATTAATATGGGATTTAAGATATCCCTGAAGAGCATGATTTATCAGGTTGCTTCAATCCCAAGATATCCCAAGATATCCCAAGCTCTTCAGCCCCTATTTTTGTGCCCAGGCCTCCACTTCTCGGCCCAATCCTCGTGCGCTGTTCGCTGGATGGTACTCCGACACCGTGGGTTCCTCTGTATCCTCGGAGCGCTGTTCGCTGGGGGATTACCTCCGTGCCATGTTTACTTTAAAGCTCTGGAAAATTGCCATTGAAATAGTGAGTTTTCTCATTAAAGATGGTGATTTTCCATAGTTATGTTAGTTTACCAGAGGGTATCTATCTGGTTGGTGGTTGAGCCCTACCCCTCTGAAAAATGGAGTTCAGTTGGGATGATGACATTCCCAACTGAATGGAAAAATAAAATTCATGTTCCAAACCACCAACCAGTAGTGGTCTTTTTTGTGGGTCATATTGATCAAGAAATGGTTGACCTAATTTAAGAAATACCCTTTGGTGATCAAACGGGGCTGGCTGTTTTCTTTAATAAATGGAGGTTTATAGCTTGGAAAATCAGATAGAAATGCTGGATTTTCTAGCCACGTTTGATGACACCGGACGGTCAGCCATAAAATCAAACTTGGGGCGACTAATTTATCAGACTAATTAATTTGTTAAGTATGTGCGCATGAAAATTCATTGAATCATTGGCTAGTAGCTAGTTGGTGGTTGAACCAAACTAGCCAATTTCTTTGTCAATGGGGATCATCATCTTATTTGTTGGATGGTAAAAAATAAAAACATATAAACAAACCACCGGCCAGGTTCATTACTGGTTGGTGGTTTTAACCACTCTGAAAAAAATTAGTCAATGGGAAGGATTATCGCATATATTATGGAAAATAAAAAATGGTTGAAACCACCTTCCAGATTAAGTCAGTATGTGTGTAAAGGCAAGGATAAAGTTTTAAAATGTGTATTTACCATGAATTGACCACATAGAACAAGACATACCTGTAAATGAAAATGGCTATCTTCGCCCAACCATTGCGGGCCTCATGTCCACAAGATCATCTGAAGCTCATGCTGAAAATCCCCTCAAGGGGCTCAATTGGGACCTCGGGCCACGTCCAAGATGCTGATGGGAATTATGATGTTTGAGCCATTCCCACAGCTCCTTTTGGGTAGCCACCTGTGCATGTACCTGTTGCAACTTGTGAATTGCCATGAAATTGCCATGACAAAGCGATGCCCGGTCACTCTGTCGCAACCGGTCGCCCGACCCAGGTCAAATCAATAAGTTTGACCAGCCCCACTGCCATGCTCTGGCGCTATGCCAAGTGGCAGGCAAAAAGACAAAGTATCCTCCATCGTTAATGCCACCATAAGGCAGGTTGGATCTGACCTTATTGGCGTGCGACGTGGCCTGCAGAAATCCAACTTGGCAATATTACAAGACCTATATATATATGTATATATATGTGGGGTGGTTTCCATAAATGTGGCCCCAATGGCTGGATGGTTAATGGAAAATCCGATTCAAATGGATGATTTGGGGGGTACCCACCATTTTAGGAAATCTCCATATCAATTTACCAGAGATTTTCTCGTTGAAGCTGGCACTGGAAAATCCCATAAGTTTCAATATGAGAATTGTATACCTGGCCTGGTAAACAAACAGTTAGCTATTGAAAATGGTCATAGAAATAGTGGATTTTCCCATTAATAGCATGGTGATTTTCTATAGTTTTTTGTACGTTTACCAGAGGGTACTGTAACCATAATCAATGAATTATCAATGAACTATCTGTGTATATAGATTGTATAAATGAAGGTATCATCCATGTTTCAATAATCAATAATTATCTGTGTATCTGGATGGAAGGTTTTTCATGGATTGGTTGTAAAGCACGATTCCAGAGGGATTACATGACTGCAAAAGTCATGGGAACTGACCCCTGGTTTCAAAAGTGTCCTCTCAATGGAAGGAATAAGTTCCGGTGGTTTGGTGTCCCTGGTATGTAACAAGTGCACAAATATATACAAACCTCATTCCATACTCTAGACCTTGTATAATATAAATATAATATATACATTTGACATCATTTGACTTGCTTACATGAATGGGCGATTCTGGGACTGAATACATTGCAAAGCGCCTCCCGCTTCAACCAGGAAACGGATCTTAGGACATTGGCCGCGATGCTCAACACACAGGTCTTCCTGCACTGGGCCGTCTCTGCTGCAACCCCATTCCATCCCAAAGGTTCCAGAAGATGTCTTTCTGCCAAGTGTTTTTCTTTTTACATTCCATATTTTTAGTTTTCAAAAAACCATGTCCTCCATATGTTTGTTTGAATTTTTGGATGATGTACCCTCTGGTTATTTCACATAGCCATGGAAAATCACCATTTTTAATAGGTAAACCATCTATTTCTATGGGCCATCTATACCATGGCAAACTGTTAAATAACCAGAGGGTACCTATGAAATTCCCAGTGGGTACAGTATACCATTGAAACGAGATTTCCCCGGGCGCCACCCTACGATGCTTCTGCCGGAGAATTACCCCGTACCATCCCGAATTAAAGGACGCAGCTATTTCCCGCAGAAGCGTTTCATCCAGAATTTGAGATATGGGGATTAAAATCTATTAATTATATTATAAATAATATATTACATAGTATGTTGGGAGGATGAGCCCCACCATCAGGGTTTTTGACCATAATGATATATCAAAGACGACGTGTACCTTTCATGGTCCCACCTTGCCATGGCAAGTAGTCGCCGCAAGCAGTCAGGTTTGATCTTGGGTAAACACCTGAAATTTGTTGGGTGCGGACCTGAAAATATGGTATACCCCAAGTTATAGCTATTTTAATAGGGAAAATGATGATGATAAACCACAGGATTCTTCATGGTATCATATCATATACTAGACTATACCGTTTTTTTTGAAGTATGGTAGCTTGTTGCTTGCAGCCAATATCAACTGCCAGCTACCACTGCCTCTTACTGCGGAAGATTCTGTGCAATCCCTTGACATGCTGAAGAACTCTGATGATAGAACAACAAATATATATATATATAATTATATATATATGTAGTTGCACTGCTTTCAGCAGGAATCGCTTAAATGGCTCACAGTTTCACGCCCTTTTTGGACGCCATGTGCCAGTTTCGTCCAGTTTCAAGGTAGCCCATCCTATCCCTTTTCAGCCGCTCCTTTTATTGCTGACCACATTCCTTAAATCGATCTCCAGGATGTTGTTCCGCACTGCCAATTTGTGCGATCCTTGGATGTCTTGGATCCAGTTTCGTTGATTTCCGGAGATCCCGAGTCGCGCACAATGCTGAATTCCAAATTACATGCTGATCACTAAGCTGGATGTTTAAAAGAAAATAGGACCATGGATACCATGGATAAGATAGGGATTGGTGGCTGGTTCAGAAGGATCTATACATTCTGAGGGAAATCCTGCACCGGTAACTATTAGGCAACTATGAAACACTGTGAATAATGGGATTATAGTGGGATAACCGGGATAGACCATCTACCAACTGGTGCAGGATTTCTTCCACAGTATCTTAACCATTCAAGTCACGGTAGAACCAAAAGCCATGTGAAGTGGGAGTAAAACATGCAGCAACACATCAAGAATGATCCGCCAATTACCCTTCGGAAATTTAAAATAGATATGACAGTCATGGCCAGTTTGGTTCGATGATTTACCTATTGGAAATGATTCATGATGATTTTCCACCGTTATGTAAAAAATTGCCAGAGGCTAAAGATCATGAAACTCCGAATCTCCCATTAAATCATCATTTCATCATTTGTTTGAGGCTAAATGATTATTAAATCATATTAGATCATGTTAACTCCACATTTTTGATGGTTAGATCACCAGTTTTGATTGTTAAACCAGCATGTTTTTTGTCGAACTCTCCATTTGTTGATGGTTAAATGGCTGCTAAATGTCTGAATCAACAGGGGCACCAACCATCTCGTGAATCTCGTGCCCCTCACCGTGGAGAAAAAGATCGGGATCTCTGCAACGAAGAAAAACAAATACGGGATTTAGTGGGGATTTAATGTGTGTTTTTCCAGTGAAGTATAGATATGACCATAAAAAATGAGTGTATTTAGGAATTTAATGAGGATTTAATGATGATTTAACGGGTGTATATGTATATAAGTATGTATACATAACTATGTATAACTAATTACAGTATAACTATATACATATAACATTAATAGACAATACATTAATCAACTTTATATGATATGGGGCTCTCTCAAAAAGTGCGGCTCCTCTAAATCTCTTAGCAATTCCTGATCATTGGGGTGCTCGTCTCAACCATCCCCCTAACAAATCACCCCCTAAATGGTTCCAAATAATATGGTTAAGATGTGTACCCTCTGGTAATTTAACATAGCTATTGAAAATGACCATTTGTAGTGAATTGTCCCATTAAAAATGGTGATTTTCCATAGCTATGTTAGTTTACCAGAGGGTAAATTCCCTACTAAACCAGGCTTTCTGGGGGTCAGATGGAGGCGAAAAACGCGAAATTCCCGTGATTCCAACACGACCTTCGGCAAAGGACCCAGGCGATACACGGTTCCCCCAGTGGGTTCCCAGGTGTTACATCTCATTGCGATGCCGGTGTCGTCCACCTGGGAGGTTGGACCCAGTCATGGGGCTTGAAGAAGAAAAATTGGAGATGTCATATCCACTGTACTACTCTGTACCTGATGATATCTGTATAATATCTGTACAATATAATAATATCTGTTTAATATCTGTATATCCATTTGCCAATGTTCATCATGCCACTTTTTCGAAGGGATGCAGGCACATTTTTAACCTTTTTCGCACTGTAGCCATCTGAAACTGCGCTCATTGTATCTGGTAGGTGGGAAACCACCCTGAAAAAAAAAAGGTGGATCTGAATTTGGTGTGTTGTTACCTCAAGTTATGGTCATTTCCTGGGAAAATGATGATAACTGATGGGCCATACTGTAACCATGGGGTTTTGGGCCCCAACATTCTCAGAGAAAGCCATTCTTCCAGATCTTCGATCATCCCAAATGAGGAAACATGGCACCAAGAAATGTCGCCACACCAGACATTCTTCGATCATTGAAGTCTGTCTCAAAATCATATTATGCACGACTAAAAATCATGGCTTTATCAATGATTATCATCGTGTTATCAATGTTTATCATAATTTTAACATGGTGTAATCATCATGTTCCCATGGCTTATCATCATGTTCCCATGGTTTGTCAGAATCTGTCAACAGTTTATTATCATGTTCTCTGTGAGTTTAATGTGGTGTCCCATTTTGAGACAGATCCAGCCATCGTCCCAGCCTTGAACTGTGTGTAAATGTCGCGGTCAAAGAAGACCTTCGCCAATATGATCAGGAAACCAACCGTGAGATTGTGATTTGTCCCAGTAATATCAGAAATTAGGTACTATTAGGTGAATACCATTGGTATAGTTCATTAGTGAATAACCTCATATTAATTATCCGATTTGGTGGTGTTTTTTTCCCAGCAAAAAAAAAACAAACCATCCATTTATACGGTGTACCTACGTTTTACTGCAAAACTCAACCAAATGTATACAGTATCGGCTATGGGATTTGACTTAATCCCACATGGGCATGAGAAAATCACAGGCTCGTTCCTGGTGGAAACCAGTGGAAGGTTACCAACAAGTTGATCTGGCACTGAAACATATACAGTAAGAATATATCTGGTTGGTGGTTTTAAGCATCTTGAAAAATATGAGTTCGTCAATGGGAAGGATTATCTCATATATTATGGAAAATAAAAAATGTTTGAAACCACCAACCAGATATGGAGTTCCTAAGTCATGGGGCTACCCCCAAATCATCCAGTCATTTGACCATTTTAGTATTGAAACCTATGGTAACTTGGGGATCCCACATTTTAAGAAACCACCACGTGGAAATGGAAAGGCATCCACTGGTATCTGGTTGACCTAACAGTGGACATCGGCATGTTACCAAAGGGTACCATGAACGTTCCACCGCGAAACATGTTCGGCTACTTTGCGGTATGACCTGGGCTAAATGCTCACATGATGCATCAGAGCCAGAACTGTTACCATTTATCAACCAAGCATTTCAAATTTGCCTGATTTGAAGCAAAAAAATCGCATAAAAACTTCAAATAGTATTTACTAATTACAAACCCCTCTGGTAATTTAACATAGCTATTGAAAATACCACATTTATAGATGGTTTTTCCCATTAATAGCATGGTGATTTTCCATGGCTATGTTAGTTTACCACAGTGTATAAATTATAGTGATGCATGGGTTATGGTTTGCGTCCCATAAACTTCATTTTCGCGCATTGGCATCCCGTGAGAACACCCGCACCTGAAGGGACCAAACGCCCATTTCACCCATCAGCGTTCCTGCGTTCCTTGGATGGCGATCAAACATCGGGAGCTGGGAAATGCCCAGCTAAACCATGGGAAAATATCGGAAAACTATGGGAAAATAGGAAAATCATGGGAAAATATCGGAAAACCATGGGAAAATATCGGAAAACCATGGGAAAATATCGGAAAACCATGGGAAAATATCGGAAAACTATGGGAAAATATCGGAAAACTATGGGAAATCCACTATCAAAGGAGGTGTTCATGGGAAAATGGCCAAACTAAATGGCGGATCTTCCAGCCATGTTGAATTACCAGTTAAGCCATCTTAAGGCAAGCAAAAAATCCATTGAATTGCAGTAAATGGGCAATATGTTCTGCCATTGATATATCCAAAGGAGCTTCCTTCCGAGTGTGCATCTACCCACTCATCTACACAAATTCAATTTTTGCATATGGAATGGACATGACATCAAATGGCGCCAACCCTCCAGGAAACTAACATGGCGCCAACCCTGGAGTGCCATTGGGGAAGCGATGGCCCATTCACTAAGAAACGCTTTACTCATTAGAAATGATGATGTTCCATAGTTATGTAACAAATTGCCAGAGGCAGTTTACCCCATGAATCTCCCATAAAATCATTTGTTTTCGGCTAAATCTCCATCGATGGTGAAAAATGGCCATACCGGGTATATAAATTGCTGGGTTTCTTCCGGGAGTCAGCACCAAACACCATCAACAGTTCATGAGTTCTCCGTTCTTTACCAGTGTCGCCACTGAAAAACACCCCGCTGTCATGGTCAAAATCCCCTGCTTCGAATGCCGATGAGATTCCAATTGCGGCTGTCGATCAACCGCTATATCTCTGGTAATCAAACGTGGCTTGCTGTTACTTCGATGATTTCCTATTGAAAGCTCCATCTATGTATAGGGAAATTACCGGGTAGTGTTTGATGACACCGAAGGTTTCTTTTCAATATCGAATTGTATCTCTGTTACATTCTCATGGTGTGTTCATCCCCATGATATTCCTTTATCCCCAAAATCTTACATGGTTATATATGATATTCATTCATTATATATATATATATATATGATGTTCATTGATATTTCCATATTATATCAGCATTTTCTTGGCATGATCAACCTTTGGTCCACAAGACATCAGTGACTTTTGCTGCTTGGCTGGTGATTTTCCAGTCCGTTGGCATTTTTAAAATGCGCCAAGTTTCGGTGTGATGGTGTATAGCACTGGTGTGCCACACCTCAGGACTTTTTGGGACTGTGACATTCGCACATTCTGTATCTATATATATATATATATAATTCTATATGTATATATATGGATGTGGCTCAAAATGGAAGACCTAGGGGACCACAGATGTTAGTCTAGTTTAGTATTAACCATCCAATTATTGGGGTACCTAATTTTGACCCATACCCATATATATATATGTATATATGGTATAATATTATTGTTTTGTAGTAAGGCCGAAAAAGATAGACATGTCATTTATTGCTATTTTAGTAGGAGTTCACTATTCAATATGTTTGTGGATTATTCTATAATTCTATATATTTACACAAAGGATCAGAAAGGGAACCATAGTAAAATAAGGCAACTAGATGGATTATGTTCATACCATCATGAATGTTCCTTGGAATGGTCATAGCCCCTTGCAATGGGGGATGACCATCCTCCTTTATAGAAAAAACAAACATGTTTTGACCATGGAACGATATTCAAACTGTCCGACTGGCAGGACACTAGGACCATTGCACTAGAAGCTCGTTGAGGTGACAACCCAAGATAAACAGTATAGCAGTGCTGACACACAAGGAGATTGATCTTAGTGATAAGCACCCTGCATCCCCTGCTACTAAGGTCTTCGACCTCAGCAAAATTGCTGTAAGTTGTTTTAGCTAAGAGTGAGTGCACCGCCAATACCCTCCGGCAGTTCAACATGCCTATAGGAAATGGTTCCTTTAGTTGGCAGTGTACGAAATTACCAGAGGGATCCAGAGGGTAAATCCCATTCCTTCAAATCCTCACTTGTTTTTATCTCTGAATCCTCATGTTTATATATTTCAATGGTTAAATTCCAGAGAGTAAAGGTTGTTGCCGGACCTAACAATAGGCCTTTTTATCGGGCCAACACACCCAGCCATCTTCACTTGGATACCATTTGCGGAACATGTTGGGTGTGGGTTGAAGTGGGAGGACACGTTTTTTGAAGCTAGGAATTGGTGGGATTCTTGAAGAAACTGCGCGGTTGATTCTTTTTGGTCCATGATCAACATTACTGGTGTCCATCCCCAAACTAATGGCTCAATGATCATCTGGTTGGTGGTGCAAGCAGTGCCCATCTTGAAAAATCATGGACTTCGTCAATGGGAAGGATGACATCCCATATATGAAATGGAAAATAAAACATGTTTGAAACCACCAACCAGTCATATTCTGCTTGCATACCGTCTAAGGATCCATACATTCCCACTTCTGTCGTCGGAAGTTACACCACATCCACGATCGTTCTTGGTGAAATCTGCCGCACTGCCCATGATCATTGACAAACTACATGTGCTCAGGAAAACAAATCGTGTTTGTTGGAGAGCTTCCAAATTGAAATAATTATATAATTGTCCTCATTATATCCTTGAAATCTCACATCATCGTCCTAATCCAATTCTTGGGAGTTTAGGTTAAGAAACATGTTCAAGTTGCTTCAACTCCCCATTTTTGCTGCTTAAGTAATCATTTTAATCCACAGTTTTGCTGGCTTAATTCCTATCTTAATCCCTATTCTTTTGCTGATGAGTTTCCTATGTTATCCATTTTTATCCTATTTTTGCTAGTAAAACTCGGGGACTCCATGGTCAACTCAGGGCCCCACCTCACTTGCGTGGGGCAAGCATCGCAGGATGTGGCAGCAGAGTCTGCCGTGGAACGGGAGACCTTGGGGCGCGCGAAGGGACCCTGAAGATGGACGGTTTACCCGCCAGCGCATTTTCTCAACTAAATTTAGTAACATATTGATCAGAGATGCTGATGATTAGTAAGAGTTCACAATGGCAAATAATTAATTTTAATAGCATAGTAATTAATCAATATTAATCAGAGATAATGATGATTGATGATATTTAATCATTGATAAACAAATGGATAATCATGGGATACTTAATGGGATATTTAATGGGATACCCTGGCAACCAAACGTGGCTGGCTAGGAAAATCCCCGAACTAGCCATGGAGGTTTCTAGCTATAGGAAAATGATCGAACTATGGCTGGAGAAAATTTCCATCCAGAAGCAACAAAAACGGGGGATATTGATGGATCGGATATGAACTGCTTGGTGGTGCAATGACCATGGTTAATAGTGATGAATAGTGGTTTTAACCATGGTTATTAGTGATTAATACCTGATCTAATGAATAATATTAACTGCTGGTGCAAGCCGTGCCCATCTTGAAAAATCATGGACTTCGTCAATGGGAAGGATGACATCCCATATATGACATGGAAAATAAAATTCATGTTCCAAACCACCAACCAGATTAATATTGATAGGACATTCATGATACCAGTATATTCATGGGATATATGAATCGTGGAGCCACGTCAGAATGTTGGTAAAACACCATCCATGGGATTTCACCAATCATACTCGATATGGATATGACTTGACGCCTTCAGTGTGTGTCTGAAAATGGAAATTTACCATGGACTCATGGGCATTTCAACTACTTCTGTGATTGGGTGTGGATCCCACCATTTTCGTGCCATTGTTGGCAGGGAAAATGATGATTAACCAATGGATTTGGGGTCTTACCAAAATTCTCAGACAAAACCATATTGAGATCAAGCATTCACCGCTTCATTGAGAGAGAATGTTAAAATGGATCCTTGAATGAAACCATCTATGGGACACAAAGCTCCATCTTTTGAGACAGGAATGGAATATTCGGACACCTATGAAGACTGTTGATGGATGAATAAAACGAAAAGCATCAAGACCGATTGAAGCACCAACAGTTTTCAGTTTGTAAATTGCAGATGTTCCAATTTTCTGATTGTGGAGGATACCCTCTGGTAATTTAACATAGCTATTGAAAATGGCCCATTTATAGTTGACTTACCAATCAAAAATTATGATTTTCCATAGCTATCATAGTTTACCAGAGGGTAGATGAGGTTATACACCAACTTATACTGGTTGGTGGCTTGGAACATGTTTTATTTTTCCATATATTGGGAATAATTATCCCAACTGACTAATATTTTTCAAATGGTTGGTGAAATTTTCAGCAACCATCAATAAAGAAGGGGTTCTGATGATCCTGGATGCCCCTTCCAGGGCGAATTTTTATCCCACTCCCTGGAAGCTACCGAGGCACGCAAGTACCGGAAAGCCAAGCACAGCCATAGCCGTTGCTGGTGGCTTTGGTAAAGGCACAATCGCAGCCCTTGGACTTGGGGGTTTCCATAAATGGGGGACCTTGCAATAGCTGGATGGTTTTTAATGGAACATCCTATATCAACATGGAGTTAGGGGTAGCCCCCATGACTTAGGAAAGCTCCATCTGGATGATTTTGGATCCTATGTGTGGAGAAAACCCAACACTCCACGGTGGTGCCACAGGTTTCTTGTGAATGATGTCATCTCTCTGGTGCCAGGCGTCGGTGCTGGCGAGGCGGCACATTTCCGATTGCGTAGGCTCGCGGCATTTGTCTTGGAAGGGACACGCCTGGCAGGTCAGGTGATCGTTTTGAGCAAAGCAGGCCCCTAAGCATTGAATATATATATATATGTGTGTGTGTGTCGTCCTCGTCCTCGTCCTCGTGGTCGTCGTCGCGTCGGCGGCGTCGTCGTCGTCGTCATCATCATCATCATCATCATCATTTATCTATGTGGAACATCGACAATCATTGCAACACCATGCAACACCAACATACGCATGTGTACTTCTACTGGATGGTTGACAAAGTTCCCAGAAAAAAAAAACGCAACATGAAACCAGTTCAACAGTTCAGCTTCTTTAATATTCTTTGATCATTAACCAGCATCAACCAGCTTTCTTTACCATTTCTTGGAGCTTTACGAAGTTTTCTTTCGGATTCACCAGCTCTTATGGACATCACCATCTTTTTCAGGCAAACCATCGAAATGAATGGGCCATGTTGATCCATTTTCCATATCTATAAATATGTATATATATATATTATATAAATATATATATATATGAAATATTCAGTAGTATTAAACTACAGGAGGGGAGCATTTGGTTCACCGAAAAAGTCCAAAAATGGCCCGAAGACGCCCTGTCGCCTGGCACGTAACACCCGGATTTGCGGTGGCAGCACAGCCACCCGGTAGATCACCTGTGTCCGTGGAGAACGGCATTGCGGGTGCTGCGGGTGGTGAAAGAAATTCTCCCAATGTATTGGTTCGTAATACCGTAATCCCCGAACTCATAAACCAACAGGGAGTTGGTTTCACACTGCTCCAAGTCATGTTGGTTCATGTGGGTAAAACAATGCCATAAACCATCCCCAAATCACCGTTTTTCATAGGTGGTATAAGCCATCATAAATAGGTTGTATGTTTACCATTCCCAAAGGGGTGGTTTATGGCATTGTTTTACCCATATGAATGACATTCGTTCATTTGCTCAATTCATGGCCCGCACCTAAGCCGGGCTGCCACTCGCAATCTTTCAAGGTCAGGCACAGGCAGGGATCCTCCTGTGAAGCTACAGCAGGCCTACATTCAGAAGATATCAGGGTCAAAGGCACTTTGAAAAAGTAATGTTGGTAAATCAATAGCAAAGCCCCAAACTGACCATACATCAATGCTATAAACCATCAAAATATGGATCGTTTACGACATTGCTTTACTAACATTAGTGTTCATGTCACGTCTTGTTTTTGGGAAAGCTCCGCCACTTTTCCGTACTGAGTACAGTAGCAGCCACATCATATGCCATCATGTGGTTGGGAACTCGCGGCTCCAACTGGCCTCCATTCACCATTGGGTCTGGAGGTGCAGCAACATAAACAGGGGCCCCACCGAACGGTTTTTTCCCTGTAGCTGTCAGGAACAACATCATCTTTGCCACTACAGCACGCCAACGAACAAAACATCTAAAACATGTCCACCATTTCAGCTTGTTTGTTTGGTGGTAACAAGGCAGCCAATGATAAATTATAGATGATCAGAAGAACTGTCCCACTAAATGACAGTGATGTCCCCCACTTTTACAGTTCTCTTGCAGACAAATATATATATATATATGCATATACATACATACATACATACATACATACATACATACATACATACATACATAGCATTACATTACATTACATTACATTACATTACATTACATTACATTACATTACATTACATTACATTACATACATACATTACATTACATTGCATTACATTACATTACATTACATTACATTACATTACATTACATTACATACATTACATACATTACATACATTACATACATTACATACATTACATACATTACATACATTACATACATTACATACA
>Ga0126342_10004968_pt1 | contig 22990 bp, 16 predicted proteins | sample Cyp1metagenome_FD_92528 | JGI IMG/M metagenome (GOLD analysis project Ga0126342, IMG submission 92528) | Coral microbial communities from Lord Howe Island, Old Settlement Bay, Australia - Cyphastrea 1 metagenome | ecosystem: Host-associated > Invertebrates > Cnidaria > Coral ...
ACCAATGCAAGGCTACCTCGTCGAGGTCGGCTAATTCTGATGAGCAAATTAAGGGCTGACCTCGCTAATTCCTGCAACCTGCCTCGTTGCCTCGGCTGTCCTCGCTATAATTTGTGCAGATAAGATGATACCAACTATACCAATAGCATCATCATTCACTAGGGTTTATGGGGATATAGCTCTGGTTCACTGGGGGCTGACGCTGTAACTCTGGTGCTAGGCACGAATGGTGCTGGAGAGGTCTGAGAGCAGTTTCAACTGGGCGGCGAAAATTGTTTCCGGGTATCCATACACAAATGGATATCCAATGTTAATATGTGTATATATATATATAGACATATTTATTTAAGACATATGTGTGTGTATATATATAATTATATGTATATATGTATATCTCCTGACCCATTCGGTAAAAACAATCTGCCATTTCCAAGGCAGAACATCATTGCTTATGGTTCATCTAATCCTAACAGAACTCAAGAACTGTGAGTGTATGGCTACAATCCAGCTTCCTTTCATGCTTAACCCAACCATGGTCTTGTTTCCAACAGGTAGATCTTCTTCCAATCTGTTAGAGCATGGAGTCTCAAGATTTTCGGCCGTGACCAACAACATTTTGTCTGGAAGTACTCAACAACCACAGGAATACCGGCTTAAGAGTAAACCACACCTGATCTCCCGTTCTGCTGCATGTGTTGGTTAATCCTCAAGATTGGTGTTAAATCGCATTCAATCGCACTAAATCAGGGCTCTTGAAGTCCTTCTGTGTGGTGAAAACAACTTTTCACCATGAATTGACCATACATGAGTTCACCAAGGTGCACATGTCTTAGTTCGGTGAATCGGATAGACGACAAATTCACTGATCTTCGTCAACCGATGTCAATTTCCGAGTGCAAATGGGCTGACCTGAAAGGATTTACCAACCAGATCATAATTTTTTTCCCATCTAGACGGTCATATACTATGTTGGGGCATAGATATATCTTCCATTCTTTAGACAAACCCAGGTCCATCCCCACATTCTTTGGTTATACATCCCATTATATCCCACAATACCATCATAGAATTGTTGCGTCTAAACTCATCATACCAAAATTTGGTACAAAAAATCAGCGAATCACTAATTTTCAATGGTCAAATCATCTTAAACCGATTTAAGCGCCACTCTTTGATGCTTAAATCGGGTTGTTTTTTCTCTTAAATAGCAATGACCCTTCCATCAAATACCACATTAGAAGCCAATACGCTCTGTCATCCTTTGATACTGGTTGGGAACGAGATTCCACGTTTCCATAAGTTTTGGTTGAGAAAATACTTGATTCTTAAAATCCCCACTTTTTGTACTTGATGCATTCGCCAGTGTGTAACCACTAGTGACATCCCAGGTAAACCGCCAGTAAATAATTTTCAAATAATTGTGAAATCACCATCAAATACTCATCCGTTCCGAATCAAAACATCATTTTTGCTGGGTAAATCTCTATGATATCCTCATGAAAGAACTTTGCTGAGAAAGGTCCCAATCGTTAAATCACCATTAAATCATTATAATAGTTGGTTGATAGGTTTCCCCAATATTGGTTATAAATATAATCACCAATCAACAGTCATTTATTAGTTATATCATACCATATGCCCAGATTTCTATTGCTAAAAACATGTTAAGACCTATATTTCATGCCCTTTCTCCCCATTAAAATCCACCAACCAACATATCAACTCACTCAACTCATCAGGGCGCTGATTCGCTCTCGTTTATCGAGAGGACCTGCCGGTGGAATGGAAACTGTTGGGATATACTTTTTGGTGATATAACTAGGGATAATAACTAAGAACCATAGGGACATCATGGTGATATATGATGGGATAATACCTAAGAACCATGATTTCACGGATTAGTTTTTGGGTCGATCTGAAGTTCCGAAACAACGTGTCCATCCATTGCAATTTCGGGGTGCCATATTTTGGACAGAATGGATATTCTTCATCCAAAATGGCAATACTGGGCAACAACAGTACTATTTTGTATTATGATGATTTCAGCTTTGCAATCCACTTTGATTTTGTAGGATTGATGCTCATTCATCCCCGTTTCTAGATGTGGAATTTCTATATGAAATGGTTGGTTATTTCTAGTGTCTATATATATATATATGAAACGGTTGGTTATTATACAGTATATATATATATCCCTTAGAACTCCATTCAGTAGCATCCCAATAAACTGGTTGGCTTTGGACCTCCATTTTCTACATCACTCTCTGGGTTTCTCCTCCACAAAGTTACAGTATAGTATCGTTTGTAGATGAGTGATCATCATGAATGAGCTGGGGATCCCTTCTGAATAAAAACTAACAATTTTTGAGGGATTTTCCAATAGGTTTTTGAAATGCTCATCCAGATTTGCTGAAGATGGTATAATCCTGCACCAGTTGATAGCTGGTTTATTCCATATTTATAAGGCTTTCAAACATCCTTTTGGTGGTGCAGGATTTCGCTATTCCTATGATTACCCAAGGTATATCCCAATACAGTAAATCACCATTAGAAAATTACCCCGTAAGATCCTCATTTTTGTTGCAGTATTCCGATATCCGTTTATATATACCCTTCCATGTTATATCAAACATGGCTGGAAAAAAAACATCGTGAACATATTTTCAAGGATTTTCCCATGTTTTTCCCATGTTTTTCCTATGATTTTCCCATGATTTTCCCATGATATCCCTCTAAAGTCCCATAAAATCCCAAAAAATCTCCAAATCCGCCTGCTCCAGAAGATCCGCAAAGCGCGAGCGCCAGAGCTGCAAGGATACCTCAATCGGAAAGACTTTATATACATAATTTATAATATTATTGTTATGAATTATTAGTATAATTATAACTATTGTATTTTTACCATTATTATTATTATTATTCTTATTATTGACATTATTCCATGATGTATACATATATGTCTAATGTATATATATATATATATATTATACACACGCGTATATGCATCATGTTGAACTATATATTATATTGTATTGTATCTACTGAGATATACAGCAAGAATGACATCAGTCCCGATCCCATTGATGTGACAGTCCAACACACCAGTGATATGATCGACCCAACAGGAATGATACTATGGTAGGCAAATCATCACCATGGTAGTAGGATTTTACTTTTCTATTTTTTTTGGGTTGCTATATCAATCTATATCATAAGCCATAAATTGATCCACCAAAAAACATATTTGCGTTTGGCGGTCTTAAGGGTATCACCCCTGTACGGGCTTGGCGCTGTGTCAACATTTTGGAACCCCAAAAGCCTATGATTCGGAAACTCACTTTCCTAACCAAAAAATCATCACATGTTGTATCCCATGTGCCCTCTGGTAAACGTTTACATAACGAACTGGAAAGATCCACCATGCTATTCATGGGTAAATCCACTATAAATTGGCCATTGGGGACTCACGGGATCAGCGGCGCCTGCAAGCCGTTTTTTTTTGAACGAGGTGAGGCCCCCAAGGTTAGTGATGTGCGTTGATTTAGCCATCGAAACTAGAGTTAGAAGTGACTTAACTATGGTTTATGGTAGATATAACTCTACTATATATAACTCTACCATAGTTGCATCCCCCTCATAAACCCAACAGTTCACCGTAAGTTTTGTGCGTCCAGTCATGGTCCGAACACAGCGGCACCTCACTGATACTGGTGGCGTCTGTTACGAGGCCCTGACAGGATGGCAGAGGATGGCGGAGCAGCGACAGATTTTTTCGGAGCTGGAGAAAATCACCATTTTTTGGGGCTTTTCTGGGCTTGAAATTCTGATCATCCATCTTTTTGGATGTGATCCGCCACTGTGTCTTGAGATTCCCACTTCGGTGATGATAATCATCCAATTTCTTTAAGGACAGTATAATCTATGATTATAACCATCAAGAAAGGGGGGGGGCGATGTTTTCGCCACTCTGATTGGTCCCAGCTGGCCATATCCCAAGTGCGTTTGTTCACTACTGCATCACCTCCAGTGGCGGACCTCGTCTACGTCATCTCTATGTACACTATATATATATATCTATACAGTCTATACATGTTGGGTATATTGGAGAACGACGTGCCAATATCTTTGCCTCTTCAGCCAATCTTTTATTATACCCGCCCCGGCGTAAGTGTTGTTTGTGTCTGTTGTTGTTGAGCTGCGACTTGCGAGGGTCTGCATGATGCCCCTGTTGAAGCCTGTCATCTGCCACAATCCCTCTCTGAGGACCACAAGAAGGGAGTGTCGCCTTCAGACTGTGCAAGGTATAGTTCAATGTCAAAGGTTCCAGAGGATGAGGTCCTTGGAATGTTTTTCAGGGAGTTTGAAGCATGCGTCCAAAAACCTTCATGGCCGAAGCACAGCCCAGGGGATTCTGCGACAACAGTGTACCTTGTCTTCCGAAGTGTCTGGTGCGTTCTCTACTGATCTTGAAAAGCCAAAAGACAGGTGATGCCAACGAAATCAGATCAAAAAGGCACAGGAATCACGCACAAAAATCCGTCTCCAAAGCACTTCAAAGCTACCACCGGCCTAAATAAGGTTACACCCACCCACCGCAACATTTATCCAACCAACCATCATTTATGAATGATATTCCCATTTTCAGTGGTTGAATCTCATAAGCCCTCTGGCAATCAAACATGGCTGGAAACTGCAACATTTACGGATGATTTTCCCAGCTTTACCCTCGTAAACGTTTACATAACTATGGAAAGATCCACCATGCTATTCATGGGTAAATCCACTAGTTCGACTGGGCCATTTTCCAGTTCGCAAACTGTAAACGTTTACCAGGGGGTAAGCCTTCAGTGCGGGGATTTTCCCGCCGTTTCGGTGTCGCCTCCTGCAGAGGCGTCTCACGCTCTTCTCCATCCGCCATGGTATAGGTGGCTTTGGCAGAGAGGTACGCATCCTGCGAGGCCCCCTGTGACGGACATAGTTTGGGTTGAGGGGGAGATAGCTACAGCTGGTGGGTTTGTAAATGGAGAAACTGGGGTCATTTCGCCGGCTATGCTTTGTTCTCTTGTGAAACATGGCTCCTTCTTGATGCAGTTGGAGGTTTTTAAGTGGGTATAATCGTGGCTATAACCCTGATCAGATTGGATGTAGCTATTGCAGTCCGGGTCCATTTTACAGTCATTTCCATTTGGAAAATGGTGATAAACCATGGGAGATTTTGGGGTTCCAGACTATCAGACAATCCCTTCATGGCATTTGGGTTTTGCCGGGTGCTTGATGGGAGATTCCTTCATCGAAATGAAATCAAAGCATTCACCATTTTTGCATCATGGATCTTCTACCGTGTGGATATCCAGTTGCTTAGGTCGTACATCAAAAAATGGGTGTGGAGTATGGAGTGTCTCTGCACTGGAAAACTATTCTGGTATGGAGTGTGCCGAAAAACCTCAACGCAACGTCCCTGATCTATGGCCAGATTTCCCAAGATGATTAGTTGGTTCCTGGTAGAAATACAGGTGATATCCCAACTTTGCCCAGCCAATTCTGGTGAATTTGCCCACCCAAATGGGTGGCATCATCAACTTTCAATCGTCAACTACCAATAAAGGTGGGATGTAGTACATGTAGTACATCAACTAATGTTTGATGATGAACATACTACTACTACTACTACTACTACTACTACTCCTGGCTAACATCACCAACTACCAAGGGTATTTTCAATGGCACAAACACATCCCTGACACCCTTCTGGCCTCACCACCAGCCGACATGCGCAGCACTATGTCCTGACAGTCAAACGACACCATTTTTTTTGGTGGAAGATTTAGTGATTGTTTAGCCACCAAAAATTGGGATCTATCCAACTAAAGGTGAACTGTAAAACATTGTAAAACACATGGTTAATCTGATCTTTCTTACTCAAATGGAGGTGTTCAACCATGTTCAACCAACAAGAATGGGATTTTGATCCAGCAGGTTTTCAACTGCAATAATTGTGATGCTTCACCACTTTTCAAATCAATGATGGTGGAAACGCATCAGCAGCTGGTCACCAAGCCCCAATGTATGTCAGTTAGCAGCGTCACCCCAGACAGGATCAGAAATAAGAAGTAGTTGAAGCCACCAACAACCAAACAGCTTGCTTTAAAACGGAGGAATCTCTCAGAATCACATACCATGAAATGGATGATAAATTCAAAAATACCAGAACATGTGTGGGTCCATTGTTGTTCGATTTTGGATTACCAAAGTCATTTTATTCTATCCACAAGTGCATCATTTCAGGGGCATCGTTTCTGTAAGATCATAAGTAAGCAACATATTCTTTGATATATGTATATAGTAAGCCGCAGAAAGATAGAAAAGTAATTTATCCCTATTAAAGGGGATAAATTACTTTTCTATCTTTTCGGGGGTTATTATAGATTGATCTTCCTGCTGTTGTTTCTGTATCCCATTTAAGGTATCACCAATCACTTCGTGGCTCAACAAGGTTCCAATTTTGACCCGCCTTGCTCTGGCCATACTGCACGGTGGGAAGATCCAAGCGCTTGCAGCCATTACCAGCATCCTCAACCTTCAAACCTCCCAGGACTGGCGTTCTTTTGTTTCGGATGTACTTACGGGAATTCATGGAGTTTTTGCTCTTTTTGGGCCCGGAAGAGTGTGAAACAATCTATGGCAATGGGCACGGTGGTTTTTGGCAGATCAGTAATGAACAAGTCTAAGGAAAGACAGAAACTTTTCATCAGTGGTTACCGGAAGGTGGGCCTCCAAAACGAGGCCCACCCCTTATTTAAAATCATTCAAAATAGTAGCCCTTGTTGATAGGGTTGACATTCGTCCTCTCCAGCAGTACCAAATCGTTGTAGCTTCCTGCCCCCATCTCGAACAAAGTAAGAAAAGTCAACAGAGCACCCCTAGCAAAGGCAGCGCTTGGTTGTCTTCAAAATCTCAAATTGGGGCAGTCCGAAAATAGGGTACGCACCCCAGTATGGTCTTTTACTAGAGAACATGATCTGGTTGGTGGTTTCAACCCTCCTGAACAATTTGAAAGTCAGTTGGGATGATTATTCCCAATATATGGAAAGTCATAAAATTCATGTTCCAAACCATCAACCAGATGATGATCGACCATGAAATTTTGGGGCCCATTCTCACACAAACCCAATGGCCCACTGGCGGTGCCTCCATAAACTTCGTGGATCTCACCTGGAGAAGATCATCCCGGCTGGGAGATGGGCACCCAGCTGCCGGGGTGATTTCTCGATGGTCATCCCATGGTAATTTTCGCTGATCTCAAACACCGTAGTTTCCGGAGCACCTTCATTTCAGGCTCGGGGAATCAAACATAGCAATAGAACATCTTCCATTTGTGAATTTTCCCAATTGAAGGCTCCATTCTGGGTAAAAATTATGATATTTCACTAACCTGAATTAAGGCCATATTGGGATGATTTCCCTTACTAACCAGGATTCCAGTGAGGTCGCAGTGAGGTCGTTATAATTTACCCAGATTTATAGATGTTTTTCACATTTCAATGCCCTTTTGATCGGTGATGAATTCCCTTTCACTCCCTTGGTTCGGCGCTGGCCCGCTTTTTGCCTCCTTCGGGATCCAGCACCAGCATGGCGGAGAGCGACATGGTGGTCAAGATGTTGCCTGGGAGAAGTGGCGTTAGGCCTGGAGCAATGATGGTTGATGATTGGTGATGATGGATGATGACTGATTGATGCTGGCTGAAGGTTGATGATTGATGATGATTGATGATCATTATGAGATAATTTTGGGATAAACATGGGAGAATCATTGGATAATCTGGTATGACTTATGGTTTACTTGGAGGATGAAACCACAGTCCACAAGTGGCTAGTAACCACAGTTAGTGAAAACTATATGATCCATTGATAAATGGGGATATCATGGGATATAATGGGATATGCAAACCAATGATATGATGGGATATAGGTGTGTCTGCAAAATGGTGTATTTCCTCCACTTTTTTCTTATGGGGAACATGTGGAAAAATAACGATACACATCCATAAACCATGGATTTTATCGGGGTTTTCCATGTTCAGAGAAACCCCCCAATCGGGATGATCCTCCCAGTTCAAGATGTGGATCTGCAAAGGTTTTTACGTTTTTTTTTGGGTGCATCGGTATAGCCAAAAAATATTTGTGGCCAGTAAAAGATACCCTCTGGTAAACTAACATAACTATATGGAAAATCACTATTTTTTATGGATAACTCCACTATAAATGGCCAGTTTTAATGGCTATGTTTACCAGAGGGTAAGGAACATGATGGTCGAACAGCGGATTTTGGGGACTCATTTTTTTGCCAATGAAAAGGTCTGAGCTTCCCAAGAGCTTGGCGATTGGATTCGCATCATATCCTGTCATGTGGGGTGAGGCCCTCAAAGCCGACAGTCAGTCCAAGCGCTCTCGAAAGTTTCCCTTGACAAGGATTTAGAATTCATGAATAATGGTTGATACCCAAATTTCTAGCAAACTATAAACTCCCTTGAATAATATAAACAACGAAGTTTTACACCCTGCATTACATGCTGATCGTTCTTCATCTTGTACCACCACATTTTTTGCTTCATGGCACCATTGGTAATCTGACAATTTGCTATGGAAAAGCATGATTTTTCACAGGTACCCTCTGCTAACCTGGTAATTTAATCATGGAACTAAATGGGCCATGGCTTCCAGTTCGCAAACTGTTCGTCATGACCAGAGGGCAACTATGATTTTGAGGTATTGTAACTATGATTAGATGGCGAATAAACCGACTTAGTTATGGAAAATCGCAATTTTTCACCGGAAAAACATCGGTAACTAATGTCCCAAGCTGCTGATGTAGTTCACGAAGATAGTTCCAACAAATCCCGCATCGGGAATGAAGGAGTAGACGCCGAAGCCACCGTGTGCCATGTCCACTAACAACTTGCTGTCCTTGGGACATGGTGCTGTTCGGAAAGCGGAAGAAAACATGGTTGATTTATGGTAATCCCCAAAAAGACGCTGAAAAGTCATGTATCACGATTCTAGTAGGATTTTAATGTGGTGCCTGATCGAAAAAAAAAAGTTGGTTTATGTCTCTGATCCCAAGGGATAAATATTAATGGGATATTAACATATATTAACCATAATAGGAAGTATAGTAGAGAATAGTGGTATGATGGTCATAACCACATCCCCCGTTCATATCAAACACACCCCCAAGATATGGTTTAATAGGGGATGAGTCCACATATTTGGGGCCATTAGATGGGAGTGTTTGATATTAGATGGGATTCTTTGACTGAGGTTGATACACCAATTTTCAGAAAGTCTATGTCATCCAGATTACAACCCCCAACTTTTTTTCGTGATTTTTCGAAGTGGAAATGCTGATTTTGGAATCGGCACTAACCCAGCAATTTTGCTGGTTGACATTGTGGTGTCGTCCCCAAAAAGATAAACACTGATGGGATGAGCCGTGGCCCAAAACGAATCCGTTGATCATGATTTTCGTTTGAAACGATCGATGGCCACTTGGTCCGATATGCCACACCGGTCAGCATATCCCAGCAAAAACCCACGAGAAACCCCCATTTATCAATGGAGTGATATATAGTTTTCACTAACTATGGTTCTTTACCATTTGTCATTATATTATATCCCCATTTGTCATTGAATCGATCTAAATCCCCATGAAATGACGCGAGTTTCCCCTCGTCATCGCGAGTTTTTATGTGGTCACCTCTCCTTTTTTGGAGCGTGCAGCCCTTCCATAAGACACGCGGTTTCGTCCGTTTATTGGATGATACTGGCTTCTTTGCATGGATATAGTATGATGTAGTGCTTATGTCATGGATATCCTGAGATATAACATCTTGCAACTAATGGATATAACCTTGGGCCACCCAGAAAACCTCTAGTAATCCCAAATCTTCCACCATATTTTTGAAAAAATCCAACGGTGAAATATGAGTGAAACAGACCAAATCAGGCAATTTACAACTAAAGTGGGCACTGTGGTAACCATCATTTTACATCATTGATCCACTCTATCCCCTTGTATCCATTTATCAACTTGAAGCTTGACACCTCCACAAAGTGGATTCGGCCGCCCAAGGGTCGATGTTGTAGCCAAAGCCGAAAGTACTCACCTCAGCGGAATGGGAAAATGGAGGAAAAGCCTACCCTTTGGTTGTTTAGAATGGGATTATACTGGGGAACCAGCATTTTATTCAGGGTTATTGTGGGGTATAACTATGATTAGATGGTTAATGGGTATTATAACTACGTATGATAACTATGATAAGATTAGATGGATATTATGGCTATCATGAGGATATAACATCAACAAATAATGCTCTCTCTCTTGTGATTTAGCAGTTTGCTGGATGCAAAATAGCAGTGATTTTATCAACGATAAATCATCATAGATCATCGAACTAAATGGGCCATTTCCCATAATTATGTTAAATAACCAGAGGGCAACTATGGTTTTGAGGGTATACGATGATTAGATGGCTAATAAAGTAACTTTTTCATTGCATCAGGCTATGGCTGCTATCGATTTACGATACCTGGGATGCAGCGGAAAATGAAACATGGGAGGACAATCACCCTGTGATATGGCCAAAAAGCCAGGGCTTTTCCGTCAAAAACCCAGGGGATCTTCATCCACAGACCACCGGCCATGCGGAGATCATCAACTGGAGGTGTTTTTCGTTGGGAAATTCACCACGAAATGGGGGATTTTGATGGGGAGAGCAGTACCCTCTGGTAAACTAACATAGCTATTGAAAATTGCCATAGAAATAGTGGATTTACCCATTAAAAATGGTGATTTTCCATAGCTATGTTAAATTACCAGAGGGTATCTGCATTGCAAAACGAAGTTGCAACGCACCCAAGGCTTCTCCAATTCGAATACTTGGAGATCGAGAATTCCGCAGTCAAATCAGCATTAGCCAGTTCTCCGTCTATAAAGGATGCTAACCCACTATCTATGAGTCACCTCAGGCAATCATGGCGTGCTGGAAAATCCCACATTCATAGAGGATTGGTTTGTTGGGGAAAATCTTAACCGGAAACATAGGGCTTTCCGGTTAACATTTTCCCATCATCCAATTCTATGACACATTCAGTTCGATGATTTTCCCATGCAGCCAATATTCAGGGGATTTCCAATTGCTATGTTCTGGGATTCCTTTCCATGATTTTCGTCACCTCGACACTAATGCATAGTCGCCCTGCAAAAAAAGGCAACCCTTCGCAGGATATGGCGAACAATCCCAGAACGGATATGCGTTAATCACCATGTAGATTTTTGGGTGTGGGCAAACAGCACGAGTTTTGATGGCCTGACATAGTCTTTTGTGTAGACATTTCCGTTTTTGATGGTCAGATCCCGTTTTTTGGGCACATCTACCCATGCTTGATGTTTTTCATGACTCTGATTTCGTGGGTAGCTTAGATCTTCTTGATCTGCAGTACATTTTGTTGAGATCGGAAAATCGTCCAATATTTCATGGCGACGCAATCCACTACACTGCTGGGATTCACTATGGCAATCCACTACTCTGCTAGGATTTATCCGATTTTTCGATGTTTTCTGGGTTGCTATAATTGCTATATTTCCCAATGATCCTTGATTCATCATTTTCCCGAACTTGCAATTTTGGTGGTATACCCCAGTTTCAGGATGTTTCAGGTAGCCCATCACCCATCTGTGCACCAAATGACTGTACAAGGCAGTCTTTCTTCTGCACCCTTGGCATTCATCATCCGAGGAAGCACCTGCAGGTGCCAAGGCTCCAAAATCGAAATTCAGCATGGCTTTTCTTCCCATCTACTTGCAACTCATTCGCAGAGGCGAAGAACACTCTTGACAATGATGTCTGTGAACATGTGCTTTCAACTTCTGACCGACATGCACATTTTACTCAGACATGAGCATCTTGCATGCCCTTAAAAAATCCGAAAAGGTAGTTTCGCTGACCCTGCTGAAAAAAGCATCCTATTTTTCAAGAAAATGTTCTCGCTTTACCAACATGCAGCCCCCATGCCATTAGCCCAGGTTTTGTTCTGAGCCGTTGAATCTTCCAATTTTCGGTTCAACGGCTACTGTGCATGAAGAAGAAATCCTGCACCAGTTGGTAGATGGGCAGTTTGTCCCACTATGATCCCATGGAATTTACAGTGTTTCATAGGAATCCCAATAGTTACCCTGTCTGGCTCGCAACCATCCACAACTCAATGGGAATTCCAGGATCCTAAAATGGAGGCAAGTTAGTACCATATTTCTGGCCATTTTTTTGGGGATATCTGAAATTGAGCCCTAAAAATAGGCCTCAAAAAGATGTGAGGTAACTGCAATCAATCGGTTCCTACAGGATGGTGCCCCATAGATAGCTAAGTTGGTTTATAAACACCATTAACTAGTTCGTTATATCTGCCATAAACCATAGTGAAATGGGAGTTATTTGCGCCAACTTAGCTATCTTGGGGGCACCACATTATATGGCCATTGCACAGTATTTTCATGGCCTGATCCCTCCGATTTGACAAATTTGACAAACTGCGCCTCGTTCCGCTCGGCCGTCTGTCCATCCGTGAGCAGAATCAGATGGGCCAGGCGTTTCTGACCTGATTTCTGGGGGGGTTACCACCTGGTCAACGTTTACAGACGTAGCGAACGGGAAAATCAGCATTGTTAGTGGATTTAAAAGGGGGAAACAACCATAAATGGCGATTTTCTATAGCTATGTGAGTTGACCAGAGGGTAAGGAAGCCTATACGGCCTATACGTGAGGTTGCTATGAATCATCCACATTGAAGAACCTATGAATGGACACGCTACTGCAAATCCACCATGGCAATGGACTACTTTTTTGGGGTACTGAACGCTATTTACATCTATTTACAATAAAGTTTACCAGCTATTTGGATGTTCACCCGGGTATCCTTTTGTTTACTTGACCCTTGGCGCCGAGGAGCTTCCGTCGCCCTGACCTTGTCGGCACACTCTCAGCCCTGCGCTGCAGTTGATAGGTGGTTCAACCATCCGTCTGGTGGAGTTCGTTGCATGGCCAGCCGTTTTCATTCATCATGGGACACATATGGATTTTTCACCAACAGTAGAGACTTCACCACTGAATACTGGCTACGGGTGTGTCTGAAGATCGGGGAAGCTGCACACGCATTCCCGTATATATATATATAGATATAGATATAGATATAGATATATGTGTATATATATATAGGAAAACTTCTTTGGGGGCGCAGTTGAGGTTACAAACGGGTTTTTTGGTTACCCCCTATGAGTTGGGACCGAAGACGATGGATCCAAATCAGGGGAATCTCCCCATCTCCAGAATTTTGGGGGTGTAAAGTTTAAGATCATCCCAGAAATTCCATGAGAAAATCCATTCTTGATAGTCTTGGTATATGAAAGCCATATTTTGGGAATGGCTTATGAACCAATGAATCCATTGAATTTGCCACACATATTGGGGATGGGTCAAAACCAGCCCAGTTCACATCGCTGGAAAACTGCTGGTTGGTGGTATACCTACCCCTCTGAAAAATGATGGAGTTCGTCAGTTGGGATGATGACATTCCCAATATGATGGGAAAGACATAATTCATTCATGTTCCAAAGCACCAACCAGCTATGGTCTATAGGTTGTATTAATCCATAGTTAATATGGCTTACCAACCAGTAGCTATTACCAGATTATATACTATTATCCCATATATACCCTCTGGTAAACATACAAAAAACCATGGAAGGTCGCCATTTTCAATGGGTAAATCCACTATTTCTATGGCCATTTTCCAGTTCGAAATAAATAACAGTCATTACCAGGCCGGGTAACTTTCATGTTTTGACCATGGCGCTGCCATTTATAATAGCTATTGAACATCACTCCCAGATGGCCAACAAATTTCGGTCGGCTTAAGCCGCCCCCAACCGGCGGCTCGCCTTCTGCTAAGCCGTTCCAGATATTGGTGGCGCCACCTGAGGCCGAAATGTGGCACCAGGATGGAAGGTCCATGGCTTCTAGAGATTTTTCATGATCTTTTTGGGTAGTATATTTGATCATAATCTCATGGTGAATCTGAAAAATTCACCTATAAGTATCTGTAAGTCAGATTCTGGAGTGTTGTAGTGGTTGGCATGGCTCCCAAGTATGTTAAGCCCAAAGAATCAGCAACAAACGGGCTCAATAGTCAGGCGCTGCTCACTTTGTCGGATACATTCGGAAAATGGAGACCCGGCGACATATTTATTGGTTCGGTTTTTTTCAGCTACACGAACAGAACAGTGTTTTTTTTTTTTTTCCGGGCCAACAAGTTGTGATTTCTCCTGGTGAAATTGGAACCCATTGGAACCCCCAGTGGTGACTTCTCCCACATCTTCACCATTCACCGCAGCGCCAAAGGGCGTGTGTTCACGTCCTTCAACTTATCCTGCGGTCGCAGAGATATTTTGAGTGAAACCATGGCATTTTTAAAGCACTTTTATATGAGTGAAATTTTTCCACATCTTGAAGACATGTGGGGGTAAATAGCTTTTGAATCGTGGAGTATGAACAAATGGAAATATGATCTTGAAAGAAGACCCTTTGACCCTTTTCTATAAACCATCGCCAAGGTTGGATACTCCTGAAACAGAAGTCACTTTCTGGTGGAATTGAACTATTCCTCCATGACCCTCCCAGTAGCATGGGCAAATATTGACACTTAGTTTACACAGGATATCCAGTTTACTTCAGTAGGTTTATACCCTAATCAGTATATATATATATATTTACACATGTATATATATATATATTTACACATGTATATATATGTATATATATATATAAATTATATATATATGCACGCTCCATATGTTCACTATTCATCATCATCTCCAGCTAGCTGACCCAGCCAGCTCACCTAGTGGTTAGCTGTAGTTGGCCTGCGGTGCGTAGACGGCCGTGTGTTTTTGTAGTTTTTTGTACATTTTTGCGGGGTGGGGCTAATAACGTCATGTGCTTTGCGTTCTTACACGGATGCCGCGCTACTGTACGTTCTTTATCGTTCTCTTGCAGTTCCAGAGATGCGTCATGCCATGGAGCACATCTTCATATGGGTTGGGGTGGGGTTTTACATGGTTTCACTACGCACCGTTGGCTAGGTAGTAATGGTTTGTTTTTGTTTCTGAAGAGTTTGGTTCTTGTTCATAGGTTGCTTTAATTCCCGTAGAAAGATATATGCTACGCTACATCGTGTTCTCTTGTACTTAACATACTCAACATATATGCTATGCTACATCATGTTCTCTTGTACTTAACATACTTAACATACATGCTTTGGCCAAATTTGAAAGACTTTCTGCCAAAGCCAATGTGCCTTAAGTATAAAGAGAAAGGGCACAGTAAGATGCACCCCAGTGTTCCTGACTATATATATATGTATGTGGTGTTGGAGACAAAGTCTCGGAACAACAACACCAAAGAAATTTCTAGCAAAGCTCGAAGAACTGCTGTGACCAACGCCATGAAGAAACGTCATGCGGCACCGAAGTAGTTGCGTCAAATCCCAAAGCACTGAAAATTAACACCTCGTTGTGGTAAAACATGGTAAAACTACATGTTTTGCAACTTTAGCCTGTAATAACCACAGTCAAAGCAAGAAAAAATGGATGCATGTGAAGACCCCTGTAACGTTGTACTTCAGTGCTGAAGTACATTGAAACTCACAAAATGCCACAGCCGTCCATGCACCTTTGTCCCTGTAGTTATATAGATATCCCCCACATTCCATGGTTGAAAAGTTAGAAAAGTTCATTGAAAGTGCCATAATTCAAGGTATTTCCCACATTTTTGACCATACAACTGTTCATTTTGGCTGCCCCAGCGTCCTCACATTTCTGCCGCCCTTCCGTCGTCATCTCTGTGAGTTCCCAGCAGGTTTCGGCCTCGCTGCGGCAACCGCCACTCCAGGGGATGATGAGATCATGACGGATGGGACAAGGATGGGATATATCACGACTGGTGTCTCGTTGCTTGTTGAGAGTGGGATAAATCTAATCCCAACTCTATTTTAGGCAAAAAGTGTATGAATGTAGTTTAATCCCTCCAGATTTTCATGGTTTCTGAAACAAAGCCACAACACTATCAACACAGCATGTCATGGTATTTGAAGGGACCACATATGTGGCTAACTGATTTGCAGGGAAGCAAATCAGTAACCTCTGGTTTTATCATGGGGTGTCAATGCTTCTTGTGGCTTCTAATGAGGGGCTTGAATGGGGTGCGCTCTGGTAAACTAACAGTTTGCTATTGAAAATGGCCATTGAAATAGTGGATTTATCCATTAAAAATGGTGGATCTTTCCATAATTACGTGAACGTTTACCAGAGGGTAATACACTACTTCTGGGACAAGGGATTTGAACATGAGGGATGCTCAGGGCCCATGAGTGGCATCATGACCAACCGAAGCTGCCTGAAATGTACAGAACACCCATGGTTTAGCAGCTTAGCATTCAGCCTCATGGAAAAATCAATGGATTGGTTTAAGGGAAAATTTACAGGAAAGCCCCATATTTAGTGGGAAAATCTATGGTTTCCGGTTAAGATTTTCCCTTAAACCAATCCATTGAAAAAACATCCGACCCAGAAAAGCCAAAAAACAAATTGATCCATTTTCAGCACTGATCTCTTCATTCGGGGGCCCTGTTCTCTATGGCAAAGCTTCGTTGGGCTTCGCGACTTCACCGGACAAGGCACGAAACTATCGAAGAGGACCAAGGCCAATCGATCTTGGTCTTGCAATGCATGCATGACCTGAGCAAAACATGTCAGCCATTGGAACATCCCGTTGTTTTTGCTTGGTGAAACATGGGATTTAATGATTTACTTGTGTGAAAATTATGAAAATTCGCAGGCCAGTCTGGGGATGAGTAGTTTTTTAGCGACTACAACCAGAACCCACTGTTTTTTCTTCGAACTGTCAATAGGGATTTACCAAATGTGGTCTTGTGTCGTACAATGCTGTGAAGACCGTCAAAAGAGCATACGGTAACTACATTTAAATATACGGACTTTTAAATATACGAACTGGTATTTCATACTACCTCCGGGGCCTCGCGGTCTGGCCCGCCCTCCACATATTTAAATGTCGTTACCGTACAGATTCCGAAAGATTACGAGACCATCGGCAAAAGGATAAATTATCACCACTGATAATAACAAAGGGATGGAATCCTGCAACCTTTGGGAACATGACCAACTGTGCTGTTATTTTTATCCTCATCATATCCCATGATTTTTTCCATATCAATCCCCATGTTTTGCTGATATCCCACTATCATCCCTTGTATCTTCGACGTCGTCCCAGGAACCGTTTTCACGCCATGCTTTGCCACGTCCAGCAGATTCAAACCACCACTTCCTGGAGCAGAGCACAAGGTCTAGCCTGAGGACTTCAACTAACCAAAATGGGGACATTTGAGAATGTAACATTATAAACCATGATTATGCAAGATGGCCAAACCAAATCACAAGGTCTTGATGTCCGAAACATGCAAACACTTTGTACGAGGCAAAGCATTTTGGGCGAACCACGGTATCTAAGCCCCTTCAAACGATGATTAGCGGCTGCCTCCACCATTTCTGTAACTAGCTTATGTCCCTTGGTGGCGTCCCTGTGAACCAGGAAAATATCTGGGGGTTTCCTAAAATGGGGGTACCCCAATAGCTGGATGCTTTATAATAGAAATACCCAATCTAAAATGGATGATTGGGGTACTCCCATTTCAGGAACCCCCCTTCCATTAGCAAAACTGCCAGAGAGGTCTCCATAGATTCCACACTTCTCTGGGTTGTTCGTGTATCGATCCAAGATGTGTATACCAAACATACTTCTTATAGTAGTTGGCACATAAACAGGAATGGACTTGGATCTTGTTCAGTCCCGATTAAAACCAATACACCAGGTAGGCTAAGAACACGCATTTCATTCCCAAGCAACAACAGGGTTGCTCCCAAAAACCTGAGATACAAGGGAAATGCGCTTTTCTATCGAGGCAAAAGATGGTAAAAGGATCCCGTGGCCACCCTTGTGGCTATCACCTACGATACGCTTGGAGAAAAACCCTCAACACCATCTTTCAGTCCTTCAGAGCTCTGGATTTTGGCCTCTGATCGGAGCAAGTCTTTCCAAGAAACATCAATGGGTAGCGGGGAACGGGATTATTTGGGGGAGAAGAATCTGGAATAAATGATCCAAAAAGAAATGGATTAGGTGAGATGGCAAAGTGGTCCAGTGAAATGCGGGGAATGAACCCAGTCAAATGGTGGTCATTTCATGGGTGGTCAAAAACCGGGCCTGAAAAATGATGGAAAAACCCACAGATTGAAGCCTATGATCCTGTACAGGATTGGTTTATAAAAAACCCATCGAAATATAGTTATTTGCGTATCATACACGTCTATTATAGTTATTGGCACCAACTTAGCTAACGAACTGGGGCCCCATCAAGAATGTCCTGTTGGTCAAAATAGGGGGCCGGGAGCTGGTATACCATCTATCATCATTTACTTGTTGTTAACATCTATCAACTCCCTATATCATTGCTGGTATACCCCCATGAAAAATCATTTGCCCCTATACACATCATCTATATGGCAGTGTGTCAAAACCTTGTACCCCTGTAGTTCACATCAAAATAGCTGGGTTAAAATGGATGTGAATAACCCCCTAAAAATATGGTATTTTCATAGGTATTGATCCATACCCATATCATCTATACCATCTTTGGGTAAAGAATCCCCTCTATCAACATCCACAGGGACCACCCTGATCAGCTGCCTCCATACTCATGGATCCCGAGATGTCCAGGACGCAAATGATGTCCACCGGGACACGTTCCCCCTGCGCTTGGAGGCGTGGGTTTCTTGCTTTGTTGGGGAACAAAATACACCGGAAAACCCCAAGAAACCAATGGGAACATCGATGGTTTCCGGTGAAGATTTTCCCCAAGAAACCAATCCATCGCAACATCTGCAGTTTTCCTCGGAAGATCACTTGCTGAACTATGATTTCAATTGTGATGTGATCTTTATCAGCTGACTTTGGATCATTAAAACAATTTTGTCCACTAGATTTCTTCTGCCAAGGCACACTGGCGAATCTAAGAGATCCTAAACAAAAAAGAGTTGGGTACTAATGATACCTGCATTTATTCACACAATCAAACTTTATCAAATTTAGCTCGATATTACACAAAACCTTATTGATGGAAGAATGAGTTGAGGTGCTGCACCACAGTTTGCTAAGTTGGTTTGTAAATCCATCCAACTATAATGTATTATATATATATGTATATATATATATATGTATATATATATATAATAGAGAGATACATCAATGATACATCTTCCATAAACCCAACAGTTCACCTATTGAACTAAGCCAAATTAGCAAACGAACTGCGAACGGGTGGGGTCCATACGAAATCACCACAATCTCTTGTTGCTGGTATGCTGATATCCAATATCACCCTTTAAGGAATATCTTATATAGAATCATTTGTTGGTTGGTGATTTTAATCATTTGGGCAGCCAAAACCTTCTAGCACTTGTAAACATCGAAATGGTAAGGAAATGGATGTCCATTCCCTTTTGCATTGGGGATCTCTACTTGGAAATGCAGTTCCAGTTATAAGTGGGGATATTTCACCATAGTTCCCGGGGGGGCCCCTATCCCAATATGTGGGCTTTTTTAACCATGGATCTACCCACTTCTGACCCCAGCTGCAGCCCCAGTTCATAGATGATGAGAATGCCCAATATATCAATATCAATACCCGGCCTGGTAAACGTTAACAAAAAACTATGGAACATCACCATGCTATTCATGGGTAAATCCACTATAAATTGTTATTTTCAATAGCTATGTAAACGTTTACCAGAGGGTATATCAATATCAATATATCGATATATCAATATCAATATCAATATATCGATGAATATATATATATATATGTATATATATATATATGTATCCTTTACATCAAGGATAGTCTAATCCCCCAACGAATCATCAACCCTGCCAGGGCTTTTTCGAACACGGTGCGACGTGCGACGCCTCAGGGAACTCCGGCATTCGCATCTGGATCAGGACATCCACCTCCTCCCCAGGGACCTCGTGGAGTGAACTCAGGTGACTTCACATGATTTATGAGATTTTCATGGGGTTTTCATGAATTTTAATGGGGTTTTAATGACATGAAATATATAGAAGGCACAAATCATGCTTCAACTTAATGGGGTTTTAATTAATGTTAATGAGATTTTCATGAGATTTGATGATATAAAACTGGTACATCAATGGATCAGTCTGAAAGCATAACAAATTGGGATTCAATGGGAGATTTTTTTGAACCAAAAGGCCACTAGGAGGCTCCATGGAGCCTAATCCACACGGGCTTCCGCCTTGCCCAAGACGCCCCGTCGTACTCTACTTTTGAGTCACAATGCACAAGCTCCAGGTCATATATGGTCATATATGGCTATGGGTCAAAACCTTGTACCCCTGGTGAACATCCAAATAGCTGGGTTAAAATGGATGTCCATTCCCCTAAAAATGGTATTTTCATAGGTATTGATCCATAGCCATATATGGTCATCATATCCCCACCTTTTGAGTCCACTTTCTCATCATTTCCCCAGCGAGTTGCCACCGGTCTCGCCGCGCAGATTCTCAACATGGGCTCCGTCAGCGACGGTGCAGGTGGCTGTTCCGGCGGTGGAGGGGGTGGCGGAACCTGGGGAACGAGGGGCCAGGGCCCTCTGGTTATGACTGTTACATAGCCATGGTATAGATGGCCCATAGATAGCTAGATGGTTTACCTGTTTTTTTAGCATGTTGATTTTCCATGGCAACCCGTTAAATAACCAGATGGTAACATCAAAATAACTGGGATGTATGGATGTTCATTCCTTCATCCCACAAATTCTATAGCTTTTGATCCATAGCCATATAAAATGAGGATACGGAGGATCATCTTCACCAATGGGCTTAACATCAAAGATGGGGATGCAACTGACATGAAATGGTGAATGGTTTTCATAACTAGTATGATTAATACAAAGTGGTGCCCTAGTTTGTTAGGGACTTAAAAGGTAACAGTGGCTTTAAGCAAGAAAAGCACGGTGGTATATCTCTGGAAACCAACTAAGAAATATCAGGTGTTTCACCAGGTTCTTAGTTGCTTTCTGACTACGCAAAATGACTAGGGTTTTTGAAATATACATATCCGGAGATAGACGAATAATATGTATACCCTCTGGTAATTTAACATAACTATGGAAAATCACCATTTTTCATGGGAAAATCCACTATAAATGGCCATTTTCAATAGCTATGTTAAATTACCAGAGGGTACCTATTTCCAATGAATAGATATTCCCAACAGTGACTGTTGGGTTTCAATCTATGGGGAGCCTTGACACTTGCTGTTGGGTTGCAGCTGGGTGAACTATGCTGGGAAAAAAAGGCTGGACAAATAATTTACCGTCTGGTTATGACTAACATAGCCATGGAAAATCACCATTTTTAATAGGTAAAGCATCTATCAATGGGCCATCTATACCATGGCAAACTGTTAAATAACGAGAGGGTATAGCCATGAACATATCCCTATCATTGGAGATTTTTGGATAGAAAATTCGATCAATGGGAGATTTGCAGGATCCTAAAATAGAGGTACTTTACCATATTTCTGGCCATATTTTGGGGGTATATCCCCTTACATAGGCCTTATATATGGTAGGTACCTCCAATCAATCGGTTCCTGAGTCATGGCCATTGATTCTATGATATTCATTGAAATCGCGGAGATGACGGATCTTTTCAATCGATATGGATATTTACCCTGTGGTTATTTAACGTAGCCATAGAACATGATCGTTATTGATAGGTAAACCATTGGTAAACCATCTATTTCAATGGGCCATTTATTTTCCATGGCTATGTAACAAAGAACCACATGGTACCATGAACATTTTATAAGATTTTGATGGTGTTATTACCCTCCAGTAAATTAACATAAACCCTGGTAGATAGGGGCTGGAAGATTAGTTTCCTCTAAAAATTGGTGATTTTCAGGGTCTATGTTAATTTACCAGAGGGTAAGACTACTGTGCCCAAATAACTGGGATTGGATGGGATGATGACAACAATCCAATTACCCGATCTGAAAATAACATGTCTGGGCGAAAATGAATAGATCCACTACATTGATATTTAGTTGTCCTATAGCTATATAGCTACTAGTTATATCCCGACTATATCGCCATTCTTGTTGCTCAAACATCACCAATTGTTGTTCAAACAGTACCATTCCTGCCATCCCACTCCAATTTCCCGCAACCCAACCCAACACGACAACGAGCGACAACATCATTGGGTTGAAATCTCTCATGAATCCGCTCCTTGGTTTTCGCTGGTAGCGGTGACCCCGGTTGTTATTTGTTGTTTGTCGCTTTCCAAAATGGCCATGGACTCTGTCAGATACCCAGAAAAAGACCAAAATTTGAGCTAGTTCTTATTAATATATATATATATTATAGATAGATAGATAGATAGATAGATAGATAGATAGATAGATATATCTGAATATGTTTGTATACATCCCCGTGTATAGCAAGCGATTGATCAGCACTAGAGTTCCCATTCCCAGCAACAACCACGCGAAATTGATGCTTGTCTAAAACCCCATCGTAAATGGGTTGACCCATCATACCATTGATGTTTTCATTAATTGTTGGCTATCTCCCATAATATCTCCACTTTGGCTGTTTCAACCACTCATGATCGCCATATCGTCTGGGCCAGCGGCGGCTCAGCGGATCAGCGGATCAGCGGATCAGCGGACCAGCGGACCAGCGGATCAGCGGATCAGCGGATCAGCGGACCAGCGGACCAGC
>Ga0126342_10004969_pt1 | contig 22988 bp, 20 predicted proteins | sample Cyp1metagenome_FD_92528 | JGI IMG/M metagenome (GOLD analysis project Ga0126342, IMG submission 92528) | Coral microbial communities from Lord Howe Island, Old Settlement Bay, Australia - Cyphastrea 1 metagenome | ecosystem: Host-associated > Invertebrates > Cnidaria > Coral ...
AAATGACAAGATTTGATGCGTGCAGGAAAATGATGCGGTTCTCATAGTTGGTTGGTGTTACCCCCTGAGTCAGAACCTTTTGCAAACCAAGGTTCTAAGTGTGCAAAATTTTTGGGTTCTAACGGTAGGGCGACCAAATTTTGGAAAATTTTTGAGGTTCTAACTCGGTGTCCGTCAGTATATATATATATATACAATTATATATATATATAATTACTGTATATATGATTATATTATGATGATATATATATATATTGTTTAAAACAAATATTTATGATCTTCTGGCAATCAAACACAGCTGCCTGGAAAACCCACCATTTATAGACAATGTTCTGATTGAAACGTCCATTTCTAGGGCATTTGCCAGCCGGCCATGTTTGGGTTGTGAATCACAACTTTTGTTGTTGTTGTTGTTGTTGCTACTCAGTGGCTTGGTGGGGCTGTTGGCGGTGCTGACCATGGGAACCTGGGAACATTCTGAACGGAAGTTCAACTAGCGCCTTTCATGATTTGTTCATTCCATCTGGTTGGTGGTTTCAAACATTTTTGTTATTTTCCATAATATATGGGATAATCCTTCCCATTGACTTTCATATATTTCAAGATGGTTCAAACCACCAACCAGCCATTTTCTTTTGGCAGTCACCAATAATTTCACCAACAGGTCTCCAACCCGCAGAATTCGCTGATCCGCGAGTGCTCCTTCAACCCAACCGATTCGTCCATCGTTTGCGTCCCTTGGATTGGCGAGAGGAAGACCGGGAAGACCGGCCAGGCCAAGATTGGCCAGTGCCGTGTTGGGATAAGATCTTTACAGTGCAATTTACTAGTTATTTCTATGGTTATGGTGATGGGGTGATGACATTCCATCGTTTTTTTTTCACTTATAACTGACGTACAAGTGGTAAAGGGCCAAAACTGTATGATTCATGCAATGGTTATCGCTTTTAAATGGGGAGCCAGTTGGAGCTACCAGTAGAGTTCCCAACCACATGATTAGTAGTTATGTTACTATGTTTGCATTTTCTTAAAGAATCTTTGATCCTTCCAAAAAATGTGAAGATTCTCAAAGAACTGCCTAAGACGAAGCTGCCGTTGAGGTCATTGGCGACGGCATCTTGAAGTTTATGCAACTGAAGGTGAAATTTTATGTAGCCGCTGGTAGCCATGATGTTGGCAGTGGGATATGGTGAAATTTTGGGGAGTAGATGGGAATATCATGGAATATCATGTGAGATTTCATGGGGTTATACTATGGGATATGCTTAAAGATTACCAGGTATGTTTCAGTGGTGAACAAACAGCCGCGAATTGGATAGGCATTAAACAATGCCATTGGGCCATGGGGATTTCGTAGGGATAAAGTATGGGACATAGTGGGATATATATATATATATATAAATAAATAAATAATCAACTTGAAATCATAAATTGTGTCTGGACATGCAGGCTGCTCAGAATTGCCATGTTTCAGCAGGAAAATGATGACAGACCAATTAATGGGGGAGAAGATATGTCCAGAGAAAGCCTGTGCGAGATCAAGGTGAGTGTAGGCATTTCTGCCAGACGATGTATTGAGTTATGTAGGCAACAATAGTGTATACTGTATACTTGGCAATTATTATTGTCTGGAAATATTGAAATTCAATGGTAATTATTGGCAATTATTATTCTCTGGCAATTATTGTACTTGGTAATTATTATGCTTGTATTGGGAATTCACGTGGGGAAATGAATGGACACCATGTTTCTTTCACCAGCGTGGTGGTGGGACACTTGGGCTGGCAGCAGATACGTGGTTGTATTGTTTTAACACGTGTTACATGTTTCCTGGGTTTGCATTCACTTCCATGTTTTCAGGCCAAACCTGGTTTGACATTCACCCAGAAGAAAACCTTCGGAAAAAAAAAAATGTTGCTCGAAAGATTGTTACAGTGCAATGGGATTAAGATCAATGGAATGGACATGGAACTGTATGAGTTACCCTTCTCTATATGTATTAGACATTACATCGTATATTATTATTACTATTATTATTACTACTATTATTATATATATATATAGATATATCATATACATGCATAAATCTGTGTATCTATATGTATATATATATATATATGCATATGTATGTCGAAGCCCCAGGGTTCAATTACGCCAGGATGGCTTCAAAACATTGCCAGTGGCTCCAGCAAAGCTTCAAAGCTTTATGTGCACCTCGCCCTCGCCGGGTAGGCCATGCCAGCAAAAATGAGCCCCCTTTATGGTACAAACCAGGCGAAAAATAAACAACATCACCCTTTAAATATACACAATCAATGTTTATACAACAATGTTTATAAACAACAATGTTTGATGAGTATATTAGTATATTCTTTTTTTTTTTTTAGGAAATGTATTAAACAATGTTTCTAGGCTGAATAAGCATTGATGAGTATGTTTCACACAATCCCATCAATGGAAGTCAACTTGACGGCCCTCTGCAAAAAACCCTCCGGGGGTCAACGGCGCCCGGCGATCTTTGCAGGGGACCTTCAGTCAAGACTTGGAGCGAAACAATGTGTATCTATATATAATAATATTATTATTATCATATATATATAATTATATAAGTATATATATATACACTGTATATATAATATTGTTATAAATATATATATATATATATATCATATACCATCACATACCCATGACATCCCAGGATTCCCTGCTTGATTCAAATCAACATCCCACTTGTTTTTCCCGCATTAAGGCCACACGTGGTTGCACGACGATAAGATGCTGGTGGGGGCAGACAATGGTGACCTGCTGCTCTTTGACAATGCAGGTGGGTTGGTGTCACCTATGTTCATTCTCCGATGAGGATCCTGTTTGAAACATAGGTTTGTCTGAACTTATCTGAACCCATGCTGAATCATCATTCTTCCTCTCAATAAACCTATGAAAAATTCCATGAGCTGTGCATCAATTGGGAAACCCAAACCGCGGCCGTCGGCCACGACGGCCACGACGGACAGGTGAGTTTCAAACCGTGCTGCCCACGAGCCCCGGCGAGCCGCGAGCTGCCACCTGTGTGATCCCCTTTTCGAAGGCGGGATGTGGAGGGAGTCGAATTGGATCCAGCTTGGATCCGGTTGGGAACATCGATCTTTCGGATATTTTGAAAGTGAAGATTTGAAAATCCTAGAACTCCAAACTGGGAACATTGATCTTTTAGGACATATTTTGAATATAGGTTGAAAGTGAATAGATGTGCCCTGTATTTTTCAAACCTATTTGTTTTAGGAATGGAAAAGTAAAGATTTCAAAATCCTAGGTTTGCGGTTGAACATGGGCGCAGATTGGATGATGGGAACAATTTTCAAGAAACTCCTCATATTGAGTGAAACAAGCTTTCCTGCACTGTTGAAGGCATCCTACCATCTCTGGCGGAACATTGAGGTGTGTATTGGTAGACTGTATCTAAGACTATTCATATACTGTATAGCCCCTCCAAGATTAGATATTACTCGGTGGTGTGCAAGCTTGAGGGACACAAATTCTTCACAATTGGAGCACCGCCCCGGCGTATGTTTATCGATATCTCAAATGCAAGGCATCCCCAAATGTGGTCAGGGGATGTCAGGGATTGGTGGCTAGATTAGATTGCTTGAATAGCGCTTAAGAAAGCTCCTTTCCAGCTATAGGTGGTTCATACCAAACGAAATCCTTAAAACCACCAAGAAGCTGAACATGAAGTTCAAACATTGAAAGTCCTAAGTCCCATCTCCTTCAGGTCGATTCCCCCACCACACCAGCTGTGGCAGGGCTTCATCATTGGTGGTGACGATGGCCGTATTCGTGCAACCTAGATGAAAGTCAGTGCTGTGGGGCGTGGTCTCATTGTAAGAAACAAATGAGCAGGATCATCATTCATCATTGTTTTTGCATGTTTTTGCAGGTGATGGTGATCATGTTTATTATTACTTTTCAACAATACTTGACAAGAAGTCAGAACTACCCATCCAACTTGGGGATGGTTCTAAGTTGGACAACTCATGACATTTGTCACCGGCCCAATCAAATGTAGCCCATGTTCAGTGGTACCCCACGTTGGCTCGCCCTTAAAACACCGAGATCTACGAGAAAAGCGATGAGCCCAAGGACGGCTGGTGAGCTGGGAAACGAGCTGGTGAAAGTGGTCAATGGACGATAGTTTCAGAAAGAAATGGGTATATACATTTTGCATCATATGAGATGTGCTGCACCTGTGATCATGTTGACAACACACATATATGAGATGAATACATAATCGTGTTTTTTTCGGAGGTAGCAAAGGATTATCACATCCCAATTGATACAATTAATGGTGTTTTGTTTGTTTTCGATGTAGCCTAGCCATACCAAGATCATTGAATCCTGGTGAGTTTAGATGTTCAAATCAACTGGGCTTCAAATGTCAACGCAGTGAGAAACTCGCCAGGAGATTTATCGTCAAAGCAAGGTGCTTCAAGTGGAGCCCAACTCAGGTGCCTCCCCATTTTTCGGACGAAATTTGGGAAGTATCCACGTCAGTGTCCCATTTATTCTGACTCGTCATAAGTTTTTAGTTGTGTATAAAACATTTGTTTGGCAGTACACAATTTTAGCCCACACCCATGTAAACCTTGGTGAATGGTCTGTTCTATGGTGGCCATGAAAGGATGTCATTTTTACCCTACCTGAAAGATGAAAACAACATAATTACTGGTATCATGGCCCGCAACAATGGTGATTGATTAAGACACAGTGACAACTCATGGATTCAAACAAACAAACTCTGGAAATGGTCAATATTGGGGACACCGTAATATTTCATGGCCGATCCAATCAGGGGTCTGGAAATCGAAAAACAATCAATATTTCAGATGGTTCAAGGTGACGAAAGGACATCCCCACAGTGGCCCAAACGATAGGGTAAGTTGGTGTGTAGCTAGGCTACCGAATGAGTTTAGATGGATTTTTGGTGCATATATATCCCGTTTGATGGGTAAACGCAAACCAATTTCAATATGCCTGGGTGTTTCAAACAGTTGCTTTTATATATTTCCAACCATATCTAGGATGATGATGACCCCAAGTGACTTATTTGGGTTCTTTTTTCATGACCTGACTGTGACATCACCAGAAATTTGGTTAGTATAGGGAACCACCCCAAATGACCTGGTGAATGACCATACCCTCCGATAATTCAACATGGCAATGCGGCATCATCATTTCCATGGGAAAACCAGCTATAAATGGATAAACATGGAGGATTTTCCATTGCCATATGAAATTGCCCCAGTTATGGCCCTTGACCAGTTATGAGTCAGTAAGCCACCCCATTTATGGAATGATAGCCCCATTTAGAAGTGGTCAATGGCCATAACTGCAGAGAGTAAATCACCCAGGTGTTGTCGGTGTCCCTGGCAGGTGCGGCGGTGCGATCATTGGCTCTGAGCCCCTCAGAGGAGATCCTTGGATAAAAAATGGTGTGTGGATCACACTATATATTTATATATATACATAGTGTTATTATGTATATATTATATACATTACACTGTATATATATATATTCCTTTATATTCGATTTATATTTATATTATATCTTATGTCTATATATATATATACACGTACTCTATCTTATATATTCATTGTATCATGTATGTGCATACACTGTATTATGTATACATATATATATATATATATACATATGTATATATACATACATATATATATACACACACTATTGATGAACTATAATGACCTCAAGGTGACGTCACTGGAATGATGGTCAGTAGGGGTAACTATCCCCAAGGGAAGCTTTTTGCAGATGAGTGAACTATTATATTTTACCAATATTCATATATATATATATATATATATACATAATGTACATATATACACATACACAGTACAGAACATACTATGTTTATGTGTATATACGTACACAGTATTACGCATTACGTATATGCATACACACACGCTATGTCCACTATGCTATGTATGCCTGCATATATTACACAGACACAAATTAGTAATACATATACATATACATATACATATACAGTACATATACAGTACATATACAGTACATATAAAAATATGATATATAATGATATTCTCTCTCTATATAATATATATATATATAATATAAATAGAGAAGGCGTAATGCAACCGCGATATTGGAGGGATATGGAAGACCATCATGAATGGTGGCTGTCTGTCCTTACTCCAAAACAGATTGCGGAACCAGGCCTCTGCGGAAACTCACCAGGGATACTTGCAGTTTTTTTTGGTTTGTGGTGACGGATATTTCACTGGGTGAGACACATATAATATATATATATATATATATATAGAAACATGATGACATGTATACTTCAACTGGTACAAGTGTTCTAGAGATGTTTATGATTTGCATGTTCCAATTTGAGTGGTACCTATGAATGCCTTGATCCACTAGAAGGCTCAAGATAGATTCCGGAAATCCATGCCTTTTGAACCACGATAGTCATCAAAGTCAGAGACTCCTGTCTTTCAGGGTCCAGAGGGCAAAACTCAGAATCTGGTTAAACAACCTCATGAGTAGTTTCTCCAGATTTTTGTTTGCCCAAACATCTATTATATCATGATGTTCCCTTCTTTCAGAAATTCCCAGACCCCTCAGAGCCTCAGCCGAGGTTGCTAGGAGTGAGTACTTCCACTGCTCAGCTGTATCAACTCTCTTTGCTGGGTCAAGATTTAATGAAGGCCGAGGACCGCTGGACCGTATTGCGCGGCTGGCGTGGCTGTGGCGGGTTGCCATGTGCTCAGATGATGTTCCAATGGGTGGATTTTGGATTATACTGTTTTTTGAGACGAGAAAACGTAGAATCTAGTAGAATCTAGATGAATTTAGTAAGATCCAATCTTAATGTTCAATGATATTTAATGTCTCTTTAGTGGCTTGTTTAAGTTTTTCTGTCATTCTATGGCATGGCTTTACGGCGCTGTCCTGGTTCTCCACCCTGGGAGAGCCAGGAGTCTCCTGCCTTTGAGCCAGTGCTGAGTCATTTCCACACGGGCGCCGTGACCCAGAAAGGATCCGGCTGGTGCTGGTATGCTAACATTTTTATGGGGCTGACACTGATGGGATCCATGGCACACCATATTTTTGGCACCATGGATCCAACAAGGGTCATGGTGGTTTTTCCATAGGTTTTTCCAGATCTATGTTAGCTTGGAGATGTTTAGAGGCTAACATGAATATACAATGAGGAGAGTGGACTGAAGAATGGTATGTTTGGGGGTTGAAGTCAAATGCTGATGTTCATTTAACAACCACCACGTTTGAAAGCTGGCCAAATTTTGTAGTTTAAATCACCATCCACTGGGGGGTGATCTCTTCCTCCCAAGCAACTACAGGGAGAAGCCAGCAATTGTGTTTGTTCATCGATGTGGGTTATCTAACTTATGGACGTAGTTTGTTTTATCTATAAATGATGTGGACTTTTTGAATTAAACTTGGATAGGTACTGTCATGCAACTTTACTCTAAATTACCATCAATGGGAACATATGAGCCAGTTTTACACAACATGTTGCGCTGAGTATCTAAGATGGGTCATGATGTACCACATGTTGCCATGCTTGGTTGACGAAATCTGCATCATATCCCACTTCTGCTTGGGGTGAAATCCTAGGTTGTTCTCTGCCGGGTGACCTTGGGGCGTTCCCCAGCCGTTCAGAGTTGGACTCGGGGAAACCATGGTGTTCCCCTCCATTTTCACACCATGAGAAACCCAAAGAAGCCCACCAGGTGCCATTTTGGGCCTGGATGTTTGCATCCGAAAACCCTTGGCCTCTCGGTGACAACGGAGAATCGCAACGTGGTTGTTGTTCAAAAAACAAGGTGCTTTGTGCAATACAAACATGCAGGGTTCACGTGAGTTTACTGGTTTACCAGGGATGGCTCGAAAGACGGAGATGTAGCCAGCAAAGTTTTTTTGGGGGGGAGGACCAACAGAATGGTGATGTAAGACGATGTAGCCAGTGGTGAGTATACAACCAAAGTGGGGATAGACACAAGAAGCAAAATGGATATATGGCGACTCAACAAGTGGTGCCGCAGAAATGTTGCCATGTTTGCAGTGGCGCCCTCCAATTTTTGGGGGTCAAGTAGTTTGAACAAACAGATCTGTGAGGAAACTCCAGAGAGGCTACAAGATGGAATCGGACCTCCCAGCCGATTCAAAGCAACAAAACACATCTATTTAGGTTACTAAGATTGCCTGGTAATTCTGTGAGATTTGTTCACAACAAAATCATTTAAACTTACGATGTCTGTGTTTTTTTGGGACTCCCATATGGCCAGTCACTCCGCTCACGAGGTGGTGACCTGTGGAGTTGACAAGTCGGCACGGGTCTGGAACTACTTCGAGAAGACCTGCGTCATGTGCCGCTGGTTTAACGAAGAGGCCGCTGGGTAAATCTGCGACATCCCAGTTGGGAAGTGCCTTGAGTATCAACATACTGTGGATGGTTGCGAAATCCTGCACCAGTTGATAGATGGTAAACATCCCACTATTTATAGGGTTGCAACCATCCAAGGTGGTGCAGGATTTCTTCCATCCACAGTATCTCAAAGTACTTGTAAATCTATTTAGGAGTTGTTGAAATTAGTAAAGAGTGCTAAAATAGCACGTGAGGAAAACACTCAAAAATGTTTTTCCGACTGGGTACAGGTTGAGGTGGTTTTTGACTATGGATTTATACTCCAGTCGCAAATGCAATTGCCCCAATTGAGACTTATCAATTAGCACCATTGTTGGGAAATCATTGTTGTGGAGAATTTGCGTGTTCACAGAGATTCAACCAACCCTCAAAATTGACCACCCAATAAGAATATAACATATATATATATCTACTACTTGGTGGTTCACCCAGTTAGTGAGTGGATTGTGACCACATTACGAATAGGACAAGTAGGATTAATTGGTAATTGTTAATTTAACTGGGGCTATAACACATTACAACCCCTGCCTAACTGCTTTGATCTACCAAGTAAGGGAGTACATGGGAGTACCAAGAACGAAGAGTTGGTGTTTCTTGGTGTAGTCGTGACCATGGCCCAATGGCTGGCCAAATCCAGGGCGCACCAGATGTTTTTGGCGGGTTACCATCATGATGATTCCCATTTTTTCGAAATAGCCATTAGAATCATTAGATAGCCATTGCTGTTTTCCAAAATCAACAGAACCTAGTTGAACTAGTGTGTTGTTTTCAATAATGTTTGACATGTTCACGACTGTGCTGGTGAATTTCTGTTGACATGCCAATTTTGTTGTGTGAAATTCTGGGCGTTTGTGTTTCAATATTGCCATTTGCTTGGGTTTAGAATCCCCGAATGTCTGCCGTTCCTTCTTCACACCTAGAACGTGGTGCCCCCTACTTGTGTTTGTTTGTTTATTAACCCCATCAACTTGTCAACTATAGTGTGATATATACGTATATATATATGTGTACCATAAGCCCAGCAGTTATGTTGGTTATCTATGGTTATTTCAACCAACGGCTCGCGATATTCGCGAGCCGCTCAAAAAAGGTCACTTAAGGTCGACTTGCATCGGGCATCGACTTGCTTTTTTTGCCAGGCATATAGTATCGCCTTCCACCCCTCGGGCTTTCATTTGATCATCGGGCAGTCAGACAAGTTGAGACTTATGAACTTGTTGATGGAGGCACCATGGGGGGATGATGGGGGATGAACAGGATGAACAGCGACCGTCAACGACCCCTGGGTGAGTGATGCAAACAATTAATTAGGCCCGCAACTAATTATTGAATAGCCTGAATTGAGACTCACGAAAGTTGATGCAGGAGCTTGGGGCATCCCCGGAGAAACTGTGCTGATTTCGCCATTAAAAAAATGATGAAACACTTAACGCTGATTGAATATGGATGTGAGCTATTCGCAAGTTGATTAGTCGGAGTCTGTCAGAATTTCATTTGATAAAGACACACCAAGCCACTAGGTTTGAGGGATTCACAATAATGGAATCCATCCCCTCTTATCAACGGTGGCTACTATGAATCATCCCAGCAGCTGTATAGCCAACAATAGACTCAATACACCCCTAGGGATTTAGTATTCTGAATCCCCCATTTAGACGTATATCATAGCATCATCACCTATGCCCAGTTGGGTGCATCTAGAAAGCAGTCAGCACAGAACCACTATTCGCATAGCACCAATGTATGTCATATATGCCATGCATTGGTGGTATGCGAATAGTGGTTTTGCTTTTGCTGATGTCGAGCATTGGTGAATTTGTGGGTGATTCTTAGGGGGTGAACCGTTCAATCAGCGAACTCTAGCTAAGGTTCATTAACCCACGGTTGACATGATGCAACATGAGGGTCTCTTAAAATATCTTAAAATGGTGGACCCCAAAACTAGCGGTTAACGGTTTTCCGATTTTAAATGACCAACTTTTGTTGATTTTGAGGATCCTCATGTTAGCACCACATGACCCGTGTGGTATGCATCCGATGTTCCGGCCTGCACCTGCTTTTGCCGCAGCTTTGTAGGATATGAAGACCTACAAGGACATTGCCATCAAGCAATGCAGAGAATGTCGCTTTAGACGCTTGGTGGTGTGGAGGTTGTGGGGTAAATGAACTATTGGAGATACTCTGTGTGTCATGCAAAAAGTCATGCGTCGTTCGACCCATGATAACTCTCCTTGAGAAGTTTCAAACAAAACCAGCTGTTTGATGGTTTTAGCCGGTTATACAGTGTTAATATCCAATGCCTGTGAAGGTTATTACTGTATGACCTGACATGAACTAACGGAGATACTTGGAGATTTTCCAATAGCTTTTAGTTCCACTACCCTCTGGTAAACTAACATAACTATGGAAAATCACCATTTTTAATGGGAAAATCCACTATAAATGGCCATTTTCAATAGCTATGTTAGTCATTACCAGAGGGTATGTTTCACTCTTCACTGGATAACTCGACCCCTTTCAGAGAACAAAAAGGCAACGGCGGTCAATACTTTGCGGCGGTGAATACCAATGCCACCAATGCCATTCAGGTGACGCGGCCTTTCTGTTGTGGGATTTTTTGGATGGGTTGTAACCAACCATGGTGATTTAAGCAACAGAAATGACGGTATATTGATGTATGATGTATATATAATTATATATATATATATATATTACATACATATATATATATATACATATATATATATATACATATATATATACATATATATATATATATACATATGGTATATTGATGATTCTTGATGTAATTTGGGGAGATGAGGATATCATTGGGATTCTCCTCATAAATTTGCGGTTCACTGGAATGGGATTTGGCCTGGGGGGAGTATCTTAAAATGGCATAAAATTGCATTGGTTTGGTAGAATGGTAATGACCAATATGGAATGGTATTCATCTATTGATTAAGTATATATGGAATGGTAATTATAGCAAAATAGATTAAGGTTGGTGAATGACCATAATCTATCCAGATAAGATACCACGCACAGACTACGATGACTATGTGCAGCAAAATTAGGAACTTTAAAAGTTCCACGATGAAGCAAGTTGCCAGGAGTTGGCCAACTTACCACGGCATAGTTCGTTCCGGCCTACTGGACTGCTTTCATAAACACGCCTACTGGACCCTTCGAGCAAGGAGAATAGATTGGGTAGCCTGACAAAGGTCCAAAGATTGTTAAAGATCCGAACCTTGGATGTGATCCGAAGATCAAGAACAGTCGCAGATACCGTGTATTATATATATATATATGCATTATATAATATGTGATTTTATATATTATAAATATTTAATATACTATTTGGGAATCTGAACTGAAATCTATTCTATTATAGTGGACTTGAGCTATTCCCATTCATCGGAGGTGTATAAAACCTACACCTGTGAGCCCATCGAGACCCTTCGGGGCCACACCAACAAGGCGGAGAGCAACTGCTGCTGCCCCAATACTTGGCGAAGTTGAAGTTGGTAACCATTGACATAACAACTGAGGTTTATGGAAACTATACATATGTTGATTGATGGGGATGACAAAAAACAACTTGCACAGTACGTAACCTAACTGGGGGCGCACCAAAATCATTGATATAACGGGCATAGGGAGAGAGGAGGTTTCATGCCCGAAATCACTCAACAGTGTTGCAAAAAAAATCAAATATTGTTGGTTTATCCACAAAAAAAAATACATTTCATGGGGGCGGGGACTTCTTTAGCATGCAGCTATGATCATGAAAATGGAGGAATCACACCCGTTGATTGGCATCTTTCATGGAGTTTTGCGAAAAAAAATCTTCAGACCCATTGATCAAACCTTGGAAGTTTAGGGGACAAAAACGGAAAACAAACATAGAATTGATAGAATTGATAGAATGTCTATATAGAAAACGAGTCCATATTTTCTGGGATAGAATGTCTATGTCAAAATGTGTTGAATTATGTTGAATTCGAAAATGGTGGCCACGAGGGAGTTGGCCAAACCTCCCCAAAAAGATGGCAAAAGGAAGAGGATTGTCCTATTGATCATGATCCATGTTGAATTTGAGAGGTGTCTCAGTGACTCGTGGTGAAACCCTGGATGATCCTGGAGGATTGTAGGGGCTTCTGTCATCCTTGGTGTATTAATTGTATATAATATACATTATATATATATGTTGACTATTGGGATATTTCAGATCATATCATAGTCTATGAACTGGAAATCCTCATGATCCTCCTTGTTCAATGGCTCGATTTTCCAATAGGCTCTAGCTCCACTGCTCACCTTCCATAGATTTTCGCTCATCCCGGTGCAGGTTCGATCTGTTGCATGGACTGCAGACGATAGCATGCTGGTGTCCACGGGTGCTGATGGCGCTGTCTACGAATACTATGCGTCTTGTCACAGCAAGAGAAAGGTGAAACATGTCCAAACGGCAGATCTGGAGCAAAGGCCCAAAGTTGCGGAACACCCACTGGACAACTAACTCCTGGTAAATCATGTGTTCAATCCTTTATCATCCTTCATCCACTAGGTTTCTTCATAGTTCCCTGGTTCCCCAGCAGTTCTTCCACCATTTCGGCATCGGCATTTGCCCCGTTGGCCGTTGGCCCCGTTGGCCGCGTCGCCAGGTCCAGGCCGAAACGGCCAACCCCGGCCGCGACGGGCGCCGGGTGCACGACTTCGTGCAGAAGACCTCGTCCTTCAGCTGCGTCATCGTTCATTCGGACCAGAGCTCCAACTTCAACACCATGCCGCGTGGCAGAAACCCTGGAATGTCCTGCCGGGAATGTCCTGCCGGGAATGTCGCCTCTGGTAATAAATTGTTACACTTTGCGAACAGTTTGCACATTTATGATGTTGATTTACCGAACTTAAAGATGGTGATTTTCCATAACTATGTTTGAATATGGCCGTCCAAAAGCCCTGTTGGTTGAGGAATTGATATGGCATTATATGGGAATGATATTGTACTATCCAATAGTAATTGCGAGTTATCACATTATTTGGGTGATTTGGAGAGATAGTGAATATCATGGGAATATCATGGCAATATCAGTGTATCTGGCCACGGAGATAGTGCAATCACTGTACTTTTTGAATAGACTGGGCATATCGTGGGAATATGACTGATTAGGAGCAATCACCTGATATACCCATGTATATGTATGTGTATATATCTAGTATGTATATATATATATAACGTTTATGGATGGTCCATGGAACGATTTTTAATAACCAGGTAAATGGGATATCCTGGGATATACTAGTTTTTTTTTTGTTTAGGACACGGTAAGCAACTTGACATGATTTGGGTGTTGTATCTGACACTGGGGATACCAGGATACCCCCAAAGTTGCCATTTTAATAGGAAAATGAGGAGAAACTAAGCCATCACATTTTGGGTACCCTATTCTCAGACAAACCCAGATGGTGCTACATAAAACCAGAAATAAGGAGTCGGGAATAAAAGGTCCACACATGGTGGGACGGCATGTAACCTGTGAGAATGTGCGCACTAGATGGTAAAGAATGGGTAGACAGCTATCAACAACGGGTCAACTAAACATCAAACAATGGCTATATAGATGATGGTAGACAAGCAGTAAATCAATGTAGATAGTGGGGTGAAAAACTAGTCCTCTACAGGTCAAAGTTATGATTTGGTCTCAAAAACTGGGATATGATGGGGTAACATGTGAGAACACATGAGTAGGCTGGATGGTGGTATTGAAAAACAACTGGAAACGCGAGTCATTTGAATGTGATAAAGCCTCGACGATCTTGTATAAGAGCCTATCAACATGGTAATCAATGATGAAATAAACAACTTCGAGTTTTGATAGATATGGTAGAAAACCATCAACATCCAACATCAATCAATTTAATTGCAATAACTGTAACTGGAAGGATTCCTACTCAAATATTGGCTCCTCCAGCAGCTGGGAACATGTTTTATTTTGCAACTGGCACTTCTGTTGGACTTCTGTGGAAATACAACATATGGATAAATATGGTGTAATATGGTCACATAAATAAGAGTTGTTGGAATGATAGATCAGCATCCCTTTCAGCGGACTTGAGAGCAACTTGTGTTTGTTTCATTTGTGATCTGATTGCAAATTGTGCAAGTGATTGACAGCTGGCTTTACAGTGCAATGGCACTATTTAGGTCGCACAAACAAGGTCAAAATGCCTCCAGCAGGATTCTAGCAAGTGCTGCATGGGGAAGAAAACAACCGTCATAGTTCCAATACCAACTGCAGCAGTGTCTAGGTATCTACTCTTGTAAATCACAAAACCTGCTTCTTTATCATCCGCAGTGGCCGCTGCAGTACCTGCATGGTGAAGGAATTTGCATGCTACGGGACCGAATGCTTGAGGTATGTGGTAGGAAACGACCAGCTGCTGCGAAAGGTCTACAAAGGCCTCGACTACCGGGATATTGTTATGGATTGGGAGTCTATTTCAATGTTTCTTTGTGTACATATTATGTATGATTATGTATGTGCACATATATTATATAGTTGGTGCTTAAGTTGGTGCACTCTGCACCTATTGAACTGTTCCTGCCTGATGTGTTTAAGCTATGTACCCTCTGATTATTTAACATAGCCATGGAAAATAGCCCATAGAAATAGATGATTTTCCCAGCGAACTCAACCTCCATTTATGGGCCAGGGATTTTCCATGGCTAGCCCTGTTAGTCATAACCAGAGGCTACCAGATGTTTTGCAGGTGAATCCAGCGGCACGGTGAAAGTCTCGCGGCTGTGAATCCAGCGCTGGGAAACATGACATGTGGGAAACGTATTGGGTTTCACCCAATGCCGCATTTGGAGATGCTATTTATGGCAGCGATAAAACATGGTGATTCTTAGGTCTTAGGATGATTTTTGATAATTTTTGATGATTTTTGCCACATCATAAACCATATTATGCCTATAGATAAAGCCAACCCCAATGTATTATTGCCACAGTTTCCACATAATAAACCATATTATTGGGTTTGTTATACAAGGAATTTGTACCAACAAAGATAACTTCCTGGGTGGCCCTGCTCCGGAATCGTGGTGGGTTAGTTCCCCCCAGTGAATTCTTGGCTGAAGGTGAACCACCAAGGTTTCGTTTTGATTGGAACCCGCCACTGGTTAAGTTCTCCCGGTAAAAAGAATGCAAAACGATCCCCATGTTGTTTTTTCTTTATTTGAACTTAAACTCCTACCTTGATTGCTTCATCCTCCATTTGTTGAACGGTTTTAACCAGGTTTTTTCTTTCTGATTCTATGGCCATGTTCCACCAGCACCACCATGGCTGCTCCACCTCCAACCGAGGCCGGAACCACCTTAGGTCAAATAGTGCTGGCGAATTCGGGCAAGGGCGGCTCGGTGAAAGCAGTGCATGGGGGCCATGGGGTACACCTATACAACTCATGTGTATAGTACTAAACCATGATGATAATAATATCATGATATTTAGGCTTAGTAGAAATGGGATTGTGATGGATTATGGATTTGTTCACGGATTGCGGTACGTGAATGGTCAAAATGACTCGTAAAACGTATACATCATATTATGTGTATATATTTTATATATAATGTGTATATACACCGACTCACACACTTAAAATATAGTAGCGTCTATAAAGAGAGAGAGAGAGAGTAATGATTTTCGTATGAGGAAAGCACTGGGATCTAACACCAAAGTGTCAATGGCCAGTGTACAACATCCCCAATGGCAGGATGCGAGTGTGTGGAATATGATTACAGTATTTCTCAGACTTACTTACTATAGGAATCATGTTGAATATTGATCAACGGGAACTCTTTGCCGAAATGCTCTACAAATCAAAAAACCTGGCACATAACCGATTCCCTGCGGATTTTGAGCCTCCCAATGCTACAGGCTTTAGCCTATGGGATTAACAATGGTTGTGAACCACTTTCAAGTATGATGCATTTGCGTCCCGAAATAGGCTATATGAATATGGTAAACCCAGAATTACAACTTCAATGGGGCAAACATGGTGTTCCCAGAATTGCAGCTTTGATGGAGTATCAAATAGGGAACTCGTATGATATTGTGATAAACCGTGGAAAATCATGAATCATTGGGTATCCTATTCTTGGACACATAAAATGATGAACATCTACGCTGGAGCCGCCTGCAGGCCTTTTCGCTGCAGTGGCAGAGCCAGACGCTCCCGGGCGAATTCGCTGCTACAAGTTCCCGCTGAATGGTGCTTGGACGCAGATCTTTCTGTGGGGCATTCCAGAAAGCAAAAACATGTGGCGCTTGAAAACCAATACCTGCATGTATTAAATTCAATAGCAATGGATGCAATGTTTAAAATTTGCTGTAGCTGCATTTGGGACAATTTTTGGGGTACGTGTGGGTCAACGTTCCATACGTGAAGCATTGGAGATGATATATATATATATACACATATATGATTGATATGTATGATTTATTTGGTACAAAAAATCAAAAAGATCAAAGAAGGCACGTTCTAGTGTCGTGATTGTTTGCTGGAAACATACTGGTTGACTGTACCTTTGTGGGTTGGATTTGGGACTGGGAACAAACATATTGCCAGATGTTGTGCAGCTTGCGCTGCTGTCAAATGCTGTCAATCAATGCACACGTGACAAGCTGCTGGTGAATTCAGGCATGGAATAAGACTTTTACAGTACATGTGCTGAGAATTGGTGTGTAAACACAGGAATTCTCCCCCGAGATGGGTAAGTTGGCCTTGCATTAGGGTAAATCGAATATAATATATTATATGTACAAAGATATACTTTGCCAGGATTCCAAACCAACTTACACCATGGGCGGGGGCTTCATGCAAGTGATCCCCATGGGTGCGTCTATGTGAGCAGGGAAGTCCATTCAGCCATATCCTTCGACTTCGTCTGCTGACGCCGGAAGAGCAAGTGACATGTGCATGGAACATTCACGAGCCATTTACCAACCATTGAAAAAAACATTTACTAGTGTATAGCCATTCATTTACAAACCACTTGCCAACCATTGACTAATCATGTCCTTGTCATTTACCAACCATTTTCCAGTTATAAGTCAGTAAGTCACCCCATTTATGGAATAATCACCCTATTGACAGTCAGAACAACTGCTCTCTGCTTGAACTGTAGTGATTTCCCAACCAACCCACCATTGAGGCGGTGACAACAGCTGCGAATGGACGGACTTCTCGGCCCACGCGGCGCCGGCCACCCGTCTCCGGATCAGCGCAGATGACTTCTACCTCTTCTCCGCGGCGGAGGACACGGCGGCGTTCTCAAACGTGGCTAGCTGGGAAATCCCCCTATAAATGATGATAAATGAAGGTTTGAATGGTAAAATCATCTATACATGATGTATACTTGGGGATGCAGTTGAGGTATATGGATAGAACTTCATGGGAATTCAAAGTCCCATGTTGGGATAGCCCCCTTTTTTCCCATGGTGAATCGATCCACTTTTCGGCTTTTTTTTGCTGACATATGTATGTACGTACATATTATATATGAAACTGTGTTTAGATAGGTCTTGTATATAAACATTTAAGAAGTTGCCAACCGGGGCCAGCTAATATCACTGATATTCAGGTGGTGGGGACGTCAAGAGGGAGATCAGTGTTGAGGGTTTTGTGACGTTGGAGATAGTCATGGAAGTTTGTTTTCCACGCATTTGTTCAATGAGATTGTGAAGCCATAACCGGTGACGCTGCAGGGAATTGCTGCATGTTGCTACCAGCCTCATGCAGTGCAATAGCAGTGATGATAGGCTTGAACTAGTTTGGTTTGCTTCTTGACGCCAACTAAGCAGCAGCCAAGAACCCCCCGGTTGATGGTTACAGGGTTGTCCTACACCTACTAGAGTGTGGGAATCCATATCTAACAGCAACACCCATCCTACATTCACCAGCTTTACCCAGGTTAGATGAAATTCAAACTTGTGATATTGAATAATTATATAATCATATTATGATATTACATTTAATCTACATGTTTTCCTTGATTGTCTTCCCGATAATGAGTCAATTTAATCAACCGTTTCTTGCGTGAGGATGGAACGCTCTTTGTCTTCGACGTGAAGCGGAAAGATCGCAACGTCTCGAAGCGTGACAAGGACGAGGGGAGAACAGGTGATGCTTCGCCGGGTAAATCCCTCCAGGCAGTGACTGTCAGCTACAGGGAATCAATAGATCATTTCATCCGGTGAACCTTGTAAATTGTCCCTTAAACATCCTTAAATGGAATGCTAAGAAGCCTCAAAAGTACAAAAAAAACATCTTTCAACACTTTGCCACTTTGCCAAACATGTCCCAAAACGAAGTTAACGCCTCGATGTTTGACGCAGGAAAGCGCCTTGCCGTTGGCAGATGAGATTCTGGTAACGCGGACCTTCCTGGATGATAAGCAGGGACAGCTCAACGAATTTGAGCGCCTCAGCTGGGCAAGCTGGGTGCTGTCCTCACATCGGTGCGTTCGAGGTTTTTTGCTTCGAGTTGTTTGATGGTGAAAGGATGTTCTTTGATTACTCTCTGGTAATTTAACATAGCTATTGAAAATGGCACATTTATAGTTGATTTACCTATTAAAGATGGTGATTTTCAATAGCAATGTTAGTTTACCAGAGGGTATGTGCAAGCCACAGTACTAAGCCATCCATCATGAAGCCATGACTACTGGGGGCTTTACATAGATCATCCATCATCATCCCAAGTATTTCACAGTCCGCAACTTCTCCACGCTGGGCTAAGAGCAGCTGGTGGTTTCAAATATGGCCGTTGAAGTTGCTGCTAGCCAGAAATCAAAGAAATCAAACTTGGCATGCTGGAAACTGGAAACTGGTTGGTGGCTTCAAACATTTTTTATTTTCCATTTCATATATGGGTTGTCATCCTTCCCAATTGACGAACTGATATTTTTCAGAGGGGTAGGCTCAACCACCAACCAGTATCTATATTAATGTGGGTAAAACAATGTCATAAACCAGCCATGACTGGGAATGGTAACATATGGATACATATGGTAACCATACCACCTATATCATCCTATGAAAATTCTGAAACATCCTCCCCACTGACAGCCGATTTTCCCAGCGGATGGTCCAGAAGCCGAGGCGACAAGTGGATGAGCTCTCTAACCAACAGGAATTCCAGCTCAGGCGGCAGATTTCCCCATTCCCTTAGATGATTAGATATATTAGATGGGAATGGGTCGAAACCTATTGTTACCATATATTTATTTAGCTATTTATATCTATTTACATCTATTTATCCATATTTGGGGAATCAACATCCAGCTATACCAGCAATAGACATCCAGCATCCAGCTATTTTAGGGTATATACCTAGGACCTAGGGCCAGGTTTTTGACTCATAGTTTTTTGTAGAATGTGGGCGCAGGCATCGAGATAGCTTCCACAAAGAGGAGATGGTGGCAATGGATGAGAAGTACACCGCAGAGATTGATGAGGACTGGAGATGTTGCCTCAGGGGTTGAAGGCTCAGAAAGTAGTAACATGTATATATAATAAAGTTATATATGTATATATATATATGAAACAGTGCAGAATGGTAATAGTTAGACATGAAAGCAATAATAAAATCTGCTATGTTGTGGAATATTGATAGATTTACGTTCCTAACAAAAATAATCCAAAACCTTCAAAAGTTGGACACGGGCTGAAGTTTAAGTTTCCCCACGCTGGCCTGTTCGAGACCTTACCGGCCAGCAGGCCATGGGCAGGCTCCATGTGAAGATTCCTCATTTGGCTCCACTTTGTAAGAGAGTCTGATAATTCAGATGAATTTCTGTACTATATGTCCAACTTATCTTATTGTCTTTGTCTGAGCTAGCAAACAAGTGAAAAGCGTCAAATTTCTCACCCTTGCCAAGCAGCGCCTCCGGATAAGCTTAAGTCCAGCTTGATTTTTATTGTGAAAATAAGTCAGAAAACTGATTACCAATCTCCTGGATTTCAGCTTCAAATAGAAATAGCTATATAAATATTTTTGGATATTTGCCAGAAATAAAAGACGCAACCCTCAAATTTTCCCATCCGGACGCCGAACGCCAAGTTCTTGAAACTCCCACTTTGCTGTTCACCTCAACTCGCACCGAAGGAGCGCCAGAAGTACGAAGTGCTCCGAGAAGAGAAGAACGATGCTGAGATGGAGGAACGGTTGGGCATCGTTGGGCATCGTTGGGCATCGTTGGGCCATGTGTGTTATATTTGGAGGTTTCCCAAAATGGGTGTACCCCCAAATCATCCAAGTCATTATTAGACCGTGTTGGTATTGAAACCCATGGTGACGACTGGGGATCCTCCATTTTTTTCAGAAACCACCAGCTCCGTTTGAGAAACCACCATTTGAAAATGTATTTTCCCTTTTATATTTGGGGATGGTCATGGCTCCCATGCAAATAGGGGTAAATGTACCATAGGAATTCCCAATGGTCAAATGACCATACCCCATATACCATCTTTTGACAATGGCACATGTGGAAACAGGAACCCTCGACTTAGACCAATGCACTGCCAGGTGGTGTCAGTAAATAGCTCAATTATCTCAATTTGATTGCAGCACTTTATTTTCTTGTGCGGATTTTTTTAATGATTTTGGCCCAGGTGTCTTTTTGTTGTTGGAATGTTTGATGCTCTGCAAAGTTGCACAGATGTTGCCAGCATCAAGCAGCTTCGCCAGCTTCGTCACAGGCGGAGGAGAACATCAAGAGTTTGCTGGAGCATCACGCGAAGCAGGACCAAGACTTGGAGCAAAGCTTCCAAGAAAAGATGATGGAGGAGGTGAACAAGTATCAGATCCTGATGTGCAAAGGGGCCAGATGGAATATTTGGGATCAAAAAGGATACATATTTTATAAGGGACATGAGTGAAGCCGATGGGTTTTTTTTGAAGAATATGTTTGTTGAACGTCACATCAAGCATAATCAAATATAATCAACTTGTCAATTCATTTAATAGATGTGCGATGAAATGTGATCCCCCCAAGTTCCCTGTTTAAGTCTTTTTACAGGACATCATATGTATTTGTTGGATTTTGTTGGTAACAACGACAACATGGTTTCCTATCTTATTTCCGGGAACATCCAGGGACCGGGTGACTCAATGTCACCAGGCTTCCAGGTGTGGACCCCACAGATGACTTGCTATGTGGAATCACCTGATTTTAGCTCTTTAAAGTTGCATGTTGGTGAGCATTTTTTTACAAATTGACATATGAAAAAAATCCATGAACATATCATAACATATCAACTTTGATTGATATCACATGATATCACCATTTTTGGGTTGATATTCTGTTGTTTGCTGGGTGCTTTTGCTGGTTTCTATGCCTTTCTGGGAAAATATAGGGTATCCCATTCCATCCCATGGCCATGATGTTCCCATTGCTGGTTGGTGGTTTGGAACATGGCTTTTATGACTTTCCATTCAATTGGGAATAATTTTCCCAACTGACTTTCATAATTTTCACCATAATGGGAATCATCCTTCCCAACTGACGAACTCATATTTTGTCCATAACATATGGGAATGTCATGATCCCAACTGACGAACTCATATTTTTCAGAGTGGTAGGTTCAAACCACCAACCAGGACTTGTTATTTGATAATCAAAATACCAAAATCATCCACTTGCTATTTGTTGGTTATATAGCTCAACTACTATTTCCCCATGATATCCTCATATCTCATGACATCCCCATGGTGATATCTCCCAGGAAGTTGGCCGCTGAGCGCGACGAGATTCACAGACGCTGGGGGGAGCAGCATCAGCGGATTATTGCAGAACATCAGAAGAAAGTCAATGAGATGCAAGCGCAATTTGCTGTGCCTTGGCAGCAAATGCTGTTCGAAAATGATTTATAGTATTTATACTTAAGCCAAACAAATATGAAGATAAAGAAAAACATCCAGATATGCAATCTGTTGTGCCTTGACCTTTTAAAATGTGGGATTCCCCAGGTTATAAACCTACCACTGATGGTAACAAAAAAAAACATGCTGATGACTTGGGGGGCTTGGATGCTGTTATCCCTTGGCTTGATATGTCATCCACTGGGATCTCCTGAGGGCTGATGGAAAACCAGCTTTAAAAACTGACTTAAAACAAAAAGAGTCAACAAGTGCATGGAGTTATTGTTCATATGGAATATGTAATGTTTTTTTTTTTTGGTAGACAGTAGAAGGTTTCGGCTCTGTGGGTTTCCCCCTTCAGCTCCGTAGCCTTAGCGGTCCCTGCCATTTTCGACCGCGGGCGGCTGGTTTTCGGTCTCAGGACCCTTCGCTGCCTTTGGTTCGGGGTGATCCAAAAAACCCCTACATACTCCGCACGGTATCTGGCTGTCGTTTAATCGGCCCATTTACAGGTGCTCGGGACTCCAATTTTGGTTCAATTTACAATTCAATTCATCTTTTTACTG
>Ga0126342_10004970_pt1 | contig 22987 bp, 14 predicted proteins | sample Cyp1metagenome_FD_92528 | JGI IMG/M metagenome (GOLD analysis project Ga0126342, IMG submission 92528) | Coral microbial communities from Lord Howe Island, Old Settlement Bay, Australia - Cyphastrea 1 metagenome | ecosystem: Host-associated > Invertebrates > Cnidaria > Coral ...
AAGGCAGTGCGCAAGAAGTAGCCCCCCCAGAAGCTTCCACAGAGGAGCCCGCACAAGCAGCAGAGACTGCAGCCGCCACAGCTCCAGAGCAGCCCAAGGAACAACAAGGCAGTGCGCAAGAAGTAGCCCCCCCAGAAGCTTCCACAGAGGAGCCCATGCCGTCAGAGACTGCAACCGCCACAGCTCCAGAGCAGAACACCAAAGGGAAAAACACAGCTGTGGAAGATGCACCTGCCCCAATGGGACCACCCACAACGGTTCCAGAATCTGCAAGCAAGAAGAGGAAGATTTGCCAAAAAGAGCCGCCGTCAGTTTCACCACATGCAGCTCCGGTTGATGCATCCAGTGCATCCCAGCCGGAGAAGACACCGCACTATTTCAGCAAGTTTGAAGTACCCAAGGCGTTTGAGAAGGCACCTGGGATGGACAAAAGTGAGCATGAAAGGTTGCTGAAGGAGGCTAAGAGTGACAAAAATGAAAAGTCAGCACGAACGAAGATGCCTGACCCTGAGCAGGATGAAAACAAAGGCGGCAAGTCTCACAAGAAAAAATCTAAAGACAAGGGAGAGGAGAAGGACGAGAAGAAACGTGCCAGATCCAGTAAGGATAGCTCGCCGAAGAAGGCGAAAAAATCCAAGTGAGACCACTTGGCTCGGACAAAAGCACAACAACTTTGGGGAAAAATGATTCTGACCGCCTTCGGGGGTGGGAGAGTGGGTGCCGCGCTTGTAAATGGTGTTGAGGGACATAACCTTAGCCACAGCCTAGGAAAGCCTGAAAATAGTCCTATTTTTGCACCCTTGGGTGATTGTCCAAGTATTTTTTGGCTGAATTCCTATGAGTACCTGCTGCCACCTTTTTTATACACGACCAGATGAAACCCACGTGTTCTTAGCGCGCTTGCGGGCGACAGGTTCCATAGATTCCGTAAAAACCACTTGGACCCCCCTAGCTCGCGAAATTTAACATATATATACTGGTTGGTGGTTTGGAACATGAATTTTATTTTTCCATACATTGGAAATTTCATGATCCCAACTGACAAAGTCATATTTGTCAGAAGAGTAGGTATATCACCAACCAGTTTATCACCTTTATAAATATCTTCAGTGGCCATAAATGGCCACTGAAATTCAGGGTATATATATATATTTGTATATACATATATATATATATATCATATACATATACTCCAAAAAAAAGCCATGTATTCTGTATAATAAATCGGTTCAGCTGCAGAAGCCCTGCCCTGCGGCAGGAGCCGAGACCTGACACACCAGCGCTGGAGGTGCCGCAGCTGCTCCGCGTCGTATATCATGGATGAATACCCTCCGGTAAACTGTCCAATAACGAACTGGAAAATCACCATTAGTTTTATTGGGTAAATCAACTATTTCTATGGCAATTTTCAATAGCATGAAATACCAATTATAAATGGTGAAATAACAGGTTATTTCTATGGGATTGTACATTCCATACATGGGGTGACTTAGTACTTATAGCTGGTAAAGGGCCATAACTGAATGGATGTATAATGGTTGTATGTACTTTATACTGGCTGTATTACGGTTGTATATGGTTTGTAAACTGGTTGTAAAATGGTTGTAGAATGTTTGTGTAATGAATGTATAATGGTTGCACAATGGTTGTATAATGGTTGTACAATGGTCTTTACCAACAATCAGTATGCAACCATTTTAATAAGGAACCCGATGATAATGAATGGTTAAGTATGAATCAATGAGAACCCTACTGAAAACTATATGATATGTATATAAGTGTTATTACGAAATTGTTGTGAAGTAGTGTATGTTGTAATATATATACTGTATATGCTATAATTCATACCGTACATAAAGTGTGCAATGGTGGTGCTGGTATATATAGTAGTGTGATGGTTATAAAATGTTATAAACCAACTTAGGTATCATAAACCAACTATAAATCACCATTTTGGTTAGTGAAACCGTTAAACCTTTTATTTTTTATAGGGTAAATCCCAGTTACGTTGCTGGTTTCACTTGCTAAAATCGACTAGGAGCTGGTACTGGAGCTGACCAAGTCCAGCACGGAGCGGGGGGATTCCGGGACACATCCAGAAGTTGGCGAGTTGAACCGGGTGACTGAAGTTAGATGGAATACAATAGGGATTTATGCAGGATGGCGCCCCCAGTTTTAACTTGGTTTAAAAACCCCATTAACTTGAGTTTTAAAAAAAACTACCATAAACCATAGTTAAGCCACTTACAAGTTTATAAGTTATAAGGCTATAAGGCAACTTAGTTATCTTGGCGGCCGCATCTTGTGGAAATGAATATAGGATGTATGGGGAAAAATGTTGGGAGAAAATTGTTGTTGAACTGCAACTCATTTTTACATATGCTTACCATGTTTTAGCCAGCCGAACTATGGAAACATGGTGACTTCATGAATCTAATAGAACTCCATGGGTGTTTTAAAGCTAAGTTGATTTAGATTCAAATCCAAGTGATGGCTAAATTCGATGCTTAAACATTCAAAACTCAAATTTTGGTATCCGAGTAGTGTTAACCAATCCCTGTTGGTTGATGTTGGTTACGGGGGTTGTACGTATATACATTGGTACATTGGGTAACTGTCATTCCCCTTGGGTTCCTATCAGAATCCAATGGGTTCCATCTGTTGGTTTACTTGGTGATTCATCTTAGTCAGTTGGTGATCCTGGTTACAAATGGGTCAGGTAAGGTTTAGTCAGTCCACTTGCAACTGGGTTAAACAAGGTGTTCCCCCCGAGTTATAAGTTGGTTTATAAACCATAGTAAGTATAGATATACCTGCCATAAACCATAGTTATTAGAGTTATTAACCAACTTAGCTAACTATGGGGAACCCACTTTGTAACCTTCTTACTAAGTGGGATGAACCGCCAAGTACATCCTAGTATTATACATTGGTAAAAGGTGGTGCCCCCCAGCAACAATATTTGTTGGTGTATGACCTCCTTTAACCAAACACATAAATCTACCATCAAAAAGCCTTCTTCGAGTTATGTTCATCAACTTAGCTATCATAAATCAACTGCAAGTACTCTTAAATCAGATGTTTCTTTGTTAAACCATGTGAAATACCTATTTTTAATAAGATAAATCCTATAGTCAATGGCCATATGTAAGGCCTATGTAAGGGGATATCCCTACAAAATATGGTCCAAAATATGGCACTAACGTACCTCCATTTTAGGATCCTGGAGATCTCCCATTGAAATAGCTTAATCCCGGGCCGGTCCCAGAGGACCCGCCCACCAAGCCTGCTGTTCCTGCGGCTCCACCTGCCTCGCCCTGTGGAAAGGGTTGCCTGGCGCTGGCGGACAGGATTGGTGATGCTCTCATCACACGGTTTAATTGTGGTTAAATGGTGGCTTAATATGTGATTAATGGTGGCTTAATATGTGATTAATGGGGGCTTAATGTGTGATTAATGGTGGTTAATGGATGTTTTGCTGTTTGATGGAGGCTTTACCATAAAAGATTAGTGGTTCCGTTTTTACATGCTGATTTAGTCACCTTGAAAACGAAGACATATAGCAAATATAATGTTGACATGTATTTTATACACCCCATGCTTGCCCCCCAATACATGAACAGGTCCAATGCTAAACTAGTGCTTCCTTTGCGGTTTAAAGAATATTCACGGGATGAAATGCATATAATATCGGAAACAAAACATGTTATTTCCTTGTCATGTCCAACATATATGATATATATGGTATGTGCATGTATGTGTATGTGTTTATAGCTAGATTTATAAGTGCCCAAAATCATGTTTGGGTTTATCATAGACTTACTCATTACTAACGGAAGGTGAGAAGGGTTTATAACCAGCTATCCTTTGGGGGGTCAGCTGTTCAGCTTTGCGGTGGCTTAGTTGCACCCTATTGCATCCTCATGATTGGTTACCTCTTTTGGGCACTAGCCCCCGTTTCATCAACATTCCGCTTCATACATCTTCATACAACCCATGGCCACAATCTTTACAGCGTCCTAGCTGTTGCAAAGTGTGCGAGAAATCCAAAAAGCAACCAGGCAGTTACGTATGTTGTATTGAAGTTTGATTCGGCATGAAATCCGTACTTGCCCATTGTCAAAACCCATGTGCTGGGTTGCCCGGAGCAAGCGTGTGTGTGTGTGTGTTGATTTTAGCTACTGTAGTTTATGCAATAGAGACAATGTTGTTGTTATTTTGGTTTGCAGTCCCACAATGTTTTCTGAAAAAAAATGGTTGTTGGTCGAATTTTCCTCATGTTTACCGCGGTAGGTGTAATGTCAACACAGGATTTCGAATGCCCTTTCCTTGGGCCCTGGGCGTTGGGGGCTCAACCCCCATCCAGGAAAGCCTCACATTTGGATACATGTGGTAGGTGGTGAAGCCTATAGACCTCCGATTTTTCAGGGTTGATCCATGTTTAGCACATTTCTGGTGATCCCCCTTTCATATCAAACACCCTCCAGAAACCGTGGTTGAATGGGGATGAGACCACACATTTGGAACCATCGGGGGGTGTCCAATGTGGACAGGCGGATGGGATTGATCACTTCCATTGAAACCAGTTCTTGGTTTCAAGGCTTATGAAGTCCCCAAGTCCCCAAGGTGCTGTGGCTGCCTTAGCTTCGCAGAAAGCGAAACAGCGAGAGTTCCCAGAAGTCTTGGACGATGGCGCTGCTCAGAGCGGCTCGAGCCGCTGCGGTGGTTCCATGTGCACCTGGGACGAAAAAAATCACGGTGAACCAAAGAAGGGGATGGGGGTAAAATATGGGGTCCAACCAAACGAAGGGGTTTCATACAGAAAAAAAAGTAATATTTTCTAAGTCGGTTGGTTCAAAACTAGGTTAACCAAGCTTTATGGTGCATTATATATATATAAATAATTATATATCGATAGAAGGGTCAATGAACCACGCATCATTTGAGGGTTCCTCATTTGAAGCATGAGTTGAGATATGGAAATCGGGCGATTTTGCTGGTTGGTTTTCTCTTAGCCACCCTGACTTGAAATGGCGAAACTCCAGCAGCTAACTTGCCATGATGGTTCCCTAACCTTTTGGTTGGGTGTGAGTATGGGACAATACTGGTCGAACAGAACATAACACAACCCCCAGTTTTTTGCACTGTATATAACTTATGATAACTGTTTGTCAATGAAATTGCTAAACTCAAGTTTTGACTGGAGATATTAAATTGTTGACATGTTGATTTCGTGTTTGTTGGGAAGTTTCCTGTTTTTTTTTCTCCCCCGCTGTTCCTTAGAAATCCAACAATCGCCATGAACAACCCATGAACAACCCATCCAAGTAAAACTATATATATACACACATATGTACAATAAGACATTATACCCGTTATACTCACACACACATATGTGTATATATATATAGTTATATGTATGTATGACTGTATGTACATATCCACCACTTGAACCCCAACCTGCCAACCCAGTGGTTCCACGAGAACCAGGTGGAGATTTTCCCTTCTGCACCGCTCGCTGCCCCTTCCTGGTGGCCTGTTTAACCTTGGTGGCCACCCCTCTGCTGCTGATCCTGCTGTGGCCGGGCTTGGCACCTCGACTTGCAAACGGCGCGGGGAAACGTGGGGAAACTGCAGATCTACATTTTTTCCAGAGGGCTACTTCATACATCTCGAATTTCAGTGAATATATATATATACATATTATGCATTATATATATAGTACATATGCATATATTTTATATTTACATATTATCATTTTTCTTTTATTTTATAATATATATATCTCTCTCTCTCTCAAGACTTCAGCAAAACATCGACCTTTTGGCAGGGTATCCAAGTCTGACCATGGGATAGGTGGTTGATTAGAATATACAACTTCATCTCTTGGCATTTAGATGCAGGATGGTCACCAGCCAAGTATTTGCAGGGTATCTAAGATTACGATTGGTAATGCTATCTCAACAAATTTGATCAATGGATTGCATTTAAGCACCCAAACATTGGGATTGAACCATAAAGAAAAGGGATGTGACCACTAAAGAGCATTAATTTGTGCGGTGTGCGCGCGCGCGTGTGTGTGTGTGTTTTATGCACTGCAAAGCGCTGAAATCCTCCTGTCCTCTGGGTGAGGAGACCACTTTTGGATATAGGGTGTTATAGAGGGTAATGCTGAAAAGAAATCATGGGTATCATCATAACCCAGAGGCTGGGAAATCCTATGAAAACCACTATTACCCTCTGGTAATCACACGTAGCAACGGGAAATCCACGAGTGAAGTCGAGGTTTTTGTTGGCATCGGCGAAAATCAGCGGACTCAATACGCCATGACACCCAGCCACATTTGCCATGACACCCAGCCCAGTCATTCCCATTTGCTTCCAGAAGGCGAATTATTGAGATGGGAATGGCTGGGAAACCCAAGAAGTCACATGAAAATCCCATTCGGATCCCATTCGAATGATATCCGAGTTATATTCCATGATATTCCACTGTATCCCATGATCATTTGTTAGACACAACACTATGTTTGGGGTGTTTTCGTTCCAGTTGTATGGTGATTTTCCCTTGGGTTTCTTGGACCACAACGGGCTATCTGAAGTCCATCCCGGCCGCCAATCCCCCAGGTGATCAACAGTGATACCTCAGTTTTTCTGGAGGCCGTAGCTTGGTTTAGTCTCTGGTTTTCAAAGCATTAGTAGGTGGTTAGACACTATAGTTCATAAGCAAAAAACTACAGTAAATGGACCATTGAGTCCAGTGATTGAGCTATTCAAATAGTGATTTTCCATAGCTATGTTACGTTAGTTCACCAGAGGGTATCATGGTAAATATCCAACAGATACTAGCTAATGGGAACCATATAACCATGAGAACTGGTAGTTTATCAAAACCAACCACCCAACCATGTATTCATGGTTGGAATCCCACCACCCATTAAAAAGGTAAGTTTGGGATGGTGGATCCTATGGTATAATTAATGGGAAAATCACCATTTTGAATGGGAAAGCCAACTATTTCTATGACTATGTTCAATAGCAAACTGTTAAATTGCCAGAGGGTAGTAAATATCACCAGTTAGATGAATGGCTTACCCTTCGGCGATCAAAACATGGCTGGCAATGAACAATCTCGATGGTTTTATGTGGCGACCTTAATGGAAGAGGTATCGAAATTTTCATGGGGGATTTCCGGAAGGGTATAACTACCATAACCTACAATGTGGTGCCCCCCCAGTTATAAGTTGGTTTATAAACCATAGTAAGTATAGATATATTTACCATAAACCATAGGTAACCATAGTTATTGGAGTTATTTACCAACTGAGCTACCTATGGGGCACCACCTTGTAGGCTTCATGGTAGATATATCGAAGTAATAAGTTCATGGCAGTTGTAAACCAACTTGTAACTGGGGGTACCGCCGTCTAGCAACTATTGTTTCTATTTGGGAGATTCAACTAGGTAGTTCTTGCGAGAATGATTTGCTTTCGAGGGAACCCGTGTTTTTTAAACAACGAACACGGGATTTTGACGATCCAAAATAGGGCAAATTGGGAATGTCAATGGGTCCAATGGATGTCAAGATATTGTCAACATGAGGATAGCATGGCGTTTTTTCCCGGAAAATATAAGAATGCTATATGGTGACCGATGTGATGGCAAGGTTGGAGCTGGTTTATTCGATGGAATTAAAGGAATATTGAAACCAGAAACTATGGATTTTCTCTCAAAGGCTATTTTGCAGGTTTTTCCTACTGGGATAGATGAGAAAGAGCCCGCCCGATGATTTTAAAGAAGCCATATTTTTTTAATGCCTCTGTCCATGTTTCCCGAAGATCGTCTCTTGAACAAATTTCGGAATGTCAGTGAATGGTTGATCACGGGTGACAACGATGTAAAATCACATTCTGAGATTGGCAGCAGATCAGTTTTGGTATGTCAGTGATGAATTATTTACATGTCAAAAACTATTTTTCACGGTGTCATCGGTCAACAAAGGGATATATATATATACACACACACGTTTGTGAATGTATATGTGTATATAATTAAGTATATATATATATGATTTCATGGATATATATATATATATATATACAAAAGTATACACAGAGGTTTCCAAAATGATGGAATTAGACTTTTTTTTTGACCTGATGGATTTCACCGTTTCACCGCCAAGGACAGTCGTTCCTCCTCAATTCGCTCCGCTTTCTTAGGAGCCGGCCGTGTTTCACGGCGTGAGACAACGGTCATGGGACATGATGGGATATTGATTGAAATCTATACAGACAAGATATGGGAAAATCCAATGTGTATATATATATATACACATCTCTATCTATTTATCTATCTATCTATCTGTCTATCTATCTATCTACCTACCTACCTATCTATCTATCTCTCTCTCTCTCTTTCCTGTCGCCATTGATTTTCATACGTAAGTATATGGTAGTTTACTGGAAGGTACTTCATCAGTTCAGTGCGTCTCCTCCTTTTGTTTGGAAACGCTCAAATGGAAATTTGGTATCTTGGGGGGAATGGCGTGAGGATTCGTTGTCTCCACATCAAGCACCAACAAGCCATCCACAACCGATTTTGATTATGTACCGAGCATGGTTGCCCATCTACTTATGGTTCCTTCAAGTTTATATGATCTTCCATGGTTTGACGCTGCACTCACTTGCGCAAGTCTACATATCCACAATGTGTAGATACATACAAATGCAAGATTTTAACAAATGAGCATGCATGCAGATTGAACAGTACACACAGGCAAAAACCATCTCAGCGAAATATTGGCGAATGCACAAACTGAAGATAAACTGTGATATATACATATATAGTTATATACAATATGTATGTATATGTATGCGTAGACATGTCCATAAATGTGTTTTAAACATATATATATATATATCTAATAATTACATATATATATATATATATATATATATATATATTTGCACACATATATATATGTACATACATACATACATATATATATGTATATGTGTGTTTCTTTTTTATGCATATATATATATATATTAAATATATTTATACATATATATATATATATATCAATATATTTGCATACATCTATACATATATATATATATATATATATGCGGTGTTGAAATATGTTACAAACTATTCGAATATTTACACACAATTACACTGTACGTATTAATGATTTGTGCGTATAAACATCTATACTATATATCCTATGACGTTGTAAAATGTTGTATAGCGCTATTACAAAATCATTGATTTTTCTTTCCTTGAGTGGCTATACACCCTTAAATGAGTGGCCTGAAAGCCCAGTCATGTTTGTTGGCTTATAAACAACATGAATACTATGGTTCTATCCCTCTAATCAACCCAAACCTTAATCAAATCATGTTCACCAACTTGGCTAATATGAATCAGCCACACATCCCATGAAAATCCTCCGTGTGTGTTGGTTAAATCACCATTTGTGGATAGTCCGTTCCCGTCGAAGGAGCTTTGCCCTTCCGTGACGCGGAGGCTGAGGGTCGACGGCTGATGACAGGTCTCATGCCACATATCGATGTGAAGGACATGTACAAGAGCCTTGGAGCCACAATGTGCCCCCCCCGTTATATGTTGGTTTTTAAACCATAGTAAGTATAGATATATCTACCATAAACCATAGCTATTGGAGTTATTAACCAACTTAGCTAACGAACTGGGGCACCACCTTGCAAGTGGAGCAAATGGAGAGCTTGGAACCGACAAGTCATGGTGAACAATCAAATTTGTTATGAGATTTTACCAGGTTGAAACGAACATCCATGCTTGAAAAACCCACCAAACACAGGGACCATCGAATATACGTAGTAATTTAAGCATTAAACATTAGAGTTCGTTAGAGTATACTATCATAATTTGAGGATTCGACCAGCAAAGGTGAATTCAGGTGGGGGAGTTTTGAAGAATCACATGTTGGTGCAACCGCTAAAATGTAGGTCAACCTGGGTTGAGTAGATTGGTCATTCATGCTTTACATGTTTTAGGCAGATGTAATGGGATGTAATGGGGGCATGTAGTCACCAACCATTATTGTGCTAAAATAGTGATTGAAACCAAAACAAAATGCAACTTTAAGATATGAAATGACCTTCAACGGAAAAAAAAATAACTTCAGGGATTTAAGTGTTTGGACCCAATGCGGAAACTAACAGTTTGCTCTTGAACATGGCCATTTAGTTCGTTGATTTCCCCATTCCAAATGGTGATTTTCCATAGTTTACCCATTCAAAATGGTGATTTTCCATAGTTTACCTATCACACATGGGGATTTTTCAGTTCGTTTTTTGTAAACGTTTACTAGGCCGGGTAAAGATGGTCCATGTATCGATGATTTACCCAGCTAAAAAGCTTGGGTTCTGCCGGCCTGGGAGGACCCCTTTCAGTGGGCCATGAATAAATCATGGAAAAACAACAAAAGGCCCGGCCTGAATTCAAGATGGTGTATGAGAACAATAGGGGTATGTTGTGAAAAGGCCCCGGAATCCGACATAATCCGAGCATTCTGTGATCGTAGGAAATGGTAGTGGAGGGTTGAACCATGTAATTTTGGGTTTGATTGAACAGGTACATTTATCAATGTCTTAATTTCAGTAAACGGCTCCCAATGCGGGGAGAACTGTGGATCATATCCAGGTGTCACAATGATGCAGAAGTCTTGTAAGGCAACAGGATGTTTTAAGACTTTAAAATTTCCCTGACGCTTTCCTTGTTGCCCTACCCTTGTATTTAATTCTCATGTCATGCTTGGATGCGTAGGGCCCAAGAAATCAATAGTCACAAGTGGATTATAATCCAAGATACCCTCTGGTAATCAAACATGGCAATGGGAAGCCCGCTTGTAAATTGTCATTGAAAATGAACCACTTTCCATGAATGCTGGATTTTCCATTGCCATGTTTGACTACCAGATTGTTTTCAAAATATACACCACATATTTAGCTCGTTTCCATATGTGCAATATATCAATATATCAGTATCATACCTTAAAAACACAAACACTGGATGCACATCTTGGCCATTTCAGGTTTCGGGGAGCCCCAAGATTCCCCAAGTTCCAAGGGGCTCAACTAACGGTACCGTGGACATCCGGACATCCGTGGGCCCAAGGATGGATCATCTCATTTTGTATTGGAGCACCACTGATCCCAAGGGTTTACTCCAGGAGATGGGGGGTGAAATGGGCCTGGGCCGCCTGGACGACTGGTTGACAAGTTGATTCTAAGTAGATTCATATGGGTTGATTTCTATTCTAAGTAGATCTATATTACCATAGTTTATCATGGAATTTTGTTAGCTAATAAGGGTTTAGGACTTTCACTTTGGGCTTTAGAAAATATGGTATTTTAATATATTCTAACCCCCAGAGGTTTATGACTTTCACTTAGTTTGCTGGAACTGCCCCCAAGGATCCGGAGTTTTTGTAGCCGACCGGCTGGAAATGGTGCTGGAAATGCGGGGGGAAGTCGCACAGCCGGGCCTGAACCCACTGGGAGAAGGGAACGTTTTCGGCGCAGAATTTGTTGGACGGTAAACACCCATGCCCAGATGCTTGAAGTATGGTATACTTACCTGCATTTGGGTGATGTTTGGGGTAAATGTTAATAGATATTCCATGCATAGAGCATATGCAGTTATGGCCCTTTACCAGTTACAAGTACTAAGTCACCACATTTATATCCATTTATGGAATGTATAATTCCATTTATGTCCTTTTACAACCAATTATAACCATTTATATTTGGTAAAAGGGCCATAACTGTGGGATAGTCCACTTGGGTGTTTTGTTTTGATTCTTAAGGGTTTCCCTTCAATGCAGGCATTGGGGGCCTGGGATGATCCGACTTTATGGTCATCCCAATGAGTAAGTGATTGACAACTCATATATTGCTGGGATATGTGTATATATATATATATGTATATGTATTTTTTTACATGTGGCAAAACTATATCTGCTTTCAATATTTAAATATAGTTATATATGATATATATATATGTATAATAATATGTGTATATACACAATGACTTGCAGTTTCATTTGTTCGTGGCCAACTCGCAGCTCTTTGATGCCCGGTCACATCGACATGGTGCCGGACGACGTGTCCCGTACCCTGATGTGGTGCTGCACTGCCCTGCCGCTGCCGCGTGAAGCCCTTGCCGGCCATGGAGATGCACCGGATGTTGACATTCACCAGAGAACTTCACGAAGCACGGCCCCGGAAATATATATACATATATAAATATTATACACATTAATATATATATATATATATTAAATAATGCGTATATACATACATACATACATACATACATACATATATACATATATACATACATACATACATACATACGTACGTACGTACATACATACATACATATATATATATATATATATGCAAATGTGTATGTATAATATATCTATATGATATATTAATATACATGCAAAGTGTATTTGTATATAAGTGGATGATGGATCCGTGAAATTCCAGTGGTTTATCATCTGGAAATGACGTTAAGAATGGTGAATTATATGGAATTCTCATGTTGTTGGTTTCGGGGAAGGGCTATGGCTATTTTGGCTAGGCTGGGCTCAAGTCCTTCTCTTGGCGTTCAGGAGAAGTACCTGCGCCCGATGCGAGCATTAGAAACTCGCCAGGTGATTCAGGGCGTAACCATCCAGAAATTTTCCAGGGGGCGGACGTATGAAACTGCAAACTAGTCTGAACTTCTAGAAGCAGTATATATATATATATATGTATTATAAATCAATGGTGAACATGGAGCATCTGGAAATTACGCTGAACTATGAATGTAAATCATGTCTCATTAACTCGCAGGTCATCCATAGTATGGAAAAACTTATCTATCCATGTGAGTTGTTCTAAAAGTGGGGTGTTAATCCAAACTAGCTGTTTGCATTCTCATATGCAAATGATTGTTGGCACTGAGTATTGTCAACTCCCCTTGGAACAAAACCTTGACCATGAAGAAGTGGATAAGGAGGAATCTTCCTAGTTGGAAGCAGTGGTCAAACCTTGCCAGCTGGAAAACCCACAAATGTGCTTTCAATGTTCCATCATCGTCCTTTACTTCCATGAAAAAACGCTGGGATTTCCCATGAGAAAAGTTAGGTTAGATAAAACCTGGGAAATTCTGTCGATGTTTTGTTTTGGCAATGTCTTCTTCAACCTGACTATAGTTGGCAGTTTGCCATGTATGCAATATCTGCAATCATTTACCCCAAACATCACCATCACCCAGTCATGTATGTAAATATATCATAATGGAGCATGTGGGCATGGACAAAAACCCTGTAAACATACAAAAAGCTATGGAGGCCATGGCCCTTAAATAGATCATTGACCTATTTTTTTTTTAAAAAAAAGATAAACATGGTAGTCTCAATGGCTACCATATGTACACGTTTACCATGGTTATGCACATTTTTGCACCGATGAAAACGGAGGTTTCACGGTTGGGGCCTAGGAGTTGTCTCTCCGGAATGGTCCCTTGTATCAGCTGGTCACTGGGCTGCTGTGTGGTGGAGATGGGAAAAATGGCACAGTTTAAAAAGGTGATTTACCTATTAAACATCTTGATGTAGATACCTATCTGGAGTTTGTATTGATGTATTTTTTTTCTTGGACATCGTACATCTTCAGCGAATTCGAAGAATTGATAGTTCAGGTTTTAATCTTCTGACGCCTTCAGATATTTTAGATGAATAGACATTGGAGGTTTCAATCAGCTCGTTGGTTGAAGATGGGCCCAGAAATGGTGGTTGCCCATTCCCATAATCCATAATCTTCTCAATTCACTGCTGCTATTGCGGGGATCTCCAAGGACTGAGAGGGAAACTAATTGGGAAACTATTGTTCATGGAGTAATTTTCTCACTTTGCTCGTGTGCTTAGTTTCGCTCCCTTTGCGCTTTGCAGCTTTCCTGCTTTCATGGCCTCAGGGGAAGAAACAACTGCTGCTGCGGGGATGTCACCAGGGAAGAGTTAAGAATAGGAGGCAGTAACTGGGTAACCTTCAATTGGGAATTGCTTGATACTTGATTTTCCCTATAGATGGAGGTTTCCACTAGGCATTTACCCGGCCTGGTAAACGTTAACAAAAAGCTATTGAAAATTGCCATAGAAATAGTTGATTTACATATAAAAAAATGTGATTTTCCATAGTTATGTAAACCAGGGAAGGTAAAGGATTGAACCCACCAGTCGGTTGGGGATGCATCCACTGCATCCACCGTCCTCGCCCTTAAAAACTGTGGATCTTTCCAGTTCGTTATGTTAGTCATTACCAGAGGGTATAGTTGTATAGTTCCATTATTTTCCATTATGTTCCATTATTTTCAATTATGTTCCATTATTTTCCATGTTTTTCATGCTTTTTACAGCGTATCTTTGATTAGCCTCTATGTAAGATCAAGACATCGATGGCCAGATATTGCCAGTTTTTTTTTCCGCTCATCCCCTAGTGAAAAGTCATGGGCTTCACTGGACATGTATGTGCTATAAATATATATATATATATATACATGGATAGATATGATATGATTATATATGTATGCACATATATATATATATACTGGTTGGTGGTTTGGACCATTTTTTATTTTGCCATATATTGGGAATAATCATCCCAACTGACTAATATTTTTCAGAGGGGTTGAAACCACCGACCAGTATATATATATATATATATACTGTACACATATTTACTGTGTATGTATATATATACTGTATATATATATGCACTTGTTTTGCTAGTTCCTAACTCCTAACTTAAAATTCCACGTGCTGGCTGATTCAAAGCGGGGTTAAAACCCTCACAACCAATGTAGTATGCAAGTGAAGGTAGGTGATCATAAGTGGAAATCTCTCTCTCTCCCTCCTTTGTCTAACATAGCTATTGAAATTCACAAGGTTCAATAATTTCAATGGGAATTTCGGCATCCTAAAATGGAGGTACTTTACCATATAAGACCATATTTTGCCTTATATAGGCCTTATATATGGTAGGTACCTCCAATTTAGGTTCCTGAAATGGCAATTGATAATTCAATCGGAAAAGGATATATACATGGACCATGGCTTCCAAACTGAAGGGTTTTTGTTGATCGTGTCCCATTGGATCCAATATTATCCCTATGAAATCCCCGTAGATTGACGGTTGATTCCCCATGAGTTTCCAATGATTTACCGTAATTCCTATGATTTTTCCGGTCCCTATGGATCCAAACACTGTTTGTGAAGCTATTTAAGCCCTTAAATCATACCTCAAGTACTTCCTAAGAAGATACTTGGATTGATACAATGTGGTGCCCCCCAGTTATAAGTTGGTTTTTAAACCCTAGGAATAGTACGTATAATTACGTATAGATATATCTACCATAAACCCTAGTCATTGGAGTTATGTGGCCCCCAACTTAGCGATTCCGAACTGGGGCACCACCTTGTAGGGAGTGGGACATTGCTGGTTAAGCCACCGGGCACCGGGCCCCGAGACGTGTCATGAGATGTCGACGCCGGGGCTGGGAGCCATGTGCGACCCAGGGCACTCAGTGGCTTGGACCAAGGGCGGACGTGGGGTTTAACGGTTATGACTGGTGAGGTTATGATTCCTGCAAGATGGGAAAAATTGTTGGATCTTTGTCAGATTTTACGTATTTTTTGCGTTTTGTGCCATGTTTCATTGGATTGGTTTAAGGGAAAGATCTTCTCCTTGAACTTTAGGCTGAAGACTCATCTTAACGACGTTGTGTTTTTCTCTCAAGGGTCAGTTTTTCTTATATTGATCGGGACGCAACCATGGTTTCCTGTAGATTTTCCCTTCAACCAATGAATTTTGGCTGGGGCCAACTTGCAGTATGCAGGGCCACATGAAAGGCCTAGGGCTTTTTGCTTTGATTCGTGGCCCAACCTGGCTGTGAATCGAGACAGTTAAGGGACACATGAAAACAACATCCATATAAAAAACAAGGTGTGGAAAACATCTCAGTTGTTTTTTAAACATAGAACATATATACATATATATATATATATCATTATATATGCATATGTATATATATATATATTTAATTAAATATATATATATAATTATATATATATATATAAATCATTATATTTATATGACTTGTATGCAACTTGTATATTTGTGTGTGTACATAATGCACAATTTAGTGAGATGGCAAACCCAGCAGTTGCTCCTTTGGTTCTGAGGTGGTGAATGCAGCTTACCCAAGTGAAGCTGTCAATGCCACTCGGCGAGTGGTCTCGGTAGCCTCGGTAGCCGCAAATGTCATGGCCACTACAAGGTGGTGACCCAGTTCGGAATCGCTAAGTTGGGGGCCACATAACTCTACAATAACTAGGGTTTATGGTAGATATATCTATACTATTCCTAGGGTTTATAAACCAACAAACATCACTGGGGGGCCTCACATTGTATGGATATTCCGAATTGGCAAAAATGTGGATTGAAGCAATAGAAAATGGGGCCCCATTTACCGAAATCGCGTTCAGTTGGTGAACATAACTCCAAGTTCACTATGGTTTATGGATGTTTATGGTAGATATAACTATAACTAATGTTTTTTTTTCAACCAACGTTCCATCACTGGGGGGCACCACGTTCATTGTACACATGATCTAATTGTTGAAATTGGCTCAACAAGACCCGGGCCGGTAGGGGCTGATGGTGCTTCATAATCTACCCTCTGGTCATTTGTTACATAGCGAACTGGAAAATCACCATTTTGAATAGGTAAATCAATTATAAATGGTGTATTTTCAATAGCTATGTTAGTTTACCAGAGGGTATCATAATCCATCAAAAACCTTTGTTTTGGCATCATGAGAAATTTATGTGTGCGGAGGACAACATGTTCCATGGTGCTCACCGGCCCTTTCCCTCGGCGTGCTGAGGCAAGCGAGACTGATCCCTACATTAAGAAGTGCCTTGGCCTTCAGGGCAGCCGGGCAGCCGTTGACCCGGCGGGATTCAGGAATGATGCCATGTTGGCGAACTGGAAACCATGGAAGCCATGGCCCATTGAGTCTGATGCTTTACCTATTGGTGATTTCAGATTTCAATAGCTACGGTACTTTCCATTACTTTGCCAAAGGGTAAATAGATGTGAAATTTCGATAGAAGGATCGCCCCCTATGATCATTTGGTAAGTGGGTAAGAACCACAGTAATTACAATCCAGTTATATCCTAGTTATACATATATATATGGAATATATCTGAATATCTTCAGTTGTGCACGTGTTATAAAAACCACTTACTACCCTCCGGTGTGCTGGTGTGTTCTGATATGGCTGGCCATGGGATTTTTTCAGAAAGCCATGTTTGGTTCCTAGAGGATATCCCCATCTGATTATATGTAGAGGATATGTATAAACGCGCACAAGTGCATTTCACCGACAAATTGCAGTTTGCATGAAGATTAACTCACAATGGTGATTGGGATATTCCTATGGGAATATCAGCAATCATATCGGGGTATCACTAATAGAAAACACGCAACCCCGATTCGCCCACAACTCTTTTATGGAGTTTCTCCGGTTTCCTAGCTCAACATGTCACTCATTTCAACATATATCCCTGCCTTCACTTAACATCCAAGGGGATTCTAAAAGGGCTTCTATAAGGAATCAAAGTTCCCACCACCATTCAAGCCTATATTGAAAGGAACCTTACGTTACTAAGGTTTCAAGAGAATTTTAATTTGCACCCCCATCAACCTCTATATTGAAGAGAATTTTGACAGTTGGGAAATTTCAAGTCCTCCCCCCATGCTACATTGAAGGGGATTGGCTGAGAGAGGCACAGGCCAGTTATCTTGAACTTTACAAGGGATGGCGTTGCGGAGCTACTGGCGATTAGTGGTGGAAAGCAAGAGCGCCTTGTTGTGGACAGTGCGGGCTGGTAGTCGAAGCTGGAGTAATGGCAGGAAGGCTGGTGTGTTTTCGCAACCGAAAACGCTGGGCAAGTGAGCGTGGTTTCAAGAGGAGGGGAGGAATTCACAAAGAGTTCTACTCCCAGAAGTAAGGCCGATGGTTTACAAAGCTCCCGTCATGAGACTATCACAGAGGCAAAGGCAAGGGGCAAAAAATGGGCAGCATGGGGCAGCGTACTACACGAAACATTTTCCGGTGGTTGGAGGAGACAAGTGTGCAGAAGGAGCCTCTGGCATGATCGCCAATGATCTCCATTCACCCATGTGTTTCCATTTAACTCTCCAGAAGAAAAGTAATATGTCTTTAATAAAACCCCGGTTGCTTAAGATATGCGTTTTACTTTCCAATGGAAAATCCACTATTTGGGAGATTTTTCATGGTATATCTTTTTTTGTTTGGGGGCCTGGCGCAAATCCAAGTTAATGATGCTTATCTAATTTCCTTGTTTTCAAAGGGATAAATTAATTTGATCTAAGGAATTCCAGGTTTGAGAAGTCGCGGTGTAGATGTGCTGAGCCTACTGTCGTTGTTTGGGGACCCCAATTCACAAAATGTTGGAGACCTAAATAACTGCTGTACGTTTTTGCACTAGAACCGATCAGCCTAGTACAACAACATGTTCTTTCAAAAATCCAGTATGTCCAAAATATGATGTTTTGAATACACCATGGATTTTACCATTCACCCTTTGGATTCTTAATGCTTCTTAAAATCATCTGATTGGTGGTTTCAAACATTTTTTATTTTCCTACATATATATATATATATGGGAAGAATCATCCCAATTGACGAACTCCATCATTTTTCAAGATGGTTATTGCACATGTTAAAGCCACCAACCAGTCATGGTGAATTTTCACCATTTTCCCCAGGCCCATGGATGGTCGAGGAACTGAACTTCTGCGCCCTGAGACTTGGATGACTTGGATCGTGGCAGCTGGCCGTGTTTTTCTTTTCTTTAAGGGATCCAAAGGGTACTTGATAAGAATGCCTCTATTGATGGGTTAACTAATAGGGGTTGATATGAACTGGTACAGTGGGGATCATTATAGCCATATTGGGAAGATGTAGAAAATTAATGTACATGAATCTGGGTAAATTATAACGACCTCACTGTTCTCACTCACTGGAATCATGGTTAGTAAGGGAAATCATCCCCAAATGACCTGAATTAGGGACCGCAAGAAGTTGGTGGCCTTAATTCAGGTTAGTGACATATTATAATTTACCCAGATGAATGGTACATGAATGATGCCCCTTTAGACTTACTGGTGCTAAACGCAGGGAATTTTTGGGAATGATCCATAATCACTATCAATAATAATCCCAGCAACCCCCAGCAACCCATCCATTCCCTACTAAGTGGGGATACTTCAAAGTGGGGCCCCCAAGATAGCGTTCAGCTGCCTTGTAAGTGGCTGAATTCTATGGTAGATTGGTAGATATAACGAACTAGTATTCATGTTTTTTTCTTATGGTTTATAAACCAACTTATAACTGGGGGGTCCCATCCTGTATATGAATGATGCCCCTTTAGATCCATGTACATCCCTGTTTCCTATAGCATAACTGGTTGGTGGTTTAGAACATGAATTTTATGATTTTCCATATATTGGGAATGTCATAATCCCAACTGACTTTGATATTTTTCAGAGGGATATTTTTCAGCAGCATCCACTCATCTATTTCTAGGGTTAACATGTCGGGAAGTACTCACATTCAAACACCATTTTTTCATGGGTTCAGATACCTTGAATATTTTTGAATCTGACATATAAGAGATGTTACAGAGGTTGAATATGCTGGAGTTTTTTTTTCTCCGGTGTACATGTAACCACCAAGCTTTACAAATCTTCATAAACTGGTGCCGTCGTCATAAACTGAATCAGACTCCCAAGTGGGGAAGCCTAGAAGCCTAAACTCTGGGGACGGTAAACTTGCCATTGAGAAACCGTTGATATCCCTATGAAAAAATGATGTAAACCCTAGGTTCTGGTAAACGTTATGTATACGTTTATCCGAGGGTATTGTTGGGTTTACCTCAGAAAATAGTGGGATATGGCTTCTCCTCAAGGAACCAGAGGATTTAAAGATATCTCAGGCTTGGAGTTCAAACGTATTGAAGGATTTTGGGGTCGAAGATACTTGAACATTGAAACTACCAGGCCAATGCATGATTTTGGGTTTATTTTTTCAAGATAGCCTCTGACAAGCACACGTGGCAAGTGAGAATCCCTTCCAAATGGAATTTTGAATGGGAAATTCATCTATAAATGGTGGATTTTCTTTTGCCATATTTAATTGCTAGATGATATTTCACCAAAAATGAAGGGACTCAGTTCGAAAGGTGGAAATGTAACTACGCAACTATGTCTAAGCTGGGAAGATTGTGTTGGTGTTCCAAGTGGTGCCACTTATAATTGGAATGAATCTTGAAAACACTACATTTTAGCTGGGTAAACATCAGATGGATACTTTGGTACTTTGGCTTTTAAGTGTTTGAGTTGTTTTTAAGGTATCTAACATGGGCAATGATGTCAGTTGGAACCATTCAAAATAATAACTGTTAGTTGGGCCATAACTACCCAAATGACCAGACGTTTCAGTTTGGTGATGTTTCAGTTTACCCAAAATCAAGATCCAGAGCTTCAACACTGCCATAAATCAGCTTAGCTAGCGAAGCATAGGGCACCATACCCTCAAGACATTGACTTCGCTAATTTTACTGTTAAACATATTTAAGATGTCGGTTTTCGATGGCTAACTTTTAGTAAACAAAAAAAACATGTTATTTCCGACGCACAAATGGTGATTGACCATGAAACATGAATGATTTCCCATAGTCAAATTGTAATGTGCCATGGTTATTTTCCATGGGGCACCTGTTTTCGCCATCCACAGCTCCGATCCTATCCCAGGACGTGATTCAGAAGGTGATCTCGGAAAAGGACGACTACAAAGAACTGCGCCATGGCCCAATGGCACCGGGAATTCCCATGCACTTTGCCAACCAACTAGCTGGGTTAACCCCAAAATCTAGGTTTGGTAGGCTTGGTGTGGTTTAGCCCCAAATTTGCTACATACATTCTTGCGGCAAAAAAGAAAAGTTGTTGCGTGGCCGCCATTGTATAGCCATATCATTAAAAAAATCGAGGTTCGCCATAGGGGGCCTCCATTCCCGGAGATTGCCACAGCAGTGTTCCCAGAGAAGGGGAGAAATGAGGATACCCCCAATAGCTGGGTGGTTTACCATGGAAAATACAATCTATAAATGGACTGGGGATACCCCCATGGCTTGTTGGAAACCTCCATATGTCAACACTTGATTCGATTGACTAGGGCCGACCATCCCAGCTGAAGATGGTTAGACCCCAGCTGAAGTTGGCAACGATGCTGAAGATTGTTCTGACCTGGGGCAATGTTGTTTTGGGGCTTCTTGGGCATGGAAATATGCTGTTGTTATGCAGAATTGTCTATAGACATCCTCGACTCTAGCCTTATTGTCACTTAATTTCCTGTATGTGTTTGTTGCTGATGGTATGCCATCTCAGCGTTTCTGGGTTCTCTCCTTTTTTGCTGCCAATCTCAAGGGTTTCCTTTGCTACAAGATGGCAGCCAGAGTCGAAGCCCACCAGCTGCAGGTTGGTTTATGAACTCATCGTACTGAGATGTGCATCATGACCTCAGCCTAATGCCTATAGTCCCTATAGTTGTAAAACAACTTATCGAGAGTTGCCCTTCTTGTCGTTATGGGTTAATCATGGTTAATCTATCCAACTTTGGTGTGGTTTCATGATGTTTTATGTATTGTCTTCAATTTCTGGTTGGTGGTTTCAAGCATGAATTTGATTTTCCATTTCATATATGGGATGTCATCCTTCCCATTGACGAACTCCATCATTTTTCAAGATGGTTATTGCACCACCAAGCAGATTTTCTTCTGACTCAGTGCTGGTTTTGCAGCTACAAAAACCGAGGATGCTACCTCGGAATTATCAGGATGGAGATGTGGTGATGATGCTGGGCTTGCTGGGATTGTAATCTCTCATTTTTTCCCATGGGAAATCAACACTTTTGGGGAAAATCACAATTTTTAATGGGAAATCCCTAGATATATTGGGTAATGATAGCGAAATGTCTACAGATATTGGGGTATAATCTGGTTGGTGGTTTGGAACATGAATTTCATGATTTTCCATATATTGGGAATGTCAGAATCCCAACTGACTTTCATATTTTTCAGAGGGGTTGAAACCACCAACCAGCACACTTTTGGGAATCTGCAGAAAATATGTTTCAGTTTTTTTTGGGGCCTGGCCTGTATGCAAAATCAAAGAATCCAAGCCAAGCCGTCGAGTTGAGGAAACTGATTCAAGATCTTTTTTGAAGGAAACCATCTTATATATTGCTTTCCAGCAATTCCTGCAGTTTAGAGTATCCTGCTTTTTTGGTGGGTCGCTTCAATCATGTGTTATATTTCATGGCCGCCCCATAGGATGATGGTGCCAATCGACATGAATTGACTCATAGATGCTCATAGAAACAACTAAGCAGCACGTATCAAAAGTGGATTTCAGGACTTTGTCCAGGTCCAAATTACGCTGGGAAGCATCGATTCTACCACTGAGACGAAGGGTTTTCAGCCGTAAATGTTCCCTTTCTGTGTTTTCAACCAATCGGGGTTTTGTCTCAAAATGGGACGGCCTAAAACTTGGAGGGTTTCGAGATCCCAAAATAACCAGTTCTGTGTTTGCACACCTCCCATTCCACGTATGGCAGATTGACAAATGCGACCGTTCACCCCATTTTCCTCCGAAAATCGCCCACATGTCAGTAAACAATACATATATGGTCAGTGCCGGAATTATAGAACGGAAGTTGAGGAGGACGAAGGTACGGTTATTTACCGTACCCTGTTGTTCTATAATTCTGTTTTCCTCGGAAGGTATGAAAAAAAATGTATCTGA
>Ga0126342_10004971_pt1 | contig 22985 bp, 17 predicted proteins | sample Cyp1metagenome_FD_92528 | JGI IMG/M metagenome (GOLD analysis project Ga0126342, IMG submission 92528) | Coral microbial communities from Lord Howe Island, Old Settlement Bay, Australia - Cyphastrea 1 metagenome | ecosystem: Host-associated > Invertebrates > Cnidaria > Coral ...
TATATATATATATATATACAATCAATTATAATCATATGTTCACCAATTTTCTCTCCACCCCTGGCCCCACCATCCACCCATCCACCCTTGGCCAAATTTGCCCATCTGCCTCTGCGCGCAGGAGCTGTGCGCCCTGCCACTCCCGCAGCGCGAGGTGTAAACTGCGCCGCGCCGGTGTGGCCACTTCGCGACGCTGCCTGGGGATGCGGCAACAATTTCTGGCTTTTTTGCACCAAAAATTTGGGCGAGAAAAGGCGAAAAAAGAGAAGAAATGGTTGGGATTCTAACAAGATATAGGGATAGAAAATACCCTCTGGTAAACAGCCACATAACTATGGAAAATCACGATTTTTCATGGGTAATTTTTTCTATGGCCATTTTCTATGTTGCTTTTTGTATGTTTACCAGGCCGGGTATACCTTTCACTTCTGAAAGGACCTTCAAAAGTTGGACATGAAGAGGAAACTGGTTGCGGGTATACCATTGTAATGCACATTTCAGGGGTCCAAAAGTAATACCGAATACGCATTGTACAACTGGTTGGTGGTTGACCTACCCCTCTGAAAAATATGAAAGTCAATGGGAAGGATTATCCCATATATTATGGAAAATAAAAAATGTTTGAAACCAACCAGACAAATATGGGTTAGGTGATGCAAGAAGTTTACTTTGATGCACAGCACATGTAGCCTTACGATCATCAAGTTAGTTGTCATATCCAAGAGCCACCTGCTAGTTTGGAAGCCCCATGAAGTTCCATATCCCTAATCTGCTAGAAACTCTTTCAATGAGCAGGTTGTGCTGAGGAGAACTGGCAAGAACTTGGGCATGGGCAAATCCTCCAAATTATAAGCCTTGAAACAATTCTAGTTGCCTGCTATTTGCCTTGCAATGACCACCAACTGAAAAAGTGGCTTCCCCAGTTCACTTGTTCGCAAATGAACTTAGCTGACCATGGGTGCCACTGAGTCCGAGACGAGCTGAGGGTTGACGTCACCTTCACACGCGTCTTGAAGTAGAAGATCTGAGCACCAGCAGCACCTTAAACCAACAAACTTGTTGTTCAATGAGTTGCTTGAAGGGAAGAAATCAGAGGAAAACATTACGTTAATTCTGGGAGTTCTGAATCTGGAACCATTCTGCGCTCCCATTCGCAAGCATTCTAGTGGCATTCAACATAAACTTGGAATATATCCTCGGAATATCCGCAATCACATTATTAAAAACACGCACATTTTTACGCTTTACCTTTAACCCATGAGTTTCATATAGGTTTTCCATGGTTTCATATTCCAACATATGATTCCCATTTTCACCACAGGAAGTTCTATTTGTTTAGAAAACTCTTGGCTGAACTCCCACCTTCCCGCCGTTCCCGCCGTTCCCGAGATTTCCCGAGTTCGGCACGCTGCACGTGTGCAATGCTTTGCTGCATCTTCTCCACGGTCATGGCTTCCTGTTTTACCAAAGCTTGGGGATCTAATCAAACAAAAACATATGGTAATTCAATGGCCATTTCAGGAACCGATTGATTGGAGGTATCTACCATATATAAGGCCTATATAAGGCCTATGTAAGGGGATATACCCCCAAAATATGGTCTTATATGGTACAGTACCTCCATTTTAGGATCCTGGAATTCCCATTGAGTAATTATAGGTGTACCTAGTTACCTAGACCCTCCAATTACCTATAAAAATGGTGTTGTACACTTGTACACCGCTTTGACCCTTTTTAATCCCTTTTAGAGGTACTTGGAGGGTCTCTAATGGGAAACCAACAATTTTTGTTTTACAAACATACGTAATATTACGTAATTTGACCTTTTAATATTTCTACAACATAAATACACATGCAATATACATGCATACTCATTTCTGATCTCATTATGTCGTTTCAAAAAAACAACAACAATATATGCTAAACTGGTTGGTGGTTGACCTACCCCTCTGAAAAATATGAAAGTCAATGGGAAGGATTATCCCATATATTCTGGAAAATAAAATTCATGTTCCAAACCACCAACCAGCAGAATTTATGGAATATGTCCTTACAATTTGGACCAACTTGGGGAGATGTCTGCCATGTCCTCCTCCGCAGCGGCCCGCATCGCCAGCAAAATGCCAAACCTCAACGCCGCGACGGAGATGTGGGAGACATCAACTCCCTGGGGGACGAACAGATCCAGTGATGAATCGCTGAGCATGCCCCACGCCCGCACCGCAGTGGCCAAGTTGAAGGTAAAGGATGCCTAGCCGAGTTCAAGACCTGAAATTTGGCAAAAATTGGTGAAGTTCAATGAATAATTATTATCATTTAAATATGTATACTTTAGTATATCAGAATCATCAGATTCCCCCTCTAAAACATAGCAATTCAGTTATTTATTTAAGCCATGGGCATACCCAGCTTTCTGTTGAGGACTTTACTTGTGATCCCAAGGCGATATCCCGATACATCCCAGGATACAATGTGGGGCCCCCTAGTTATGTTTGTTGGCTCATAAACCCAATGAATACTATAGTGTTATAGGTTATAAGTCTTAGATAAGTATCATAGGCCATTGTTATTGGAGTTATAAATCAACTTAATCCAACTTAGCTATCGTTCGGGGACCCAAAAAATGGTAGCCATTTCCAACCATCAAACCACCGTCCCAACACCGTCCCAACAAAAAACCGCCTGCGCATAGAGGCTGTCGTGCAAATGGAGGATGGGACGATATCCGACCTTAGTGAACCCACCCAGGGAATCCATGGTGCGAGCAATTCTGGGTGATTAATGGTGATTTTAATGGTGATTTTAATGGTGATTTTAATGGTGATTTTAATGGTGATTTTAATGGGATCTAATGGTGATTTAATGGTGATTTAATGGTGATTTAATGGAACTGTCTGGTGATTTACCCTCTGGTAATTTAAGTGACACTTTGCGAACTGGAAAATGGCCATTGAAATAGTTGATTTTACCATTAAAAATGGTGGATCTTTCCAGTTCGTTATGTGACAGTTTACCATGTCGGGTAATCAGGATGCAACATGATGCAACTATCCCATCCCACCTAAAATTAAACGCCTGCAGTGGATGAATCGAGCCAGCCAGCTGGGACGATTCTTACCGTAGCCAGGTCGTAGAGCGGCTGTAAATTTTCGGACATGGGTTGAATGATGGCGGAATGTTAGGAGTAGAAAACCCAATAATACACCCGATGTTTCTTCGAAATTTTATGTTAAAATACAGGTAACAACATCTTTAGGTATGTCTGTTCTTCCTGGGTTTGATCACAGAAAGATCGAAATGGGGTACGCAATCTAGAGAAAATTATGATAATCCGCAATAAACCTACAGATTTGGGGACAAACCCATTAATTAACTACCAAACAATTGCATTATCCTACATATAAAACATATAAACAACTTTATAATTATATAAATATATGTATTAAATTGTATTAATATATAATCAACTATATCAACATGTACCTACACATATTCACTCTAAATCCCTGTATATAAATCCCATTTTTTTGGGGTAAAATGAATCTCAGTAGTACCCCGGCACCCATCCCCAGGCATCCCAGGCCCGGACCCGACATCGCGCCCGGCCCTTCCAGCGGCACAGGCTCCGCAGGGAGACGCAGCTGGGCAAGGCCAAGGCAAGGCTGCCTGGGTGTAGAGCCCTTTTTTTGTGATGATTTATTTGGGTACCCTATGGTAAACTAATCAGTTATGAAGGTACCCAAATATTTATGGTGTAAATTTGTACAGTAGCTGCTGAAATAGCCTTTATTTGGGTAGCCTCTGGTAAACTAATCACTGGCTGGTGGTTGACCTACCCCTCTGAAAAATATGAAAGTCAGTTGGGATGATGACATTCCCAATATATGGAACAATAAAAAATGTTCCAAACCACCAACCAGGTTATGAGGGTACCCAAATATTTATAGGGAAATTTTGTTCGGTAGCTACTGAAATAGCCTTTATTTGGTTTACAGTGCAAGGCTTGACTTCGACAATATACAATCAAGGGAGTCCAATAGTCTGTTGGTAGATCTACCCTCTGGTAAACTGACATAGCTATGGAAAATCACATTCTTTAATAGGTAAATCAACTATAAATGGGGCATGTTCAATAGCAATGTTGAATTACCAGAGGGTCAATTGGTGATTCGTTGGTGATTTCATGAATATTTATAGTTGCTAGTTATTTTGTATTCATGGATTTTATTTTTGTATATGTGGGGTCTTTATTGGGTATGTAATATTGTGATTTGATATGGTTATTCAATGGGTAACAACTTTGGATAAGCACATCATGGTATGTTCCTTGGCTTAGTTTCACCCATCTAACTATTGCAGTTATATATATATATATATATATATGCAATATATGTATATACATATATAAATATGTATACATATAACATGTTATAACTTGTTATAACATGTTGCAACATGTGATTATGACATGTTACAGCTATAAACCAACTTAGCTATCGTTCGGGCACCCACCTTGTAAGGAGATTCGGAAAGGTTTAAAGGATTGTCCATTGACATTCCCAAATGCTCCATTTGCAGAATAGTTATTAATAGCTATCCCACCAGCTGATCATGTTATAATTTCATTATAATTTACTAAATGTTTATTATAATTTACTATTGATCATCTTCCACCAAGCATCACCGTCACAGGTACGGCAATTACCTCATCATCCAACTAATTCACCCTTGACCCTGCCAAATAGGCCATTGGAAGACTGCCTGCCTCTCATTGCCTCTCAAAAAAAGTTGGGAATACCCTCTGGTAAACATACAAAAAGCTATTGGACATTGCCATTTATAGTGAATTTTCCCATTAGAAATGGTCTTTTTTCCATAGGTATGTTAGTTTACCAGAGGGTACTGGGTCTGAGGTTTTTCCAGCCATTGGCGCGCACTTGGATTTGATGAATGAACCCAAACAAATGAAGAAATATCCCAAAAAGATCCCCATCTTGCGGATTTACCTTGGGTCAAATATCCCCATCATCTTCAGCAAATCCAAGTATTGAAGCCCAAAAAACCGGGTTTACCTATCTCATCCCACCTTGTCTCGCTCGTTCAGCAAGAAGCCCATGTTCCAGCTGACGCCTTTCCGCCTGGAAACAATGTCATGGACTGGGATGAACAAAAATCCTGCGAGGAACATACTGAATGGGTCATAATGTAATTTCCCTCCGGTAATTTAACATAGCTATTGAAAATGACCCAGTCGAAATAGTGGATTCACCCATTGAAAATGGTGGATCTTTCATGATCTTTCCAGTTCGTTATGTAAACGTTTACCATGTCGGGTAACTTTCATAATCCCTTCCCCCAAATCGAAAAAACAGCCCTATAGAAACGCATGGTTGGGAATCTCCACAATGGTGATTTTTGTATGGCCCGGGGATGGGATAAACGAACCATCCAAGAGCTTTGTGAACGTGGCTACCCGGCCTGGTAAATTATAACAGTTTGCGACATAGAACATGGCCAGAGAAATAGTGGATTACCCATTAACAATAGTGATTTTCCATAGTTTTTGGTATGTTTACCAGAGGGTATGCCCTGTCATGACTGGGATGATGTTTACTATGACCCCCAGTAATGGTTGGCGAATGGGAGGGTTTATGGAGCAAGCACCACCTTAGGACCTTGAGACACCTGTGAGTGAAAAAAGCCCAGGGTGAGGCCCCCAGTTTAGTAAGTTGGTTGAACAATCCCAGTAGTTACATCCCCAAAGTTAACCATTAACCAAGTTCTGTGCGTCAACTTAGTTTTTCTTCCATAGTAACCATATAGTAACCATAGTTTTCTATGATTACAGGTGTAACCCAACCATAATTAACCAAGTCATATTATGAATAGGTTATATAATTATGGTTGACTCTTATATTCATAACCATTAAACTGGGTTAACCATTATAAGTAGTTAACCCAATTTATCCGTTTCGGGACCTATTTCGGACCTCACCTCCCAGTCGCCCAGCCTCGGAGAGGCGTTCTTCGATGAACTTGCGTCGATCTTGAGACCTGGGCATCCGACGCTCGGGCTAAGCCGAAGCCATGAGTTCTAGTTGTGGCCATGGTATTTATCTGGTTGGTGGTTGACCTACCCCTCTGAAAAATGATGGACTTCGTCAGTTGGGATGATGACATTCCCAATATATGGAAAGTCACAAAAAATGTTCCAAACCACCAACCAGTTATGGTATAACTATGTGTAACTATAGTTAATGGGGGTTATAAACCAACTTATGGCCATGGCTATCATATCTATCATTGTATATGAGTATTGACTGGGCAGGGTCGGTACTTCACTGTTGACCAAAAAGCACCTCCGTGGTGAAGGTGGACAGGTATTTCTATAGGATGAGAAACATTCTATAAATGGGGTCATATATAAGTACTTATAGCATCTTATAGTTGGTATATAAAAGGCCATAACTGTATAATTAGGCTTGGCCCACTAACCGGCTAACCATTTTCTTTGTGTTTTTTTGGTTAAGCCATGGCAGCCATGTCAACGCAAGTTGAATGTGGCCGATGACCCAGGGGCAAACAATCCAATCGTTAGCGGAAGCGTGCATTCCTGCATTTATAGCTGTCCACCTATATACAATTTACATCCATTTACCATCTGGTAATTTAACATAGCTATGGAAAATCACAATTTTCAATAGGTAAACCATCTGGCCATTTTCCACGGCTATGTTAAATAACCAGAGGGTACATCCATTTACCACATCAGCATTTCCACCTGGGACCTACCATTCACCAAGTTCTACCCTCTAGTAATATATCTAGTTATAGAAAATGGCTTTTGCAAATTCACCATCCCGCAGATCCAGCTAGGCTGAAGGTGAGAATTTACCTACTCAAATGTGGGATTTCCATGGATTTCCCATAGCAGACTGTTAAATTACTAGAGGTATAGTTATAGTTTATCCATGTTGATTTTCTTGGGTGGCTAATCCCATTTTGAATCCCATTCAATCCTCGATTTTCACATTGTCGTCCAAAAAACCTGAAACTCCGTCCCCGTCAGTCTCCGGTGAGTCCCCCTGCGGCAAGTGCCGCAGCAAACGCCAGAGTTGCGTTTGGGGAAGCAGCGAAGGTGGCCTGAGATGCGTTTGGGACGTGAAGTTGATCCAAGGTCAACCGGTCAACCGGTCAACCTTGGGATGTCGACCCAAAACAAGTAGCGATAGAAATGTTACCCGCTACCCTGTCATCTTTAGCACTCTTAAGCATTCTTAAGCCATCTCTCACCTTTTTCTGAAGGCTAAGCGGCTACTTGGTCATCGTAAACATGGGCAAATATGGTACACACAACTGCTGGAGAAAAGAGGACCAAAGTGCATGGCTATGGCTGAGACCTCCCCATAGAAAATTGGAGAAACGTCGGACACCTGGAAACATCTGGAAACGATTTGGTGAGAATCATCTGCTATATCATCCTAGAATTCAACATATTCAACTCAATATGTAGTTGGCAAAAGCAAAACGTTTACCACTACGCTGCCCGAAATATTCTCCACCACCAGGGGAGGCAACAAAAAAAAGTCAACTCAAGATCTAGACAGCTACTACAAGTGTGGTTTTATCCTGGTGTTACGATGTTTTGAGCATCCATAGATATCTATCGCGATAAGTCCAGTGGGACAGTGGGGTGGGCTCCGAAGGGTTTACATATATGTTTACATAATATGCTTACACATGGATAATGATAATGAAATTATATATGCTTACACATGGTTAATCACAATCATGAGAAAAGAACAACGAAATGGATGCAACAGCTGACCACAAAGGACATCCACGAATCGACTTCCGAGTCGAACATACCAAGCCCTCCACTTCCGCACTTCCAGTTGCAACCTCGGAAGCGTCGAATCAACGATGGGATGTCCGAGTCCCCTGCAGGTATCGCAGCTATGAAACATAACCAGGGAATACCAGGACTTCATATATCCCATAGGATCCATGGTGCTGGTATATATGCTAACATAACTGGGGTATATTGATGGGATCCATGTTACCATATATGGCATACATGGATCCTATGGGTATGATATGTTGTTAGACAAACATTCCACAAGTTGAGTGCCCAAGAATAGTCCGCTGTTGAACAATTGCCCTTACAGTATCGTTTGACGCACCCTTAACATAATTTCCCCTTTTAAATCATACTAATTGGTTTCAATGAAGATCAGTCCCATTCTGATTATTTCCAACATGTTACATAAGCCCATGGCTTGCAATGTCATCTTTTTGGCCCCATCAAAAAAACAAAAAACAACCCTCAGCCCAGCGCCTTTGCATTGAAGTCTGAGTCACCTAGGCATTGTGCGGTGACATATTTATCATGGTAGATGCATATCGTGGTCGCGCTAAAATAGAGATTTACCTTTCAACAAATTGACAATAGATATGGAAAACCTATGAAAACCCACGGTTTCCTTCCGAAATGACCAATACATTTTTATCAATATGGATGTTCATTTTCTGATGCAGTTAAAGCCCTTTACCAGTTACAAATGGTTATGGTTTAATTATCATGGTTTATCATTTTCTTGATGAGGTTCTAACTGATAACTCAGTTACAAATGGTTAGCAACGGGTTTACTTTTTCTTTCTTTGAAGTTTTTTCAGTGACTTACCCTCTGGTAATTTAACATATCGAAAATAGCTATTTATAGTGGATTTACCCATTGAAAATGGTGATTTTCCATGGTTTTTTGTATGTTTACCAGGTCGGGTATAACTGGTATAACTCGGGCCATGACGGGCCATGAATCCCGCGGAAGGTTTTTTTTGTCCACGCCTTCGGCTTGAGCCTTGCGAGGAATTCCAGAGCCTCAGAAGCCATCCGTTGAACGGGGACTTCATGGGATTAACCATAAAACATATCACAGTTATGGCCATTAACAGTCATGAATGGGATTATAATGATATACATAACCTCAATTATAGGTAAATTATAGGAGTTATAATCCCATTTATAACCCATAGGATCCATGGTGCTGGTATATATGCTAACATAACTGGGGTATATTGATGGTAAATGTTACCATATATAGCAGCACCATGGATCCGTCATGGGATATGGTGATATGAATTGATGGAGGTTGAAACATGGTCATTTCATTGGATTTCACATAGGATTTATATAACCAAAACAGAACATATGGTGATATATTGAGATATAGTATTGGAATATATAACCAACAAACATGGGGATGTTCTCTGGTAATAACGATCAGTTTGCAACGTGTTTTTCTTGGAGGTATATAAATCATCGAACTGAAAAAGCCATGGCTTCCATAGCAAACTGTGAAATTACTGGGTAGATTCAATGGATCACTGGATTCAAGATATTCAAGGGAAAATCTACAGCGGAAGCCATGTTTTTCCATGCGTGTTTTTTTTACCGTAAAAAAGAAAGGGGATTCCAATTTCAATGTTTCCTACCACTAAATTCTGAAGATCTCCTGTCATTTTCCCCTTCAATTTCTGGAAATTAGATGGACTTACCATGATTTACCCCATTCAGATCCTAGTAATATTGGTAAATATAATATTGCTTCCACCAACCTGACAAGTTTGGCATACTTTTGCATCTTTGGTGACGACTGGTGAATTCATGGTTGGCAATGGGAGTGGCCTGGCCAACCAGTTATGCTATTTAAAGGAACAATTTCTCGGCAATCTAAACATTGTTCCAGTGACGTCGCGACCGTCAAAGTTGGTTGACGCCTAGATCCCAGTTGGAGGAATTTTTTTCTTCACCTCGACTGGTTCCTTGATCCTCTGTTCTAAATTCAACAGTTCAACTATACTTAGGGGGATATTGACATTGACATTACCCAGATCCTCCATGGTGCTGGAATCTTTACCAACATTTGCCCCAAAAATGGCCCAGTTTTGTAGGTAAATATGCCAGAACCATGGAGCATCTGGGTCAGTGGATATAGATGTGGACCATTAAGAAGCACCATCAAGCTCAACAAACCTGAGGGAACTTGACTTTAGTGATCATGACAGCTGGTATCCGAGCCCATCAAAACCACCTCTACCCTCTGGTAATTTAAGAGAAATTTTAAGAGTTTGCGACATTGAACATGGCCAATTTATAGTTAACTTATCTATAAAAGATTGTGATTTTCCAGTTCGCAAACTGTTAGTTTACCAAAGGCTGTTCAAAACCTCTTAGATTACCCATTCGCATCTAATGTCCTGGATCGATCCACCGTTTACGGCTGTTTAATTGGGAAGGTACCACTTAAGTATCAAATCATGACTATTGGAATACACCCCTCATGAATAAACCATGCTTCATTAATCCGGGGTCGACATTCATTCCTTAGTTCGGCCTGGCCAACAGCAACACGAAGTCCTTAGGCGCCGTACCGCTTCACGGAATCGCATCTCACATGACTCTTCTGCAGCAGAAAGTGCTGCAGCAGTGAAGGACGCCAGGGCTAGGCCTCGTGAGGACGGTCATGTAAAAAAAAAAAGCTGGTAAAACTGGTGAAAACCTGCTCAAATAGTGAGAAAAAACGTGATAAATTAACTTGTTTTATCTTTTTGGGAAGGTGCTATGACAATCTATGACATGCGTTTTTTTTGGCGCAGAAAATCATCTAACATGGCCACGTTTATATAAAGGGAAACTCATTTTACGCATCCATGTCATGTTAGAGACAGGCATTGGGATACAACTCTCCGTGCTCAACAGCAACATGTTAACACTGCGGGCAGAAGCTGAACTGCACCAACAAGCAGGACAAAACTAGCAAGAGGGTGGTGTCCCCCAGGCATAGGAGGGTTTATAAACCTCATTGACTACCCCTACAACATCCTATAACCCAAATAGAACCTAGTTGACATAGTTATAAACCAAACCACCTTTAACTTTGTACCCTCTGGTAAACTAACATAACAATGGGTAATCACAATGTTTAATGGGTAAATCAACTATAACTGGTCATTTTCAATAGCTATGTTAGTTTACCAGAGGGTATGTGCCACCACCATGTACACTAGTTCGCAATTTCAATTTGGAACCAGCCCATAGCCTTGGAAAGACAATGGAACTTGTACATATTCCAGTTGCTAAGCACCTAGTCCCCAGGAAACATCCAGATAAAGCTAGATGGAAGAAACTGAAGACTTAATGTTTTTCCAAATGGCTGGCCGTAAGGGCTTTATGAACCATTCACCTGGTAGAAAGCTTAAAACCATGTTGCTGCTATCATGCTGAAATATGCTTAAAACCAAATTACCTTAGTTCTGGTAAGTTAACATGGCCATGGACAATCATCATTTTCAATAGGAAAATTATCGATAAACGGGCCATGTTCCATAGATATCTTAATTTACCAGGCGCAAAATCATTGACCTGTTCAATTACATCATTACCAACCAATATATCAATATACAAGATATAATATGGCAATACAATATCAACCATGATAAACATATATATATATAACCATCTAAAACCATGTTCACCTCCTTTTTTTTTTTTTAAGGGCCATGTTCGCTCCGACAACCGACAACCATGTCAACCCCAAAAATCTGTCTGGATCTCTACTGTCGATTTTGGGTCCCTGTATGTCATCCAAATATATCAACATAATAATACCCATATGATCCATGGTTCTGGTATATTTACCTACATGACTGGGTGATTTCTAGGGGAAATGTTGGTAAATATTCCATACGTGGAGCATTTGGGATAGATAATAAGTTGCTTCACTTTCCAAACTGGAAAGCAAATATCTCTGATATCTCCAGCCAGACAACGCCTACCCTCTGGTAAACTGTCACATAACTATGGAAAAGCACCATTTTTAATGGGCAAATCTACTATAAGTCACCATGTTCAATAGCTATGTTTGTTTACCAGAGGTAACTTGAATACTGAACTTTGAGGTCTCCGAGATTATCCAAGGCTGAAGCCACCCTACAACCAAGCCATGACGGCCCCGCCTAAGGTCTCCATGGCGTTCTCGTCCTGGCAGTTGCTGGTGACTTGGGGATTTCCCATTTTAGGAAACCCCAAAAAGGGAAATGGCAAGTAATTATGTAATGAACACCGTCATAAATTCACCAACCCACTATTTTCATCTATCTTTCTCACTTTCTACCCAGGTCTGCTCTCCACCAGGACTTTTGCGGGGTGTTGAAACGCAGCCATTAGTAGGAATCGTCTTTTAACTGAACCCAGCCATGGTCTACAAGGCCTAGGACCTGGTATGACACATGTTAGTTGCTCCCTTTGTTTCAATCCAGAACTCGGAGGTGAACAAAAAAAACATGGGATACCCTCTGGTAAACGTACAAAAAACATAAACAAAAATATGGAAAATCACCATTTTTAGATGGCTAATTTCACCATTTCTATGGCCATTGTCTGTGTCGCAAACTGTTAGTTCACCATGGGCCAAACCAGAACAGCCGGAGCTCCACCTTGAACCGTTCAACTGCCATTACTGTTGCCTGAGCCGCCAGCAGTACTGGGCTTCGTTACCGCACTGCAGCCCGTTGGGTAGCCGGCCAAGCTGGTTAGATTGCTGATGAACACGCAGTAACTTGCGGTAATCAAACATGGCAATCAAAAATTCACTACAGTATTTACCCTCTGGTTATTTAACATGGCCATGGAAAGATCCACCATTTTATAGCTAGGTAAACCATCTATTTCTATGGGCCATCTATACCATGGCTATGTTAATCATAACCAGAGGGTATATCAAAAAGTCATATTAAAAATCGTCCATTAGTTGCCGGGGATCTCCCCCATTGTCCCTATGGTATCCCTGGATATCTGTAGCGAATGAGACAGCCAGGTTTTTTTGGTCGGTAGCTGGATATCATCTGGTTGGATACATTATGTTGGTGGTTTTAACCATCTTGAATAATATGAAAGTCAATGGGATGATTATTCCCAATATAGGATGGAACATACAAAATGTTTGGAACCACCAACCAGTTGACATATGTTGATCATATGGAAATGCATCTTTCTTGATAGCAAATGGATACAGTAATCCTTGATCACTGATGGCTAACCTGTATACCCTGCCAGTATTGCCGCCAAATGGCTGTTGTTGCTGTTGCTGTTGCTGTTGTTGTTGTTGTTGCTGTTGGCGTTGCTGGTGTTGTCGCACGTCAAATTCCACAAGCATGGCGGCCACAGCGTACCTGTCAAGATATTGACATCTTGGAAGTGAAATTGGAGGAGGGCGCCTGGGTCTGAACACAAAAATGGGGAGAGACATGGGGATATGAACCGAGGAAATTCGGGGATAGACACCAACACACGATTTGATATCACCCATCATGAAAACAAATGGCTCCGCAAACCCTGTCTGAAAATGGAGGCACGTGCGGAATTGAACTGTAAGCAAATGATATACTGTACGTATATATATGGAGGTATAGTGCCAATTTTCAGGTCACTTAATGGTCACCCCCCACACCAGGGGCTGAATAGGTGGCTTATCCCGAAACATAAAGCCGGAATTGTTGTGAGGTGACCGTGAGGACAAACAGGCAGAATCACTGATTGAAACTGCTGTTTTGAAGGTTCCATGTTACCCTCTGGTTATTTAACATAGCCATGGTATAGATGGCCCATTTATAGATAGTTTACCTAGCTATAAAATGGTGATTTTCAATCGCTATGTAAACGTTTACCAGAGGGTATATCATGTCCAGCTTTTGAATCATCAATTTCCTTAAGTTGCCGCCTGCCGCATCACAATTTGTTGCTGCTAGCCTCAGGGCATCTCAATGTGTTTCCGCCCCCAAAAAAAAAACGCCGAAACGGGGCACGTCAAAGCGGAAGCGATGTCAACCTTGCTGGGGCTGGATGGCAGTGCTAAACGATGAAAGAGCTCTCAACAAACCACCTCACGAAGTAAACAAAAGGGGTCATCTATTCATCTATTTCTTCCATTACAGTATCATGTATTCATCTGGCATGTATTCATCTATTTCTTCCATTATCTTCCCAAAGCGGGGTTTCCCTAACTTTCTTTGCATGGTATCAGGATTTCACGCCATATGGATCCATATCGCCGCAAGTGCCAAGAAGCAGATGTCATCATGGCTGGCAGTTTTGGTTCGGAGCACCAAAGTGGTGCGACTTCACAACGTTCAGAGGTTGATCACTTGGCTGCGTGGCTGCGAGGATCAAATTCAAGGCCCAGGTGTGAAATGGTGTGAAGTTACCCAGCAACGACTCGAACTCTTCACTCATGTTTAGCAAATTCATCAATGGTGCGAACGCCTGCAACATAGGGTCCATTATATAATTAATAGTCCAGATCAGATGACGACTCCAACAGATTCTTGAACTGCTTTTGGTGGTTTCCCATCTCAACGTCCAGACTTTGACCATGGGCCCCATGGGCTCATGAAAGTGGCTGGGTCCCTTCATAAATTCCAGTAGGAGCTTTGGGTTCCCAACTTCCAGGAGTCTTCTGTAAAAAATCTTCGTTCTGACCGTTGATGAATCTTCAGTTTAACCAACGGCATCTGGAAAGAATCTAAGAATCCAAGACTTAGAGCAGTTTGTCGTCCAAACCTCGACAATTTCTCTGCAAAACACAAAACGCATGGATCCAACAAACCCCATGGATCCCATGGCACTTTCCAACCGCAGTTGCCTTTTTTCAACCGATTCTGCCACGGGTAATCGATCTGACGAGACCGGTGTCTGAGACCCATGGTTTCTCTGCATTGGGCAGGGATCATGTGGCTTACTGATGGCGCAGACTGATGTGCAGTAAAAACCGGGTTTCAAGGCAATCCCATTCTCGGATCAAAACATGTTTGCGGCCGTTAAACTCTAAACCAATGTTGAAATAATGAAATAATCATCTAAGTAGTAGGCCATCAATTTTGACCACACCCACGTGTATATTATTGCATTCATTTCTTTCTTTCTTTCTGTCTATCCATCTATCCATCCACCCATCCATCCATCATATTTATCTATTTATTTATATATTTATTTATATTTATTTATATTTATTTATATTAATGTATATATCTATTTATTTATTTATATATTTATTCATTCTTATTTATTATTATTGTTTATTTATGTATTTGTTTATCTATATATATATATACATAATCGGGGGTAGCATGTGTCAAGCATTCCTCTCAGATTGCTTGTAGTACTCCAAAAAATGCCGAATCGTGCTTCCAGGTTGTGAACCAAATGATGTTTCCCCTTTCATTTCCAAGTTCACAACTTTTCTATCTATGGGGGTGGCTATAGGCAAAACATGACACCACCATCTCGTGAAGCAGTTCTTCGCACAACTCTTCTTAGAAGAGTTGATTTTTCTAAAGCTGCGCCATGGTATGGGAGAAATTTCAGTGATACCGTCATAGAATTGTATGACGGGAAAGTTTACAGGAAAGCCCGATCAATTTGATGGCAAAAACCCATGCGTTTCCAGTAAGATTTTCCCAACAAAACCAATCCGGACCAATCCAATGATACCAAGATTCAGATCTGATCATTGGCACAAAAAATACATCTACTCCCTGCAGCCACTGCAGCCATGGACATAGTTGGTGCTGGCCACTGGCCACATCCTGTGGATGGGCCATTCCAGTGAGTCAAGCGACGCAGGGAAAAACTGCAAAATCTATGTGGGAAATTATCATGATTTGCATACCTGAAATAAGGCCATTTGGGAATAGTTACCTGTGCTCACTTTACACATAACATAATAACATAGATATGTAACATTATTTATGAAAATGCGAGCAATTCCCGGAAAAAAAAACGACAAACTCAAAGAAAAGGTGGTTTGCTAATCCATGTTGGCCCCCTGCTGAAGGTTTGACTGATATATATATATATATATATACACAGTATATATATAATATTATTGTAATAAATATTAATAAATGGGTAACCCATCTAGTTGCGAAAAGGCTGAACATGCAATCCTATCAGAAAATACAAAACAGAACCAAGTCTTTGTCTCCCAACATCAGTTTTGGGGACCCATGTTAGTTTGCTCGTGTGAACTCATCCCAGAAATATGTTCCCAAAAGATGGAAAACCAAATCATACTCGGAGCCAATAGCCACATGTGAGTTGCAAATGTCGCTTCGTTGGTGACAACCCACACATTTCTAAGCACCAGCCCGCTTGCTCGAAGGTAGTCAACTCAAATCGGGATGGACAAATACTCCCAGCCCCCTAATATTAAACCACCCCTAGAAACTATGGTTTAGTAGGGAATGAAACCACATATTTGAGACCATGTACTAAGAGACCTGTTCCAAATAAATATGTTTTCTTGGCGTTTGTAACGCACTTGTCTTGACAGGAACCCGGTGCAAACATACACATATCATAAATATGCAAATAACATATCTAGATATATACATATATAATATATATATATATATGTGATGATATATATATATATATGATGATATATATGATGATATATGCATGTATATTAATGTTAATCATGTTTCAAGTAAAACCTGAGCGTCACTTGCCGCAAGTGGACTCTCTGGCAACAAAACCTCAGCACTTCCAGGCTGGTCACCGCCCAGGATTCATCCGCGCAGTGAAGGGACCCTTCCCCCCAAACATTCCACAATAAAATTCAGTGAAAACCTATGGACCTATGGGAAAAATATTGACTTGGCGTGAAAAAAACCTATGGAAAACTGGTTGGTGGTTTTAACAATATTGAAAACTATTAGTCAATGAGTCAATGGGACGGATTATCCGATCATCCCATATATTATGGAAAAAAACATGTTTGAAACCACCAACCAGAAAATGTTCGTCTACACTGGAGATCTATTTAGCTGAAGCTCCTGACAGTCATGGCTCTTTACCAGTTGTAAGTTAGTGACAAACCCCATTTAAAATTTGTGGGAGGTGTATTTATAAGAATTTATGATTGGTAACGGGCTATAATGCTATAATTGTAGTTGCAGTTTGTAACATTAAGGAGGTGGAATTACCAATGACAGGGAGATCCCAAACAAGGTGAAGATGATCATGAACCCATGATTTCAAAAGGAGGGGTCAATATAAACCGACCGGTTGCGGGTATTGGTTGGGGGTTGGCGTACACCTATTCCTGAGTTCATGTCCAACCCCATTCCAACCCCAAAATTAGGACTATAATCTTTAGTACCTCTGTATTTTAAACCATTTGAAATTTTACCCTTTGGTAAACTAACATAGCTGTGGAAAATCACCCCTTTCACTTTCAATTGGTAAATCCACTATATATAAATACTTTTGATGCTTTCATTGGTGGCATCATTCAAGACCAGGAACTACTGAAACATACTGAAACCCCACGTGGATCTACTGGAATGGCTCCAACGTGTTCCAACATACCATCTGTTTGGGAAATTCTTAACCCCTTCCCTCTTAATGAGTGCTAGCACCAACCCTCTCTCAACTGCGCCAGGAGAACAGAAATGCAGGATGTTCCCAGCGCGCTGCCATGGAAGAAATTTAACATGAAGCCTGGGGATGGTGCAAATCTTCCAAGATCTCAATCGGAGTGGACGCGTTTAACGGGGAGCCACCCCAACAAAATGCAGTTTTCTGATGTTTTCTGGATAGAGCTTCACCAACCTGAAACAAAAAGATTTATGGGAGAGTTACCTTTACAAACCATCATTTCAATGACATCGCAGTGCGAATTTTCCATAATTTATCCAGACTTATCCAATTCTTGTATCTTGACGCACGAAAGCTACCCTCCTTGAACAAATCGCTGTTCACTATGGAACATGGCCCATTTAGTTCGATGATTTCTCTATTAACAATTGATGTTTTGCCATGTTTGAAATGTGTTGAAGTACAAGTGGTATACCCTGGAAGCAATCTGTCCTGCACCATGTCCAAAAAAATATCAGAGCAGGGTCTCTAAAAGTACTATGGGACGAGTGAGGGGACACCCTATTTGTTTGGGGGATATTGCCGATTGTTTTGCAAATTTACCCCGTCATTGGTTATGTATACCCACTACATGTTAGATGCTTAAAACTCAGCTTAAGACCCATGAAAAAAACTATGATATGTTTGATTCTTAAATCCTTAAAAAATTCATAAAAGACTATGAAATCATCCTTAAATCCCTTAAAAAAACCAATGAAATCACCACGTTTAAATCCTCAAATCCCAGCGAAAAATTCGGCCTGATTTCTGCTCCCGGGCTCGCCTGATATGTCCAGATCCGTGGAGACCTTCATCTGTGCAGCCGCCTCGTGCACCCCAGATCCGTCACCGTACGGTAACCGTTTCCGGCCGAGCACATCTTTTCCAGGGGAATAACAATGGATTGGTTTAAGGGAAAATCTTAACCGGAAACCCATGGGTTTTTCCCATTAAATATAGGACTTTCCTGTAAATGTTCCCTTAAACCAATCCATTGAGAATAACAACCAAACATTACCCTCTGGTAAATTAACATCGACCCTGGCAGTCATCGGGGTTGGAAGATGAGTTTCCACTATAAATGGGCGATTTTCAGGGTCTATGTTAATTTACCTGAGGGTAATCATTAATCAATTTATATCATCGTTCCTCCATTTGTGGGAAGAAATTTAACAAATGATCTAATGTCACAAACCTAATGTCACAAACCTAATGATCACGGGTTGGTGGTTGAGCCACCCCTCTGAAAAATATGAAAGTCAGTTGGGCTTATTATCCCAATATATGGGAAAAAAATAATGTTCCAAACCACCAATCAGTTAATCACCTATCCAGCTAAAGATGCTAAAGGCTAAGCCAACAAAAACGAATCTCCTGCACCATCGGGAATGGTGTGGGGCTGTTTTTCTGGGCACCTCATCTTGGATGAAGCGGCATCGGCATCGGACCCAACCCTCGCGTCCGGTAGGGGAAACTAGGGGGATTTCTTCGATGCACCGTTGGGTCCCCAATGAAATGGAAAATGGACATGGAAAAATATGTTTGTGGCTGACAAGGGAAAACTCATGAAATTCCAGGACAAAGTAGGAAACAAAATTGTGGACTTAGGGTCAGTCTTCCTGATTAAGTACACGCGCCACACATTCACCTCATGGTTGGTTTCAACCCAAATCATCAATTTTGTCCTATAATGTCCCTACACGCAAAGACAGAACCAAACATCGGATACATTCCAAAGGAATGTCAGCAATCATCAAAAAAGAAGTCATGCAAACTTGAAACTTGCACGATAGACTTGTCCAAAGAAACGCGTTTATAAAATCCACAGTGGTTGGCTTGTACGAAACACCACGGGTGTGTCGGGTGTGTCCCAACCGGCACCCTGAGGGGCTGTGTGATTGTGCAGTTATTGCCCTTAACAGTTAGAAATGGGATTATAACTCCTATAATTTACCTATAATTGAGGTTGTATATCATTATAATCCCATTCATGACTGTTAATGGCCATGACTGTGATATGTCTTGTGATGTTGTATGTTTCCTTAAGAATCCATGAGTCGCCATACGTATCAACTAATATGGGATCCATGCGAAAGTATGATCATGCATTATCTGGCAAATGGGCACCCAAAGCTTCCCACAATTGTAGCCCGTGACAGTTACAACTGGCTTCAATCAAAATTAATTGGTTGGTGGTTGACCTACCCCTCTTAAAAATATGAAGGTCAGCTGGGATTATCATTCCCAATCTATGGAAAAATAAAAGACATGTTCCAAACCACCAACCAGATAATTAATATATAACCAACTATTGTTACAGGAGTTAGTTCATCCCACTTTAAGGCCCATTTATAAAGGCCATCACTGCAGGAACCACAGCGTTTCTTTCTGCGCACCCGCGGCGGGTTGCCATCGCACCGATCCCAGGGCCAAAACAAACCCGGGAGAAGCACCGGCAAAGAGTCGGAGGGGAGTTAACTGTGGAAAATGATGAGTTAATATGGATTAATAGGAAAAATCATGGAAGATTGGTAGGATAATAAGGAACATGGTGAATTAATATGGTTTAACTGTTTAACTCTAGAACATCATGGGAGATTAATGGGATAATAACGGAACAATCATAGGACATTTTTAATGGATATACCGATATACCCTCCGGTGATCATCAAATATGGCTTGCTGGACAGTTCCACATGAATTTCGCTGAATTTCCTTGTTGGAATCCTAGAATTTTGGATACGCTGAACCATGTAGGACATTTATAGTGGATGTACCCATTAAAACTTGTGATTTTCCATAGTTATGTTAGTTTTTACCAGAGTATAATAACCCATTAACCATCTGGTTGGTGGTGCAATAATCAGCTTGAAAAATATGAGTTCGTCAATGGGAAGGATGACATCCCCAATATATTGTGGAAAATAAAAATCCTGTTTGAAACCACCAACCAGTTATATGCACCTGAAAAAAAAAACAAAAAAATGATGGGATATATTTTTTCAGATAGTATTTTTTTTTTATTTTTTGGGTAATCGCTTAATGTCAATTTAAAGTGCCTTGTTGCAATACCCCAAAGAATTGATTAATTACGCAAGTATAAATGATCGTCTTAGACCAGTGCGAAACGAAGTGCTGTCGCTTTGGATACTACTTACTACATCTTACTACTATAATTTGCACCTCAATGGTCATGACATTCAACCCCAGACTTCTTGCAACCGGTCGTGTGGCACGGCGAACAACAAGTGATCCCAAAGAAGTTGAACAGGTGGCTGTTTTTTCGCGACTGGTGAGCCAGGATTTCAAGGAAGTCGGGATCATCCGTCCTGGGGAGACAGCCTGGCATTGGTTCCAGGAGAAAATTGTACCCCTGGCATTATCACAACAAAACGTGTCAAAACATGATCTCCTGATATCTCCTGGATGTGTTTTTTGTGTATTTCCTTAAAAACTGACATTGACCACCTGCTCAATTTCCTCGCTGGCGTGTTTTTAGCCAGCTGTCCGCATATTTGGGTTTGTCAGAAACTAGGGCAACCCGAAAGCCACTGGTTTGTCACCGTTGCTTAAAAAAAAATGCAAAGTTTTGGGGTTTACCCCATTTTTAGACACACCCATCTTGGCATTTGAAATTTTCTTGCGGTTGGGCCAATTCCCTCAACCATCAGCACCAGCTTTCGGTGCGAAGAACCGACTTTGCGGTGTCGCTGCAGGATGGACGAACATTTATTTTGGGGATGACCAATGAGACGAACGACAAAGTTTGAAATGAACATCTGCATATTACCCTCTGGTAATTTGTTACATAGCTATTGAAAATCACCATTTATAGTGATTTTTCCCATAAAACAATGTTCCATAGTTATGTTAGTTACTGTTAGTTTACCAGAGGGTAAACCCTAATGAATATGTTAACAAATTACAATACACGAATTCAGCTAAGTCACATCTTAGTTCCAAAATTTTCGGGATATTGGTGAACTCGCAGGAGTGGAGGTAAACTTCCTCACAGCGGCTCATATCTTCTGCGGGATGGCGTCCTGTGCGGAAGCCCATTTGTTTCATGACATGGAGGGTTGGAGGAACCAATCACGGGAAAAAAAGGCTTCAGTTTTTCAAAGCATACAATGTGAGGCCCCCGTTCGATAGCTAAGTTGGTGAACATAACTCCAATTTAACTGTAACTATGGTTTATGGATGTTTATGGTACTTATAACGAACTAGTTACTGGGGCGAATCTAAACCAACAAACATCACTGGGGGGCACCACATTGTATGTTTGTTACTTTTCCCTTTAACACTCCCGAAAAATGGGATGTTTCCCGCGCTTCCAAGTCTTTGGAAACAAGTGCGGGTTGATCAAATACGTCTCAGTAGCCTCTACTAAAGTAACAGTTTCCTATGGAAGACATGACCCTTTATCCTTGTGTAACAAATATCTAATTAACTGTCTTTTGAATGGTGGTTTTCCAGTTCGCAAACTGCTAGGTTGATCATAGAGTATCTCTATAAATTCATTATATTATATCCAATTAATATTAAATATATTTAAATATCATATTGTCATATATTATATATATATATTATAACTTAACATAAAACAACAACATACAACAACACATTCTCTAACATGTTAGTTGAGTTTAGCAAACTGCTTCAACCCTCCGAACATGCCAGGGTTATCGTCCAGTTGCTGCTTGCTCACCATACCCAGGCACAAATCCCGGGTGTACAGTATCTACAAGGTGGTGCCCCATAGTTAGCTAAGTTGGTGAACTATAAAAAAAATCACCATTTTAAGAATAGGTAAATCAACTATAAATGGGATATGTTCAATAGCAAGCTGTTTGTCATTTCCAGAGGGTAGCTAAGTTGGTGAACTAATAACTCCAATTTCACTAGGCTTGACGAATGGGGGTTATATCGAACTAGTGGGGACTATAAACCAACTTATAGATCACTGGGGAGTAGCACCTTGTATAGCTGGGTCTAGGTCGTTAATTTTCCCATTAAACAAAGAATGCTTGGGAACTCATCCCAAACCGAGGTCTTCCCCCATATGTCATATGTCCGTGTGCAATTTTTTGGGCAGCTCAATGTCGTCAAGGTTTGCAATTTTCAAGCTTTCGAGTGCCCATCATTTCTTACATCACCAGGTGGCGAACTTTGCCCAACTCACGGCGGTTTCTATGTTGGAAACCGCCATAGCCCAATGCTTTTCATATGGATGCCTATGGCATATTGTGTATAGATATATGTCTATGAAAAACATATGTGGAAATATATAGTCTATAATCATAATATATATATATATTTAAACAAATATATATATATATATATACGTATCATATACATAATATCTAGATACTCGTTTGAATTAGGGGGAGGGGTTGGACCCCCCTCTGCGTAGTTACAAATCACTAGGGACCAACCCCAGTGTCTACAAAAAGCAATCACCTGCAAAAACCTTGGGACTACAAAAAGCTAGTGCCAACTCTAGGCA
>Ga0126342_10004972_pt1 | contig 22983 bp, 20 predicted proteins | sample Cyp1metagenome_FD_92528 | JGI IMG/M metagenome (GOLD analysis project Ga0126342, IMG submission 92528) | Coral microbial communities from Lord Howe Island, Old Settlement Bay, Australia - Cyphastrea 1 metagenome | ecosystem: Host-associated > Invertebrates > Cnidaria > Coral ...
AGAAGATATGCCAGATAGAATGCCAGATAGAATGCCAGAAGATATGTCAGATAGAATGCCAGAAGATTTGCCAGATAGAATGCCAGAAGATATGCCAGAACATATGCCAGAAGATATGCCAGAAGATATGCCAGATAGAATGCCAGAAGATATGACAGATAGAATGCCAGAAGATATGTTAGATAGAATGCCAGAAGATATGCCAGATAGAATGCCAGAAGATATGTTAGATAGAATGCCAGAAGATATGCCAGATAGAATGCCAGAAGATTTGCCAGATAGAATGCCAGAAAATATGCCAGAAGATATGCCAGATAGAATGCCAGAAGATATGTCAGATAGAATGCCAGATAGAATGCCAGAAGATATGCCAGAAGATATGCCAGAAGATTTGCCAGTAAGAAAATGTATAAATGCCATGGTGGGGATTATTCGAAGTGAAGTAATTTACTTGTTTCATAGCTGCTATGTGAATTTTAGTTGTCAACCAACTGACTACCGTTTTCAGATATATATCTCAAGTGCGGTTAGACTCAGATTGCCAGCCCGTCTGGATGACCATCAACCATCAGAGAGAGGGAGCTGGGGCTATGCCCTTTCGAATGACACAATCCAATATCTAACAATCCAATAAAGATCAATTGAAAGATATATATGTTGCACTCATCAAAAGATTTGTCTATATATGTGTGATTATATACGTTGCACTCATCGATATATATATATATATGATTAAATATGTTGCATTTCATCCCTTTGTGCATCGTACCTTGATGATTGGAAGCAAAATTGATTTGGGGAAGCCATGAAAACTCTGCACTCCATCTCCGCGCCTCTGAGAAAAACTTCTGCTCGGAAGGATGCGTGTCAGGGACCCGGATCCTAACGGAGCGACATATCGCATGTCTCACATGGTCAGCTACATACCCAGGTCGGGAAATGTCGGGAAAGTTGGAGCATGTGGTTGCTGAAACTCATGATGCAAAGATGGGCTTATGATCTCAATTTCACCTTGTTTTTTGGCAGACGTTGCTTGGATTTGGATTCCCAAAATCATTATTTCTGAGGCCGACTGATGACATGGGCAACACATCGTCTCCAAGCTCGCCTGAACAGCTGCATACCTATCATCTTTGCTTGCCAGTTAGATGATTAGAAAGTGGCAAACCAACTGCTCAGCAATTCGTGGCCATCCCATGTACAAGTGGGTTACACCGGAGTGAAAGTAGATGGCTCTGCCATGTACTAAAGTGCGCATAAAGATGGCCGACTTTTGTAAATTTGACACCTCAAAAGGGTGTGACATCTCATTGCCCCGTTTCATAGTTGGTTGCGCCATCTATGCCAAGAATCTCGCAAGCCTGAAATCGAAATGTGTGATGTTTGTTTTTAATGTTGCTCCCACTGGCTACCATGCAAAACCTTTGAAATGTCTGCGAGCTGGGGGTTGCGCCATCGCACCATTTTTGGATTTTGGTTGGGTTTGCAGCTCTTGCCACGGAATGTAGCACCTATTTCCGCGGTGTTTTGGAGGATTTCTTAGGGATCCCACCTTTTCAGCTGTGTTTTGAGGTGACTTGCAGCCACTTTTGGGGGTTGCGGAATCTATTCTTGCATTTTTGGGTTTGGCTTGGTTTGCAGGGGGAATGGAACATCTGCAGTATTCCCGCAGTGTTTTGATGGTTTTATTGTAGATGCTTCCATTTCTGCACAGCCCCTTTTCGGGGTTGCGCCATGTATTCCCAGGTTTTGGGGATTGGTTGGGTTTACAGCTGTTCACACGGGAATGGAGCATCTATTCCCGAAGTGTTTTGGTGTAGATCCTCCCCTTTCTGCATTTCCCGCCTACACATCTATTCTGACTTATTCTGACCCTGGAGTTCATGGCGTGCGGGGACCCACACTCAAGAATTGGTGCGATCTATGGCAGTAGGGTTCTCTTTTGGGGCATTGTTTGCAAGACTTTTCAAGAGCAACTGGATGCCACTGTGGTGGTTGCGCCATCCCCTTCAAAATTTGACTTCAACCGGCCGAGCCCTGTTTCATCAAAGTTTTGATTACCAAAAATCCTTTCCTGAAAGAAGTGAAATGTAAAATGGGGTAGATGGCGCAATTTTGTGCATTTTGCACATGTAGGGTTGCGCCATCTTCAGGCACATTGGCTGTTTCGGGTATATTTGTGTGGGAAAGTTTTTTTCACTGTTAAATAGATGGCGCAACCACCTCTGGGCGGAGCCATGCACTTTCAATCTGGAGTAAAACTATGGACTATGGGTCTATGTATGATGAACTACTTGCACGTCCCTCTTACTCATGTTTTCATTTTTTTCGAACTTATTGTTCCACCCACCCTTGACCAAGCCTTACAGTACCAATATGTGAGTGGTAAGTCATTGTTCCTTGATGTAACCATGTGAAAGCACCATTTTGTATGGCAAAAAACAAGAGGAAGAAGAAGGTCCACCAAGCATTTACGATGAACATCCGTTACATTCCGCTGACCACTATTATATTATCACATATTATCACTACAATTCACTACATATATCACCACTATAAAACAACTATATGCATGGTGTTTGCTGAAATAGGGGTACCCCCAAATCATCCATTCTTATGGCATTTTCCATTATAAACCAACCATTTTGGATACCCCCATTTATGGAAACACCCATATAATCCCCCAACATTCATCCAGCATCCTCTGTAGTGCTTCGCAGCCCAAGCGCCATGCCTGGTAACTTCCGCAACATGGCAGGAAAACACATCACCACAACAGCCCAGAATACATTGGGGGGTAAGTGGGCTAAATATTGAAAACATGAATTCATGTAAAATATTGCAAAATCACATTTTCTCCACCTTGTGATTGTCATTTAATATCATTTACCTATAGCTTTGTGGAGCAAGCCTGCACATGAGCCATTGAACCATGTAGGAGTATTGAAATGGCAAAATTGGGTATGGGTCAAAATTGCTGATCTTCGTGATCAATGATGGTTGATTGCAAGTTATATTACCAGGGTAGCTAGTCAAGAGTGATTCTAGTATATATATATATGAGTAAATTATAATATTTCACTAACCTGAAACTTGCGGCTATTTGGGGATGATTCTCCGAATCCTAACCATGTTTCCAGGGTTCGGGAGAACAGTGAGGTCGTTATAATTTACCCAGATATATATATCTATGAGAACAGGAAACCCTTGGCGCATCCCGCCAAATGGATCGCTGCAAAAAATGGAGGACCAATGGGTCAAGCTCCGGTACTTCTATCACTCTACATTGTGTTCATCTCACAAGAAAGATTTATCACTGGCTTTAACAAAACATGTCTCCTTAAACAATTTCCTGAAAAGTGGTACGATGTCTTAATCTGTGCTATACTTAAAAGGATCTTTGGGTGCCTAACTGCACAAATCGGGGAACATATGGACATGAATTAATATGTATGTGTATATTATATATATATATATATATAAATCTACCTCTGGGTCACCATTTTCAAAATCGCCTTCAAAGAATCTGTGTTCAACAAAATATTCAATGGCTATGTTTGCTTCAAAAAATACGAAAATACGACATGGCGGCAGACACACAAAAAATACTGTGGATGGGGGACACCGGTTGCGGAATCCAAATCACCACCTTGCCTTGCATGGTGGAATGTGGAAACCCAAAATCATGGGATGTTTACACCATCTATCCACTGGTAAACTATACAAAAAGCTATTGAAAATGGCCATAGAAATAGTGAGTTTTCCCATTAATAGCATGGTGATTTTCCATAGTTATGTGGCTGTTTACCAGAGGGTATCAACTGGTGATTTGGATTTCGCAACGGCCCATCCACAGTAGTACCATAATTGATGTCTCTATATATGGAACTTGAACCTACCGAACTGGCCTTCAAGGCATCTTCATGATTGCCACGCTCCCACTCCACCAAGCCATCCTGCCCAAACGCGAGGCTGCCATAGTGGGAATCTGTTGAATCGAAACAACATCAATGGGAATTCCAACGACTCAACTCTGAAATCACATTCAGAAAACCTCAAGAAAGGTCTCCATTGTCTCCATGGCTATTGTTTTACAGGCTGTGAATACCATCGGAAAATCATTAGCTGGTTGATGGTTTCAACCTACCCCTCTGAAAAATATTAGTTCGTCAGTTGGGATGATGAAATTCACAATATATGGAAAAATAAAAAAATGTTCCGAGCCACCAACCAGTTAGTCTTCCAGCCAGTCCAGTTCACCGTTAGAGTACTCCTGGTCAATCACTGAGTGATCATACTAGAACAAACAATCCCATTGCACATTCCTGTCATCACCATGGCAATGGAACATTAAGTTCTTTGGTGCAGAATCATACTTCTGCATGCCCTTCAATGATATTGTAAACTGGTATTCAAAAAAACATCTGGTTATCTATATCCCATTCCATGATTCATCCTTCTAGGTGGCTTAAATCCCTAATTTTCATGTTTTTTTTCCCCATCTTTGGTGGTTTAAATCTATCTTTGGCCTCAGCGAATTTGGCCGAGGTGAACCTTGCGGTACTTGCTGGCGAAAGCCAGGCCATCCTGCAGTTCCTTCATACCTCGTCGCCCATGGGCAATATGAAAACCTGTTGGGATCATGGAATGCGAAATCAGTTGGAAGTAAAATGATCATTATTCTGTAGTAAACAGAAAATCACCATTTCTAATAGGTAAACCATCTATAAATGGTCATTTTCAATAGCTATGTTAAATTACCAGAGGGTAAATAATCTTAACAATAGTTTTTCTGATTAAAATGACCATAACATGATCAATGTCAAATTTTGAAATTATCACATTATCCATTATAGTTATCATTGAAATTATATAGATCAAAATCACATTATCACTAAAATCAATTATCATGGAATCATATGGAATCATTAAATCAATGATCATTATCACTAAAATTAATGATCACGGAAATCAAATGTAATATATCCCTAGGTGTATATGATCAATAGTAAATTAATGATCAAATGTAAATCATCATTGATCATCATAATCATTGACATCGTCGAAGAACTCAATGATGGTTCTTGGGATGTAGTGTGCTGGAGGTCCCTTCAAATCCTGCAAAATTAAGTAAAGTGAACAAAGGGAAAACACATGTTGTGCACTCTGGCGGTCGTTGATACAAGGCATGTTTTCAGTCATAGTGAATCAATACATCATTGTATCAATCATATACACTTATGTATGTATGTATGTATATATATACATGAATAGATATAAATAGTATATTATGATAGTATCATAGTATAAGTAGATCATACTGATCATACATGTATGTATATATATATACATATATATATATATACATATACTGTGTTATTATATACAATATATGCAGCAATTTTATGTGATTTCTGTATCACCATCGCCATACGTGTCTTGGGACTCAACATGGGGCAGCCGCATGAGGTCCACAACAAACTCACGGAAACACCAACAACAACAGCAAAGGCGACAACAATGACAACAAAAAGCAAGTGGGACATATGGTTATTGAATAATATTGTTTATTGATGTTTATTGGATATTATTGTGATTATTGATGATTATGGGGCACTAGCATTGGTAACGTTGTTATTGGCAACAGAAACAAGTCGCAGAGACTGACTGTAAGAGTAATGCTGTATTGCGATCTGATTCTATGTTAACGCTGAAATGCTAGTGCGCATGATATATTGTTTGTCACAGGTGGGCCGAAAAACATTGGATTCAATGTCTTTCGTTATTATTGCTAGGAAGATCGCAGCTCTTTATGATTGTAATTCATACCTCGAAAGCCTCCCATCGATGATGCCAGTCAAATCTATTGTCGTCACATGTCACATCACTATTTTACTTAGGCCTTCACATTGAGTTCTGGTAGGGATCCCTTTTTAACCTTCACTATTCAGACACATATCCGACATATCCATTGTTGCGGCCAAATGTTTGCTAGATCCATGGCCAACCCTTGGATACACTGCTGGAAGCATCATGTTCAGCTGCTGGTCTATCTTGCAACAAGATCCAAAAAGTAACCCGCCAACCGCTGGCAATTTAACAGGGCAAACAATTAAAATCAATTACCCATTTCAAGATGATTTCCCGATTTTTCACATGACAATTTGCAATATTTTCCACATAACAATTCAATGGCCATCTCAGGAACCTAAATTGGAGGTACCTACCATATATAAGGCCTATTTTTCAGGCCTATGTAAGGGAATATCCCCACAAAATATGGCCTGAAATATGGTACTAACGTACCTCCATTTTAGGATCCTGGAATTCCCATTGAACAATGTTGATCCAACTCTGAGACCAGCGGCTGGATTCTGCTGGAACAATCGCCAACTGCGATCTTCGCTCTTCCTGGGCACAAACAAAAAGCCACCGGTGATGATTTGAAGTATGGGCTTCAGAGTGAAAAATGTCAAAACGTGGCTATTTGAGGTTCAATTCGGACATGGCCAGAGTCCTGTTTTCCAGGAACATCAGTAACATCAGCTGGGTCGCCAGAACTGAAAAACTCCAAGGTGAACGAAGGTGAAAGATGGTGGGACTTATGATTTATATACCTCGATGAACTAGGCTGGTGAAAGACTCTTGTTCAAACATCTATCAACAAATGAGCACGGCTGTTAATCCTCTATGCAAAATAGCTGATTTAAACTCTAGAGATCCCCATAGTACATCCCCAACCCGACCATCATTTGGTGGCTTATCATTCTTATCCCCATAGCTGTTGACCCATCATTTCTACTCGTGGGCCACGTTGCCCGTTTCACCATCCCCGTTTGACCAAGCCGCACTCTGCTTGATCTCGCGCTGGTGCCAGTCCTGCACCATCCCAAGGGCGCTACCTAATCCCACCAAGATAGGCTTGAAATGGCAACATCTTCGGTATCCAAAAGGTTTCACCTGCCATGGTTTTTTTGCCGAGGGGGACCTCCGGGGACCCTTCCTCCCTTCCTGGCGACTGCGACATCCTGCGACTGAAAGACCCACCTGGAAGATGCGATGGATTCCAGCTTCGCCCTCATGATCAAAGGTGTTGCGGAAGTCCATCAAGATTCTGCGCAAAAGGGGTGCGGCAAGGGATGGCGTTTTGGGGGTCCCATCTTTTTTGGTCATTTTAAGGGATGTTTGCTGGAGAATTCCATACTCTGAATGGGATAAGTGGAATCAGATGTGGAATTTTCGATTATGTTTGTAATTTAAGTGGATTTCCATAGTCTAGAGATTCTTAGGTTTGGACAGGTTTGGTAAGATCAGAAAACCGCGATATTCCATGGCGTCACTACTCAACTCCAGTTGCCATGGCGTTCCTAGCTGTAACCGCTTGGCAGCCTGAACCTCGTGAGCCACACCATACGTACAATTCATACAATCACCAAGCTAATAGTCATGTTTTCATGAACACCACCATCCTGTAGTTTTACATAGTTTTTGTATGTTTTTTTTTTTTAACGTGGCGATCCAGTCCTGGCGCCTAGCTTCTACTCTACACCAAGCACTGGCCTACTGATTCCCCCATTCCCCGTGCCTCTGATTTTCGGCTGTCTCCACCAGCTGAGGAAATGGAACTCCTCGCTCTTTGGCTTGCCCCACGACCTGCAACAAATTATGCTGGTTTACAGTATATCATGTAGGTATGTATATATATATATGTATTCGTTATATATATGCATTATGTATATATAAATATATGTATGCATTATATATATATGTATTCGTTATATATATATATGCATTATGTATATATATATATATATATATATATGCATTATGTGTATATATATATATGCATTATGTGTATATATATATATATATATTCATTGTGTATATATATATATATATATATCCATGGTAACATGATTGTGAATGGAGCGGTGATCCAAACCTGTAACCATCTGAGTAGTGATTGGTAGTGATCAGAATCCAAGCATGGACGGTAATCTGAACAAATTGTAGAATGAATGCAGAAAGTGACTCAATTACTATCTGTGGTTCACAATGTGTCAAATTGTTTGACCCTGACCAAAGCACTGGTCGCCAACACAAGGGCTTGCCCTAGCTTCAACTACAACACCCAGCAGCTTGTAGAACAACATTTATAAATTTATAATCATTTATATATATTCAAGTAGAAAATCTCATGTGTCATCTGGCATGTTACCCCCTACAAGCCTTCCTGTGTCATCCGTCTTCCCATCCTGGTCTTGGACATCTCTAGTGCCGTCTGTGTGCAACAAGCATATGAAATAAACCAACATCACCCGTGGGGTAAACATATATAATTTCATATAGTTATATATATATATATATACACCTAGGGATATGTGTTATATTAATCGCATATCCATATATTAACTGAAGTCATATGTGGGATACACCTCAGTTAGTTAATCGCCACGCCACGCCTGCATGAGATGAGACTCCACCGGGCGGCAATGGAGTATGGGACCCACCTGCCATGCGCCATGCTGTGCGCATTGCCCAGCTGCCAGAGGCTCTGTGGCCCCTTGTTTTACTTGTAACAGCATCAATTTGTTGAGGGAAGTTGAGTAAACCTTAGTTAGGGATAGATGATAATCATGGCAAATGGTGGATGGATGCTGATTAATGGTGGTATATAATATATATATAGTGGTGAATAATCAACAATCATGATTCATGGGGATAAATGGAACTATTTGGTCATCAGCCACGTGGCTGATGAACAAAAATCCTGGGAAAATCATCGAACTTTTTAGAGGGTATCATCATTTTCCCTGGGGTCAAAACAATGCCATTTTTACCACCCAGTCGACTGGGAATGGTAACCATACCACCTATAAAAATGGTGATGACTGGAGGATAGTTTATTATTGTTTTCCCACATTATTCCTTATGCCATGAATTGAGGTAACCCCCATTTTCGGACGTACTGGGTTGGGAAAATGTCAGACCTATGGGACTATAAATGTTGGTCACCATTTAGTATTATCTATTATTAATCTTTAGTAACCATCTAAATTTAGGGACTATCCCCATCTACCTCATTCCCCTATTGAAGAACAATCCAAAATGAATCATCCAACGGCATTATCCATGGCTATGTTGAAGAATTTTGACCCAGATACATCTCACAATGTTTGCCTAATTTCCATTCATGTATAGTCTTTATCAATGTCTGACAATTGAATCCCCATGTCCATATTTCTATGCAATCATGTTTTGCTAACATTGACCATCCAGAAGAGCAAATGAACTATAGTATTGGTATTATAGATGGAATGTGACCACTGCCGATATGGAGGTGTCCTAAAATGCGGGTACCCCCACATCATCCAAGTCATTAGACCGTTTTAGCATTTAAACACATTTAAACTATTTCAAACCCATGGTGACTTAGGGATAGCCCATGACTTAAGCACCCCCCAATGCCCCCATATGTAATCCAGATGTATATACCCTCTGGCAACTTGACATAGCTATTGTTAAAATGGTCATCTTATAGTTGATTTACCTATAACAAAATGATACCCTCTGGTAATTTAACATAGCTATGGAAAATCACCATTTTTAATGGGAAAAATCACTATAAATGGCCATTTCCAATAGCTATGTTAGTTTACCAGAGGGTATTGTCCATAGCTATGTGATGCTCTGTGGCTGTTTACCAGAGGGTAAAGACTGGGCGATCTCCAACATCCAAGGACCGTAGCCAAGGCAGCCAAGGCACTAGACGTCGAGTCGCCATGCTACACTCCTCCAAAGCATCTGCCACCTGGCCGACGAAAGGACGGCAAGACTGGGCACCAAGGGGGTGGTTCTTGTAGTTTTAAATTACATAACCCAGATGCTCCATAGTGCTGGAATATTTATCAACATTTGCCTCGAAAATCACAAAAAGTTTTGTAGGTAAATATACCAGCACCATGGTTCGCATCTGGGTGGTTCAACCACATTCATTTGGGATAGCGTGAATCAAAGAAGTGGAAGTGACCGGATTAGACCAGTTGATTCACATAAAATGTCAGTGAATTTCTCCTTCAAGCGAACTGAACGTATCAGTTAATCACTAAAGAAACTGAACTTCTTTGGTACGGAGGATAAATCTTCCAGAATCCTATGAGGGATGGTGTCATTTCCATCCATTTCCTATCAGGCAAAAAAGCATCTGGTTGGTGGTTGAGCCTACCCCTCTGAAAAATATGTGTGAAAGTCAGTTGGGATGATGAAATTCCCAATATATGGAAAGTCATAAAATTCCATGGTTCCAAACCACCACTTAGCCCGAGCGCATAAAGTATATGGAAAGTCTAATCAAATTCCATGGTTCCAGTCACCAATAGTCACCACCAACCAGGCATGCTATAGCAATATGTTGCACCCCTCCAGCATCCTCCAGCCCTTCTTTTTAAAAACCGAAACCAGTCCACCTCTCTGCGGAAGTCGTTGGACTGTTTCACCTGGAGCTCAAGGGAGTCGGTGAGATCAACTTAACGCAAAAAATGTCCCAAAATTTCACGCGCACCCTAGTTTTTAGTATTTTTGAGGTACGTTTAGTAAAGGGAGGAGGGGATTAGTCTCATTCACATCCGAGAAGAAATCATCAGCCGAAAGATAGGCTGAGCAGTGGCTGCGCTATCAGCTCTCATATTCCTTTATATGCCAATGCCAACTCCTGGAATGCGTCCCTCGCGCCTGCTGAAACTGTTCGAGCCAAGTGTTCTTTCTCAACCTTGGTGTTGGTTCTTCCCTCCGTACCGGTCGATGATATCTGGGCCTGATCCGTCCAACTATGGTGACGACTATGGTGGTGCGTTCAATCTAACGAACGAATACTGGTTGGTGGTTTTAACCATCTTGAAAAATATGAAAGTCAGTTGGGAAGGATTATCCCATATATTATGGAAAATAAACAATGTTTGAAACCACCAACCAGAAGAAATATTGAGTTGCAACAGTTAACAACCACACATCTCAGTTAAACATTATAATGTTCATCATTGACTGCAAAACCTTTCTTCCGCTCACGGAGAAGTTTTGACCCGTATCCATCTGAACCTGTCTTCGAATTATCAGGATGTCTGAAAATACCCCTGATTCCACATTTTTAAAAATGATCATGATCCCATATGATCATCATCCCTATTTAAATAGCCGTTTGGGGAGACAATAATGTACAATGGTGTACATGATTTTTAGGCACACCATGGCTGAACTCTTTCCGTTGAGGTCATATGAGGTCATCGAAGGCACTTCCAATGGTCATCAGACTGGAGAAGCGCTTTCCTGGCGAAATGGAACCGAAATGGAACTTGAATGTCTGATGAATCTTGATCCTGGGTTCACAGCCAGTTTCACATAAAAATATCTATGTCTATTTTATTCTCTTTTCATGGGGAAACTGGGGAAACTGGGAAAATTCTATAGAAAGCAATGTAGAAATTGGGATGGGGATGAGTCTTTCTATGATTCATCCGAAGGGAAACAACAGTCACCTTATCGAGTCGAATATCTTTCAATTGGACGTGTACCAGGTACATGTTCAAAAAAATGATCAATTTTCAACCAATAATATTGAGATCTATATATATATATCCCTGTTTGATCTTGGAACCTTTGTCAGTCCAAAAAACTGAGCTTTTTTATACTACTGGACAGGATGAAAAGAATAACAGCACATGGCACAAGTTCTCCAAACATGACATTTAAATCAACTGTACATTTAATATAATTTAATTAAATTAATTAATCATCTAGATAAAAAAAGAGAGAACCCCTGGAAATGCCATGCAATCAGCTTCTGAAAGATCTGTCATGTCCCGTCTTTCTGCTTGCCTTTTGCTTAACTTGCAGCCCAGCTTCATGTGCGGCTTCCGCGCTGCATTGTTCCAAAACCTCGGGTCCTGGCACCGTTTAGCTGAAAAACATGTTCAACAATTCCCATCAATTCCCATCAAGTGCGACATGTTTGTTGAGTTCCCAATGTTTAAACTTACCAACATCATTAAAAAACCATGTGCATTTTCTCAGTTCCACATGCTTGCTATTCGGCCGGCCCGGCCTCGTGGCTCAAGAAGAAGTTGGGATTTTCTCGCGGATCCGTCTGCTCCCTCTGCAGCTGTTGTGACCTAACGATGCTCGCCGATGCGATGCAACCGCTAGCGCTCTTCCAGACATGTTGGGAAACATCATCCCTAGCTGGAAAGTCCAATAAAGAATGAAGCCACCTAGAATGTAGATACCAAATCTTTGACACCTCATTTTGGCCCCACTTCCAAACCCAAAAGCAGCGAAAACTGGCTCAAGTCGCACCTTTTCGTCTACCGCAACGGCGGATTGTGAAGCAAATCGATGCAGGCGCAGCGTTTGCCGCACTCTCTGCAGCACTCTGTACCCAGTTCTAAAAGTGATGCCTGCAACCCCAAAAAAACAAATTCAAAGGTTCCAAGCATTGCCATTTGACTTCCTATCTTGTGAATCCCAGCCTGCATGAACCGGCCATTGAAGCCATGATGGGCGGAATTTCAGCTGCCACAAGTTATCGGTGAATCGGGATACGAAAAAACCCAAGAAACGGGCTGAGAAGCCAAAACTGTTTGAGACCACCAACCAAAACCAAGTCAACTTGGGAATCCAAGAGGGAAATCTTCCAAAAGTCTCATGTTCCAAGCCCAGTTCTGAGCCAAACTACGCGGAAACATCTGGGTCGTTCGTCCTTCGGGGTTCGTCATGGAAAGCACGGCAGAAGACTTCGGAGCCAAGATCTCTGAGCCTTGGGGAAAGGATGGAAAAGGATTGTCTAAAACCGGGTGCAACTGACAAACCCCAAGGATGTTTGGACTTTTACCCAACAATATCGGGTATACATCGGGGATATTGACCAAACATAGATATTATGGGTATATATTGGGGATACCGGCTGGAACATATCCCTTGGTCTATTTCTATTTTGATGGTCGGGACGTGGTCATTGGGGCGGTGGGGCTTGTGCATCAAGAATAGGGTGACTAACCCATGAATGATATAATGATATATATATATATATGTACAGTATATATATAATTATATAATAACATATAATAACCAACAATATGAAGTAAATGGGTGCCTCTAAAAAGATTAGGAAGGGATCCTATTATACGTAGCCCATCTTCGATCCCCAATGCCCAAGGAAAATTTGTTAGGTTTCTCCAGGAAACGTGTCCTTTCTAGGCTATGGGGCCCAAGTAGAAAGAATGGAGTCCAGTAGAAGCTGAATGAACCTGGTATATATTGGTACATTGGTACTTTTGGACAAGGAATCACACTGAAATCCTTGCCATTAAAAAAAACTGGCACATGGATTTGAATGTTATTATGTAATATTATGTATACTGTATACATATACATGGTGAATCTTAGATACCCGGCAACAAAAATGCTGGTTCGTACACTTTGACATTGGTAGCAAAATATTGAAGTATCAAAGTATCTAACCAGGGTTGACCCAGTATATATGTGAATAGCAGCTTTGCATATGACTTTGAATGGTATTTCTAAAATTGACAAAGATGGCAATATGTCCTTTTGCCAATCCCCTATCTTGTGGATTTGTGAGATATGGGGTTCCAATTGGTTGCCTCAAAGTTTGGAACCCCTCACAGAATTGCGACATCGTCTAATGGCCATAAACTTGATCCCCAGAAATTGCTAGGGAAAGATGCCTCTAGCAGTTTCAAGTAGTGGGATAGCCAGAACATGGAAGTTACAAACTGGTCTATTGAGTAGGAGAGCCTTTGGGGTCTGGGTTACACCTCATGTTTCTTTGGACATACACAATTGAGTCCTTGAGATTTAGACCCTGAACTGTTTGATCATCAACCAGCAGTCCTTTAGGACCTACTCAGCTTCAACTGATACCTTAACAAATTGCTGCTCTGAGTCGTCCTGATGGGCCTGATGCTATCTTGGAGAAAGAGAGATGTGGCTTGTTAAAATCAGGATATCACTCTTTGCTCCACTTTAGAGCTGAAAGTTCACAAAAATCCTCAAAAGGACTCAAACAATTGCGGCGCGATCATACTCGTCTGGTTGGTGGTTTTAACAATCTTGAATAATATGAAAGTCAATGGGAAGGATGACATCCCATATATATGAAATGGATTGAAATGTGGAAAATAAAATTCATGTTCCAAACCACCAACCAGTCGTTTATTGTCCATCCACCAAACATGTCAGGCTGCAAGCGGACCAGTTGTCTGTTTCAGCTGGATCTCTTCCAACCTCATGGCACGCTGTGGCGGCAAGGGAGCGGTCGGATGCGGTCGGTGTGTCGTTGTCATCCAATGTTGCCAGGCCACAGCCTGGACGCTGCTGCTATACCTTTTGTATACCATTTATCATGTACCCTCTGGTTTTTTAACATAGCCATGGAAGCCATGGCCCATTTATAGATGGTTTACCTGTTAATAGCATGGTGATTTTCCATAGCTATGTTGAATAACCAGATGGTAGCTATTGGAAAAAACGTGGGCGACTTCTCTTATAATCAAGCAACGATAGAAAAACATCTATGGTTCCAACATGTTTCAACTCTTCCACTGACCCAAATCTTTTCATGTTCAGCTCCACAATCCGGTAAATTCACTGGCAACGATGATCCCCGGTGTTTTTCCATGGTCAATAAGAATCTGGCATCATAGATGGGCAACCCAAGCTTCGCTTCAGAAGGCCCGTTAGGACCGTCAAACATTAGCACTCACAGACCTGAAAACTAAGATGGCATCACCAAAACCGGAGCCTTAGACTTTACATATCCATACATATCCATAACATACTCATGTTTTTCCAATTAAAAATAGTAATTCCTTTGGGTTTCATGTAAATCTTCAACCTTTCATGGTGCACCCCCCACAGTCCCTAGCCCAGTTCTGAGTGCCCCGGACCATCTCCTGGCACTCACAGGAAACGCTGGAAACGGTGGACTTACCGTTGACACCCAAGTTATTGCAATTTAATGCTATATAATACCACTATCAATACCTATAATTTAACATGTTTAAGATAATTTATCCCTATAGACAATTACACCATTTTTAGGGGGATGAACATCCATAACTACAGGATGGTGCCCCTCAGTTGTAAGTTGGTTTTTGTCAACCCCATTAACAAATTCGTTTTATCTACCATAAACCATAGAATTCAGCCACTTATAGGGCCACTTAGCTATTTTGGGCCCCCATCCTGTAGGAACCTCACTTATAATATATATATATATATATTTATATTTATAATAATAATTATTATTATTATGATAATAAAAATAATAATTAAGATTATATTATAATATATATATATACAGTATTATTTTAAACTAGTTCAAACTCATCAACCCAGTTTTGTTTGGGTCCAATTGTCTTAGTTTACTTCACACCGGTCTTTCTGCCGCAACCAGTGCGGCTGAGCCACGCTTGATCGAAGGGATTTTTGTTTCCTGAGATCTGTGGATGTGGATCCCCAATATCAAAGTTCAAACCCTTGGAATCCAAATGACGCTTACCCTCTGGTAAACTAACAGTTTGCTATCAAAAATGGCCCAGTCGAAATAGTGGATTTACCCATGAAAATCGCATGGTGATGTTCCATAGTTAGTTACGTTAGTTTACCAGAGGGTATCTTAAACTTACCCTCTGGTAATTTAACATAGCTATTGAAAATCACCATGTTTAATGGAAAATTCCACTATAAATGGCCATTTTCAATAGCTATGTTATATAAATTACCAGAGGGTATCTTAGAGGTTTGGAGCCAAGAAAATGCCGTTTTTCCCATCCAATGCCCAGGGACCAACTGGATTGATCTGGACCCAGAAACAACATACGTCAGGGCATTTTGTCGCCCTGTGAAAGGTAAGCCCCTCAAACAATCAACACACGTGCATATAAATCCATTTTTTTAATGCATATTACATTCCATGCATATGCATCTATATTTTTTTTATGCAGCATAGTCATTGTCATCATCATTTCCATTTGCAACAAGCCAGAACTTCATTGCCAATCTTGGATATCGCCCAAAAAACACCCATCAATTCATAGCTGGTTATCAATATATACCATAATTACATCATATATATATATATATATATCATATATATATACATACACACACCATATTCATATATATATATATACATATTGGCCATGGATCAATACCTATAATTATACATTTTTTAGGATGTTCCCAATGTTATAATTCCCATGTTACAACAATTAGCTATAGTGTGTTATATTTATTATTATAAATATACCTATTTAATGCTATATAATACCAATATCAATACCTATATATAATTATACGTTTTTAAGATAATTTCATCCCTATAGATAATTACACCATGTTCAGGGGGATGAACATGAATCCATAACTACAGGATGGTGCCCCTCAGTTATAAGTTGGTTTTTGTCAACCCCATTAACTCGTTCGTATCATAGATGTTATTTGCGTATCATAAACCATAGTGGAATTGGAGTTATTTAAGCACCAACTGAACGCACAATTTCATTTGGGCCCCACATTGTACCCTCTGGTAATTTAACAGTTTGCTATTGAAAATGGCCATAGAAATAGTGAATTTTCCCATTAAACTGTTTTTTGTTGATTTAAACCTCTATAATCACCATGAAAAATCCCATTCAACCATATTAAACCACCATTTTTCATCCCATGGAAAATCACCATAGTAAAATCCAGAAGCGATTTTGATCATCCATCCACGAAGTCGGCCAAGGTGCTGCCCTGCCCCAGCCCCGTCATTTCGCTCAGTGTGAAGTCGCGCACCGCCATACGGCGCCCGGCCAACTTGGCCGTCCAGGACCTGGACGTTGGGAAGAAAAACCTTGGGACGTTGGGGATTTATTTTCAATGGGAAGATATGGTGATAATTGGTGATCTTTCATGGGATTTACTGAGATTTGAACGCGAAAATACGGGAACATCATCTATAAATGGAGCTTTTATTGAGACATATAGCGCAGCAACAACAACAACAACAGCAGCAGCAGCAACAACAACAACAACAACAACACCAGCAGCAGCAACAACAACAACAACAACAAAAACATTAACATTAACAACAGCAACAACAACAACAACAACAACCATCCCCATCCCTTCCAGTCCCTTGCAGCCTGCATACTCGATGGATCGCCTTCCAATCCTCTCCGTGGCACGCGGCTGGAAATCACCAGTTTTTTGGCATCCCTAGAAATAGAATGAAATAGATAGTGGGAAAAAACTGTATAATTATGTATTATCATTTCATTGTTATATTGTTATCATTGCATATCCGGGATTCCTATTTTTCTCCTGCTCTCACCAAAGAATTGCCTCACTCTGTGATTTCATATTGCGCGGAGAATCACAAAGACTTAGCAACCCTCAAAAAGGTGATTTGTTTTCGCCCTTAATGCTTGGTGATTTACAAATCAGAAACTCACCAGTCAGTCAGTTCGATGATTTTCCCATGAAAAGCACAAGGCTGGTGGTGTTTTCACAGCCATGCTGTTTTTTGTCCGGGGAATTCTCCAAGAACTTGGAGTCAGGGTCCCCTTGATTCATATCCCATGATTCATATCCCCATGATACCACCATGGGAATGATGCTGAAATCCCCATGAAATCCTGTGAAATGCCCATGAAATCCCCATGTTTGATGCTCACCATACATCCCCCATCCGCCAAGCTTCCACCGGTCTCTTGGTCAGCTCAGGTGCCACTGCCAAGCGGCACAAGGAGCAATGGATGTAGCCGTGCGCCGAGCCACCGACCGTCTTTACCTGGAACTCACGAGCCCCTCGCTGCCGGGGAAAAAACGCGCGAAGGCAGCTGATTTATAAAAGGATCCAACTGGTGATGTACTTTTGGTATATGAAATGACCAATAATATCCAATAATATATATATATGGTGTATGTATATATATATGGTGTATATATATATATATATATTGTATGTATGTATATATATATATATATGGTATATTGTATGTATGTATATATATATATATATATATTGTTATATGATATCAATCTGTTTCTTCATTCACCTGAAGTAATGCCGCACCATGAGGGATAGTTACAGCCTTACATTCACCATCACTTCTCGTGACGTCGTGGCGGCTGGATCCTGCGATAGGGTTGAACATGTTCAACATCTGCTTAAAGCCAACATAGCTATTGAAAATGGTCATTTATAGTGGATTTTCCCATTAAAAATGGTGATTTTCCACAGTTATGTGGCTGTTTACCAGAGGGTAACGGCTGGTTGCTGGTTTTAAGCCATCTCAAAAAATACGGCTCTTTTTCAACCCAAATACGGCTCCTTTCGTATGGTTGAAAGAATCAATAGATGTTTGAAACCAGCAACTCGTGGTTTAGATATGTTTAACTTATAGTAATTTCCGGCAAAAAACTGGCCATCTTGGGAGAACCCCATGGAAGTCATCAAATGAGGGCCTGGGCCAGTTTTGAAAACACCGACCTGAGGGGAACCAAGGAAACCCATGGAAAACCGACCTAAGTTTTTGTGATGAACAAAAACACCACGTAGACAATAGATCAACAGTTTGTTTAATTAACATGTTGAATTGACTATTCAATCTGCTTTCATGATCACTTTAAAAGAATGGGAGCATCATTCCCATGGCTTTGCGGCGCCATGCTTCGTGTCAGCGGGGATAGGCCGGGAAAAAAACTCGTTACGACTCCGACTCGAGTGATAACTTGATAATAGATGGGTCGTGGGTACATGTGGGTGCTTGATACCATCTATCATCTTTTAGTTTTATGGGGGGGTGTTCTTAAAAAGGAGACTCCCCAAGTCCCTATGGGTTTCAATACTAAAATATACTAAAAGGATCCAATGATGTGGATGATTTGGGGGTTAGGAAACCTCCATATGACTAGTTCAAAGGGTAATTATCTAACTACAGTAGATTGGCAGGGTCATGCTTGGAAAATTTCATGGGTCACCAATTATTTTTGGAGGGCAAATATCCAAGTTACCATCCCTTCAATTTTTCAGTCAAGGGGCAATGGTTGCCTGCCTCAGCAAATGTGGATGCTCATGCACTTGAGCGAGATCCAGCTCATTCTGCCGTTGGATGTGCGACAGCTTCTTTTCCTGCGGAAGTGCTGGTATATATATATGGGTAAATTATAATAATTCACTAACCTGAATTAAGGCCATTTGGGGATGATTTCCCTTACTAACTATGATTTCCAGTGAGGTCGCAGTGAGGTCGTTATAATTTGCCCAGATATATGTATATATTATAAATATATAACCATAATGTTATCATAGTATACACTATAGGTATAGGCGCTGCACGTCCCAATTTATCTAAATTTATGGGGGAATCCCACAGCATGCTCCTTTTGTTAAAAAAAACAAACATCTTTTGTTCACCCCAAGAAACGGCCGCGTTGGCGTTTCCTTGGGACTGTCCCCAAGAAACCCCATCGTCCAAGCGTCCAAGAAAACGTACAGTACGTCCGATCTCAGAGAGGTCATTGGATCCAAAGTATCGCTGCCACGATCACTGAGGATGTCGTGCACCGGCACGACCTTTTCCGAGAATCCGATGGGTTTCCGAGGTCATCGGAGATCCACTGGTGTAATATATCTATAGCTCATGGGGAATATCATGGAACATAATGGAATATAATGGACTATTGAATATGTATATATATATATACATAGATAAATTTAACTAAATATATCATAGTATATCCTGTTGTGTTTGTTTTGGTGATTCATATATATATATATATATATATATCCTCTGGTAATTCACAGTGGAAAATGGATAAGCGTGGCCCATTTAGCGATGATTTACATAGTAAACTAGTGATATTGAATAGTTATGTAGTTTTGTTAATCTACCACCGATGGAACATGTTTGGTATCTCTAAGGATTACTTGCCCAACTTTTTGGAACTATACTGCTACTGGGACCTATATCATTTTGGAATCGATTGGCACACATTGTGAACCCACCGTCTTCTGCCACATAGCAGCTGTTAGCAAACCATACTATTATTGATATCGATTGTTTTTGAAACAGCCGCCAAACAATGCCAAACATATGTAGTGCATTGTTTTCGTGCCTGCAGGTGTGCACTCCTTCCAATCTGAACAGTCAACGGTTTTCGACAGTTCACACTTGCAAACAATCAATCAACATGCTTCGTCCCAAGAAAATAGTCACTGGTGTTAGGGTGTCACTACATTTATGCAAAAACTATGAGGTGAACAAACATAGATGTTTTCCATTACTAGGAGCTCCTTCTATCCAGGCACATTTTTTGGCAGAATCTCTATCCTTGGTGCCCATGGTGGGATGGTCGAAGTTCAGCATCAAACTCGCTGGGCACTTCGCCGCGATTTTTTTTGGAACGTGGCCGCTGGTGGATTTTGAAAAAAAACATGCTGGCCATGCTGTTGGGCGGTTACTGCCTTTTTTCACTGGTTGATGCCATTGGTTGAGTGGGGGATCAGAACCAATTGTTCATCCTCTGAGAATACCCTGGTTGGTGGTGCAATTTCACCATCTTGAAAAATGATGGAGTGAAAGTCAATGGGTTTCGGATGACATCCCTTTTTTTATGAAATGGAAAATATGTTTGAAACCACCAAGCAGTAGATGATTAAGGGAGGGTAGCAGAAGCATCCTAGCATTCCGAACCATAATGGGCACCTTGCCACCGAGAAAAGGAACCTAGCCTTGCCGGCCTAGCCTTGCCATCTGTCGCTCCCACAGCTCTGAAGAGTGCCAGGAGGGAACCATCTTTGGTGAGCACCAGTCGATCCACTTCCAACACAAAGGCCTGCAGTTTCGGAATGGCAAGAGGCCAAAATCTGGAAGTCAAGCTGTAACAAATTGGTTTGGATCTAAACAACATTTTTATTGGGATGTCATTTTATAGATCTAATCATCCAAAATGATGTTCCAAAAAAACGAAACTACGTCTGGACTTCTTGTGGCCATGTAAAAATTGATCATTTCCAATGCGGTTAAAAACAATCATAAACCACCCCCCGTTGGGGATGGTTTGTGGCATTGTTTTACCTACCAACAGGTAGGATATTTCTAGCATAAAACCATCCCACCCAGCGTGTAAGTCAGTCAAGGTATTGGACCTTTGCACAGGCCACGGGGAAGATCAAGAACAGTGGATGGAAGAAGAAATCCTGCACCAGTTTGTAGCTATAGGATCCCATAGGCTATAGGTAACTATATGAAAGCCCATAAATCATCTACCAACTGGTTTTTAGGATTTCTCAACCATCCACAGCTTCCACCTTTCATGGCAGCCTCATGGTCCGCAGCGATGGTATGTAGGGCTTTCGCCACTTCGCGATTGTAGGCATCGTGCGCAGGACCCACGTTGGGTTCCCGCCAAAGGCTGGGAATGCACACGGTGACGTGCAGGTCTTCGTCTTGGATGTGGGCCTTAGGGAAACCCTGACCGTCCCGACGGTGTTTCAATCGGGTGGTATAAAAACCGACCATGGGAACAGAATTGGTGATGTATAGCGCCATATAGCGCCATGAATTAACCCATTAACCGACCAAGAATATGATATTTGAGTTTGCCCAAAACCCAGTTTGTTTGTTGGGACAGTTTACTTCGTTCAGACAAGTGTTGCCATTTTCCTCCCACGCATCACGTTCATCCCAGCATTGGTTTCTAACTGGTGACATCCCAGACATATTAGAGCCCCCCAAGACCTATATGCGAACACCATTTGGTAACCGTACAACTTCAGGTACTTGGCGTATCGGGAAGTTTCGAACTTCTCTCACTACTTAACTACAAGCCACTTATGAATCAGTAACAAAAACAAAAGACATATACTTGGAACACTCTTGGAACCCCCAAAAATCCCAGGCATCAAGCCAGTTCACCCCACATTCAACAGATCCAAGGCTCGAAGTCCGGCACCCAAACTGGGCTCCTCTCCACATCCGCTGCTGGCTCCTCCGTGAGGCTCCGGAGGACCTCCTCCCGCGCCTCTGCGAAGAGGCGCCGCAGGGGCTCACAGATGCGGATTGACACGGCCAACCTCGGGGCGGAGGGTTGGAAGTTGACGGATGTTGTGAGTGATCCCATGTGATTTAAGCAGTTGAACTATAACATGTTATAACATCTATTAAAATCATTGGACATCTAAAATATGATAAAAAACCAAGCAAATGAATTGCTGCTGATTCTGCAGTAAACATGCAATAAACCAGGCAACTGCGTCTTGCCGTCCTCCGTCACAAAACCCTTCTCGTATAACCTTCGCTTCTCAAGCATCGCCTTGCAGGTGGAAACGATGGTACCGCTATGGCAGCCATGGCACGTAAAACCATCCGTTTTTCGGGGATGCATTTCATTGGTATTTTGGGCATTTCAGGAGCCATGAGAGTACCAATCCTTCCTGGAAATTGACTATATCTAACTACACGTGATATATATATATATATATATACGTATATATATATAATGGTAAACCCAATGTCATTAATCATCCTCAAAATCATCACTTATATAGTTAGTTTTATGGCATTGGGTTTACCAGATTAGTAAAATCCACATCCGAAATTTATGGATGCTTTTCCCATTAAAACAACATTTGTTGGAGAGGAGTTTCCAGTTAAACCCTTGATTTATAGATATGTTTCCCGATCTTTTCCTATGGGGAACAAACATATTGAGCATCATTGATGAGCTGTTGCTTAAACAAATACACTTCACATGAACTACTTAAAAGACAAATAATAAACATGTAATATATGAATATATGCGAAATGCACTGGTAACGCACTGAGCTCTTTTCACCGCAGGGACGAAAGTAAAATGAAACAAATGAATTCAGCTGTCTTACTGTTATGTGTACACTTCTCTGATTTGTGCTTGTCA
>Ga0126342_10004973_pt1 | contig 22982 bp, 17 predicted proteins | sample Cyp1metagenome_FD_92528 | JGI IMG/M metagenome (GOLD analysis project Ga0126342, IMG submission 92528) | Coral microbial communities from Lord Howe Island, Old Settlement Bay, Australia - Cyphastrea 1 metagenome | ecosystem: Host-associated > Invertebrates > Cnidaria > Coral ...
AAGCCAGGGTAAGCATTGGTGAAAACCATGCTAGGGGCCACGTCGTACCATGCGGTGCTCAAAGTCCAGACGCCCCGGCCGCTACCCTGCCTGGAGAAAAAAACAGTGAGTAAAAGCGCTTGAAACCACTTACTGTAGATCTATTATCTTTGTGGTCCTTTTTTGGTAAATCGAGATATATGCTCTTCATGGTTGGCTTTTTAGCTGAAGAATGATCCTTTTTATTGGTTAAATCATCTCAACTCCTGATTCTTCCATGCTCAAATCCCCATTTTCCAAGCTTGAAGAGCCCCCAATCATAGATTCTTCGCTGGTCATCTGGCTGGGGGTTGGTTGATTCCCCCATAAATCCTCTGTGTCAAACGTATTGGCTGGCTTTCTTTCTGACCAAATCATCGAACATCCGCATGTTCACTGCGATTTCCATTGAAAAACCATATATCATATAGAGTTGGCTGTCTATATCCTGCGATATTCCAATGATATTCCCAAAAAATGGTTGGTAAAATCCCATTCTGAAATCCCCTGGAGATCCCAATTACATCATGCTGTGAAAAACACTGGTTTAACATCATGGGATCATTTTTCGGGATTTGGCACATCTAACAACTGGGTTATCAAAAAAAAATCTGGTAGGTGAAATCCCCCATTCATTTTTATTCTGGTTGGTGATCTATATTCTGGTTGACTAAATCATGTGAAGAAATCCCCAATTATCCACAGTTTCATCCGGTAATACCAACATAGCTATCGAAGATCTGCATGTTTAATAGGTAAATCAACTCTATGAAACCATGGAAAATCACCATTTCTAGTGGTTAAACCACCATTTCTATACGTTGTTCATCACCATTTCTATTGGTTGTTCGCTATGTCACAAATTACAAGCGGGATTTATCTCCCATCAGAATCCCATGAAACCCTATTTTTGATGGTTACCCTCTGGTAATTTAACATAGCTATTGAAAATGGTGATTTATAGTGGATTTTCCCATTAAAAATTGTGATTTTCCATAGTTATGTAAACGTTTACCAGAGGGTAAATCGCATGAAAATCCCAGCATTCCCAGCAGGGCAGCCTGCCAAAAACCCACCATTCGTTGTCACCACCGAGGCCATGCGGAGCCGGTGGGTTTGCCCTTGACGTCCCAGGCGGCCAAGGCCATGAACGCCGCGCGGATTCCATCCTCGGTGCCCGGGGTGGGATGGGGTGGAGGTTGAAATTTCTAGATCTTTGGGATGGGATTTGGATGAGTTTCAGATTTGGTTCTGGGTCAAAACCCTAGTACTTTAGGTACCCTAAAATAGATGGTTACTGGATGGTTTTTCAGCCAAATATGGTAATAATAGGTTTTGACCCATCCCCATTTGAAATGGATTTGGATGAGATCACATGGAATTTCGGGGGATGGATTTATATAGTGGGATTTGGCATTTGAAATGGATGAATTCATGGGAATTCCAATAGGATGGCTCATAGGATTTCGTGGGATTCAAGGGGATCTTCCGAATTGGGGGCCGTGGTGGATTGGATGCTAAGACTGGTCAGACACCCGAAAAATGGGGGTAGAGCCGGAGTAGAGAGCGCCCAGGGCGCAGTATAAAACCGTCGGATTTTGTTACAGGATGGGGTCCCCAGTCGATAGCGTTCAGAAACGCCTTATTTCAGTGGCTGATTTTTTATGGTTTATGGTAGGTATAACATGATATAACATGATATAACTATAGAAAACTATACTTTTCATGGGGGTTATAAACCAACGACCATACCTGGGGGGCCCGGGAACCCCCGGGAACCCCCACGGGAAACCCGGGGGCCTCATCAATCAGGGCGATGCATAAATCCACCATGAAAAACTGCTTGGTGGTGACTGGTTGGCCATGGATTTTTTTCTGACTTTCCCAATACCCTGGTAAACATACAAAAAGCGAACTGGAAAATGGCCCGAAATAGTGGATTTAGCCATTAACAATGGTGATTTTCCATAGCTTTTTGTAAAGTTTACCAGAGGATATTGGGAATGGAACATCATCCCAACTGACTTTCACTCACTCACTCCATGATTTTTCAGAGGGCTTGGGCGAGCTCAACCACCAGCCAGTTTTTCCATGTTTTTCCCAATGAAAGCTCCATCTTTTTGGTGGATTTCCCAGCTTACCGCTAGATGGTTTAAGTTTCCATTGCAAGATGGTGATAGACTCAGAATGTATGACTTCTTATCGGCAAAGCCAGAATTTGACGGATTTGAACTCATTCCGAAGTTGTGGACCCAGCCCAGTTTGGACAGTTTGGACAGTTTGGCAGGTTGATATCAAGGAAACCAACATCAACGAGCGTGAAGCGCTCTTCTTGCAGGATTTCTGGATTCCGCCGGGAAGATTTTGAAAAATCTTTCTTGGGCTCTGGTGATTTGAAATGAATCGAAGCGATGAGGAGTTTTTCCAATTTTAGGAGAGATCCAGGCACGGAATCGAACCGTGAGGTGGTTTTCAGATTAGTTTTCATCCCCATTTCTGTTGGTGATATTAGGTTTTTGTACATCCCCCGGTTCATGTTATATAAACAAAACATGCAATCAAATCTTAAAAGCCATGGTGTTTTTTTCTTGGGGATTTACGCAAATATCTTTTGGACACAAATCTTGGGACCATACTTTCGGAGGCGTTCGGTCCACTGATTGGATCGTATTGGATCTCCTTGGCCCCTTTTTTCAGCAGACACACAATGACTGATTGGTGGCTTGGAACCATGGAATTTTATGACTTTCCATTTAGTTGGGAAATGTTGGGAATCTCATCATTGAATCATCCCAACTGACGTTCACTAAAATATTTTCAAGAGGGGTACTGGCTCGATGTTGTAAATACTGGTTTGGAACCATGGAATTTTATGACTTTCCATCTATTGGGAATGTTATCATCCCAACTGACTTTCACTCAAATATTTTTCAGAGGGGTTGCTTGAACCCACCAACCAGCTATGGAACATGGTCCATTTAGAGATGAGTTTAAGCTTTGGTCCTTGGCCCGTATGATGTTTACCGATGAGTTTGAGTTAGCTGTCGATTTACGGTGATCTTCCAGAGCTATGTTGAATCACCAGAGGGTACTACTAGTGCTTTCTCAAGATCCATGAGATCCTTTGAAAACGGAGTGTTTTTTTGCAAACCAATTGCCTCACTAATATGGATTGCTGATGAGCAATCGCACACATTGGGACGCCAAGGATTTTGGTCTCATGTTGGCAGTTCTGCTGTTAAAGCTGCCGTCAATGACCTTGTCTCAAGCAATGCACACGTGTAATATTGCAGGGTAGAAGTAAAGATGGCATCCAAAATTGTTTTTGTTCTTGATGCTCTGCATCATGATGATGATGACGATGATGATGATGATGACGATGACGATGGCGATGACGATGATGATGATGAGGATGATGATGACGATGATGACGATGATGATGATTGATGATGATGATGATGATGATGACGATGATGATGATGATGATGATAAGGGACATTTTTTTTGTCATGATAGTTAAATCATAATTATAACAAAGTGTTGACTTCAGGAAAAAACACTCTTCATGAATTTTGAGGATAGTCAAAAAGCATGCTCGCACATTTTCGGGGACAAATCGCCTGACACCAGGAACATTTGAGTGCTTTCAAGAATGGCAATGACTTCTGCTTAGCTCATTCCATCTATCGATACGTGCGCCGGGCGGGTTTATTTTGGTGGGACTCATGGGAGAATCACCCGTCATTCTTCACCCTGATGTCACAAAACAAAACGTGGCACTGATCCAGACGTCTTGGTTTTTTCGGGACCCCATTTGAGCACAACATTTATTGTGCATGGCTTAAAGCCTTATATAACTTATATATTAATATATATATATTAATATATATATATATATATTACCTATCTTGTCACCGTTTCAATCCACCATTTTCCCCGGCGTCGAGGAAAAATTCCATGGGACCTCCCGCGCCGAACGCCAGGTCCCGTCACACGCGGTGCGCAAGAAGTACAAGAGCCTGCTGGACCAGTGACCTGGACGCCCCCCTCGGGAGGTTTGTTGGGTTTTTTTGACCCCCAAGAAATGGATATAAATGGGTATGGGTCAAAACCTACTAATCATGTGGTATAAGGGATGACCATCAACCTTGAGGTTCACTGGGGGTACAGGGTTTTGACCCACATCCAAATGGAGGCTTCACCGTGAGATGACATTTTTCAGCTGGTTGGTGGTGGGAAACATGGAATGGATTATGACTTTCCATTCAGTTGGAAATTTCATCATCCCAACTCATATTTTTCAGAGGGGCTGAAACCACCAACCAGTCACCATGAGGGGCTCACTTTCACCATGAAAAGTTGGGGTTTCACTGGTTTAGCCCATCTCGAGGAAGGCCTGAGCTCAAAATCTCGGCGGGTTGAGGTTACACCAGTGTGATCAAAGTGGTCTGCACTAATGGTGGGGCCCCATAAGTTGCTTCTCCAATCCATTATATATTATTATTATTACTATTATTTCTTTTTTTATTATTGTTATTATTTATTAATATGTTTATTATCATTATCATTATTATTATTATTATCATCATTATTATTATATATTTATATCATAGGTAAATGATAGCCACCCCGGGGGGGAACTCGTCATTTTACCGTTTTACCGTTTGACCTCTTCATCTCCCCTCCCCCTTTAGGCTTCGGCAGCGCTTCCCCGCACGCTTCGGCGGCGACTGTGGCGCGACGCCCGAGCGCGGCAGACCTTGAGGTCCGGGGGATGGGATGTCACCTCCAAAGATGTTTTTGGGTTATGGGGATTTCCTAATATTCCATAAATGTGTTTTTATATCTGCATGGTTTTTTTGGGACATCTATGGGAACATGGAACATATATATATATATGAATATAGGGGGTTTTCCTAAATTGGGGGTACCGTAATAGCTGGATGGTTTACAAAGGGAAAATCCCAATCTAAAATATGGATGATTTTGGGGTACCCCTATTTCAGGAACCCCCCATATATCCATCATAAAGCCATATCTTAGCCTAGTTAAGTTTCCCAGTTTACATATAGTTTGTTTTTCTTGCTTACAGGATTTGTTTGGTGAGTTTGCCATTACGTTGATCACTATTTTCCCCAACATTCCCATGAAATATGCCCAGCTATTCCCACTTTATTGGTTGGTGATCTACCCATTCCCAGCTATTGTTGCTTCACTCACCATTAAATCGCCACGGTCCAAATCCTCCCAGATTCCGTAGCCACCCGACTGGCTGAACAATATCGCCAAACTTCAGGTTTGCAATCACCCTTTGTCCCAGTGATCATCTCCTACACGGTGGAAGAACTTTTTCGACGGTAACCAAGGTGACAAATGTATACACATGTGTCAACATGGTCAACTCTGGACTAAGTCAGCGTTTTTCAGGGCTTAGGAAATGGAGGCAACACCCGATTCATCAACCAGGGTGTTTTTTTCTCGCTGAAAATACCCCAATACTGGATCTCCGCATGGTTTCTTGCCAGGCTGCAGATCCCTACCTTAAAGGCATCCGTCAAGTGGAAAGTGTTTCCGCGAGTGCAAAGTCCACGAAGAACATGCGGTGGATCTGGGTGGATGCCATTTTCATCTTTAGTATCGAAGCTGTGTGTTTGAAAATTGAGTATACCTCCAAGTCGTGGTATTTTTATAGGGAAATTTGTTGATTAACCCGGCGAGAGACGGGTTTTCCATTGGTTTTCCCCTAAATGTTCCAAACAAACCCAATCTGGTTGGTGGTTTCAAACATTTTTTCCATAATATATGGGATCATCCTTCCCATTGACGAACTCATATTTTTCAAGATGGTTAAAACCACCAACCAGCAATTGGCTGTCTGAGTCGATACCAATTTGTTCGTTGTCCCATGATATCCCCATGTGGTAAGCCCGAATGCCTACCAGACCTACCATGGAAAAACGGGTATGGTTGAAATCCAACCCAGTAACATGGGGATTTTGGGGATGGTTTATTGGGTTTATCCTATGGTGTTGGCAAATCTCCCGGACGCCCCAGCCGTCAAACCACACTGTTGCCGTTGGATTCTCCACAGACCATCATGGTGTCCTGAGATGAGAAAATGGCTGCAGGGCCAAATCTAGAGATCTCAGCTTAAACCAATGAATTAGTCAATTTGGATATAGCAACCCTGAAAAAGATTCAGTGGTTGAATTTACCATTTCAGTTCGGTTTTATTATGATTTGCCATGTTTTTTCAAGGCATTCCCGAGCGCACCACCGAGAAATTGCCAGGGGACAGCTCCCCGGGACATTCCCAATTCGCTGCACGTGAAATCTCAGTGTTTTCCGGAGCAGACCCCAGTCTCAGGGGTTCATGATGGAGATATCGCTCAACTGGACCCTGAATGTGGACCCTGATGTCGAACAGGTACAATAAAAAGGAGTTGCAGTTGTGATTTTCGCCCAGACACGTTGAACATTGCACGGATCCATGCGTAGAAAAAGGGGGGGACACAGCCATGATTGGATGCAGCATGATGCAGCCATATGATGGCAGTGATGTGAGATTGGTCAGAACATCTCCATTTTTCCACTCTTTTTCCCCTGGATTGGGAAAAAACGCCAATTCTCAGTTGAACCCGTTGGCTGCCTTCACGGAGCTTTCAGTTGAACTCTCCATGGATGTTGGCAAAACATCTCCATGATGTCCGTTGTCTTCCCCCCAAAAAAAGTTCTTCAGTTTTGGATGGTTTTTTGGCTTAAAATCAGCAGGGATTTATAGGGATTTCTAGGGATTTATAGGCACTCCTCATTTTTGGGATGCAGACTGGATGGATCTGGTTGGGCTTCGGGATCTGATCCGGAACACACACTGGATTCCGTTGCTCCAAATGACATCGTCACCCCGTCCGTCCTGCAAAAAGAGCGCTGAAAAAAATGGCCGCAGGGCGGGGCGGGGGATGAACGGTTCAGAGGACCAACCCCTAGATGTGGACGTTTCGTGGGTGTGGAAAATTCAGGTTTCGACGTTTCGCAGATTTATGCAGATTTGATAGTTAGAGGATCCGGCCCAACTGCACTGCATTTTAGCCTATTTTCGCCGTGCATTGGAACCTGAGACTCATGTCCGCGCGTGATAGTTACCCTCTGGTAATTTAACATAGCTATTGAACATGGCCATTTATAGTGGATTTTCCCATTAAAAATGGTGATTTTCCATAGCTATGTTAAATTACCAGAGGGTAGAGGATGTTAGAGGAACACCCCATGGAAATGCGAAAGAAAAATCATGTCCAGAGAGACCTGCAACCCATGCTGACGCTAAGTCGCATGGCATGGTGTTTTCGTTGCGTTCAAAAAGTGTGGAATTGCGACACTAAAACTGCTTGGTGGTTTCAAAATGTTTCAAACATTTAAAGATTATTTTCCATTTCATAAAAATGGGATGTCATCCCAACCCCATTGACTTTCACTCCATCATTTTTCAAGATGGTGAAATTGCACCAGCAACCAGAAAAAACACCGGTGCCCCCTTCAATGATCAACAGCCCAGGATATGGAACTCGGCTCGGCCGGCGATAACTGAAACCTTTGGCCCGAACTGCATGGATAGATCCCCATGGTTTTTCATGGGTGTCAGTCATATGAACACCACGTCCTTCGTAAGACCAGTGGCAGCTTCAACACCTACGAAAAAAAAAACAGATGCCATGTTTCTTGTCCGATCTCCATGGTGATCTGTAAGCAAGTTAGAACTTCCAAGACCATATAATTACAGCAGGAATTACATATACTACACATAATTATATAGAGTATATATATATGTGTACACAAATATGTATAGATATATGTACCCCTTGAGAACTTTTGAATGTTCACGTTTTCAAGCCACAGTTGAGCCGCTGATCGCAGGCCCCGGGATGAACAGTTGGGATGAAGAAACTGGAGCAGTGAACAGTTTGTACCCGATGGCTGGGTTAAAAACTAGGGAGTTATACTACCTAAATTATAGTGATTATGATAATTTGTGATGTTTTGTTAAGTCAAAAGTTGATAGATCTCGACTTTTTTTTTTGCAACGGTCAAATATGCTTTACCGGCTGATTAAATAATGTTACGATCCATTGTTGGAATCCCAACCAACGTGCTCTATTGGTGAAGGGATGTTTGATGACTTATTGATGCCACGTCCCAATAGGAAAATCTACATACTTTGTACTTTCATTGGCTCAAGTAACGAGCTGTTGGACAGACTGGCTTGCTTGACATTCCATCTAGTTTTTCAATGTTTTTCACCAGTTCTTTTACCAGAAAAAGTGGGTGTGTCTGAAAATATGGATACCCCAGCCCATTCCAATGGATTATTATCATTCAATGAATCCCCTTTCAGGTTATGGGAGATTCCATCCACATTGGATCCTGGCTATGGAAATCACTGGGCAGATTGCGACGTGTTTTTAAACGCCGACCTGGAGGATTATGGTTACTGGTAAGCCAATTTCTACCAAAAAAGTCCGGCCCGGTCTCTTTCTTGGATCGGCAGATAGAAAGCAGTTCCTAATTTTGAATAGGTAAATCAACATAAATCAACTATTTCGACTGGGCCATTTCCAATAGCCACGTTAAATTACCAGAGGCTACTCGAATTCTGTCCCCAAAAGAGGATCCTTATCCACCTTTGTTGGGATGCTGGGCGCCCAGCATCCACATGGCTTATGAAGACCTATCACCCGTTAACGATTGTGGCCATGGAAACCAGTTCTCGTTGTTGGTTTGTCTTTATCAGTTTTAACAACTGTTTAAAAACAACAACATCACATATTGATCATCCGATTTCTGAGTCTTGCTGAGATTTCTCTACCCAGATCTCTACCACCTATCAACAGCCTCTGGACCACGGCAGGGCCGGGCCAGCCCCGGTACGGTCCGATGTTCTGTGCCACTGGAACTGGGAAGTGCGAGGACCCGGGCACGGCGCGATGGGCCTTTGAAAGGTGAAGCACCCCGTGATCCCCCAGAGATGTTGGTTTATAAACTGAACATGTTACTGTAACTAGTTCGAGATATTCATACGGATTCATACGTATATATATATATAATTATACATATATATATAGATATAGTGATATATGTATATATATTATACATATATATATATGTATGTACGTATATAATCGTGTATATATATATATATATATCTACCATAAACCATAGTTGGAGTTATTTGCACCAACTTGGCTATCGTTTGGGGCCCCACCCTGTCATGAATTCCGGATGGGTGGAGACAGAATGGGAGTTCGAATGGGGAGACAGCGGGGAAACTTGGATATGATGATATGTACATATTTAAAATTACTTAAATGCATAAATGATCAAAGCAACCATTAGATGGGGATATAACATTACACAAGCAACAAATCTGGGAAGCCAACCGGATGGGTAGTTTCATACTTTGATATGTTGCTATAAACAGGAAGCCAATGGTTTGGAATCAGCCGCTGGTTTGCTATAAATACGGACCTCTCTTATGATTGGAAAGACACCGATAAATGATCTACACATGGTCAGCCAATGGTTGATAGGTGGTTTTGGTTGCATGGTTTGGAATCAAAGAAAGTTCCTTGACTTTATGATCACTATGGAAACAAACGATGTGTCTGCATTCATCTCGTGAAATCATGAGCGAGACATTGCTGGTGATGTTGCATTCCCATTGTTTCTCATGTATTGCATGATTGCTCCAACCATCAAAAAGGTACAGTGAATGGCGGGTGCGAAAACGCTGTTGCTTACCAGCAACCTTCTCTCGCCCATTTGGAGCTTAGTCCTTCCGCAGCTTTGGCAAAGCAGTCCTGTGTGCCATCGGTGGCAGAGCGGGTCCGCCAAATTCCGATCTATATTCCTGGACCTGCAGTCTTCCAGCACCTTGGCTCGAGCCTCCAGACAGCTCGAGAAGGGCCTAAGGTTGCTCGGTTTTCTGGTCCCGGCTTTGTTGGAGGGCCACCTGGCCGCGGACAGGTTTTGCGCGCCTCTTGCCGCAGCTGCAGGTCACTTCCCCTGGGGTAAACGTGCGGCGTTGAGCAAACGTTCCTGGATCTAATCACCACTACTCGCGCATGATATATCAACTACATACAACTACTATGAATCAATATTAATAATCTATATATATATATATATATTTAATAAACCATCCATAAACCATCCATGTTCATCACAGGGGCCATATACCATCAATATCATCAATATTAAATGGGGAATTGTCATCTATAAATGGATTATGAATTGATATTAATCATACAACTACTATTAAAATTGATCCATTACTATGAATCATCCCATTAATTGTCCATTGAACATGGATGGTTTATGGATGATTTCTTTTCAGCCCCTCCATCGTGGCGTTAGCCGCCGGCATCCCCTCTCGCTCAGGTCATCCAGTTCGCGCGCCCCGCGGAAGTCGCAGGCGCGGAACATGCTCGCGGACGTGTTGACGGCTGGAAATGGGGAATTTGACTCGGATTTCACCAGCAAAAATGGGGGTTTCATAGGAATTTACCCATCAACAATAGGGATTTCATGGGGATTTACTGGGAATCAATGGGATTTCATGGGAATTTAGTTAGTTCCCTTAATATGTCCCTTGATTTTGCTCAAACCCCAGATTTCTGTCCCTTTGTCGCTTCCTTGCCCTGCGTCGAAGCCAGGAGTCTTCCTCGAAGACGCAGGCGGCAGCAAGCGCTCAGAGTTTCGATTGTTGACGCCGGTTTGAAGATTCAAGGGTTTTAGCCTGCCAAAAACGCGAACATTATTGTGATTCTAGTTAAAACAACAATTTGATGGTACCCTCTGGTAAACGTTTACATAACTATGGAAAATCACAATTTTTAATGGGTAAATCAACTATAAATGGCCATTTTAAGAACACCCAATTATCAATTGGGATTAAATTGACAAACCGTATGTTTTTACAGCGTAAACGCACATGTCTTATTGTGCATATACACAGTGCGAACGATGGGATATACTGTAGATGGATACAGACCTTTTTTCTTTGCATGTTTAACGAATGCAAATGGTGATATGGCCAACCAACATTGCCAGCATTGGGATTCAAACGAGAGACAGTATGGTAAAGAAAGCTGGTTGGATGGCACGGTGTCCATCGGTGTCCATTTCAAAAGACACATCAACAAGAAATAGACAACACAATAAACCCAAACTAAAATTATGGTACCTCCGGCTCTCACTCTGAACCGACTCAAAAAAATCGCGGCACGTGCAGGTGCCTTTGCTGCTGCATTTCGATGTCAACAAGACGGTGATTCAGTCCGACAGCGTGCAGATGAAAGGCACCGGAAAGATGGCAATCCAACAATTCGGAAATCCCCAATGGACATTAAAATGGAAGATTCATCGATACATGGGTGGTAAAGCGGGAGCACCCCGTTTTTTTTTGGTTTTCAGTGGAATTATGAGTGGCGGGGCAAGGCGGGGCATGGTGGGGTTGTTTTTTAGAGGTGAGCATGGTCCGGCCTGGGTGGTAAAGACCTAAAATATGCTGGTGCGGTCGTATATGCCACTGAATTCCATGTTTGATCCCTGGTTAAGGTATGGGGGTCAGACCACCATGACTGTGACATTGACATACGGAAAGAAGTTGCAGAAAAAAATGCGATCATCGGCTCACGTGGTGCCCTTGGTTTATTACTCATATTTTCACACATCTGCTTTATAACATTTTATAACTATATTGGGGTGCTTTTGAAGATTCTTTACCTTGTTCGGATGATTAGACTTGGTTTGATATGGCTTAATTATGCTTAATTAATATCGTTTGAAATCGGCTCATTAAACTTAACTTACACTAGACCATGTTGAATCCCAATCCCTAGACTTTCAGAGACTTCCTGAAAAGGTGATTCACGTTCCTCTTTTGGGGGGTTCAATGCATTGCCTTGTCAAGAGGCGTGGAGGAAGGCATTCGAGAAGGAATCGCAGACCTCTTCTGGGGTGTGGTGCATAAGAGCGGAGGCTGGGGCGGCAGATGGCGGCAGGATGCTTCGTCCAATGAAAAAAAATAACGTTGATGGACGAAGCAATGGTATTAAGATGGTATTTAATGATCATTAATAGCAATGATTAAGGATGGTTATATGATGATGATTAAGGGTATATTAATGGTGACTAATGGAAAATGATCTACAAATCTAGGTCAATCGACTGGGTGAATCCTAACCAGGGTATCTAAGATTGGCCATGGATCTTCGGATGTGTTGAAAGTCGCGGTAAATAAAGGATAACTCGGTTTGTTGGTGTCTTCAGGCAAGAGCTTTTGTCTTTTATCGGAAACGGGAAGATGGTTCCAATTGCCCTTGCATGTTGTGGTCAATTGTCCATAGGCGAGCTCACAACCAACTATATAGTGTTTGCTAGTGTTGATTACATCAGTATATCTTGATGATTCTTGATGGGATTTGAAATGGCCACTAAACTGTTAGGTGATGTTAGGTAAAATTGCCAGAGTTCAGTTACATTCCACTTTCTGTTGGACAAATCACTCACAGCTCCCCATGTTCTTTGTGGAATCCGGCAGCTCCACAGCGGTCAGGGGTCAAATCCCAGATTTCGGGTGCTGGTTTCTAACCGGTGCTGATGTCTTTTCAACAAGATTTGGGTATGGAGGTACCATCAAACCATCAAAAATCCGGCGTAGAAACTCATCTTCCGCACTGAACTTGCATGTTTTCCTCAATTTCGGCTGATGAAATCCAATATCAATCCCAATGTTTCCTTGTCCGTAAGCCATATACGGTAATGGTTAACGCTACCACACAGATTTCTCTGGAGAAACCCATTTCAATCAGGTTCGAGTTCTATATCAATCCCAACATATAGATATATTTTTCTATATTTTTTGGACAAAATATACATATACATATCATATATATATACATATCATATATACATATCATATATATATATATATATCATATATATACATATCATATATATATATATCATATATATAACACATATATATATATATATATATATATATATCATCTATTATATGTGATATATATATATCACACACATATATATGATATATGATATATATATATATATATATCACATATATATATATATGCAAATTTCATGCATCTCATGTCATAGGCATCCATACCGGAGCCATCTGGAGCGAAAACAGGGACCTGGCCGCTATAGGCGGTATCTGCATGGTAGCGTGCCGTGGTGGCGCTGCAGCTGAAAAGGGCCGAGCGGCACTGAGCAGGCCGCTGGTCCTGGGCTCGCATCCGAGACTGACTTCGTGGAGGTGGTGGCCCTACCTGCTTGCGGTGCTCTTCGGGATCCTCCTAGCCGAGTGCACTGGCATTCACCTGGTGGCTGTGGGTGTGATCTATGGCTGCATCTATGGAGGACCTCATGACGATAGTGACCCAGCTGCAGCAGCAAGTGCAGGTGACGCAGGCCGAGAACCAGACCTTGCGAGAAAGGATGATGAACTTTGAGGCGGTGCAGGCACAGTCGCCTACGGCATCAGCTGCGGGATTTCAAGCCCAAGAAGTACTACATGCTCGCCGAGGACTACCTCAAGCACTGGAGCGGTTGTCAAGGCCAAAAGGACTGTTTGACCCAAAGGGTCTTGGAAAACCCCAAGTTTTGGGGGATGAAGCCGCTGAACAACGGTTCAGGGTGTGGGCAGTCAAGGTCGAGGACTACGTCTTCGGTGTCTATGGAGGACGGTCAAGGGAGGTGCTGGAATGGGCGGCATCCGCTGATAGCGAGATCACCAATGAGGAGATAGCCAACAGCTATGGGAGCAATGCAGACCTTTGGACCAGTGGGACGAGGTTCATGACTTTAACAGCCAGATGTACAGCGTGCTCAGAGCGACCACCGAGGGCATCCCCTTTGACATCGTCGAGAACGTGGCAACTGGTGCTGGCTTGGACGCATGGCGATGTTTGCATCGTCGGTTCGACCCAGCAACCGGCAGCAGGAAGAGGGTCATGCTCCATGCATTGACCAATCCAGAGAGGGCGACGTATGACACGTTGCAAAGTGCCTTGGAACGGTGGAAAGCCTTGAGGATCCGCTATGACAAGAAGAGGGATCAACTGGGAATTCGAGGACCTCTACCTGAGTCTTTGGCCATGAACGCGCTTGAGAAGTTGGTCCCCAAGGAGTTGGAGCAGCATTTACTGATGAATTTTGCCCGCTTCAAGAACTTCGAGGAGATGGAGCGGGAGATTGTCACCTTCATCGAGGCCAAGACCGGGAGCAAACTTGTGGTCAGTGGCAACTTTGCAAAGTCGAGCTCGGGGCATTCAGGTGCAATTCCAATGGATGTTGATTCTTTGGTTCGAGTAGTACAAGGGTCTATTTCCAGTCTGGCGAGGACCAAAGGTGGGGGCAAGAGTGGCTCAGGGGGCAAAGCTGGATCAGGGGGCTCCAACAAAATTTCCCAGAAGTTCGAGGGCAACTGCGACCTTTGCGGGAAGTTTGGACACCGCAAACGGGACTGCTGGTCTGGTAAGGGATCAGGTGGAGGCCAAAACAACAATTCAAGTTCAAGGTCAGCAAGTGCAAGCCCGAAGAAGGATGGGAAGTTTGCCGGCAAATGCAATCATTGCGGCAAGCCGGGACACAAGAAGAGCGACTGTTGGGCTCTGAATGGAAAAGGGAAAGGAGGTGCAAAAGGAGCCCAAGCTCCACCCAAGCCGAAAGCGGCATCTTCGTTGGAGAGCCATCCAGAACCTGAGCCAGCTTCTGCAAGCGGACTGGAACTATGCTCTGTAGAGATGGCGACAATCACAGTGGTCGGAGAGGGTGAAGAAGTTGACAGGAGGATTCCTAGAAGTCCTTCTTACAGCCCACCAGGGAGTTCAAGGAGAAGCAGAAGATCGAGGTCAGCATCACCTTCAAGATCACTGGTTGAGAGGCCATTCAACCCAGACGCTTCGAGATCAAGAACAACATCAAGGAGACCAAGCAGAGCTTCGAGACCGAGGAGAACACTGGCATCGAGTAGACCATCGAGATCGAGGTCGGTGAGGATTGATGAAAGTGGCAATGAGTATGTCATGGTGACGCCGGATGTCACTGAAGAGGAGAACGTGGAGGAACCTGCTGCACATGAGAGTCTTTCAGAAGTTTCATCTGTGGCGGCAGGTGAGCCCAATTGGATATGCTGCAACTTGGACACAGGCGCATCAGTGACGGTCTTCCCCAAGAAGATGTTTCGAGATCTACAACCAGGAACTTTGAGGCTGAGGACTGCATCTGGTGAGGTGGTGCAGGACTACGGCAAAGCAACAATTCGAGGAAGTGACACCACAGGGATGAGAAGAAAACTAAATGGGAGTGTGGCCGATGTGCACAAGGTTCTCATCAGTGCAGGGCAGATGCATGGCAAAGGCTACATGACTTGGCTTGGAGCTGGAGGAGGTGAAATCATTCCAACCAGCCACCCAGTGAGCAAGGCCATGAATGAGGCCTACTACAAGGCTGTGGGTCGCTTCGGAAAAGATGGAATCATCCCCGTTCTTGAGGAGGATGGCATCTACAACTTCTACCTGAAGGAGGAGGTCACTGCAGATGGCGAAATGTCACCAAGATCACCGAGTGAGCCGCCGAGGCATATGGTTGGTGGCACAACGGTGACAACTGAGGTGGTACCCATTCCGAGGAGGAGCCCATCTACTACAAGATTGGCTTGCGCGATCGAGGAGGCAATCTTGGATGACGGTGAGGGCGGTGAGATCTCTGAAGGAGTTGAAGCTCGCCCCGCCAAGCCGGGATGGGATCCAGTGACACCCAGTGAAGAAGAACGACGTGAACACGAGGCTTCGGGACATGCGGTTTTCCGCAATTGGTGCCAGGAGTGCCTAGCAGCAACAGGGTACTCTAAGCAGCATAGGCGAGTTGACCACTCCCAGGAGACGTATCACACTGTGGTCATGGACTACTTCTATCTTGGAGAAGAAGAAGGAGCAAAGCCCAATCTGGTCGTCCAAGACCGCTCCACGGGCATGATGATGGCAACTGCTTTGGAGAAAAAGGGTCAGGGCAACACCACTGCGCAAAAGCTTTTGACCCGGTTCTTGGAGTTGCTGGGATGGAAGGAGGTTGTTCTCAAAAGTGATGGTGAACACACTCTGGTCAAGATGAAGAAGCTCGCAGGACGAGATGCTGCAACTGTCACCAAGGTTGTCTGTGAGGAGAGCCCATCAGGTGATTCACGTGCAAACGGTGAGGCTGAGGCTGCAGTGAAAGAAATCAAATGGCGTATCAGAGCCATCACCATGATGGTTGAGAAACGTTTTGGAGGCAAAGTTCCAGAAGGGCATCCTTTGCTGACATGGATACCTCGGTATGCAGCCGAGCAGGCAAACAGGTATCGTGTTGGGGCCGACGGCAAGACACCTGAAGAACGTCGGACTGGAAAGAAGTGGGTTAAGGCTCTTCCGATCTTTGGAGAGCGCATCATGATCAAACCTGCTGGAAAAGGACGCCGAGGTGATTTGGCGAAGATGAGATCGGCAAGATTCATTGGCTGTCACAACAGGTTTGGCAGTGTCCTTGGAATGACGGAGGACGGTGTGGTGATTGGGAGTTCCTATCACTCTTTGGCAGAGGACGAGAAATGGGGTGACTTGGAAACCAACCTCAAAGGGTCACCATGGGATGTCAGGGCCTATGTCAAGAAGGTTCAAGCTGGGGAAGAGCAGTTGGCACTTCCAGCACCAGTGCCTGTGGTGATTGCAGCTCCGGTTCCAGGACAAGCTCAACAAGTTGGTCAAGCTGGAGAAGTTCAACAACAGGCCGAGGAGATGGTTGACAAGTCTCCGATGGTTGGCGCACCAAGTGGCAGCGCACCTGGGACACCAAGTTCAAAGAAGGCATGGCCAGTTCGCAGGGAGCACTTGGCGAAGTTTGGGAAAACTACGGGTTGCCCAGGGTGTGCCAGTGTGGCAAGAGGTGCTGGGTTTCAGCAGATTGCCCACAGTGAGGAATGCAGAATGCGCATCAAGCGCAACGTTGATGATGAGTTCCAGAGGGAGAAGGCCGAGATCAAAAGGCTGAGAGAGGAGGAGCGACAGCAGACTGAGGTAGCAGAGCCCATGGCTGATGTGGCTTTTGGCCCGACCTCCCGAGGAGACGCGGCTGGAGGAGAGCCTGTGCCCTCGGTTGAGGCGGCCGGAGGAGAGCCCACTCGCCTGGGAGATTCACTACCTTCAGGTGGCCAGAAGCGGAAAGCTGATGAGCCTTTGGATGTGGAGGACCTGCTGAAGGAGTCTGAGGCTGAGAGCAGCATGAAGGAGGCTTCAATCAGGGCCATGACGGAGGTGATGGGAAGCTTCGAGTCGGCCAAGATGATTGCAGACTTGGCGGCGATGGATGTGATTGAGGTGTTTTCACCCAAGCGTTTGAATCAGATGGTGGAAAGGTTTGGTTTGAGGAAGGGGGCGGCCATAGACCTTGAGGAGCTCAAGCCTGATGGGTCCAGCTATTGGGACTTGGACAAACAGGAGGACTTCGAGCAGGCGTTGGAGCTGATCTCAATGGAACAACCGTGGCTGGTAACAAGTTCCCCTCCGTGCACAACATTTTCACCATTACGTCGGCTGAGCAACTTCAAACGACCAGCTGATGTGGTGGAGGCTGATTGGGAAAGATGAGATTGTCGAGGTCTTTGAAGTGCTGCAAGCATCAGAAGTCTTTGGGAGGTTACTACCTTCACGAGCATCCGAAGGAGAGCACAAGTTGGAGTGAGAAGGAAACCTTGGAGATGGTGGAGCAGCCGGACACGTTTCTGGTCCAGAGCCCAATGTGCCGATTCGAGATGATGCTTCCTGATGATGATGGCAACTTGGGGCATGTTCGGAAGGAGACCTATTGGATGACGAACAGTGAGATGATTGCTGAGGAGCTTCGAGGGGTGTGCAACAACTATGTGCCTGGAGAAGAACCACATCGACATGTTCATCTCATTGGTGCAGCCCGAGCTCGAGCAGCACAAGTCTATCCTCCGAAACTTTGTGAGGCCATACTTCGAGGTTTGAAGAGGTAGTTGGAGAAGGATGGGCACATCAGTGCCATTGAGGAGATGGTTGGTGGGCCAGTGCCAGATGACGCCGTGGCCTGGGATGAGGAAGTGGCCAAGTTCGTGGATGATTCGTCAGGACAGCTGTTGGATCCAGACTTGGTTGCAAAGGCTCGTCAGGAAGAGCTGGATTGGTTGAGGAAAGAAAAGGTGTATGAGAGGGTGCCTGCATCAGAGTGTCAGGGCAAACCTCTCCCACTCAAATGGGTGGATGTCAACAAGGGAGATCACACAGCTCCCAAAATCAGAAGTCGCTTGGTGGCGAAGGAGATCAAGCGAGCAAAACCACTTGCTGAACAACTTGGAGCTGATACATTTGCTGCAACTCCGCCTTTGGAGAGTGTCTACGCGCTGATGAGTGCTTTCATGACACGCCGTGAACGTGGAGAAGTTCGCAAGATGATGGCAGCTTGGGATGTGTCACGAGCTCACTTCATGGGCAAGGCAGCCAGGGAGATCTTCGTGGAGCTCCCCGAGGAGGACAAGCACCAGCCTGAAGATGAAGTTCCGATGGTTGGCAGGCTGCTGCGCAGCATGTACGGGACGCAAGATGCGTCTCAAATCTTCCAGAAGGATTACCAGTGCTGGTTGAAAAGCCAGGGTGCACAGTTCAGTGCACTGTGCCCAGCAGTTTTCCAGGTGAAGAACATGATGGGTTTGGTGCATGGTGATGACTTCCTTTTGGTGGGGAGCGAAGAGGAACTACGTTGGTTTGATGAGATCTTGAATGCCAAGTACACGGCTAGATGGGAAGCCTTGCTTGGCAAAGATGGCAATGAGGCACAGGAGATGTTCTTTCTCAATCGTTTGGTCCGTTACTATCCAGATGGAGCGGAAGGAGGTGAACGTTTGGAGATCGAAGCTGATGCAAGACACGTTGACTTGCTGGTGAAGGACTTCGGCTTCGATGATCGAACAAAGGGATGTGACATTCCTGAGGACAAGCCTACGCAGGTGGACTTCCTGGAGACTGAGAGACAGCCTTGCCTGGACGCAAAACAGTCCAGTCAGTTCAGGTCTATGGTCATGAGGATGGCCTACTTGTCTTCTGACAGGCCTGACCTTTGCCATTCGGTCAGAACGTTGGCAGGAGCAATGAAGGGGCCCAAGATGAACGATTGGTTGAAGCTCAAGAAGGTGGTGCGCTATTTGCTGAAGTACCCGTACCTCAAAAGGATCTTCTACAAGCAGACGCTTGAGAATGCCGGGGTGATCGCCTTTAGCGACTCCGACTGGGCTGGCGACCTGAAGACCAGAAGGTCCACTTCAGGATCTGTGATCAAGTTTGGTGATCACACCCTGTTGGTTAAGGGGTCGAGCCAAAAGGTGGTTGCACTATCCAGTGCGGAGAGCGAGTACTATGCTATGGCGAGGACGGCGACGTTGGCCGAGTTTGTCAGGGGCATCTTCGACTTTTGGGGTTGGAGAACGAGGTCCACAAGATTGCGGGTGGACAGCAGCAGCGCCAAAGCCTTGAGCGAAAGACGTGGCGTGGGGCAGAGTCGCCACATACAGGCGAAATTCCTTTGGCTGCAGGACAAAGTGGCCGAAAAGGAGTTAGAAGTTGAGAAGATCAAGGGGCCGGTGAATGACAGCGATTTGGTGACGAAGGTTCAAACCAGAGGCATCATTCAGTCGCATTTGCAGCGACTGGGTTTCACAGTGAGCGGCCGGACGGGTCATAAATTGATCAAGTGACCTGGCCAGGCTCCGCTACTTTTCCATGCTACTAGTCCGGTTCAAAGCGGACGCGTAGCACAGGGGGTGCAAATTTCATGCATCTCATGTCATAGGCATCCATACCGGAGCCATCTGGAGCGAAAACGGGGACCTGGCCGCTATAGGCGGTATCTGCAATATATGAGATATCATTTTATACATTATATATATATCATATATATATAATATGATATACATGACATATTACATTTTATGTAAATTGTATATGTAAATGTTGATCTATCCCCAAGATGTCCCCATCTTCGGATCAGGGACTGAGACCTGGGAGTGGATCAAGGCGGAACCCAGCTGTACACCTCCCAAGGAGCGCCTGGACGGAGGGGGCAGGGAAACCTTCATCATGATTTAGCCAAGAAAAGTGGGATTTACACTAATCTTCCAACCCCTATCTACCAGGTCTATGTTAATTTACATGGGATTTACATGGGATCTAATGGGATATTTAACCACTATAAATGGTGATTTTTCATGGTTCAACAATGGGTTAACAATGGTGAAGAATGGGATGATCATGGGATTCACCATCTGGTTATGACTAACGTAGCCATGGGATTTCGATGGCCCATAGAAATAGATGGTTTACCGTTCTTAAAAATGGGTGGATCTTCCATGGCTATGTTAAATAACCAGATGGTACATGAGATTTACATGGGATTTACATGGGGTTTACATGGGATTTGAATGGCATTTCATGGCAGCCAATGGGATTTTAACCGGTTTTGATGGTGATGAATAGGGATTTAAACATATTTAAGCAACAAAAAATGAACATATAAATGTGAAACAGAAAAATCTGGAAAACCCATGGTTTCGCTTAGGAAGTGATATAGTGTGATATATGAAGTATATTTAGGCATAGCCCCTGGTCATTTCTTCGATAGCCCCTGGTCACAGCATGTTGAATAGGCAAATCGAATCGAACTCAATAAGCCATCGAACTACCATAGCTATCATTTAGCTATTTGAACTATGGTAATATGGTAAATCTATGGTAAAATGGCCTATCATGGTATTATGGTATTTTTTGGTAAGATGGATATGCATATCATGGTATTATGGATTACATTTATTCACCATTATATCACCAAAAATATACCCTCTGGTAAACATACAAAAAGCGAACTGGAACATGGCCATAGAAATAGTGAATTTACCCATTGAAAATGGTGGATCTTTCCATAGTTATGTAAACGTTTACCTGAGGGTAAATCTCGTAAGATGGTATCATTTAGCTATTTGAACTATGAATACGTGAGAACGACATATAAGGACGGTCTGCACCGAACCAAGGGCCCAAGCTGTTTCTCAACAAATCATGCATCGACCTAGTGATACATCTGAGATATGCCAAACAAGTAACCTAACATACAATGTGGGCCCCCCCAATTATAAGTTGGTTTATAAACACCAGCAACTATAGTTATCAATACCATAAACCACAATTATTGGAGTTATAAACCAACTTAGCTATCTTGGGGGCCTCACATTGTAACCTAACATAGGTGCGGAGAAATGAAAAACACTACTTCCCCCCGAAAATGATCTCGACATGTTCGAAATGGGATTTTGATTTCTGGCTTGAGTTTCGGCAAAGATCCACCCGATTTTGACTGAGAAACACGTTTTCCAGATGGATTATAGTCATCGATGTGTTGACATATCTAAGTAGACTATATTGGTAACATTAGTATATATATATATAATATATAATTGATCATGGTATAACCATTGTTTGTTTGATAATCGTATAAGCATTGAAAAGGATATCCAATAAAAACCAAGCCCTTCACCAACATTACCAAAGATTGGCTTGGAGGATCCCATGAATAAATGGAAGCCCAGTTTTTCTATAGCCACGAATAACAAGTAGTCGTGGATTTCATACGAAAAAAATCCATTGGATTAGTGCATGAACATAGAATCATATAGAATCCATAGAATTGGGATCAATTGGGTGTAACTGACCCCAGTTACCCTAACCTTGCTTTAATTCCATGGTGACTTTCCGCTGGGATGACCGCCAGGATGACATCTTGGCTGTGGGGACAACGCCCTGTAACTATACGGCCTGGTGCAAACGCGCCAATGGCAAGGTGCCGGAGTGGTCATGGTGGTGCCCCCTCCAGTTGTGTTTGCTGGCTTGTAAACCTAAGCTGAACTTTAGATAAATATACCCCCCTGGTAAATTGTCACATAGACCCTGAAAATCACCAATCTTTAATGGAAACTAGTCTTCCAACCCCGACAACTGCCAGGGTCTATGTTAATATACCAGAGGGTTATATATATATACACCATATACACACCATAAACCCACAAGTGAATTTGGAGTTTGAAACCAAGCTAGCTATGGGGCACCACCTTGTGGGAATAAATCATGAATGGGTTGATATATTGTGTTATCATAAGGATATAATGGGGATATATTGGGATATATATATATATAGATATAATGTGGGTATATCAGGGGGATACGCTGGCATCGTCATGGGAATACATTTCTTTCCGTGGGGATATCATGTGATACTGGTTGATACCCTCTGGTAAACTAACATAACTATGGAAAATCACCATTTTTAATGGGTAAATCAACTATTTCTATGGCCATTTTCAATAGCTTTTTGTATGTTTACCAGAGGGTATATCAGTATTTATAGTGGATTTACCCATTGAAAATTGTGATTTTCCGTAGTTATGTAAACGTTTACCAGAGTTTATATTTTTGGTGATCTAATGGTGAATAAATGTTTTCAGTATGGATGGGATATGTTCAGCAGACTTTATGCCAGGCCGTAGAAGCTTCTGCGAAACAAATTCCGAACATTTGTAGAACACATATGGAGGACCTCGAAAAAAGATCGTTTATGAACATGACGTTTCTATTTTTGTTTGACCTCAAATGATGAAAATTACGTTTCTATGTTTTTTTTTTGACTTGCTGTATATATATATATGTATATATATATATATGTATTGTGATTTCCATTTGTGCAAGTACCATACAATCCCTTGGGCTATCTCCAGGTCCAGCAATAACCACTTGATGTTCAACCGCAGGTGTCAAGGCTCGGATTGCCTGGCAGCGGGAGGGTGG
>Ga0126342_10004974_pt1 | contig 22978 bp, 21 predicted proteins | sample Cyp1metagenome_FD_92528 | JGI IMG/M metagenome (GOLD analysis project Ga0126342, IMG submission 92528) | Coral microbial communities from Lord Howe Island, Old Settlement Bay, Australia - Cyphastrea 1 metagenome | ecosystem: Host-associated > Invertebrates > Cnidaria > Coral ...
ACTGATGACTCACTGATGACTCACTGATGACTCACTGATGACTGAATGAGTTTATGTATGTTTATTTATGTTTATTTGACATATACATACAATTACATACATATACCTATGTTTGTGATTGTTTGTGTGAGTGTGTCTTCGATGTTTTTCCCCCAGAGTTGTTCCACTTTCTTTGATAAGATGTCTTCCACATTTTCTCTCGCTTTAGCTTCCACAATTCCAGCACCTTGCAGGCTTTGGGCTTCGGTCTACTGGTCTGAATTGTAGCCTGGTCGATTCCAGTCCTGTTTCCAATGCTTGGGTGGCACCAGATGGTGTACAAGATGCATTCTTTATATTTTGTATGATCATATTCATTCAATTAAAGTCAGTTCAATTATATTCAATAATTGAATCAATATGAATCAATGATATTCAATGATATCTAATGATCTCCAATGATATTCAACGATAATGATATTCACATACGTGCACATCTTTTGTTGATACAACATCCCTATGAGTAGCACAAAAACGACCAAAAACGGCCACAACGGCGATGTGTTGAAACATGTTGAAACCCAGGCACAAGGATCTGTCGCCTTTGCACAGAATGGCACCAAGGCTCATAGCTGTCGTAGCGATTAGCGATGCGCGTGCCGCGTTACACGCACTACGCAAGGCCATGGATGGCCAAGTCCTTTGAAAGCCTTCCACCTTTGGTGATTGTTCGACGTGCGGTGCTGAATTCGACTCCGACATTTTCGAACATGTTGGAATGTCTGGTTGACGCTTAGTCGAGCTTGTTTCCCTCTACCCAGGCCAAAGGCGATTGCGGGAGGCAAGATTCCAAAAGAGCTACCCTGTCCTTTTGAGGGTCCCTAGGTATCCCTTAGGTAATCATTGGCAGGTGTTACAAAGGGATTGAAAGATTAAATGATTGTCGTGGATATTGGAGCCTTTGAAAAGGAGTTTTATGCGGAAGCTAATTTTGCATCACTCACACGGCTCTGTTGGCATTCTTTTTTGCAGAAAGGATACACTCCTTGCATCTAAGAGCTCTAGAGGTAATGTGTTTTTTGATGTTTTTTGTCTATGTGCAGGTCAGAAGTCGCCAGAGAGTAGCAAAGTCAGTTTTCCTGTCATGCCAACATGTTTTTGCATGTTTTACCGCGTTTGGGAGTCGGTCTCTCATCAAGTCATCATTGGAACTTTGACATCTTCGATGCCAGGAAAGGGTTGATCCATAAATTTGGTTCGTGTGTCCCGACCTCAGACACGAAGCAATCGACACGCTTGTGCTTATGATGTCTCTGCTTGAATATATTATATTACTTTTTGTTCAGTGCAATAATATCTTCAAGGTTTCAAGTTTGGATGAGGATGAGGATGAGGATGAGGATGAGGATGAGGATGAGGATGAGGATGAGGATGAGGATGAGGATGAGGATGAGGATGATGCTGCTGGTGGTGATGACAATGACGATGACGATGACCAGGACACTTTTGGGAGATAAACATTGCTTTCACATGCTTTCACAAGAAACGACGAAGATGGCCACAGGCTTAAATCATTGAGCGGATTTCAGGCCCGTGCTTGGCGACGGGGCATTGATCCCAATGGTCACTTCTATATCGACAAACTGCCACTTGGCATGATCGAAGATCGCCGAGGATCTTTGCCACCGGCAGAAGTGATACAAATGAACCAAGGGATTATGAATTATGGATGATTATGGAACACAAACACAACAACTCCTGTAACTGCAATAGAAGATATAGAAGACCCAGCGTTTCTGGAGCATGTGTGGGAAGTAATTGGTTCATTTTGACATGATTTCGGTGACTGAGGATTTTGCGACACTTCTGTAGGACTCAGGAATTGGTCCCATCCTCAATCCACTTTGTGACCTCAGAAAAAGCGTCCTCGACTGTCCTTTGTTGGAGATGAAAAATTGATAAAATTTGTCTTTTTGAGGACAAAGAGGTCCACCTACAGTCCTTGTGGACCACTCTGGATACGTGCGCCCGCCATGATTTAATCTCGCATCAGGAGAAACACCTTGGATGAAACTGTTCAATCATATTCAATAAGAATGGCTATAGCTAAACATCAGAAACATTTCACATAGGTCTGTTTGAAAACAGGCTACCCCAAAAAAAACTCATTGTTAATGTGTGTTATTAATATTTATTAATGTTAATCAAGCCCATCATGAGATCCATGATATTCCATGATTTCGTGGCCCCTGATTTTGGTCCAATAATTGGTCCAGGGACAAAGATGGTCGAGTTGGTCTTCAAGACGTTGCGCCCTTGGGTGCCGTGGCACTGGCCTCCTTTAGGCGAGACTGGGCGAGACTGGGGGCTATGGCTTTGAACATGGATAGCTGTTGAACATGTCCAATCATGATAGTGAATGATAGTCAATGATAATCATATATATATATATATATTAATATATACGTATATATATAATTACATAATTATATAAACATTAACCTGTATATATGTGTATTGTATAATCATATGTCATCATACATTTTTCATTTTTTAATCACGTAAAATCATGTATTATAATCATGTATCATCATCATGCGGAAAATGATGACGAATCATCAAATGTGGTGGATACCCTATTTTCAGAATCCATTTGGCCATTTTTTTGAATGACACCATTTAAATCATCCAATGTTTGAGAGGTTCGTCCCAAATAAATTCCATCAATTGTGTGAACCCAATTCCAATGCTTGAGGGGAAAAATTGGGTAAAGGCATGTCAAAGCATCCAATTGTCTTGGGGATGAAGGGATGAAATCAATCAATTGGGGTGACAAATCGCAAGCAAAATTGAGTCGCTGGGAACAGGGCCTGGTGCCGTCGCTTGCGCGGCTCTTGTCGTGGAGTCCCCATCTCAGCACTCGACATGATTTGGGAAAGCTGCAGATGCGTTTGAACAACAATACATTATATTATATATATACGATTATATATATATACGATTATATATATATATACGATTATATATATATGTATACATACATATAGTATATCATATGTATATAATATGTGTATATATATATATATATACATATATATATACATATACAATACAGATATATATATATATATATATATATATATATGTGCGGGCGGCACCTTTGGGGTATATTTCGTTTGTTCCGTGAGAACTCTCATATGTGCAATTTGCATTTCGGTTTATTTACAGGCATGTGCACAACAGCGCCCTGGGAATGTATTAACCATTGTAGATGTACTCGAGGAGGTAAAATACATTGTAAATAGACCTGGTTTCTACTAATAAGTGTTGATTTTGCTGCTGCTAAATTTCTGTCCTGAAATCAAGTAAGATAATCGAAGTGCTCATAACCTTCTTTTCTGCATCTACCTGCCACAGAGAAGTGACGACTAGGTTACCCTACATACTGATTCTCTTGTCGCAGCTTCTGTAACTGCTGTTTCTTCTTGTTCTGTTTGTGTCATGTTTGGTCCGTTTTCCCCAGTCAGGTGAGGGTTGTTAAATTTTATATTAGCCCGCACGCCTTCCTTCCTCCTCCTTCCTCCTCCTTCGTCCGGGGCCGGATCAGAGCGTTCGGCGCCAGACCTCCACCGTGCCACCGCAAGCTCCGGATCAAGTTGTGTTCCCCGCCGGACCGAAGAACCACGAAGAAACTCCGAAGATATACCAGATACATATGCATCATATGCCAGAAAGAATGTCAGATAGAATGCCAGATAAAGTGCCAGAAGAGATGCCAGAAAGAATTTCGGAAAGAATTTCAGAATAGATGTCAGAATAGATGCCAGAAAGAATGCCAGAATTGAATGTCAGAAAATATATGCCATATATATACTTTCAGATGAGGTATCATTAATTATGACAAAATAATGTCACCGTGGGGATCCCTCGAACTAAAGTAATTAATTAATTTGTTTTCCCTTGTTTGGTTCCCTCTTCTTATTCCTCTTCCTCGTTCTTGTCCTGTGTTTTCTTCCATGTTCCTCTTCCTTGTTCATTTGTCATATTCCTTCCTCTTGCATCTCTTTTCCTCTTTTTATTACCGTTCCTTGGTTCTCTTCCTGCTCTTCTTCCTTGTCCTTTTCATGTTTGACTTTGTTCTTTCTCTGACCCTTCCATGCCCTCTTTTTTTTGAGAGTGGGGGACTGTGGGAGCGCGTTTTTTTGTTAGTTTTACAGCAAGTTGTTGGTGCTAATTGTTCATAAACATCAGCGTGCCTAATGTCTCTGCCAAAATGTTCATCCAAATGAAGACGCCACCAACCAAAAACATCCAAAAACTACAAATGGACGATGGGAGGGAGACAATATGAGAGACTGCCACACCCTAGTAAGATCTAGTAAGCTAAACTATGTTTAAACAGTTGCAAATGCAACCCTTAAATCACCCTTGCAAATTATGAGGCATTCATGGAAACATATAGTGTTACTTCGGCAGAAGCGATGTCTTCGTTTCACACTATACCTTTCATTCATAAGCTGCATTTTTTCGTCCAAGGCAATGCATTACTTCTTTCAAGAAGTAGTATCCCTACGGATTGAGGGTTCCCTCAAAACATGCAGCGTTCGTTTCTGTAGAAGTGCAGTCTTCCAAAACATTGTAATATTAGGCATTCAGTATTGCTGTCAAAAGGAGCAATGGTCGATGCACGTTGCAGCAATCCTTGGTCGAACTCGATTACTCTTGAAGGAACATACTGCTTCCAGGTTGCAGCCTGCCTTGAAGACAAGACATATATTCCTTAAATAATAAAGAATATTCTTGAAGAAAACTGTAATGTGTGGAAAGATGCAATACATCCTTCAAAGGTAAGCCTCATTTTCATTTTTCTGCATGATATTTGCTTTTAAAGGAAAAAAATCATTTCTTTATATAAAATAATTGCTTTGAAGACAAGATAATCCCTGAAACAACAAACAATATTCTTGCAGAAATACAACATGCGAACAGGTGCAATATGTGCTCAATGAAGTTAAGCCTCTCCCATTTTTGTTGCATGAGATTGGTTTGTATTTGTAACGTGTTTTTTTTTTTTTAATGGTGCTTGTATTTTTCGGTTGTTTCACTCATATGGAAGGGGCATGTTTCATACGTTGTAATGACTACCTGTCTCTTTCTAAACATATTATAGGTACACTTCTACTTCATAGTAATATTTTCTTCATATTATTGCATGTTTTTCAATCAAATGGTTCACAGCCTTGTCAAGGAAACTTTTAACATACCGGCACCAACACTTTCTTTAAGGATTACAATGATCATTAAGAATAGGTACTCAAAAGATTCAATTCTGAAATGTTGCTGTCCTTCTTCCATAGATTCCTTTACCTCTTTCAAAAGAACTTTGATAAGCTGCCTCTTTGAACATGACTTTAGATTCCTTTCAAAGAAAATCTACACTCCCTTCTTTAGGGAACTGTGCAAAATAATTCCACTTTATGCACGGAATGATGTGACTTCATGCAAGACATGTCATATTCTTAGAACACATATTGCTGCACATGGCATGTATTGAAGGATTTTGCTTTGAAAACAAACTTTAAAGAACATGCTGAAATTTGTTTGCTGATTCTGTTTTCAAGTCTTGGCTGTGCTGTATTTCCTCTCAGGGTTTCAAGTAACTTTCTGCGAAGGTGCCCAAACCATGAGAAAATCAGCAAAAAAATGCGCACCTGGATGATGTCCATGAGATGCGGCTGAGTAGACATGGACAATGGCCCCTGTCCTTTGGTAATATTAGTAAAAACGTCCATAAAACCAAACAAAAACTAAAGCAAAAAACAACCCTATGACCCTATGTCCCAACCACTCATGGACCTCCATTGCCTTCTTTTGTTTTGTTTTTTGACAAGTTGGGGCAGAAGTTGCAAAAAGCCTGGAGAAAACAAAACACACACACTAGATCACTAGACAAGAATTGATTTTTTAAGTGATCCGATGGGAACTGAATCCCCTCACGTGCAATTAGATTAGAAACGATAAACCAAGAAGTAGTATTCGAATAATATGAATGAATAAACACTGCAGGCACGTCAAAGGGACGTCTCCCTTTGATATCACTGTGACTTCTGGCCGTCTTCGCGGGGACAGGAACCAGAGTCACACCTGTGCCCCCTGCAAGAAGGAAGGAAAAAGAAAAAAGGATAGGTTTTACATCTATTCAGATGGTACACACACAAAGAAAAACACAAAAGACAAAAAAAATCAACGGTGTCCATGAGTGGTTGGGACATAGGGTTAGATTTTGTTGTGTTTAATATAGGCTAAAGTTTCACAAGTTAATTCATGTGTAATTTTTCATTATAATTGAATATTTTGAGGTTTTTGAAACTAAGTCATGTATGCAGAAAGTAGCACTCCCACAGGCCCCTGTTCTGTTTTTGTTGCCTGTCCATTTCCGAGACTGATGTGGCACTCCAGCCGTAACCAAAAAAAACTCCTTCATGTATCTTCATGTCATGATTCATGTCCGGTTCAAGCTGAACAATGTTTATACAATGTCTATAAAACGGCTTCCTTCCTGACCTCCATCTTTTTCTTCCGCCTTTTCACTTTTTGTCCGCTCCTTTTCCTTCGTCCTTTCGCTCTTCCTTTTCATGTTCATCATCTTCTTCTTCTACTCCCTTTGCCTTTGTCCCCTTCATGTCACAATGTTCCTATTTTTGCTGCTCTTCCGTGCCTCTTGAACTTTTGCCTTTCCACTTTTTCGAAGACGTACAAGACCTCCCGCAGTCCCAAAAAAAGATTTTCGTGCACGATACACACTATACATAGTATCAATTCGACCTCGCCCTCTTTTTTTTCTGTCGTTTGACGTCGTTTGTCTTCTTTATTTTGTGTTCCCTCTTCCTTTTCTTTTTTGCTTGGCTCTTCTCATTTATTTGTAGTGTCCTCTTTCCATATTTCTTTCATGCCTGTCCCTGTCCAACATTGGAAAGGCGGAACAATCCCGGGCCCCTTCACGTAGGATACAGGATACGTGCCTTATACTTGAGAGAACATATTTATTTCCTTTCCAGCTTGCATCTTCGTCCTATGCTGTTATGTTTTCTCCACCTTGCACTTGCATCTTTCTTGTCATCTTCCCGTTTCCAACTTTGGCACAGCCCCACCCCCATCCGAAAATGGATTCCATACCGCATGGCTTACACTACGTTTGACAACCTCTTCCCTTTCCGTGTTCATCTTCCGTCTCTTCTTTGTTATTCTCTCCCTCGTTTTTTCTTCCTCTTTGTTTCATCTTCTCTCTTCCCTGTCTTACTCTACTTCCTTGTCGCCTCTCTGCCCTTCCTCGGCCAAGGTGAACGGGCAATGGCACGGCGGCAAAATAGGTACTCCCGCGTGTGATGAAGACTATACACATTCCTCTTGTCTCCTTGTTTTAACCGTTGCAACTTCCTTTTCTTATCTCTTTTCTTTTTCCTTTTGCACTTCTTGTTCCAATTGCCTCCTGCTTGTTTTTTTCCATTTTTCTATTCCCTTTCCGTGTCCTCCTCTCTCTTCCTCTTTGTCCTCGCCCTCTTCCTTTTCCTTGCTCATGCTCCTACTCTTTCGAATGTGTTCTTGGTCCTCGTCTACACCAGAAGGAATTAAAATTACAAAGCGGAAACCTGAAGATGAAAATGGAACACACACACACACAATGTGGAACAGGAAAATGAACATTGGACATGCCAAGGATAAGTAAAATACAAAGGAGCATGACAAGTAAACGCTTGTAAGAATTGTGCAGTGCATGCGGCATATTTGTCAGACCGTTCCAGGGAAAATGAGGAAAAGGACAAGGCCAAGAAAGGAAAGGAAGTAAGAAGTGAAAATGAAAAGGCAAAAGGAATAGGGAAGAGGAATTGAAATCAGAACTGGAAAGAGGGAGTGGAGGAGGGCAAAAAAAAGAAGTGAACTTCATATCACATATGTTTTAGTTTTATTGTTGGCTTTATACGCCAATGCTCCATTTTTTGAGATTCTTCTTTTATCTCAACCAGCCTTGAACTTTCCTTCTCATTGCCATCTGCGTACATCGATTTGCTGGTGTTTGTTGAGTTTGTCCTTCTGCTCTAAACGTATTATATAAAAGTATTAAAAGTATTAATTCTCCAGGATTTGGGGACTCCAAAGGATACGCAATTTGGAGTCCGTGATTTTTAAAAAGTACTAAAAGTATTAAAAGTCTTCAGAATCTGGAAGATTAATACTTTTAAATATCAAGGACATCAGATTTCTGGAACCTTGGAATCTGGAAACCCTGGAGGATTAATATTTTGAATACGTTTAATACTTTTTATACTTTGAATGCCGTAAAAGTATTAAACGTATTAAACGTTCTAGGGCCCTGGAGGATTAATACGTTTAATACTTTTAATGCCTTTCAAAGTATTAAACGTATTAAAAGTATGAAACAAAATTATCCTCCAGGGTCTGGGGACTCAGGACACGACAAAAAATTATCAGGTCCAGCAGGTCCATAATATGACCTCAAGGTCCCTCATACATGTATGTATATATATACATATGTACATATATTTATATATTTATTTATTTATTTATACATGTATGGCTGCAGCTCAAAATGTAAGGTCCCGATCCATACCGTGGACCCACAGGCGATCCATACCCCCGATCCATACCCTTTTGAAGAGATGGAATTCATTTGAGATCATTTGCGTAGCTCCTTCGTTCCATACGTCCGGATCACCGCGTAACGATCCATACCCGTTTTTTGATTTTTTGAGACATAGCCATATTAGATATATATATATATACATATAATGGCTAATTGATTGGATTGATTGTATAAGTGCATATTATGATACACGTATTTATATATATATATATACATATAATAACTAATTGATTGGATTGATTGTATAAATGCATATACATATGATACACGTATTTATATACATATATATATAATAACTAATTGATTGGATTGATTGTATAAGTGCATATACATATGATACACGTATTTACATATATGTATATATATGTAGTTTTCCCTGGAACGTAATTGGACATGTGGAAAGAGGACTCAGAGTTCACTGGTTGTTTGTGTTGAACCAGCGTGCTCCCGAGATTTGGAACCTTCCATGCTTGGCCCCAGTCTCAGCCAGTCTCAGTGGCATGGAATCCATGGAATCCATAATGCACTGAGGTGGAAGCCCGGGCAATGCCGCAGAAGGATGGTTCGGTGCAACTGATGTCTGACCGAAAGATACTGGTGCGAAAGTTTGCCGACTGCCTCAAGGCTGGGACTTGGATCCCTGACGTTCCCTGTTACCGGCAATCAAAACATATCAAAACACATCATTGTCGGAAATTCATAAGCTGAAACAGGTAGAGACATATAAAACCATGGTGCTTGAATGAAGACTTGGATGAACTTGGTGTATCTTTGCAGCCTTTGCAGGTCTTGGGCTGGCAAGGCGGTGGTGACCAGGTGCAGCAGCAGCATCCAGATGCCATAAGCTTGCGAGTCATCGCTTCATGCGACAGGCGGAGATGCTGTCAGCCCTGGACTACTACAACGCTGGCTTCATTTCTGAGGCCGTGGCAAATCTTGAGATTTACCCGATAGAGAAGGTTTGACATGTTCAGGCGATGTTAGGCGGTTAGACAGTTCTAGAATGTAAGTCTTCCTCGGTTTTGGATGCACAGCTATGCTCGAGTTTTATTCCTTCTGTTTGGCGGGATTGGCGGGATTGTTAATGTCCAAGAGCCATGGCCCTGCTTCTGCCAACACGGTCCGAGACGATGATATTGGTGTGTGAAGATGTGGAGTATGCAAGAAACCTTTATATGATTTCTTTACAAAATTTGTCCTGGTTCAGACTTTTTTATGGGGGATGGGTTTTGACCAATGATTCAATGGGACCAGGAGAATTAGTGTCTATGTCAGACATGTATGGGTTTGGCAGGCGATTTTTTGGGTTTGCTGTGTGTGGGGTGGGTTCATTCTGTATTTTGTTTTCCACCAATGTTTGGCTGGGCAACTCGTTCCATCCCTGCCCGCAACATAGAAAGAAGTGCTTGCCAATCATTTGCAGAGATTAGCTGCCAGTACGTTGGATGATTTTGGATTGGTAAAACCAGGGTAGAGACCAATGGCAGTACCATCCCCAGATGGTTTCCCCGCCTGAGATTCTGTCGCATCAGGCTGACCTATACTGGCTAGACACTTGGGACCGGCCCAGTGCATCATTTTGCGCATGGCGAGAATTCCCTGAAAAGGGCATTGCAAAATCCGCGACATAGGGGGGGGTCGCTCTTGGTTTGCGTGTCTTATACGTATTTACACTGGTATATGTTTAGTTAGATCTTGTGTATATGATATAATTATCATATCACAATATTATATAATGAATTATAATGATATCATATCATATAATATGATATAATATATTCTATTATATTATATATAGCCTGTATTAATTATATAGCCATAGCACGTTTGCGTCCAGGAGCCACCTCTTTTCCTGACAGCAGAGGCTTCGGAGGAGGCCCGATGTCAGAGCTGGGCGGATTTGCGGCCCATGGTTGGTAGCTAGGACAGACAGACAGTTGGTAGCTAGTATAAGTATAGTGAAGCGATGTCAATTGGGTGTGTTTGAAAACAGGGTATCTCCCCACAACCCCATAAATAGTTATTTTATGTTAAGATGTTTTAAGATATGTTGAATGGGAAAATGATGAGAATTGAATGGATTTGGGGGCACACGATTTTCAGAGAAACCCAACTGGGTGTAACCAATTAACTGAGCGGGATGCTGTGATCTTCCGCAAGGCGTGGAATGAGATCAGAGACAGCTTGCTGGAACGCTTTGGATGGGGACTTAATATGATTTGACTAGACTTGATTACTCTTGATTTATCAGAAGATTTCAAGATGAACATATCAATAGATATCCATTGAAGTCCCGCTGACAGCTGGGAAGAAACTGAGGAACACCCTTGAATGCTTGGCGGCATCTGGACGTTGACGGGCAAAACGAGGTGGATGCTCAGTTGTTTGTAGCGATGCTGCTACATACCAGCTGTCTTGAACGCCTCAGTGTTCAGGTCTCATGGGCCGAATTTGTTGCTGGTTGCAGGCCGCATTTGCCTCTGAATTGCTTTGTGTGATGTAAAATGAACTTAGTTGACTCCGATGCAATAGTCTCACAAGTTGCAAAAGTTGCGCAAGTCACAAGCAAGACTCAGCCTTGTGACAGGCGGATAAGATATAAAGGTGACACTGGGGCAGCCTGGAGATGCTTGTCTATAGAACATGTCAAACATGTCAGAACTGGTTTAGAATGTTTTGAAGAACGTTTTGACTGTCAAAGCAATGGAGTTTGTTACAGTACCAGTCTCTTGGTTTGTGCGAAGTGCTCACAGCATCTCACAACATTTGCACCGAGCGAGCACCCATGAAAATCCTTGAATTTCCACACTGAAACGCCCTTCATGATACTTGCGGCAGTCACTTCTGGACATCTTTACCGTCTTTACCCGTTTTCTGTGTTTTTCTATGTTGTTCTTCATTTCCCTCGTGCTGGCATTGGAAGGTTGAATAGCAAGATGATGTGAACTGTTATAGATGTTTTCCCTCATGTTTGCTGCCGGACATTGCCTGAGACTTGAGGATTCATCGATAATGATGCTTCAGGATACATTAGCATGGAAGAGTTCAGCCCAGAGCACTACAATGTACTGATGTCCTTCAAGGAATGGGCATCCGGCTTGTATGGCTCTGTGGGCAATGCCTTCAAGAACTTTGATAAAGAAGGTGACGGGGCTCTGACATTGAGTATCTTGAGGCGAGCATGTCAGAAGGGAAAATGGAGTGGCGATCCCCAGTTGCTTTTTGATTCCGTCGGACCCAGTGGCCCAGTGAGGGACAACAAACTCAAGCAGATCACGGTGGATGACGTTTCCTTTCTGGATCTCTGGCCAGATCGAGAAGATCGAGATCAGGATGATCAAGGGGTCGAGGGGGTCGAAGCAGAGGCTGACGAGCTCATTGCCGAGGAACCCAAGCAAGGGGCACAGGCAGCGCAGGCGGCGCAGGCGACGGCCGAAGATACCAAGGCGCTGAAGTTGACGCCCACGGTCTTCGAGCGCCTCTATGCTCCGGCTCCGGTGAAGCGTTGTGCATCGGCTCCGACACTGGCTCCAGCCTTAGATTTGGACCTCCAAAGTGGCCGACTGTTACCATGATACTTACGTGATTCTACGCACTGATTCTTGCTGCATATTTCTTCAGGCAGAATCTGGCGAGACACTGTATCTAGCAAGATCTAGCAAGTTTGATTTGGTACCACCATTGCCACCATTGCTGGATGCTAAGAAGAAAGAGGAGGTCCGAAAATCTGAGCAGAAAGCGAAGCAAGTACAGAGGCTGTTTTTTTTACGTTTTTTGTTGCACATACATGCACATACGGTATCACAAGATTTTGCCATTCTGGCATTAAAACGCATGGCAATCATTGCCCATCTATGGCACTATCACGGCCAGGACGTACCACTACAACCACTGTCACACTCAACTCAAAGCTAGACAGCGGCAGCCAAAGACTGCGAAAGGCAAGCTGCCTTGGCTGGCCTTTGCCTCAGAGTTCAAGAGGACATTGATATTTCAAGACAGTGATATTGAGGACATCGAGGACAGTGCCTGGAAACAGTGTATCACAGATCTTGAGGACACTGACATTTCAAGATGTACACAGACAGTCTCTATCTGGATGCCAATCTATATCGTATATAATCATATTATATAATATTATATATATGATATTCATCAATCTCAGCGATAAAATTATGTGCCGTAGCGGAACTAAACACGTGCCCCAGCTGCTTCCAGGAAAAACTCTACAGGATCAGCCACGAGCCAATTCCCGCCACAGATGCGCAAACACGTCATAACCCAGTTCATTGAGTTGGGACAATGCTCTGCAATCTCAGGGACTGGCATAGACCTGGCAACCCAGGCAGAAAAACAGAGATGAAAAATGATGAAACGATGTAATATGTCCAAACAGTTGAAGTAAAAGGCATCAATGTGTTTTGTTTACATTCCATGTCATTCAGGTCCTGAACTTAATCTCGAGAACGCACACCGAAATATATCCGGCTTCTTTCATGGACAAGATATAGATGTTGGAAAAAGTTGTGATGTTTTTTCTGTATGGGGCCGTTGAACCACAAGGTCGGAGGTCAATATGGCTGGAAAACGGCCAGTTGGGGTAGCTGCACATGTGTCCAGTGTGGGCAGCAGTGCTTTTTTTTTTGCAATGGTTCAGTCAGGAAAATGTGGGAACCTCAGTTTCACAGACATCATGCTGGCAAATGCCAGTGCAAATGCGTAGAAAAGATCGTTCGAAAACAGGAGCACCGTCAAAGATCTCCCTTTTGCGCTTGATTTTGAACGGCGGATGGGAATCTACAATCTACAGTTCACAATGTTGGACGCCTCTTTCAAATGCAACATTGTGTTCATTCGAGTTAGCGATCCAATCTTTTGCTCGCCATTGCTTTCAAATTCATCATCAGCAGCCAAAGCATTACTTGATCAATCTTGATCATACTTCTCAGTTGGGTTGCAAGTGACATGTTTATGGTAACGTCTCTCATCACACCTAAAGAAATCATAGGCCCAGCCCCACTTTCAATCCTGCAGAGACCAGTAAATGAGCGATGCTTCGTCAAGCCCACAAGGCACTCCCAAAGGTTAATTCCACTACTACAGCAATGATTCAAGCTGCCAAGAATTGTCATCAACGTGTTCAGAATTTGTTTTTTGTTTTTCCCCATCATGTCAGAGGCAAAGGCTATGAGCTTCTATAGTTTCGGAACATGTTGTAAGGCAGCTTCAAATGTTATGAGGTTCAAAGTTCAGGATTCCCAGAGACACACAAGAGGCCCGCCACAAGGTTTGAGACGGCAAACATTGATTTCGGTTTCTATGCGATCATGTTTAGTTTTTGTCGGGCATAATTCATATTTGTGGGACAGTATTCTATACTTTTTTTCATACTTCTCCCTGATCATAATTTGTCGAAAAATAGAGACGAAGAACGTGTTTCCACGGGTCATCTGTTGATTGTTCAATTGTCACTGGCGAATCCTCGGCCGGAATGGAAACTTCCTGACCTTGAGGTCTCAGGCTTGGTCCTTAGTTTACCAAGCACAGAACATCGTTTTGGCATATGCATGGTTTCCCTCATGACTGGACACCCGTGATGCACCTGCAGAACATTGCATAATGGCACCTGCAGAAAAGTTGCTTCAGCGCCCTGGTCCTTCAGAATTACAGATGGATGGAAAAACCCTTTAGGACCCAGTGTGGTTACAGAAAAAAGGAAGCACGCTTCCATTGAGCTAAGTTGTCTGAAAAAAAGTGATGAAAAGTGCACGAAGGTGCAGAAGGCAAATGTTGAGGACTGCTCTGGTCGTGAAATTCGGCAACAGTTTGTACAGCTAAGTTCAGCTTGTGCATTCCAGGTGGGTTGCTCCATTGGTGGAGAGCTTAGGAGGCAACTGCCACAGCAAATGAGCGATGCTTCGTCAAGCCCACAAGGCGCGCTCCCAAAGGTTAATTCCACTACTACTGCAGTGATTCAAGCTGTCAAAAATCGTCATCAACGTGTTCAGATTTTGCTTTTTGCTATCATGCCAGAGTCAAAGGCTACTGTACGAGATAGTTCATTCACATTCGACATATTTCGACATTTGCGCGGCATTGCAACCATTCTAATCCTACCAGAGCTTCAATTCCCAGAGTAAGGGAGTTCACGCAGGGATTTGCCACTTCATCACTGCTCAGGCAAGGTGTGATCAGTGTGGGTCTCCATGTATGACGGAAAAAAATCCGTCACTTTTCAAAGAGGAAAAAGAGAGCAGGTCGTGGCACGTGAGAAAGCTGGAACTACAGTTGTCCAGGACCAAGTGGGCCACAGGGTAGTACTTGAGAGCCTGGGATGCTGGGAAAGCGTTAACATTGAGTATACATTGAGTCAACATGGACATCGGGATGTGTCTGAAAATGGGAAGCATGCCCAGAAGGAATCACCATTTTAGATAGCTTAGTGGAAAACCTGTTTTCAGGCAAACCCAAACTATCCAAACTTCAGAGGTTCTTCCATGTTCGGAGATGCTTCAGGTGCCTTACTGATGATATCGTCGAATTTCCTCCCTTTGGCTTCTACAACGTCCTGATCAATCCCGCGAATGAGGCAGCGATGTGCATTCTGTTCATTCCATGTCGACAATGCACATCTGGGTGTGTCTGCAAATAGGGTATACGCCCAACTGTTAATTTGAATGGGGAAGCTGATAGTCAACTATTGGATCTTGTGGTACCCTATTTTCAGACAAACACACATGTGCTGTGCTGTTTGAGTTAGATATGTTAGATAGTCAGAAGCTCCACCGAAAGCGTCCCACGAAAACATCCTGACAGCCAAGGCCTTGGTTGGCACCAAGCTTCCTTACTTCCCGATGCAAGTTGAACCCCCACCAGAGCTACGCAATTCAAGGTGCTGGAGAGACCGAGCACAGTTGTCACATCCGACTCCTGTGAAGCCTGTGAAGTGCAGCGTTTGTAAGTTGCCTTGACTTCAGGTGGTGTGGAATGGAAGCTGGATCATCTATGTTCTATCCCATGCAGGCTCACTGCAGAACAATGTCACACGTGACTTGTTTCTGAATTTTCTGATGGATTCTGATGGTTTTGATTTGTAGAAAGATAAACAATTAGATCATTTAGCACATATTCAGAAACATTGTAGTTGTAATATTCTGATATAATTCTGATATATTCTGAAGAACTGCTTGCCAGGTTGTGGATGGTCGAGTCCATCGATTGGGTGGATCTTCTTTGAGAGAGGCCCCCGGGAGTTAATTCCCGCCTGCGCTGCAGCGCTGCTTTGGATTCAGTTTGATTAGGCCTGCGAGAGACTTCCAGACCGCTCTCCTGGGGTGAAGTGTCCTACAGGCCCTTGCTGAAGCGTTGATATGCCGGTGTTTGTTCATCACCTGAACTATCCTGAACCCATGGTTTTGTAGCTTTGCTGCTTGTCTGTTTGCAAGGGTTTTATTGATCCTTGCACTCACTCATATAACTGCTACTCGTATGCGACTATGCACTGAAGCGTTTCCCAGTTGTCATGGATAGCTGCAGCGTAGAGTCCAATGCGGACGCGTTTCACTACCAGCTGTGCACCGTGAATGGACTTTTACAGGAGAAGCTGTGGTGACAGAAGCGCGCTCATGTAGCCCCAGTCCATTCTGCCGCTGATTTTCGAAGCAGCCACAAGCAGATTCTATTTTCAAGACACGATTTCTGCTCGGAGTTGCCTTAAGGATCCTTAAAGTGGTTGTGATCTTGTGCATTGTGCATGCTACTGGATGTTGCAGAACTCTGAGGCAACCGCGGGCCTAAGAATGTATTTTGAGCATATTGTTCATGCTGTCCCGTATCAGCCTAAGCAGACCAGGGTGAGGGGGAACAGAGATAACAGAGCCTACAGGCCTCCACATACGAAAGGTAGGATTTGACTTGAGGAAGGGGCGATCAATAAACGGTGAGTCAGAAAACAAGCGGGGATGGGGATGGTGTTTTAAAAAGAATGCGGGTTGAAATTGACAAATACGAATGAATGTCCGGAAGATGGAGGCAGCACTGTAGGGTGCTCTGGGAGGGTGATCAAAGAATGTATCTATGATTCTAAAGATCCGGTTTGTTGTTGCATACTGTGATTGCCGATGGCAGAACATGCTCTTGGTATCTCTTGGTACTGGTATGAATCTATAATTCATATTACTGTAAATAATTAACTATAATCTATTATAGGTGTAGCACTGTGTAGCAGGTGATGCAGGTGCTTTTCCTTTGTTGATCTCTTTCCATCCCCTGCGCTGTAACGTACCAAAAACAGTGCGCTGCATCAGCCACGCTTGGATCCTCCAAGGCCAATGTATACTTCACCGACTTGGGAAAGATGTTTGTCACTCTGCTGGCAGGCCCCTGGTGAAGTCACCATCGCTGCACTCAGTGGGTTCAACACATGGCAGGCTGCTTTGGAAAAGGCCTGGAGTTGTGGAAGCGCGCCAACGGTCACCAGCCCATTGCTTGGGGCTGGTGCCCGCGGCGCACCTGTAGAGGAGGCCGCGACGATTAGAAGATGGTGACATTTTTCACACGACAACGATGATCATGAGATATCATGAGAAGCTAGAAATTCTTGGTGAGTTGCTTGTTGTTGCTTGTTTGTATTGGTTTCAGTTGGAAATTGCGCTTTGATATTATGAGAGCCATGCCAGGCAGCTCGAGTTGGGGCGAAAGCAATTGCAACCTGGGCTCAAGCTGCAGAAGGACTCAGTTGTTTGTTGGGATTCGATTTGAGATCCTCGCTGCAGATGTTGTTTGTTGCGAGACTATGAGAAGCCAGCATGGTGACTTGCCATGACCGAAAATTCCGAGATGCGCATGTCAGGAATTCTTTGCTTGGCGAGAGTCTTACATTTGTACTGGACAAAGGGACTGTTGCATCAAAGTTTGTATGCGGAATGAATGGATACAATGTTTAGCACGGTTATGATGTGCTTCAACAGAGTGTTTTCCATGGTCCAACGGATGAAATTGGAAATGGCAGACATGCTTTCATCAGCTGAAAAAGCTGTAGGGGTATCGTTATAGGCAAAGCAGATGAAGCACCAGGTATCAGAAACAATCAGAAAACATCTGATACAGTAAATCCATCTATAATTCATCTCTATATATATACATATATATAGATACATATATATATATATACATATATATATACATATATATATATATATACATATACACAACTCCCATGAGACATACATCAAAACTTGTCGTTAAATAACGATGAACCATGGCAACCATGGAATAAATCCAATCTGGACACCTCTAATGTTCAATCATTCAGGACAGCCTGGCCCTGCTTTGGGTAGGAGTCTGTACTAGAAATTCTGCTTGCTTGTTTGCAGCAGGTTCTATTGAGAGACAAGTTCAAGAAATGGAATCCATGACTGTGCTTAACAACCTGATTCCTGATGCGGAGGTTCAGTATATCCCAAAGAATGCCAAGACATACCGGTAGTACCGCACAAGGCGGTGGCGGAAGTTTCAAAGATAGGATGCTATAGGAGAGGTGAGTTGCTGAGATGCATGGATGGCAGGGCAAATCCACTGATGGACCGAAAGGTAGTTGGAGTTGTGTTTTTTGGAGTGGTTGCAATGGTTGCAGTGGTCACCTCACCCACAACTGCTGGATGTAGTGTGGTGTAGTGCAGTTGTAGTTGTAGTTGTGGTTGTAGCGTAGTGGAGTTGTAGTTGTAGCGCAGTGGAATTCGTGTAGTGTAGTTGCAGTTGTAGTTGTGATGTGGTGTAATTAGTGCAATGTAGTGTAGTGTACTGTAGTGTAGCTGTAGTTGCAGCTATAGTAGCAGTAGTAGCAGCTACTGTAGTCGTAGCTGTAGCTGCAGTTGTAGTGCAATTAGTGTAGTGTAGTGCAATGAGTGTAGCGTACTGTAGTGTAATTAGTCTAGCGCAATGTAGCGCAATGTGTTTGTAGTTGTAGCTGTTGTTGTAGTGTAGTGTAAAGTAATTAGTGTAGTGCAGTGTCATGTAGTGCAGTGTAGTGTAGCTGTAGTGTAGTGTTGTGTTGTGTAGTGTAGTTTAATTAGTGTAGTGCAATGTAACAATGTAGTGTTGTCATGTAGTGCAGTGTAGTTGTAGTGTAGTGTCGTGTGGTGTGGTGTGGTGTGGTGTAGTGTAGTTGTGCTGTTATTGTTGTTGTTGTTGTAGCAGTAGCAGTAGCAGTAGCAGTAGCAGTAGCAGTAGTAGTAGTAGTAGTAGTAGCTGTTGCTGTTGCGGTTGTGGTGATAAGTGTGGTGTGATGTTGTGTAGTGCGTTTGTAGTTGTAGCTGTAGTAGTAGTGTAGTGGTAGTTGCAGTTGTAGTTGTCTACCTATCTATCAATCAATCTATCTCTATCTATCTATCTGTCTATCTATCTATCTATCTATCTCTATCTCCATCTCCATCTCCATCTCTATCTCTATCTCTATCTCTATCTTATCTCTATCTATCTGTCTATCGCTATCTATCTATCTACCTACCTACCTATCTATCTCTATCTATCTATCTATCTATCTATCTGTCTATCTGCAAGCTTGAAAACGCAGCTATTCTGCGAGACATCCTTAATTTTTGAACTTGACAACATCACAAAACGCAGCTATTCTGCGAGACATCCTTCAAATTTTGAACTTGACAACGTCAAAAACGCAGCAATTCTGCGAGACATCCTCGACTTTTGAACTTAACAACGTCAAAAACGATGCAATGCTGCCAGGCTTCCTTCAATTTTCGAAGTCGACGACATGAAAAACAAAGGAATTCTGCTAGACCTCCTTCAAAAATGAAAAGTTGAGTACAGGCAGAGCTGACGACCTCGGACCAATGCAATTGCGATTTTTCCAGTCCATGTGTCTAAAGTATTGCGCCTGCCACGAAAAAGTGAAGCCAGGTCATTCGAAGTGCTCCACCCGTCATGCAAAATCATCTTAGCAAACCTGAAGATCTGATGCTCCAAAATGCAGCCCCGCTGAGGAAATCAGCGCTCTGACCTCCGAACAGCTCTGATGAACATGTCTCTTGTACTGCGCCTGCCACACGAAAGACATCTTGTCAGATCCTCTGCATATGTCCCAAGCCTGCCATCGTTTTTGAAACTGCTACAAAACCCTCACGTTTTGCTCACTTTTAGCAGGGTGCAGAATCCCTTCCAAAAGTGGCACGAACATGTGGTGGCTTTAGCATTTTCACTTCGAAATGTGCTTCGCGCGACAGCGCCGTGCACTTTTTCAACATCTCAATTCCCAAAAGCGCTCTGGACCTGAGGAGTTTGAACATTTTGACTTGGAAACGTGCTTTTCGCCACAACACCATGCACTTGTTCATCACCTCAACTTCAAAAAGTGCTCCAGACCTGAGGTGTTTTGTACATTTTGACTTGGAAATGTGCTTCGCGCCGCAACGCCGTGCACTTTTTCATCATCTCAGCTTCAAAGAGTGCTCCGAGAATGCTGTGCTTTCTACATTTCGACTTGGAAATGCGCTTCGCGCCACAACGCCGTACACTTTTCATCATCTCAACTTCAAAAAGTGCTCCGAGAATGTTGTGCTTTGTACATTTTGATTTCGAAATATGCTTGAGGCCACAACGGCGTGCATTTTTTCAACGTCGCAACTCCCAAGAGTGCTCCAAGCATGAGGTGTTTTTAGCATTTTGACTTCGAAATTCGCTTCGTGCCACAACGTCGTGCAATTTTTCATTTCTCATCAGGCCAGATGGCTCCGCACCCGCCGCTTTAGCGAGCCTACTTTTCGACCCTCCGGTGCCACAAAACATTGGAAAAACAGAGTTCCGCGACTTTTCTACCTTTTCGTGCACCTGCATCTTCTTTCTTCTGACTTTCTCTTCTCTGATCTTCTTTCTTCTTTTGTTCTCTGCGCCTCTGCTTTTCCATCTTGCTTTTCCATCTGTCCATATTGTCGGAAGTTTGACGTCTAACTTCCTTCGATCATATTGTGTTTTTTGCGCTCTCTTACAGCTTTTGAAACTACTAGAAGAGGTTTGGTTTCCTTAGGTCCCACTCTTTCCCTGGCAAAAGAGAAATTCCAAGAGTCAGTCCGCGTGCAAACAAAATTGTAAATGCCAATTGGCACAGAAACTCGTGAACAAAGTCACGGCTGTTGCAAAACATGTCGCCTTTTCCATGCCCCCAAGGCCCCAAGGCACATCCATGTCACCCAGGCTTTCTGCGATGAAGCTGTTGCAACAGCAGTAGAGGTCGAGGCGCAGACAGAACCATTCTGAAACTTTCACGATAAAAGAAGCAATCAATGTTCAATTGACATATTATATCGTTTGTACTTTATAGCATTTGCCAATGTGCACAACATGTGTATATCATGTGTATATCATTCGTACGTCATTTGTATATCATGTGTATAGCATTTGTATATCATGTGTACGTAATTTGTACTGTATTTCATGTGTATAGCATGTCTATATCATGCGTACGTCATTTGTATATCATGTGTATGGCATGTGTATTTCATTTGTACGTCATTTGTATATCATGTCTATAGCATGTGTATATGATTTGTACATCACTTGCATATCATGTGCAAATCATGTGTATTTCACGTGTACGTCACTTGTATTTCATGTGTATAGGATTTTTAGATCATGTGTCAGTCATTTGTATATGATGTGTATAGCATTTGTATGTCATTTGTACGTCATGTGTATATCATGCATGTAGATTCATATATTGTGTGTGTCATGTGTATAGCATGTGTACAGGTTGTGCAAATGGAACCAAAAATGAATCCCGGCGACTACAAGGCAACAAGGACAGCCAAAGACCCTGCCAGGTTCGCCGTGTGCTTGACTCGGCCGAAGGCTGCAAGAAAAGGTGTGCGAGATTGTGTCCCAACAATCCAGGGCTGTGATATGCTTTCCTTCAAGATTGACAAGGTCAGACACGGAGCTGGGATTTTGGTAAGTGCCACTGGTTCAAGATGTATATGAATAAATATATATATATAGAGATATAGATTATATATATATATATAGATAGGTAGATATCTATTTACATATATATATATAGATAGGTAGATAGATAGATAGATATAGATATATATATATATATATAAATCGTTCGATCACGAAAGGTAGCCTAGGCTACCTGGGTTCCAGTTCCAGTTCCATGTGCTTTGGTACTTGTGGCAGTGGAGTATTTGTTCTTCTTCACATTAGGATGGCCCCATCCATTCCTAGGTCCGCCAATTTCATCCAATGGGATGATGAAATCCTTGATCATCGTGTCTTCCATTTCCGTGCCAACAGGAGGCAGCATTGGAAGATGTAAAGTAGGTAGCAGACCCCAGAGATCCCCAGAGATTATTGCACACCACTTGTAGAAGACCAACACCACTCTTAGCCTTCAGTTTGTTCAGAAGTCTCTCGTTATTTTTCAAGTTACCATTTAGTTGAAACTATGCATGTCCGCAAGACTCCAGCATTTAGAGTTTGTGCGCTACCAATGTTTTGTCCACCCCATCCCTCGCAAGTTCAAAGATGCTCAAAGTAATTCAGCGGGTGGAACCTTGATCCAGGTGATGTCTGTGTCAGGGGCATGGGTTCCTGATGCAATTTTGAACCTCAAGCTGGGGACTGCCACATAGACTGCGTCCTACTGCTGCCTGCCATGTCGTTGCAGGACCAAGAAAGACTTGTCATGTATGCCACCAGGTACTATGGCACAGTCCCCCGACATGTAGTGTTGAGGGCTGCTAAGGCAAATAGGTGGTTTCAAATCATCCTGGAACTCTTTGAAGTGTTGCAGGAGTTTCAGGTGATTTTCGGCAAAGAGATTGACAGATATTTGGCAAAACTGGCCACAAGAGGAAAAACCTCTGCAGGCAGATCCTTTGCAAGAGCCTGTTGTAATATGTTATAATCAAGTTTCGCACTCCGAATGACAGGTCGAGATGAACAGCCACATTTGCCTGAGCTGAAGCGGCTCGCGCATGAGATGGGAGAAGCTTGGCTTCAGAGTGCTTTTAGAAGTGTCAGAGGGGCAATTAGAAAGATTCCTGGATGAAATGCAGAGGATCCATTGATATGACTTGATGTGATATCGCGGTACCGTCTTTGTCAGGCTTCGCATTTCCGGTGCAAATAGATGTCATCGAAGGAAGTTTAGAAGTCAAACTTCCGACAATATGGACAGATGAAAAGCAGAGTAGGGATGAGTAGGGCAGAGGCAGAGAGAAGAGAAAGATTAGAAGAGAGAAGAGTAGAAGAGAAAGAGTCAGAAGAAAGAAGATGCAGATGCGCGAAAAGGTAGGAAAGTCGCGAAACACTGTGTTTTTC
>Ga0126342_10004975_pt1 | contig 22977 bp, 17 predicted proteins | sample Cyp1metagenome_FD_92528 | JGI IMG/M metagenome (GOLD analysis project Ga0126342, IMG submission 92528) | Coral microbial communities from Lord Howe Island, Old Settlement Bay, Australia - Cyphastrea 1 metagenome | ecosystem: Host-associated > Invertebrates > Cnidaria > Coral ...
ATGTCTCAGGGGTTTTACATGCTTCAGTCGTCTCACTGGCATGACCCCTGCACAAGCGATGACACGCTACCTTTTGGATGGCTCAAGAAAGAGGCAGCCGCTGCTGCTTCGGGTTTTTTCCCCGTTTGGGGTTCGCAGTTTCAAACCAAACCCTCCAGCTTTCTACAAATCGATGTGTCATATGCAGCAGGTATTCCAAGCAGATCATCCTGATCATCCTGAGGCACTCACTGGACCACTTAAAGAACGGTGGCCAAGGAAACAGAATTATGATCCCTTTGATTGGCTTTTGATGGTTTTTGTCTGTGCAAACCATGAAAGCAGCAATGTCTACAGTGCATCTATGGAAAATGTGACCAGATTAGGCTGGTGACAAAGGACTAATGACCATAACCCGTTCAACAGAAAACCGTTTACAGAATGACTCGTGCCAAGTACAGCAGGGTTTCGGGTTTTGAATTTCAGTTCATGTGGGCGTACCCGAACTCTGAAACGGGAAGTTCATAATGAGGAATGACAAATTCAGTGACGCATCCAAGGGGGAAACCTTAACAACAAACTTGGCAAATCCAACTCAGGGGCTTGTCCCAACAGACCCGTTTTTCAATTTGGGACGTGACCTTTTCCTCCTGTGGGCACCCCACGTTGATCCATTTTGTGTTCCAATCAAGGGGAACCGTTTTGCTGTGCACAGCATTGCCACACTCAGAATATTGACGGTACCACCGGCCACGCAAGCCCTCGCTGTGCAGCAGTAAGGCTTCGCAGTTTCTGAAAATGAAACCGGAAAGAATCAAGATGGCCCTTCAGAGAACAAGATGAAGAACGTATTCAAAGTCACCAAAGAATTGCGATGTCCACCATCCAATTTTTAGCACAGGAAGTGAGCCACCTCTATCGGCCACTTTCCAAATGCCCTGTTGGAGTAAATCAACGCATCAACCTGTCTCCACACAGAGCAACTTGAAACTGGCACACCAATTGGACAAAGATATCTATTGATATCTATTGTAGATCATTGGGGAACGACTCCCACAAGCTGGCCGTGGTCAAAACTCATGAAACAAAGTTTCGTAGGTTCTATAGTTTTCGAACCGATTCAAAACCCTATGAAATTTCCATGGTACTTTGGGATATTCACGATAGTTCCAGTATGTTCCAGTGTTTTGACCCATACCAGCTGACTGAATGCGTTTTTTCTTTCAGAAGTGACCAGTGGCGATTGTGGCCAAAATCCATGAACTTCCGCAGAAGAAAGGTTCCATTGGCCACGCCCAGGAACGGAGAGGAACGGACCGGATCGAGATGGATCGAGATTACTCTTGCTGGGTTCGTCCACAACGACGCGTGTACCCCAAATTTGAGGCCTTCTTTGGAAACATGATGATCATGATGATAATCCGAGAATCCACTGATTTTGGGGTACCCCACTTTCAGACAAAACCAGCTGATTGTGAGATCGAGAGGGTTTAAAGCTTCTTTGACCCCGAAAAACGTTGCCCTCCGTTTCCTCAGCAGTTCTACCTCCTGAAAGCCTGAACTGCTCGCGATATTTTTTTACTGCTCGAGCTTGACGAAATTTGTGGTGTGTTCCTGGACACTGTATGACATCATGAATTCATTTTGACTACACCGCATTGCTCCATACTGCACAAATTGAAACTACATGGTCCCATCCCAACCTAAACAGCGGAATTTTATTCTACAAATTCTTACCCTACACCACCGGCTGCTAGTCTGCACTACTCACTACACACTACCTAAGGCGACCACTGCAATGCACTGCTTCGTTGCTTTGTGGTTCCTGCCCAAAATCCAAGTGCGGCCTACAAACAGCTTTCCGTACTACCAAATGTCACAAAGTAGTTGGTGACAAAAACTTAGAATCCTGCAGCGAATAATGCCATTATGACTATTACATAACACTATTCAACACAACTGCACATCAGGTTACATTGCAGAAACACTTCCTCGTTCAGGTTTTAATGATAATGTTTCACAGCACTGGCCATGCACAACATACAAAGTGCAAAACTACATTTGACAGTGTTGCTTTGCGGGCTTCAAAACATGGCTCTGTCATTAACACATCTCAATTACTAATCTTTGAAACAGGAAATGCTCCTCCAAACTACAGAATGCCACTCAGTCCGAGTGCATTGCTCCGCTTAAAAAAACTCCATACATCTCCATACTACCCAGTGTCACCCGTTTTCAAACAATATTACTCTGTATTGCAAATTCCTTCGCTATTCAACGCTGAAGACCGTCGCTACACTGTCTTACTGTCTCGCAGCAATTGATTTTTTTTGCATACACTCCCGTATAATTCCTATCTGTTGCTACACATGTGTTTCACGCGTTGAACGTTTCTGTCCCCGCTGAACAAGATCACCATCTACCACGAAGTACCACGAAGTACTGCTTTGTATCGCCTTGGGCAATGGGTTTCTCACACGGAGTGCTCCTCGGGCTCCTCTAGACAAAATACTGCTTCTAAAAGTTTTGCCGAGATACAAAGTACCAATACCAGTATCCTACAAGTTTTTTTCCTACAAGTAGAGTACCTAAAATTGTGCTTGAAGTAGTACTTGCAAAGTAAACGTTCAGCAGTTACCTGACAAGGCGAGAGACGCCAGTTCCTTCGGAAAAAAAATGAAGCATGAACCATCACTGATTTCAAATCAACTCGGATCTCGGATCTCACATCAACAGACTGGATATAGACTAGAATGCTGATAGGCGTTTGAACAGGGGAGAGGCAAACGCAACATACACACAGCTTTCCAAGATACATGTTCTCCTCTACAGAATGTCACGTGCAGAATGCACCTCAACCCCTTTTCAAGACATCCTGATTCCGGTTTGGGCGGGTCACGGACATGCAAACCGAATTCAGGTTTTGACCAGATGCAAAGCCTTCGAATTGCATCAGTCGGGACATCAAATACGAAAACATGCGGCAAGCTCTGGGCACTTCTCAGATAGAGATTGGGTCACTGCCTGAACGACTTGCTGGTCGTGTAGTCTCATGATCCGGCCTGCAACTCCTACCTGAGTCTTGTCGTTGAATGACAGCTCCTTTCTTTTCAATACCAAAGCATTGCAAAGGCTGTGGAAAAGCGTAGTCAAGGAGAGAGTCTCAAGCGAAGACAATGTGGCGACTGAGACAAGTGCCGACACGAGAATCTGACCTTTCACTTCGTGAAGCCGACCCTGAAGATAGGTCTCAACAGAATTCAGCAAAGCTCGAAGTGGCTGCGCGATGCATCTTTGAGAGTGTTTTTTTTGCTTCAGGTCATGTGTAGCATCTTCAGCAGAAGCCAGGTGCTTGACATAGATTGGTGACCTCAAACTCTTTGCACGTGCCCAGCCCAAGTCCAACCACCTGAATGAGGGTTGCAAACAAGTCTGGTCGAAACACCTGGCGCACAGGGCAACGGCTGCTAAGCTGGCACAGGTTACAAAATTGGGTGGTTCACTGTGGGAGGCCCAGGGCCAGACATTTTAATTGGGGATGAGGGGCAATCCCGCCCAAAAAAATTACTCAGCACCTGCAATTTTGCACAGGACCAGGCAATGATTGTGGCACACCTTGCTGGCATTGCACCGTCATGATTTTCCAACTCTTGCCAAGTTCGTTTCTCAATGGCATTTAGCAGGGCACCGAGGGTACTCCATCCCTTTTGACCTTGAGGATCTCCAAGTCGAGCAATGCGATGCATAGCCGTCGACAAGTTGACTGCATTCATTCGGTGGATCTGAGTCCGAACCAAAGTGAAGATATCAGGTTTACTGCAATGGTTTGCCTCCATCAATTGCTTGTTGACTTGCATCTGCATAGCAAGGACTGCTTTGGAAATGCAGTTTTTGCGAGGGTCAGAGCGCACATCTTGAAGCGCCTTGCCAGGTTTCCTTCCACTTTCAAGCGGTGCTGTTTGACACTTTTCTTCCACACCTTTCTGATTTTCACCCTTGACTGCTATTGGAACATCGCTGTCAGTTGACACGGTACTGGCAACCTCCGGCAGGAACTCGGAACTGTCTGTGCTTTCCACAGCCTCACTTTTCGGTGTCACACCGAAGAGGAGGCAAGGACAAGACAATGTTTTGCGGAAACATTGCCCATTGGAAACATCCACTGGCCTGAATTCGAGGAACGTGTTCTTCAACCTGATGTCATATATTGGCCGCATGAACGTAGGTCACGGGCCCCACATTTTAGTGTAATCGTTTTGCTGCCCCCTTTGAACCAAAATTCTGGGAAACCAATTTCTGTTTCATGTGTGGCTGCATATTTTGCGAACAAACAAATGACAAAAAAAGGGAAAACTTCAGCAAGCGGTGGTATCAAGTGGAAACATTCCGCACTAGAAATCGATTTTGCATTTTTGGATGCAAATATTGAACCTCATAAAATACAAATCAGGCTGCAAGTTGGCATGGTTTGGAGAACATTCATGACACAGTGGTTGCCGACACGCATGAAATGAATTTGCGGTTCAGCCGATCGAACCATAACTCCAATGCAGGTACATCTGGTCAAAAGACCATAAGTTTCAGAAAAGTTGGGTGGCATGCAACATGGCATGGCCACCTGCGCAAACACAACACGCCATTGAACAAATGGCTCAAGGTGCAAGCTCTTGGAAAAATAGTGCGCACCAGCAGCTGCGAAGCTGACCTGTGAAACCACGGGTTATGAGCCCAAAGTGACTCGACCTGGCATGGAGTTGAGCCAACGGAGAGAATCTTCCTTGCAGCGGCGTGCAGCCCAAGCGCTAGGGGCCTCTGGGGCAAATGCTTTGTCTACTGTGCCTGGGAACATTGGGATGGTGTCTGGTGTTTCTGGGGGTGACTTGTTAGCTGGTTTGCAACCCATAGGTCCTCCGATGTCCTTTTCTCTGGGTGATTTTTTTGAGCCGGTTCGGGGTGAAACCAAGGGTGAAAAGAACCTCGAGGTCAAAGGGAATGAAAATCCCGAAATGAAACGTGTTGTTGTGGCTGACCCTAAGGAGTCTGAATCCCAAAGAAGTGATGGTGCTGTTGGGCACGCCTCAAGTTCCCCCCAAGGTGGTAACGGTAAAGGTCATGGAAACCAAGTTGCCACGGGACAGGGAAATGGTGGAACCCAAAATGTGCCTAGGGGTTCGGGGCTGTGGTTCGCGCTGGGATCTTTTTCACTTGAGCTATCAAAAGGCCTTCGCAGACCATCCTTAGTGATATGATATAATACATGCTGTTACCCTCTTGGCTTCCAGCACTCCCCCTTTGCACCTTGTGCAAACACTCCTCAGATCGGTCGACCTGAAGTATACAAAAGTGACTCAAGGCCCAACTAACTCAAAGCTGTCTTGGTCAGATTCTGGCGCCACAGGTTTGCGTTTGAAAAAGGTGTATCCAATCCACTCGGTATTGCCATCCCAGTATTGATTGGACGTCCACTCATCACGAACCAGCTGCTTTTGAGGACTCACCATGCTGGTGATTCGGTGGACCTCAATGGTGCTTGCATCCATGGGCGCACCCCGATGCACTGGGTGAAAAAGCCTTTTCCGCAGTTTGCGGTGCTCTCTAACAATCCAACCTGCATCCCAGAGTGACCTATTCCAACGATCTTGTGATGATCGCTGAATGCTTTGGAACTGTTCAAGCTCCCATGGACTCTGACGTTTCTGAGTCTCCAGGTCCAAGGTTCGCCCTGGGCCCGACCGAGATCTCTCATCAGATTGTTGTGTCGGAATGGGCTGATCTGCCCTTCCCGGCCTCACATCCTCGGAATCACCTTGCGTCTCAGTTTCCCGCGTCGATTGCGACCCTTCCGCAATCTGCAGACTTGACTGAAACTCGTGAATCAGTTCCTCTTGGCTCTGTTCGACTTCTCTAAGCGCAGCTTCTGCACGCCTTCTTCTTGTCCACATTTCCATGGCTCTTTGTCCACGGTCTGCCACATCTCCTCTCGCATAGCCACGACCATGGCCTTGCTCACTCGATTCCGCCCGGAAGGCACGTATGCCTGGCTTTCCTACTCCTACTCCTAGTTCACCTACACCCTGTCCTACTGGCAGTATGCCCGCTCCTGCCAACGTTTTACGGAGCGGCTGAATCCATATGGTGTGTCCCCTTTCTTCACTTTTTGGGGATCCTGTTGCGGTCTTATGGCGGGTCTTGTTTTGACTTTTCCCTCCACCATCCCAAAAATCAATGCAGCTACGATCACTAGACTAGCAACTACTGGGGCTTGCTCCCTCAGTGCTACTCCTGCTAATAGACATGCTCCTACCGCTGGGTGACTGCATACTCCTGTCCTAAGACTGGCCACTTTGGGCTGACTATCGCCTTCGGACATGTCGGGTGACATCATCCTCAATAGTCCTACGAACTTCCTAAAGGCCTGACCTTGCAAAGCCTTGGTCAGTCCGTCTGCTACCAACTCAGTCCCGCTTCGGTGCTCAGCTGTCCATTCTGGAGACTCACCACGTAGTGCTTCTCGAAGTTTCGACGACCTCAAGCGGAGATGTCGGGTTCTCCATGGGCCAGTATCGCCCACGAGTTGAGCTAAAGCTGCCTTGCAATCTCCTACCAAGCTTTTCTTCACAGGCATCTCAAAAACTTCACACAGGGCGGCAGTCGCGTCGCCCATTTGGAACCCTTCGTTATACCCCACTGGCTCTGCTTCTGCTGTGCTTTGTGTGATAAACGCTTGTCTGGAAGATTCACATGCCAACAAGTTGGGTCCGTGTTCTGCTGTGACAGCTTGCACTGATCTATACTTCTCATGTGGTGGAGCGAGTGATGTGTCTGCCAACACCCGCAAAGTCCTCCAGTCCTCTGATTCCTCAGCAACTGGCCAATACCTCAGTCCAAGGCTAGGTGTGTTGTTGAGGTATCGCAGCATTTGATGAGCTACTCTGATCACCATTTTTGGTCTCCGGTGAATCATCCGGCTCATCAGACCTGTCCCGTAAGACAGATCTGGTCGCGTTCTGCCAGCCAGCCACAAGAGTTCACCGCACAAGGTTTGAGCTTGTTTTATGTTTTCTTCTTCATGATTCTCCTCATCCTCTTCGCCCTCAATTCTTGGGACTGGTTGCGCCTCAACCCCTTGTACTTGGTATTTGTCTAGGATATCCCTCACATATCCTTCCTGCTTCAACAAGAAACCTCCATCCTTCATAGCCATCACCTCATAGCCGCAAAACCTCATTGCCTTGTCTGTGGTGACGTACTCTTCCTCCGAGCACTTCCATCTCTTCTTGATTGCCGCAAATGCACTCGGCAATTCTTCTCTGTTCATGGTGATCAGGAAATCATCCACGTAAACAGCTACCCAACCTGCTGTTGTGCCCTGTTTTTCTCCTGCTTCTTCTGGTGTCTTGCGGATCTTCCACAAGTGTTGTTCTGGTGTTCTTTCTAACCAGAATTTCATCCCTTTCTCTGACCACTTCATGACCTCCAGACCTTGATCCCGACATTGCGCCCAATCCCCCGGCGACTCCACTAGCCCATACAGGGCACAACATACCTTCCATCTTTCTTGGGCGCTCACGATGTTCAGCTGTTGGAGGATTCGGGGGGGCTGAACGATCGTTGCTGTTGTTGTGTTTCTTCGGGGGGCTTGGAGGAATGCACCAGTTACGTCGATGCTTCCGACGCTCCAGTGCTTGCATGCTGCTGTGTGTAGCAGTCCTCTGACTGTCATGGCGCAGACTCCTCCAACTGGCACATTGACATCATCTCGCTCCTCAGCAAAATTGCCGCACACTACTGCCCTTCCCTTCTTCCTGTTCGGGGGTTTCTTTGATGCAACTGCCTTTGCTGGGAGTATTTCTACTTTGACTCCTTCTTCCTGCATGCGCCTGACCTCCCGTTCTGTAATTGCTTCTACTGGCCCGCTCACCAGTGCTTCATATTCCTTCTGGAAGATGGGTTTCCACCCTTCCAAGTCTCTTCTAACTTCTTCTGCCGAGACTACCCGTGTCTGCAACACTTCTTCTTCATCCTTTTCTTGAACCCATGCCTTCCTGATGCTTCTTCTTCTGTTGAACTTGTCCTCCAGCTGTTGTTCCAGCTGTTGTGCTATCACTTCCGCTTCCAGCATCACTTGCATGGTACTAGCGTCTTTTGCTAGGTGTCTTTCTTCTCTTGTCCACCTCAGCAGTCCGTCATGTTCTGCTATCATCAGTTCTTCTTCTGTGTCCTCAACTTCCCCTTGCCACCGGTTTTCTTCTTTGTGCTCCTCATCCACCCACTCCCCCCCGACCTGTAGTGTACGTAAGGTTGGTTCATGCGGGCGGCTGCTGCCGACAGGTGCTGCTTGTTTGCCATTGAGACGTCTTGGTGGGGGATCGTGTGGTGGCAACTCCCTGTCTATCTCCTCACGCCTGGGCTCTTGAAGCTCTATTTCCAATTCTCCTCCTGGAGCCAACATGCTTGCCGGCTCCTCTGCTTGTGCTTCTGCTTCATCCCAGAGGGATGGGGAGTATTCATACATGTGTTCTGCTTCCTCAGGCTGCAGCTGTTCGTCTGCTGTCGCATGCTGTGTGTCTGCTATGCATGGTGCATGTGTGGGAACCACAACAATGGTGGACCGCATGTATTTGTTGGTGCTGCCGATCTCGACAAAGTAGCCTCTGCTTGTCATGCTCATATCACATGCTGGTCCCCAAACTCGAACCTGAGTCATGGGGCTGCGCCACATGGCGTGCTTGTTTTGCCATGCTTTTTGTTTGGCATATGCTTTGACTCCAAAAGGGAGTATTGCTGGTGTGGGAACCCCGCACTCTTGGAGTTGTCTTCTGAATCTTTCTTCACTGGCATACCTTATAGCCAGCGGCCATTGGGTCACGTCACATTGTGCCGACTTCATCAGTGTCCGTGCCCGACCCTTCAGGATCTTCAATTCATTTTCAGCTCTTGCATTGGTGCTGGGTTCGTCTCCTGCTGTCGTGGTGTGCCATAAATCTCTGGCCCTCAACCATGCCTGAAAGTCTCGCCCACAAAACTCCTGGGCGCGGTCTGTGTGTACCCGAACTATGGGTATGTTGAGGGATCGTAGTCTTGCCACTACTCTGGCTGTGGCCTTAATGACATCTGACGCCCTTCTGGATTTGATTGGCAATGCCATTGTAAGTGACTTCACTGGCTGATGTTCTGCATCTGCCATGAACTGTTTCCATCGTTGGTTGGCTTCATCCAGTTGCTTCAGTCTGGCTTCATCAATGGCGTCTTGCTTCTTTTCTTCTTCCTCTTGGAGCGGATCACCTTCTTCCCCTTCAGGTTCCCCAATCTGAATGGGCTTCCCTTGAGGATCTTCGACTCCCTCGTCTGGTTTCCCGTCTTCTCCTCCTGCGGGTTTCCTTGGGGATTCTTCTGATTCCTCCCTTGGCTTCCCATTTTGTTGTTCTACGGGTTCCCTTTGAAGGTCATCCACTATTCCATCCGGTGGTTGGGGGATCTCATCCATCGGCTCTTCATCGCCTGCAAGTCGTCTTAGGCCTTCCACCATGGGTCTGTCCCCTGCCATGGGAATAGTGACCACTGCCACCATGAAATACCGTGGATCATGGTATTGTATTTGATCCTGACCCTTGACAAACGGACCTCCCACGTCTAGGGATAAGGTGAATGATTCTGGTGCTTTGATGCGTCTTCTAGGCCTGTCTTTGCCTTTCGCTCCACCACCACTTTTAGAACTTCTACTAATCCTGGTGCCCATTGCGCTAGCTCTTTCGACAGCTTCATCCTGTCAGCTAGATCTTCGGGCCATTCTGTTCCTTTCTTGTCTCCTCCAACTCCTTCAAGTTCCTTTAGCTCAGGGCTTGTGCATAGAAGGGTCGTTGGTTTCCTTGTTTGATGGCCTAGCCCGCCTTGGCACAGCCTTACCTCTTGAAGCCCCAGCATCCTTGCTGTCTCCTTCGTTTCCCTCCAATTCAGGAACGTTTGGCATTCCTTTCCTTTGGGGTGCCACTCTTGGGGATCTTGGGGTTGCTCCAGCATCTGCTCCGCTTGCGGGTTGTATTTGGCTACCTTCCTCATGCACCAAAGGTTTTTTAGCCAAAGTGCTGAGTCATGGTCTGTCTGTTCTTGTTGTGATGCTGTGTTTGTTGCTCTGCCGAACCTCTCTGGTCCGTTCCTCAACCTCAGCTGCTGTGGCCCTCCATCCTCATCTCCTCGCATCCTCAAGAGGCTGACTGTTCTGCATGGTGGTCCTGCTGTCCACATTGCTATCTTTCCCATCTGTATTACCTCATCCAGCCATCCTCCCACATGCGGATCTAGGGCGTTTATCCCCAATTGTGTGTCAATGTTGATGACCACCACCCCATGTTTCTCAACCTCGACCCAACGCTTGCTATTGCCTCCTGAGCACATGTTCACCATGAGGAGCTTGGCTTTCTTCACTTGTCTCCTCTTCCTTCTGTTGAGTGGGACTTGCTCAGGATCCCAATTCTTCTCCCCCGGGATTCTTTCCAGTACCCTCATTGGCACTTCCGGGAATGCGGCTTGCAAGGCTGCAACATCTTTTTCATGTTCGTCTTCTGCCAAGACACCGCACTTCATGACTGCTCTCACTCTTGCCTTCTTTCTCTCATGATCTTTTATTTCTTTCATCATCCTCTCTCCTTGTTGATCATCCACTGTTGGACATCCTTGCCTCATTGTGACTGGGATTCTCCCATGCTTAGGGTGCTCCACTTTGCACTCACCCTTGCACCATCTCATGGTGTATCCAACTTCTGTGAGCTTGGAGACCGGTACTATTGGTTGCACTTCTTCTGCAACCAATAGAGTGGTGGTGATTGGGCACTGTCTGAGATTGACTTCACCTGCTGCTAGGCGCACTGTTACTGGATGTGCTTGGTCCCACTCTTCCTCGGACCCTTTCTTCCTCAAACAGTGTGTTGCTCCTCCATCCAGTAGTGTGCCTTCATTCTCATCGGACTGAAGTTTCCTCACGTTGTATGCCCTGATCTGAGGTCCTCCTTGCACCCTCAGTGACCTCAAAAGGCTGGTGACCTCCGACACTAATGCCCCTTGTTCACCACTGACTCCTTCTTCTTTCTTGGCTGCCTCTTTTTCCATCTTCATTGCTGATATGTTGCCTTCGTTGTCTTCTTTGTTTCCTTCCTGTCCAGGCTGTCCTTCTGGCTTCACCGGACTACTGCTTGGTGTGCTGCCTTGTGATGTTGTGGCTTTTCCTTTGCTCTTTGACTTGCCTTTGCTCCCCCCTTTTCCCTTTGGGTTATCTTGTCTCCCTTCTCCGCCCCCACTGCCACCTGTTGCCCCACTCCCCCCAGTTGCTGCTGGCAACTGATCGGTCTTGCGAGCAGGTGGTGTGGGACACTCTGCTTTGCAGTGGGCTGTGCTGGAACACACCCAACAGCGATTGGCCTTGTCTTGGATTGCTTGCCAATCATGAGCAAACTTGCACCTTTTCCCTTGGCGACACCCCCCTTCCGTACCCCACCAGTGGCAAGTAGTGTCCCGTTGTTTGCTATTGCCCGGTGAGCCTTGCACTGCCTTGACTGTGGGCTTTCCAGTTGTGTTGCTGGTTGTGGCGGTGCTGCCAAATGCTTCATGGTTGGTGACCATTTGCTCTGCTTCTGCAAGTAGTAAGTCGTACAGTTGTATGTCTTCTTCCATTGGGGCATTATCAATGCCATTGGTCATGCGGTGTGAGGAGACTCGAAACGAGGCTTGGGAGTCTTTAGCAAGCAGGTCTTCCATAACTGTCATCAAGGCCCGCACTTGTAAGACGGGATCGGGGACTGATGCTTTGAGTTCTTTTGCTCGCTGTGCTTGCCTCTTCCACAGCCGTAGTGCAGAGACTGCATCTACTGGATTTGCTGCCGGCTGTGTGCTTGTGAGGTGGGCTAGGACTTGGCGCTTTTCTGCTAGTCCTCCCGGTTGCTATGTTTTGTATATTTTGAACAGTATGCTTGGTGCATCCATTTGCCGTGATGCTACCAGTTCCTTCTTCATGTCTGCTGGCACTGCTTGCATCAGCATGACCCCGACTCTTTGAGCTAGCCGCTCATGTCCCTGTGCCAATGCTTCAGCATCAGGGGGTTGGATCTTCAGTTTGCAAAGTGGTGCGCTGTTCAGCCATTGCTGGTATGCTTGTGCTGTTTCCTTTTCCACCCTGGCCCCCCACTCTGCTGCTGACCCGCTGACATCTGCTATCAACGGCCTCACTTGTGTCAGCCAGTCTCCTGCTTCAAGAGATGCATGTTGCATGTGGGCCTCAGGCAATTGTGGCAACGTCACTGGGAAGCTTCGAAGACCGTCATCCTTGCCTTCACGGTCTTTGGTGGTCTTCCTGTCACCACTGCTTCTATCTTCCCAGAATTGAATCATCTGCTCCACCTCCCTCTGAGTGTAGAGTCTTTGATTCATATTTGCTGCTGCTTGCTCCAACGCTGCTGCTGCATCCCGTCCCGTTGCTGATGCTTGACCCGGTTCAGGTGTGAACCTCTCCCCCCAATACTGCCTTGGCAATGTCTTGCTGTGCTCCTGAGTCATCCATGTGGCTCCTCGTAGATTCCTCATGCTCCTGTTTGGACCCCCATCACCCTCCCATGGCACCCCGACCCCAGATTGTGGTGGTGTCCACCATGTTTGCTCATCCTCTTCCCACTCCGTGGGCTCCTCCATGGCATTCGCGACCCCTTGCGGCCCCTGCTTCCCCGCCCCAGCTGGCATACTGCTTGCTGGTGCTGCTGGTTGCCATGTCCTCTCATCACGAACTCCTCTCGCTCCACGTCTGTGCTCTTGCACTGGTTCATATCCATCCAAAAACGATGGAGGATATGGGGGTAACGGTGGTGGAGGTGGTGTTGGGTCCTTCGGTGGGGAACCCTCAGGGACCTTTGTCCCTCCTGGCGTGTACCTGGCTCCTGTGTTGTGTGCTTTCGGTCTTGGTGTCTGTGGTGGCTCTGGCTGTGATGCTTCTGTCGGGCTGACTGCAGACCAGGACTGGTCAGATGCTTGTGTTTGTGCATTGCGAGCCTTGGGCTCCTCCACCTCAGCCATCAGCTTGGCATTTTGGTCTCGGAGCAACATCACCATCTCTTTCTCCAACTCCCTCTGGAGCTCGAGAGGTTCTTCCCTTTCTCGCTTCTCACCTCTGCCCTTTCCTGTCTTGTTCTTCATTCTGCCCTCACTCTGCCTGCCTCCGCCACCTGTGACACCTTCCCTTTCACTTGGCGGAGTCTTGTACTTACTTTCTTCAAACCTTCTTTCTCGGCTCTCATTCCTCTGCTCATTTTTTGACGCCCCTCTCCCTCTAGTCCCATCCTCAACTGGCTTTGCTGACATCACTGACCCTTCCCTGGACGTGTCCTCACCTTCTGAAGGTACTTTGGGCAACTCCATAGGCCTAGCTGCTTCCAGTTGAAAACTTTGCTTGGTCCTATCAGACCAAAAAGGGTTTGGAGGTATCGAAGATGCCCTGCGCTCCATGGGTCAACGGGTTGGGCTCATAACCCTGTGGTTCGCGCTGGGATCTTTTTCAATTGAGCTATCAAAAGGCCTTCGCAGACCATCCTTAGTGATATGATATAATACATGCTGTTACCCTCTTGGCTTCCAGCACGGGGAATCCACGGTCTGCTGATGTTGAACCTGTTCGAAAAAATCCAAAGGGTGTGTCAAATGTGAATGTTGGGAGGAATGAAATCCCTGAAATGTGGGACACTATGGTTATGAAAAACATGTTGTTCATGGCCAAAGGGTAGAGGGATCAATGCCTAGTGGTTTGCCGAAACCAAGTGAATCCGTTTTGGAGTCCTGAATGCAAACAAAAAACTCTCCGAGAAGCTTATGGGCCTGGCTGTGAAAATCAGGACCTATTGCAACTTGGTTTCAGTGCTGGGGTTCAGGATGCTTCGCAGCTTGGATTCAGCGCTGGGATTCAGGAGCCACTGCAGTCAGGGTCAAACACCACCACACCACAAAAAGGGTATGTTGAAATGGATCCTGTTTGACTCTGTAGGCTGAGATTTTTGCGTGAAGCTGAAGAAATGTTTCGACAAGGTGTGTTGTCAATGAAATCAGAACCCAAAAGGCATTTAGGCCAACAGTTTGGTCTTGATGTGTTTGGGGTTGATGGTGGAAAAGGGAATGGCATGAAAAATGAACCGTCTTCGCAAGGGTCACAAAGCTCCTTTGTTTCGGTGCAAGAGCCTGTGGTTGAACTGTTTGTCCCTAGGCCTCCACCTGGTCCACCGCCACCTTCACCTCCAAGAATGTCTGTTGTGGGATGTGGAAATGTTGTAGGGAACATTTGCCCTCCACCTCCTGTGTTGCCACCATTTCCGCCTTCGATACCAGACTTGGCCCAAACTCAGGCGTTTGTGGTTTGTGGTGAAAATCCATCTGAAACTCTCAGGACTGTTGATTTGCCGAGGTTGTCAGCTGATGCAACTGCGGTTCAATATGGTGATTGGCTCAGCGTGGTTGGCACGATGATGGGCAACTTGTCGTACACCAGTGAAACTTGGTGGAAAATCGTCCGTGGTGTGTCGGATCAGTGTTATCAAACGTGGTTGATTTCTGGACCTCTTGAAAAGTTGAATCTGAAACCTCAAGCCGCTCCTGACATGAGATTGTATCCAAGAACAGAGCGTCGTGCACTGTCCATGCTGCTGGCAGCTATCCCCGAAAATGTTAGGGACGAAATGATTGCCAGTAGAAACTGACTGTTGATCAATTGTTTTTCGGTTGTCAGTGTTGTATCAACCCGGAGGTTCTGCTGAACGTACCAAATTGTTGCACATGTTGACTGATGGAAAAGACTCCACTGACAAGGGCACAAATGCATACAAAACTGATTGCCACAGGATTTTGCATCAGACTAAGTTTCTGGAATGGGTGTACTTGTGATGGGTTGAAAGTGATCACTGCTACGTGCCTCTAAGATTGACTTTGCCATGATGTTCTATGATTGGGCACAAGTGATCTTACATATTCCATGTGCACCAAAACGGTGGAAAACATGGGTTTGAATTGTGCGTACGTGAGAAGAGTTATTTGCCTCATGCCTTTCCATGATCACTCTTAGTTCGTGATGGAACTGGCACATGATCACAAGATTTGGTAGAGCCATTGAAGTCTCACCTCGCCTGTGTGTTATTCATTTGTGGCTTCTGTGATTCATGCCAACTATGTTGATTCACATTGGGGAATCCTGGGGCAAAACCGGAGTAACCTTGTGAGGTTTCATCCTCTGCAATGTGACAAGGCTGTACTTTCAATTTTTGCCTGTAGAAACCACCAAATCTAAGCAATAAAAATAACAGTTGCATGAAAAATAGCTATGGTGATGTCAAAACGGGCACCTGTTTAACATATAGGTTCACATGTTCATGTCATTAATCATGCTTGGGTATTGAAACGCAAGGGCGTACTGTACATACATATACTTTGTTTATAATTTATAGTTGTATGAAGGTACAAAATATTGATTTGTTGCTACTTGCCATGGGGTTCCTTATAATCTACTTTGGTGAGAAAAGAAAACTACTATGGAAGACCAGCAGTTCGAATTTTAAAAAGGATTAAAATTTTTGAATATGGGTTTATGTTGGTTTTTAACATACTTGAGCCGGTGGGCGGTGGTTAGCACTTAGAATATTCAAATCCACGGGGTACACATAGAATATTTTAGTAGTATGTTGTCTTAAGAACTAAATAGCTACATCCGACCATATATCCAAATAATTCCGAATAAATATCATTACTCCAAGCCTCCTCTCTCTCTCTCTCTCTCTCTTTTTCTCTCTATCCCCGTTCCTGTTTTTTTGCGTTTCTCCGGCCAATCTATGGTACTCTACTGTGCTACCGCATGAATACATCAACGTATGGGTTCGCAAATTTCAATGGAAAACGAACAAAACCCAATGCATCAACACAACAAGAACACGGTTTACAATAACAAACTCAACAGTAAACCTGTTGGTTCGGTACCTTCTTTGATGGACTATCAGTGACACTGTGGTTGTGACCATATTCTAAGTTGCATTCACTGCCCACAAATGCGCAGTTTTACCCAAGCAAAAACAACAAAGGCCAACCGGTTGGTACTGTACCATGCGTGTTTTGCAGTACCAAATGCAACAATTGCAAGTCTATGTGGTGTACTGAGATTGTTTTCCAATCATGAACTCAGCAGTTGCAATTTTTTTGGCACTTTACCCTGCTTGTTTGCAGTAACGAACTCAAGTGTAGTGATTATGTAGTTGTGGCCATATTCTAAGTGCATTTACTGCCCATCAAAGCACAGTTACACGGGCAAAAGCAGCAAGTGCAAAACCAGTTGGTGCTGTACCATGCGTGTTTTGCTGCGTACCAAAAACAATCGTAGACCATGAGGTACCGTACTGAGATTGATCAGCGATCATGAACTCAACCGTTGCATTTTGTTAATGTTTTTTTGGTATTGTACGCGGCTTGTCTTGCAGGAACATTCTCAACAATAAACTGTTCGGTTACCTTGCTTGGTGGACAGAGTGACGCTGGCAGTTGTGTGCATATTCTAATTGCATTTCCTGCACAGAAACGCAAATTTTTACACAAAAAAACCAACTGCGAAACGGTTGGTACTACCACGGGTGTTTTGCACTACTAGATGCAAGAACTGTAAACCATGTGGTGCTCTGCTGAAATTGTTGTGCGATCATGAACTCAACAATTTCATGTTTTGGTACTGTACGGTGCTTGTTTTGCAACAAAGAACTCAACTATAAACTGTCCGGTTCTGACTCTTATGTGATGGAATAAGCGACTCTGGGCAGTTGTGGCCTTATTCTAACTGCATTCATTGTCCACAAATGCACAGTTTTACAACAACAAATCTCAACCGGTTGGTACTGTACCAGGCATGTGTTGCAGCACCAAATGCAACAACAGTAAACCATATGGTGATGTACTGAGATTGCTTGCGATCATGACTCAGCATTTGCAAACTTTGTAATATTGTACCTTTGCTTGTTTTGCTGTAACTAATTCAACTGTTAAACTGTTCGGTTATGTCCCTTTCTTGATGGACTATCAGTGACAATGTGGTTGTGACCATATTCTAAGACCATATTCTAAGTCCATTCACTGCCTAAATATGCACAATTTTACACAAACAAAAACAACAACTGCCAACCAGCTGGTACTGTACCATGAGCGCGCATCCCAGAAGGAATTGCAACAACTGCAAGCCTATGTGGTGATGTACTGCGATTGTTTTGAGACAACTGCATTTTGATTACGTTTTACCCTTGTTTTGCAGGAATTAACGAACCCAACTGTATGTTTCTGTTCTTTATCTTGTTTGATTTTCACAGTAACTATGTTAGTTGTGATCATATTCTAAGTGCGTTTACTGCCCATAAATTAAATGCACAGTTTTACAGGCAAGCGCAACTACTGCAAACGAGTTGGTAATGTACCATGCGGCGACCATACGTGTTTTGCAGTGCCAAATGCAAAAAAAAAATAAATAAACTATGTGGTGTTGTACTCAGCAGTTGCAATTTGTTGGGAACTGTACGTTGCTTGCTTTGAAGTAACAATTTCAACGGTAAACAGTTTCGTTATGTACCTTCCTTGATGGACCAAGCGACTCTCTGGCAACTCCGACAATATTCTAAGTGCATTCATTGCCCATAAAACACAGCTTTACACAAGCAAAAACACAACTGCCAACCAGCTGGTACTGTACCATGAGTGTGTGTCGCAGAACGGAATGCAGCAACTGCAAGCCTTTGTGGCACTGTACCGAGATTGTCGTGCAAACATGAACTCAGCAGTTGCAAACCTTTTGGCACTTTGCGTTGATTGTTTTGCAGTGACTATATTTTAAGTGCGTTCACTACCCATAAATGGACAGGTTTACACAAGCAAAAACAAGAACTGCCAACGAGTTGGTACTGTACCATGCGTGTATTGCAGTACCAGGTGGAAGAACTGTAAAGCATATGGTGCGCGGATGAAATTGTTTTGCGATCATGAACTCAACAGCTGCAAACTGTTTGACACTGTACCTTGCTTGCTTCGCAATAAGGAACTCAATTGCAAACTGTTCGGTTATGTGCCTTCCTTGACCATATTCTAATTGCACTCACTGCGTATAAAAGCGCAATTTTACACAAACAAAAACAACAACTGCCAACCAGCTGGTACTGTACCATGAGCGTGCATCCCAGAAGGAATTGCAACAACTGCAATCCTATGTGGTGATGTACTGCGATTGTTTTGAGACAGCTGCATTTTGATTGCATCTTACTTGTGTTTTGCAGGAATTAACGAACCCAATTGTATGTTTTTGTTTTTTATCTTGTTTGATTTTCACCGTGACTATGCTAGTTGTGATCATATTCTAAGTGCGTTCACTGCCCATAAATTCAATGCACAGTTGCACACGCAAGGGCAACAACTGCAAACGGGTTGGCCATGTACCATGAGGCGACCATACGTGTTCTGCAGTGCCAAACGCCAAAAAAAATATAAACCATATGATATGGTGTTGTACTGAGGTAGTTTTGCAATTATTAATTCAGCAGTTGCAATTTGTTGGCAACTGTACCTTGCTCGCTTTGCCGTAACAATTTGAACTGTACACTGTTTGGCTACGTACCTTCCTTGACGGACCCAGCGAGTCTCTGGCAACTCTGACAACATTCTAAGTTTCATTCATTGCCCACAAAAGCACAGCTTTACACAAGCAAAAGCACAACTGCCAACCAGCTGGTACTGTACCATGAGTGTGTGTCGCAGAACGAAATGCAGCAACTGCAAGCCTTTGTGGTACTGCACTGACATTATTTTGCAAACACGAACTCAGCAGATGAAAACATTTTGGCACTGTACCTTGATTGTTTTGCAGTGACTATATTCTAAGTGCATTCACTACCCATAAATGCACAGCTTTACACAAGCAAAAACACAACTGCCAACCAGCTGGTACTGTACCATGAGTGTGTTTTGCAGAACGGAATGCAGCAACTGCAAGCCTTTGTGGTACTGTGCTGAGATTGTGATGCAAACATGACCTCAGCAGTTGCAAACTTTTTGGCACTGTACCTTGGTTGTTTTGCAGTGACAATATTTTTATTGCATTCACTGCCCATAAATGCACAGCTTTACACAAGCAAAGACAACAACTGCCAACCAGGTGGTACTGTACCACGCGCGTTTGCAGTATCAGGTGCAAGAACTGTAAAAAATATGGTGTTCGTATGAAATTGTTTTGCAATCATGAACTCAACAGCTGCAAACTGTTTGACACTGTACCTTGCTTGCTTCGCAATAAGGAACTCAACTGCAAACTGTTCGGTTATGTCGCTTCCTTGACCATATTCTAATTGCACTCACTGCGTATAAATGCACAATTTTACACAAACAAAAACAAAAACTGCCAACCAGCTGGTACTGTACCAGTGCGCGTCGCAGAACGAATTGCAACAACTGCAAGCCTATTTGGTGATGTACTGAGATTGTTTTGGGACAGCTGCATTTTTTTTGCCAATTGCGTTCGTTTTGCAGGAATTAACAAACCCAACTGTATGTTTTTTTTCGTTTGCCTTGCTTGATGTACAAAGTGACTATGCACGAACCCAATGTGGTTGTTAAAACGATTGGGGTTTGAGACGCCTCGAAAACGGTTGTGAAACACACGATTTTTGCGGTTTTCACGAAATATATCGAAGTATCATATTACACCCAAAATATTCTGAGTGTTTGTTTTTTTTTTGTATTCTATGTGTGGATTAAAGCGTCAGCACGACATATGCAGGAATATAATCCTAAATTCGCGATAAACACGGAAGTTTGATTTTCCAATATTCTAACTGCTGCTCCGTCATTGTATTTGGAACCCAGGATATGGACCCTACCTTTTTGTTTGCTGTTTGGTTTAACTTTACAAAACCAAATTGAATACAAAACAAATAGCAATGCAATTAAAACAACTATATAGTACAGAAGATATTGAAGAATATCAAGAAGAAAAGGTTATGAGTATTGACAAACATATAAACTATCAAAACACATTTAAAAAAATGTATAAATGGGGCCCCCACAGTGTTACACTCTCAAACAATAAATCGCACAAGAACCTGGACCTAGAATGGAAAAATGGACCAGAAAAGGAAATCAAATCCGGCAACGGAGTTGTCACAATGAAAAATCGAGACAAACCAGACGCCTAGGCCTAGCGAACATGTTCCCGAAGTGCCGGCTTACTCACTCACTTCCTCACTCCCCTGCCCACTCCCTCACTCCTCATTCAATCACTCACTCACTCAGTCACTCACTCAGGCCCATCGGTTTCCTCAATCCCTGGTCCCTCATTTCTCACTCCCTCACCCCCTCCACCAATAAGTTACGCTCTGGCGAGGACAAACTGTGATGGAACAAACAAAAACGAGCGTCGCGTCAATGTTCCGCTTTGGTCAGCAGCATTTAGCATGAAACAATACAAACGCCTGAATTCAGCTAACAATTTGCCATTCCTTCCATTGAGGGCGCCCACCGAGAAGTATGTTTCCGAACCATGGATAACACTGGCACACGCGCAGCCGAAAATTGATGAGCCATGCTGGTGCTTAATGGATCATCATGTCAATTGAAAATCAAACCGCCAATTTTTTGGAGAAAATAAATTTTTAAAACTGAATCGCAATCATGTCTTGGAATACCCGCAAACCTCGCCAGTGGCAATTAGCGAAAGCAACATGTCTGGGTCACCAATTTGTCTAATCTGAATGCGTGCGTCCGTGCCAGAGGTCGTGCATTGTTTCTACATCTGTGTTGTTGCCTTGTTGGGGAAACAACACGCACCATTCATTGCAGGATTTGGTGGTCAGATTGTCCAGTTTCCCGGCTTATGGAAACCAAACGATGGTACGAACGAATTTGAATGACATCAAGAACCGGGGGCGCATGCTCCAAAAACGCTCATGATCGAAAAGCGTGGCTGGAAAACTTTCTGTCGCGCGGTGAAACGCAAGGAAAAAAATGGCAACTCATGTGCAACATGTTGGTTCAAACCCTCATGACACGGTTTTATGTGAAACTCTTGTAGGGCACTCTGGCGCACACCTTGTATCACAGTCTTGGCATCTCAGACATGTCACGCGCCACTTTTCCAAGGCGCCTTGTAAGGCACTCTGGTTGCATAGTCCTCACGCGTTTCACTCTCTGTAACATTTTCGTGCGTGACACCCTTTGTCTGTTGCGCCGCCTGTGAGCAAGAGCTGGGGATCAATCCGCGACCGCTTTTGGTATTCAACCCGCTCCTTTGAAAGATCGAAATCTGCGCCCGATGGAAACAAGACCAACCAACGAACACGAACGCAGATCACGTACAGGAAACGGAAAAAGGAAAGGAGAACTTGGACAGCCACCAGAACGTTGCAAAGGGACAACGCCACTGGCAGTCGTGAGGTGGTTCAGCGGCAGCAGCAATAGAGAACGTCTTGACTGTTTTGTTTTATTGTGGTGTTACAAAACCTTTGATGACGGTTTCAAATGAAATGATGTTATAATGTCTTTTTGCGTGGCAATCGTGATACTTCGTGACGTTTCAACGTCTTTCCTTACGTGTAAAAAAGTCGTGGTTGTGTGACAGGCGCCAGCGCCGCATTTTTTAAATAAATTTTCCTACGATACCTCCCATCCTTCATGGCAGGCGGAGCACTTTGGACGTGTCTATGTTCATTTGGCGTACCAGGCACCGCGCTTTAAAACGTATTGTGTTGCCTATTTTGCGACTCGCATTTTCACGGCTGTGTCAGATGGTGACAACATGCAATTACGTGGCAAATTTGAACATCGTGAAGATGAAACCCGTGATGTGTGTAGTGGCGGAAATGCTGCCGCGCTGTGGTCCTTTCCCAACCAGTTCCCAAGCGTTGGAGTCTGTTGAGTTGGCTGTGTGTGAAGGGTGTTGACGCGTCTCTTGGCTCCGATGCGTTGCATGGTCCTGCATCATGTTCAGCTGAATGAAGGCATGTTTGCACGAGATATGTCGGAAGCTGAAAACGAGCATTCCGTACGAGACTTCCGCAAAATTTTCCGGGTTCTCGCACGACCTCCAAATTATATACACGTTGTCACCACCGGACGCACTTCTTGCAGTGAAAATATAAATGTTTTGCAGATTTTAAATTCGATATTGTTCAGCTACATGGCTGCACGATTCAGCAATGGGAATTTTTCTTTGGTTTCTTGTTCTGAATGCCACCTGACTAAAGAACAATCAATTTCTATTCTTGTCGGTCTGTTTCATTTCCCCGATCACAACATTGCGCACGCGGGCATCACCAGGATAAAGGCAACATGATTGCTGTGCGTTGGCAAACTCCACCATATCTGTCATGTTTTGTGTCCTGGGCGTCGCCACCAGTGTGTCACCTTCATTTCCTCATCACTTGTCACACCTTCATTTTTCTGGCCTGAATATTAAACATTATAATATGATCATGCGGGCCTGTCTCATCCCACAATGCCAACCGCATCTCACAGCCACCCCCTGCAGCGACAGCAGCATCCATGCTTCATGTAGCAGGACCTACAGTCTTAAAATGCCAACAGCCCTTTGCAACGGCGCCCTGCAAAGGGACCAGCAGGCCAGTCCAAAACGCCCACACGACAGCAGCACCCTCACGCAACACCCTGGCAGCGGCACCAGCATGCCCGCTCCAAAGCAGACACACGCACACACACTTGCTCAGAAACATCTTATCGAATTACTGATGTGGAAGGCATCGTACGTGCAAAAAACACTCCACTAAACCTGACAGGAAATGGTGAATGACCAGGCGTGAGAAACAGTGTAGTGGACAGCGTGTTCAACAATTGAAAACTATCTGCAGGTACACAACTGGGCGTCCCCAGTTGCTTCCCCTTCAGTGACATAGCTTCGTTGGGCAAGGTAGTCACTGAAGGCCTTGCCCCCCTGCTGTTGTTGGAAAATCAAATGAA
>Ga0126342_10004976_pt1 | contig 22974 bp, 21 predicted proteins | sample Cyp1metagenome_FD_92528 | JGI IMG/M metagenome (GOLD analysis project Ga0126342, IMG submission 92528) | Coral microbial communities from Lord Howe Island, Old Settlement Bay, Australia - Cyphastrea 1 metagenome | ecosystem: Host-associated > Invertebrates > Cnidaria > Coral ...
AGAAATAATCAGAGACAAGTAGATACAGAGAGAGGAGGAAGGATTAGCAGCCGAAGGAGGAGTATGTCCTCCAAAAGTTGTCGGGAAGACGGATGTGCAGGGGGAAGGATGTACGCAGATGTGTGTAGATAGGCAGATTGATCCAGAAACCATGAATGCAGAGGTTGGGTTAGGATGGACACTTGTTCAAATAAATAGTCAGAGATAGGCAGATACAGAGAGAGGAGGAAGCACCAAGAGCGGAATCAGGGAATATTCCAAAGGGTTGTGGGGAGGACGTATCTTCAAGTGTGGCACAATACATTGCTCCCTCCCTCCCTCCCTGTCCACCCCCCCCATCCCTTCTCCTTCCTCTTCGCCCTGACTTCTGCTGGCTTCCGTTCTCTCTTCTCAGGTATTTACTTGAACTATACGACGCCCATCGAGGTCACCCCGATTGACAGGTTATCAGCCGCAGTGAGCCATTGAGGAGACCTACTACATGTCACTATCAAGCAGCGGGATATCCTTTCCAGATAGCAGGCCCTGCAGGTCAGGGAGGAATAACTTCGCGATCCAGTCCTGAGCAGCCTATGATCGAAGATCTACCTGATCGTGAAGATGCTGGATCATGCTCTATGCCCAGCACCACAGGCGCGGAGATTTGTACACGTGGACGTACGTCCCGTGCGCTCACCGCTCGATCGCCAGGTGGATCTGTCAAGAAGACTCCGAAGTCGAGATCGGCAATGTTGACGAGTTGAAGAAACAGTTGAAGAAGGCGCAGGACAATGCAAGACTGTGCTCTGATGCTTCGCATCGGGCACAAGTTGAGGCAGCCGTCGAACGGGAGAGACGTTACAGGTTCGAGACGGAATATTCAGAGATGATGGGACACTATAACGAACAACATCGGAACTATGAGGTTTTGGTGACCAACGAGATGGAGATCGCCCAGAGACAATACAATGAGGCATTGATCATGATATCAGGAGATGAAACAGGAAGAAGAGGGAGCTACCATCCGTATCGAGGAACTTGAACGTCATCGTGAACTTCTGAAGAATGTCGCATCTCATGTGCGTTCCAAAGGAGAAGAAGCCGGAAAGAGATATGAAGAGGAGGCATCGAGAATGAGAATGACCGAGCAGCAAGCTAGTAGAACTATTCAGAACCTCTACCAGGAGATGATGTCTATGAGGTCCATTGTTGCCGAAGAACAAGAGTCGAGGAGAACTTCGAACAACATTAGTGAACAATACCTCGAACGTGGTGAAGAACTTCGAGCAGTGGAACATCGATGTCGTCTACAACTGGAAGAACTACAGAGTAAAGATAGCCTACTACAGCATGCAGCTTGTGAAGTGGCAGAAGCAAGGAGAGCAAACTTGACGAATGAAGCTCAGTTTAACCTTGAAATCATGAAGATTAGTAGGCAGAAGGCCAGACATCATGACGCAGATGTGCTATCAAACTTGCGAGCATCTGTGGAAAGGAAGAACTATGCGAAGGCGGATGAAGCCTTGACAGAGAAATCGGAGATAATGCAGATCGAAGCCGAGATTGCCGTAGAACGAGATCACCTACGTACTGAACTATCTGCATCGTCTATGACCCCAAATTCACCCAACGCACAGATGGAGCAGAGGATGAGGACATTGAATGACCAGATCAAGATGAAAGACCTACTCATCCTTGACTTGGAGAACTCGCTGAGTGCCGCCCTGCATGAGATCGAGAAGTTGAAGGTTAAGATTGATGATCTCTCTTCGAGAGTCATCAGTACGCCTACTATGGATGAAAACGTGGCTCGTTTCTGGATGTCACCACTGATTCCTGGAATCGCTAGAAAGCACTGTGAGGTTGCATTGTCGGATACCTTTGGACCTTCATTAATGGACAACTTGACTGACCGCGAGAAGGGCCTGACCAAACGTCTCGGTGGCAGATAAGCTGGTGAAACAAATTGAGGATTTACAAAGAGATTTGAACGAGAAGCAGAAAGAGAGTGAGAAACAGTAGGACGAGATCCAACAGCTATATGAACGGAACGAGATGTTGGAATGCATCGAACGAGGCAGACAAGAAAGAAGATGATGATGATGATCGTCGTGGACCCCGTGAAGAAGATCGGAGACCAACTAAGGAGCCTGCCATCGACATCACGGATATCACTCGCAACTTGAAGGTGGCTAGGAAGGAACCTGTCAAGTTAGGCCCCATTGCATGGCCCAAGATGACCAACATCCTGACATGGAGAGGTGAAGTTGTTCAAATCGTGACTGCAGCAGCTGCAGATGGAGACATCTCGACATGGAAGGAATGGATCGGGAAGGCAATGGTGGAGAAACCGAATATGGACGCTCAGAGGTCCTCAGGCGGCTATCGCACTCAATAAGTGTATCGAAAGTGGTGGAGATGCGGCCAAGGAGGTGGCCTATAGGGTGAGGAACCTCAAACTTGAGCGTGGTAAGGACAATGACTTTGTCCTAGGCCCTGAATTCCCGCCATGATCTTGCAGGGATTCAAGACTACCAATCAGGACAACCTGATGTATAGCGCTGCCAACTTGTATGCGCTCAAGTATCCTGGTGACCAGCGCCGTGGAAAGTTTTGGAACTTGTGGCTCAAGATCCTGGATAATATTGCGATGAAGATCGCCAACCCAAGAAGACTTTGAGGGACTGTCTGTACAAGAAGATCCACCACTCGAAGTTGATGGAATGGGACATCAAAATGTACGAGGCAAGCAGGGAAGGCGAGCCAGCCGCCCGTCAATCTGAAACGAAGAATATGAACGAATGGGAAAAGCACATTTCCGACCTCACGGGTAAGCCCAGTGCTCCTGCCGCCGCTGATACTGATCCTGGAGGATCGGCGTCGCCAAAGAGAAAGATAAGGATCCCAAGACAGCGGCTTCACCAAAAGCAGAAGCTGCGCCTATCATTCCCACTCCGCCACCGAAGCAACATAACAAGGATAAGAGAACGAATTCCAATCGACCAAAGGGTGGCAATAGTACAAAGAGAAGTAAGTCCCAGACGCCATGCTACTTTCACTTCCAGAAGAAGAATGGCACCGCCGGGAGCAAATGTGAATTCAGCCATTCGGATGCTGTTCATGAAGAGTGGAAGAAGTGGAAGAAAGATAAAAGAGGATCATCTAGGAACAGCAGACGAGGAAGTGGATCAAGCGGTGGTGGTGGAAGTGGATCAGGTCGTGACAAGAATAAGAAGCAAGGAAGAACAGCTTCCCCAGGGAAGCAAGGTGGCAATTGCATCATGTGGATGCAGAATGGATCATGTAAACATGGGGACACGTGCCGGTACAAGCACGACCAGAAGCTCAAAGGTGCAAAAGCGAAGAGTAAGCCCAAGGCCACTCTGGCCTTGACGTCATGGTCAGATTCGGAGGATGAAGATCAGTTCGTCAGGTCATGCATGTCTGTCGAGGAGAAGAAAAGCGTGTCATTCGCCAAGAAGGAGATCATCCACAAGTACTTTGACGATCCCAAGAACTTTGGGGAGTTCACCGTGAACAAGGGAAGAAAGCATCCAGTAAGGAAGCTTGATCTTGAAAGGTATCTTCATGATGGACAAGAGTTTGATGGATCAATATCAACATCACTTGATCGACGAGGTTATCATCGTGGTTGGTCCCAACTATGACTCAAAACTTCATTTGATTGATGCTGAAGATGACCAAGATGGCAATGACAAGTTCGTGATTGAAGAGCCCGTTCCCCACGTTGATCGAACGGGTCAGAACAAGGAGAATGTCATGTGCATCACTGTACCCGTTGAGGAGAAGGACAAGAGATTCATTATGGGTCCCTGGAAGTGGTCATGATCTCATTTCGAGGAGGAAAGTGAACCGTATGGATCTAGAGATAACCAATCACCTTCCACACCGCGAACGGCATCACCATTGCGGACCATGTGGTGGAGATTGACATGGGATCATTGGAGAACAAAGCGGTTGCGCAAGTACTCGATCACACACCATCGGTCATGTCTATGGGGAAGAGGTGCACGTTGGAGGGATACTCATTTGGTTGGTGGCGGTGGTGAACCTTTCATGATTGACAGCAATGGAAAGAGAGTGAACGTGATCGTGAAGGAATTCATCCCCTACATCCATTTGGGATCCCAGGATTGTGCACCACACAAGTGTGATTTCGCATCGAGTATCCATTCGTTGATCCGGAAGGGTGATTGCAGGACTTCGTCCGTAGTCTACCTGGATGGGGAAAGTGGTGACGAAATGTACCATGAGGTAATGGATGGACGTCGATCAAAGAGGAGATCCACACGGAACAGAAAATCAAAGGCCACTCCTGGTGAGATTGAACATGAGTTGAGTTTAACATGCCACTTGATCTTGAAGGAGGAGATGATGATTTGGACTATGGTCCTGATCTCGATGATCTTGAAGGAGTACCTCCTGCCCCACCTCGTGAAGATGAGAAAGACGATGATGATGTCAATGTAGCAGATGAAGATGGGCCTCCTAACCTTCGAAAGAGAGGAACATTGAAGATAGAGGCTAAGCACATCAGTCATCTTCTAACCCATCGATACAAGAACCCCTATTGCGATGCATGTGTGAGGGCGAAGATGAAACACTTCAAGACATTCCGTGGAGCCTTTCGACGCAAACTCAAGAAATTCGGCGACCTGATTACCTTTGACTACGTCGACACTCGTCAAGTAAGAGATGATGCCAGCATGATCGAACGAGAAGTGCTTGTTGTGAGAGATCGATTCACTGGCATGATAGCAGCATATCCATCTGCCAACAAATCAACCGAAGATGTGGTAACTGCTGTCAAGAGATTCATGGGAAGACACATCATTCGTGAGGCATATGGCGATCTAGCACCTCAATACGAGAAGGCAATGAAGGAGTTGAAGATCCCATATGATCATTCACTTCCTGGGCGAGCTCAGTCAAATTCGTTGGCTGAAAGAAATAATCAGTTTATCATCACTACCACCACTGCTTGCCTGCTACAAGCTGGACTACCACTGTGTTTTTGGCGAGCAGCCATTGAATGTGTTTGCCACTTGCTGAACATCGAACCTCTAGGTGATGACCTGAGTGCATGGACAAAGCTTACTGGCAAGGAGTTCAATGGGGAAGCCATACCTTTGGGAGCTCTTGTTTCATTCAAGCCAAGTGGTGCGAGGGTGAATCCTCAAGGACACAAGTTTGATCCTGATTCGATTCCTGGAGTGTTCTCCGGTTACGAGATGGGAGTTGGTTTCAAGTGGACAGGTCAGTATCGAGTGTGGGCACTGGATGACTTCGTCAAGCAGAATCTCGCATATGATGCAGAAAGACCACGTGATAAACTCAGACGACCACATCTAACTCAGAAGGTTGTACTTCGGTTCCAATTACTTTTCCCTGCAAGGTAAAGATACGAAGAAATGAACTCCACACTGAAAGGTTTGGAAGACAAGGATCGTTTTGGAAGGGCCGCTGAAATCGATGACGACGTCGCAGAGATCGGTGACGATGATCAAGACGATGATGATGATGCGGGTGATGGTCCGGAGGATGGCGATCCGCCTCCTCCTGGGGAATCGACTATGGTTAAGAAAGATGACAAGAAGCCTAAGATACTGCATTATCTGGAGGGAGAAGGAGGTAAACCAAATGATGGCGTCATCTACTTGAACGACATCGGTGAAAAGGTAAGTAAAGATCGACAAGATGGGAAGACCATATCGAGTCGGTGATGACGGCAGAAAACTCATGTTTGGTTCACCTCGTCCTGCAGGGATGGATCCGGAGTCTTGGAGATCACTATCAAAGAAGAAGAGAGACGATTTCAAGTCGAGCTTGGAAAAGAAGAAGGAGGCCGAGAGGATGAAGAAGAAGTTCTCGGAAGATTTCGACAAGGAGCTAGAAAAGGTGATATCCAAGGAAAAGAAGGTTAAACCATCTGGAGATAGTCCTGCGAAACCAAAACCATCTCTCAAGGAGAAGAAGAAGAAAGCAGAGAAGGAGAGCAAATTTGAAATCAGGAAAAGATGATGACAATGCTGATGAACATGATGCCGAAGACATCGCTCCCGCCGCCAATGAGGAATCGAAGAACACTGATTGTGATCAGATCAAGTATGTCAACAAGAAGTCATTCAAGGGTGGTAGTGATACACACTCCATCCAAAAGACTGATGGTAACTCTGACAGTGAATCCGTCTATGGCATGTCAGCATCAAGTCCTACTTCATCGAGAAGATCAACTACATGTCCGAGTGACAACGAGTTCATCGACGAGTGGGACGACTGGTCTGAAGTGGAACGTGGAACAGGACCGATGGCGAGCTGGGAGAGCATTGAGGATCTTGAAGAACTCAGAGGAAATGATGATGAGAAGATAGCCTCTGTAGCGCAGTTCATCAAGCAAAGTGGCAACAACATGGGGAGTACTGAAAGATTTCCGTTGATGCCATGCATTCCTAGTTGTGAACAACGACATCGGGATCTCGTCACTGGTGATACCACTGTAATGGGATTCAATGCAGCTGTATCACGTCCCGTTGGTAGAAAGGAAATGATGAATGATCCTGAAGCATATGCTCCTATGCAGAAGGAATGGAAGGGACAACGGGATTCAGGAGTTTATGACACAGCAAACAGAGTTGATGCAAACCTGGTCACCGCAGCCCAGATCGCCCAGAAACTCATCGAAGGGGTGGTGGTCGTGTTTAACCGCAATGCCGTGGAGGACGTCACACCTTTTCTGCATGGTTTTCTGAGCAAACTAAATTTGCCGGTCCTGGTATACGTGCTTAACTATTACCTGCCGCAAATCGCAACCTCGACGGAATGGGACGAGGATAGATACCGCAGAGTATGTATGGATGCCAACGATAGGGCAACGACCAATGACGTCATTCCACATTGACTTGCTTCGTCTCGGTGCTGGTGGTATTAATACTTTCCGGCTCACCACAGCCCACAATTGCCCGCATCACATACTCGGTTTTGGTCCCCACCTGTCCCCACAGGAACTTTCGCCGATATGGTCACAGATACCGATGGATGCAAGCACGCGCAAATTCCTGACACAGGAGATGCCCTCGCATTTGTCATGCGACACAAAGGCGAAGTGGGAGGCAGAAAACATGCGGTCATGGTCGGTCTCTTGCTCGGCAAGCATCTCCATAAGGCCAACAGTGCTGACAAGGAATCGCACGAGTCCGCGACCCTTCGCAAAGCACATCCGAAGCACGTTGACTTTGCATTTTTACCTGCTGGCATCACCCAGACCTTTTTCCCGGACTTGGTGAAGGACATTGCTACTCGCGATAAGGGCGCCGACTTCTCCGGACTGGCTGAGGACCTCAACGACACCCGGCACATCGAGTGGGACGTGAGAGGTGTCTACCATGTTGCCACGAGCACATCGGCAGATGCCATTCGGCGAATTGCAAACATGAACCCATGCCGAGTGCCCTTAGCCACCGGAATTCGAAGTTGCAAAAACCATAACAAAGGGGCTCTTCGAAGGCCGTTCATTGCTTTCTTTAGCCAATAGGCAATTCTCTGCCCACGGTATGTCATGTCAGGTGGCATCAACACCAAATCACAAGCTGAGTCCTCGACAGGTGCGTTCATAAACGCAACGCTCACATCAGCAGCTAATAGAAAATGGTTCATGATCACCGTGTATGCTAAAACTGCACGCAATGAATCCAATGAACTGGTGGGGGCGTATATGCCTGACCTGAAGGCACTTTCAGCGCCACTTGCAAAATTTCTCACAACAAGCCTACATCTTACGATGTCTTTGGTCTTTTGAGCACGTACCCACCTGGAACTGAGCAAGGACACTTTACGTTCCTTAGCTGTACGACGTGCATCAGCCTCAGTCATACATGTTCCTACTTCAAGTTCCTCAAGGCCTTTGACTTCTGTTTGAACTCCTTTGACAGTCTGCACATGGTCCAATGATAGTCCAGTGAGTTCATCAAAGTTTTCCTGAGCAACATGGATATCTACGTCCAAACCTCCAAAAGGCATGTTGATCCAAGTCCCAGTACTTTGAACGTCAATGTCATCAACCTTTGAACAAAACTCATTCCAAATGTCTGAATGATAATCATAGATGATCTGATCCAAAGTCATAGGTTCCATGGGATCTTCATCAACATCCATGTCATCCCCAAAATCATCTTGATCGTTTGGAATTGGTTGATCCTCCAGAGAGGTCGGTGGTTCTGCTGGTTCTGAGGGTCTTGCACCTGATGGATCTTCCCTTGGTACCATTGGGTCGTGTACTGGGGTTTCAAAACCACCTCCAGGCTTCACACCTGCCATTAGAGACCAGAGTGGATCTATCTCATAGAGCGGTTCCTTTTCTCTCACTCTAAATGTGTGTGCCTTGATCACCTCCTGAGTGCCATCCTTGTCAGGAATCAATGGATACACCAGACAACCACCTCCTGTGGAAAAGCGCATCCCAAGATAGGCACAAGGTATCAACCTATGCGTTGGCCAAAGGGTCGAATGCACCGGTTTTGCATACCCCAAAATGCCAAAAGGAAATGATCGTGGCTTCTGTCCACCCCTTCTCTTTCTCATGGCCTCCAAAGGAGTTCCACCTTTGATCTTTTTGCAAAACGCATTATGGGTTCTGTACACGTACCCCACCAGAAATCCAAACAAAGGACTCTCAAGTGCCAGACGTGCTCTCAGCTGGCCTTCAAGAGCAATCCAGTTGGTGAACAATCCTTCCTTCATGATGCAAATGGATCGTTCCATGCACTTGGCTTGGGGACGGTACTCTGAAATGTTTCTGGGATGAAAGCTCCTACAATCTGACCTCTGCAAAGATGCTCTCATGTGATTTCTCAATGAATCTTCATTGTCGGTAATGAGTTCCACGGATTGACCTCCAATGCCCATCTCTCCCAAAACTGAGACAGTGGCCTTCTGGTCGTTCTCTCGACTTCCAGTCATGATGACGGCTCCCATGATACCAGTTTGCAACAAAAGGAGAACAAGAATCTTCCATCTTTTGTTTGCAATGTACATGAAGTTTGCAGCAAGATCACAGTTGGATGATCCAGGCCCACCTTTATGAGCACGGCGCCTTGCAGGTGTACGTCCACGACCCTGAATGCAAGCGTCACAACCTTTATCAAAAGGAAAATGTCCATGGGACTGGTGCTCAAGCAAGTCAAGTGCTTGAAGTGGTGGTACATCAACCTCAAAATCAGAACCCTCAATCCCTTCAGGTTCATCAATTCCAACAGGGGCTGGTACCTCAATTTCCTGGCCATCACGTGGTGAATCAACTGGTGTGGGAAGGGAATACCCATCATCATTGTCCGAAGGTAACCTAGGATAACCATCCTCATCCATACCCTCATCATCACTGACATCAACTTGTTGAGGAAAACCACGTAACTGCTCATGATGAATCCCTCGAAACATATCCATAATGAAATGTTCAACCGTTCCATTGGGTGACACGGTAGTGATTTCACGATACCTGTCCTCACAACAGCTCTCACAGTCAGAGTTGTTTGCAATGTCACAACCAACAGAGTTTGAATGCACATCAACATGCAAATCCTGTGAAAACCCTGAATGACAATCCCAGAATGCATCCTCATTGGACAAAACTGATACCTGAGAATCCTCAATCCCTGAGTCCTCAAGTTCAGCCAATGTTTCAAGATTGGGCTCATGTTCAAAGTCAGAACGGTCATCAAGGAAATGTGCACTCCCAAATGCAAACATGCGGCAAACGTATGAAAAGGATCCTACCACTTCCTCTCTGTTTTGAAATGCAGTCTTTCTGTATGAACTGGACTTGCATGGTTTCAAACGGTGGCTTGAATGTGTAGGTTCCAGGCTTGAAGAAGATAAAGGTACCTCAGTGGATTCCTTAGTAAGATCCTTGGTACTCAGCTCCTTGGACAACGGGACAGTAACCTCTACTGATTTTTCATTGCTGGCACTCACCGGTTTCACAGCACTCAAATCCATGGGAACTGGTCCTTGGTTCTTCTTCTTCTGACTCTTCTTCTTCTCTCCTACTGGCCTCTTGGTAAAACCTACTTTCAACCACCACGATCGATCACTCACATGAAGAGGAAATTTTACTGTGGTCTTGGTTTCCCTTTGATAAAAGCTCAAACATGACTCCTTTGGAGTTCCAAGAATGGTTTTCCAACCTACTTCAGAAAGAGCATACGTTGAAATGACATTCAAGTCAATGGCCGCTACAACTACCTTGGTCATGGTAACCTTGATGCCTCGGACGGAGAATTCCAGATCCACCATTCTGGTGGTTGGAATGGGATGATTTCCTGCACCCTTGAGAGTTGGGGTTTCTGAATAGCTGCGCAAAATCTGATACTTGGATACCGATCGCTCACTCAGAATGTGGCACGTGGCACCTGAATCAACTAGCCAGCTCTGATCATCGAAGGCCGCGCTCAGTACATGTTCAGGTCCAATCATCATGGTGAGGGAAGTGTTACCCTCTGCCTCTGGTTCATGAACGTCTTCTTCCTCAAAAAAATCTTCCTCTTCTGCCTCTTCTCCATCTGCAACTTCTCGAACCTTGCCACCCTTGCCTTTGCCTTTTCCTTTTCCTTTGCCCTTACCCTTGCCTTTCTTGGCTGGAGGCTTGGCTGTCGGTTTGGCCTGTGGCTTGCTGGCTGCTTTTGCCTTGGGCTTCAACTCTGGGTGTTTGGCCCAACACTCTGAAGATTTATGCCCAGTCTTGCCACAATGTTTGCACTTGACAGGATGTGGACAATCGGCTGCACGATGGTCGGGGGATCCACAATTGAAGCACCCTTTGTTTCCCGGTGTGACTGTTGAAGCTCTTGCCTCATTCACTGCACTGGCACGAGACATGTAAAATTGCGTGGCTGCATTGATCAGCTGGTTGGAGTTGCTGGCTCCCATGATCAATTGAGCATGCTCTGCCACTCTATCTGGCAGATTTCTCAACAGCAGGAGGAACAAATCTCCATCCGAAATTCGAAGGTCCATCAACTGGGGATATACTACACTGTTTTCCAGCATCTTGTGATATCCTTCCACATTTGTTTGAACCTCTCTCATAACCTCCATGATGTTGTCAATGGATGGTTTGCGCATTTGTACCCGAAGCGTCTGTTCTCTAAATTGGAGCGCCTCACTCCGGCTAAAAATGGCAAATTCTTTCCTCAGCAAACGCAGTAGCTCATAGCCATTCAAATCACCTCTGGCTGACAGCTCGATTTTGATGATGGTCTCGATCCTGGTATATCCACTAAACGCTTGTTGCAAAAGGAAAAACAATCTCCTGGCTCTCTGCCCTTGTTCTGCATTCCTCAAAACAATCGTTTCAGTGGTTCTCAAGACTTCTCTCAGCTCTGCAGAATAAGAATCAAAAATCAAAGACAACCAACTCACAAGCTTGTCCACGTACTCCTGAAATCCCACTAGTTCTTTGTGCCTAGTGGTCCATTGCTTCCATGGTGCCGTGGGGCATGGTGGAACCAACTTCGTATCCATACTTCCCTCCCTGGGAGCTGGTGATGATACTACTGCTGCGGCTGCAGTTGGCATCGGATGTGCTTGTGGTTGTTGCTGACGATTCATAAGATCCACTATGGCTTGATTCAACACCATCTGCTGTTGAAGAAGTTGCATCATCCAAGGATCTGCTGCTTGTTGTGGAACTGCAGCAGGCGCTGCTGGGGCTGCATGTGCTGCAGGTCCATTTGAACCTACGGTTGGATTCCCATTTCCATTCCCTGGTTGAGGCGGTTGCTGACTTCCTGAAACTCCATCTTGCTGCAATCCAGGAATCAAAGGCATGTTCAAGTTGTTCCCATCATACCCATGCTGTGGTGCCGTCATTCCTTGTTGTTCAAGATGTGCAAATAAATTCACCGGTACTCCAAAAGTGGCATTTCCTGAAGAAGGCGGTTGAGAAGACAATCCTGAAGCAAAGCTCGTGTTTCCACTACTCATCTGAAAAGTCTGTGGTATGCCTGGAGGTGCAGTAGGAGCTTGGCCTACTTGTCCATGCCTTCCAAACAAAGACGTGGCTGACACATCTGCTCGTGATCCAATCCATGGATCATTCTGCTGCAAAGGATCTTGTCCAGGTGAGTTATGGTTCGACACACCTGCACTAAAGCCTAATCCAGAGTTCCCTTCAGGTGCACTCATCTTTCTCCTTCTCTTCTCTCACACGTTCAGATCTCTCAGATCTTTCAGAAACAACTCACAAACTTTCTCAAAGTTTCAAGTTCACGTTTCTCTCAAAGCGTATGCCCCATAGGGCTCCGCTACCATGTGAAAAACGAAGAGCGCAGTGGCAGCTGCTTTTTCACACTTGAGCCAAAGTCAAGAGAAGTTCTTCTTCTCTTCAAGTTCCAACTTGCCAAGTCTCTTCAAGACTTCCAAAAACGTCTTCTCTGACAAATACTAAGAAACGCAAATCCTAAAAACGTCTTCAAACAGTTCCACTGGTTTCCAAAGTTCAAATAGAGTTCCAAAGCTACTTCAAACAATTTCAAGTACTTCAGAGTACTTCCAAATACTACCAAAGATCTAAGATGATCTCCAAAACATCTCTTCACGTCAAACGTCCAGAAAATAGTCTACAAAACAACTTAAAATAGCTAAAACAACTAAACTATCCACAATTCCACAGAGCGCAGTCTCCAAAGAGAAACAACAGCCAAAAAAGCCAACCCAACATCAGTCACTCCAACTCTCAGCAGGAAAAGCGTTTAAATCACAGAGACTCTATACAGAAGAGCTAAGTGGGCACATCCTAACTACATATTTCACAATTCTCCGCTTTGATGGTCTTCTTCCCAAACATGCCACAGAGAGTCAGAAAGCTGCGCGTTGTCAAAACAGTCTTACCGAAAAGTCAATAATGCCAATAAAAAGGACTGAAGCCATGCCAAACAATGCCACAGACACTAGACGTCGCAACATCAACAGCGACAAAGTCAGGGCATAAGATTTCCAAGACCTTAGAATCTCAACACTTAAGGTTAGACCTTAAGACTTGAGGTAAGATTAGCTTAAGGTGGTGAGATGAAGACTTAAGCTTCGACTCCGAGGGAGGGAAACGAAGGTTCAAAGGCTCAAGCTCAGATCTACGCTTAAGATCTGCCGAAGGTCACCTTGGACCTCAAGGTGCTTGAACCTCAAAGTTGATAGTCTGGGAAAGGTCATCTTGAACCTTAAGGGTTGAGGTCTGGAAGGTGAGCTTGGAGCTTGAAACAAGGTCTGCTAAGTCTCTGCTGCCACTGCTCACTACTACTGCTGCTATTACCACTGGTATTATTCTTTGCATTGAGATTGTTTGCATTTTGAACAAAACCATTGGGTCAGAAATTTTCAACTATAAATTGATTCATATATCTTTTTTTGTTGCCAAATTGCCTGATAAATAAAACCATTGGGCTGAGGAAATTTTCTTCTTGTTGACATTACGAGAATATCATTGTTGTTTTAAGAACAAAACCTTAAAGTCACCTTAAGATCACCTTAAGGCACTTTAAGGTCACTCTGCACCCAGAGTCTCAAGATTAAATGTCACTTTTTTTTGTACCTGTGTGCACGACAAATTGTCTCAGTCACTAAAAGCTGTCAGCTATGCAAATTAATTTGCAAAAAAGGCCAAGGATCCTACAGTTAAAATCTTACAGACTGGTCCGTTCTAACGTTAGCCGTGAATCGTAGAAAGAATCTTTATTGACCCTGCATCAGCTTTGAGGCAGGTGGAAATGTTCCCAGAGGAGTAATTCCAAAAAAAAATGAAAGATGACATTGCTATCATCCTATACGCGGAACAAGCTGGCTCTCAGTGAGTCATGTACTTGCATCACCTAGAGAGCTCGGTGGAGAGGTCTGACATGTGGCCGGAGATGTGACCAGCTCCTTGGCCTTGAGATACACTCGATGAAACAATCATTGTTCGTGTGGTTGTGGTTTGCTGTTTCATTTGTGGTTTTGTCCAATTAACTGCAACAACACATGAAATCCAGCGAATATATGGTCTCTTGCAGAGGAAACTAGACTATTAGGTTTGGAAGGATCTTCAAAAAATGAGGTTTTAGCCTTGAAAGATTCTTTGGAAATCGGGAAATCAAACATCTCAAACTTCTTCTTTTTCGGGATGCTTCGCAAGATCGCCTTATCTCCGGTGCTGTAATCTATCTGCAAGGGCGAGATCTGAGGTCAGAGTGTTGAAGTGTTTGGGCCTCACTTGGCGCTCTCTTGGACTTGTTGGAACTTTGGAAAACGTTTTTGGAACTTGGAAAATTGTGAAAACGTGACGGGTTTTGAGAGAAAACGTTTTCTTTTGACAACTAGGTCCAACGTTGGCAGAGCGGGCTCAACAGCAGCTGGGCCTTGAGAAGACCTTTGTTTGGGACATCTGAAGCAAAGAGACCCTGGATTTGCAAAAGTCTTTGAGCTGCTGCTTTCTGCCAAATGGTTCATTTTTGGTTCTTCTTTAGCCGCAGTCTTAGCCGCTTTCCTGGTGTCGAAGTCTGCTTCACAACTGCACTGAGCATTTTTCGAGGTCGAGTGCCTCGTGCGGTCCATGTTTCAATGTGTCGAAGCCGTGCTTGATCGTTCGATGATTCCATCCTTGGAGACAAGTCAGAATTGAAATTGTTTGGAGTCTTAGCCCAAATCAAGAATTTAACCGCTTTTCTTTTGCAAACTTTTAAAGCGGGTCAAAGTGTCGCAAGAGGCTTTTTTCTCTTTTTTCAAATCTCTCTTGCAATTAGAGCTTTTAGCTTTTCTTACCCTTGTTGAACAAGTTGTGCTTTGAATGGTATACGTCCGCAAAAGATACTCTTCAACGGTAAAAGGCACTCTGTGCTGTTGGCAGGTGAAGGTGATCCTGTTGTCCTTCCTTGTCTTTTCTCATCGAAATCGTTTCACGGAAAGCAACTTGAAGCTTGGGTGTTCAACATATGTGACGTGATTGCTCCAGACTTGCCATCTAGCGCTTCAGTTTTGTTTCTTCAAACGGAAAGAAACTGAAGAAGAACAGACTTGTAAACTTTCAAAACGCACAGAAGAACATTTAGTCTATTTGTTGAAGAGCCGTTCTAGTGAGTCTTCTTTCCATAAAAACCTTATGTCTCTGCCACTGTGCGACAGGTTGATGCTTTGACTTTGGCACGACGTCAGCTGCACGTCAGCTGCAATTGGCACGACGTCAGCTGAAACATGCTTAGGACCTGCTGGACATGGCCATGGAGGACTGTCAACGTACTTGTTCGTTTGTGTTTTACGTAGATCTTTCACATCTATTTCCAAAATATCATTTTGGCTCAAGTTGGACTTCAATCTTTCAGCAAATGCAGTCATGCTTCTGAAAAAAAAACACCATGGCGGCATCATGTTCCTTGCATTTAGCGTTTGCTTTGGCTTGCACATGACTGTTCAGTGTTTGCTTTTTGGTTTCATGTCCAGTTCAGGTCATTTCATGTCCTGCACGACATCTCATCCTCATTCGTTATGCTGCGCAATGGTCGTCCGAACCCTGTGCTGAACCCTGTCTTGACCGTGTTTGCATGCCATGCAAATGCCTCCCTGGCAACTCATGTCCTCAGCTTTTTGTATGATCCACATCAACGATTGCAGCATCTCCCATTAGAGATTGTGAGATTTGCATGGTCTTCAGAAGTTTTATACAGGTACACGGTCAGGTTCAGGCTAGTTGATACGCCATCAGTTGCCGCAGACTCAGATGGATCCGAACTTGATTTCTGATCTTGAGGACCACTGGGACATAATCCCTGAGGTTGCATCTCCACACCATAGGAGGGATGTTGGGCCACAGCCTCCACCAGATGATTCCATCGCTTTGCGTCCTCCAGCCATTCCTAAGGCAATGGGTCAGTCTCTGTTTAGGTTGTCAGGGTCAGTTTCTCGTGCATCAGCTGTTCGTTCGAGACAGCATGTTTTGGCCGACTTGTTCAATAATCCATCTTCGCTTCCACAACCGGAACCATTTGGTCCTATGCGAAATTGGTCTGAGTTTGGTGCCAGACAGCGTGCGTCACCATTGGCTGTCCCTATACGTTCACAATATCAACCTGCTAGCTTTGATCCCATAGGTCGTTTGCATATGGACGGTCCACCCAAATCGTTGCCTGTGCCTGTCTCCATTCCTTTGCAACCTCAGGAGTTTCAGCAATCGAAGACGACCTCTACTCGAAAGGCTCCAGGCGAGAGCCCTCAGGCGGCTTTGGTTCGAGTGGCCCAAGCCAGTACGTCTCGCATTGTTCAGACTTTGTGGAATAGATTTTTGGAATTGTATAAACCCTTGTCTCAACTCCTGCAAGATATTGATGGTTCTATGCATCGAGATCAACATGTTGCCAAAATTTTGGACAACTTTGCAGCCACGACTTTGGCCAAGTATTTTCAGTCTTTGATCCAATTTGCCACTACATGTGGCTCCTTGCAATTGGACATGACAAAACTGACACCGGTTGAACTTGCGGATACGCTGATTGCCATCCGCCTTGCACGATCCTCAGATGGAGTTTTCTTGCACTGTTCGTCGGTTGTAAAGTCCTTGCGTTGGGCAGTCCGTCATTTAGGTATTGAATGCCTGAGCTGTGTACACGACTCATTGATATCTAAGATGATGCAAACTAAGAACCCAGCCCAGTGGAAAGAGAGCCTCCCGCTTCCGCTTTGGGTCATTGTGCAATGGGAACGTAAAATTCTAACATCCAGCACGGACCCATTACTTCGCATAGTCCTTGGGGCCTTTCTATTTCAATGTTGGAGTGGACTCCGTTGGGCTGATATGCAACTAGTCAAACCCAGCAGTTTGGTCTTCGACTGGAAAGACATTCGTGGAATAGCATGGCGTACCAAGACGACCTCCAGAGGTCAACCATTTGCGTGTATTTCCTCCGGCTTTCTTTCCCATGGGAGTCACACTTGGGCATCTAGTTTCCTTCGGTCATTAGACACCATCTTTTTTGACCAGGGTTGCCCTGAGGTGGATTTCTTGATTCCCCGGGTGACTTGCATTGATGCTGAATTGAAATTGGTAACACCATTGGAACCTTTGGGGTATGCAGATGCCCTTTTCATGTTGCGCAAGTTCATCAATTGCCCATGGCGTTCCACTGTTCCAGCATCCTTCAACTCGGCTGATTACACCATCCATGGTCTCAAAGCTACATTGCTTTCTTGGAGTAGTCAGTTAGTAGATATTCCTGAGGAATGGCGGAGATTACAAGGTCACCATCGCCCATCTCAGCCATCAGTTCGTCTCTATAGTCGAGATGACACATTCGGCCAGCTTCAATTGCACCGTAGGCTGGTGGATGCAGTCAGGAAAGGGTTTTGCCCACAACAGCCATTGCATCGTGGGGGACAAGCACCAGCATTGGAACCCCAGATTAAACTTGAGGCGTTTACCAAAGAAGCCTTGATGTCACCTTGGGGTTTCTTCAAACAGTTTGATTCACCATCCTTGCACTCTTGGGTAGATGAAGAGACTTTAGAATTTTCAGACAAACATGACCCATTGCCTGGTGAACATGACGGCCAGTCAGGGTCTTCAAGCAGCAGTTCCAGTTCTGCGCACTCGGTGGAACAAGATCGGAAACCAAAACCGAAACAAGATATGCCAATGCAGGATCGGCCGCAAGCCTCCACAATTCGGTTTGGCAGAGTTCGCAATGTTATTCATGTGGTTGCGGACTGGATTGTCCCTTTGCATGCAGAACCCAGTGAGCTCAGATCTGCATGTGGCAGAAGTTTCAAATTGGGGTTGAAATTGGAACCTGAATCCTTCGACCCTCAACAGCATGCTTCAGAGATGTGTAATCATGGCGGCTGTCGTCATGTTTGGTCCGGCTTTTGACCCCTGCTGCGGGCTACTCAGTATGAACTCTTCGGTGCGTAAAAAAATGGAGCAGTGCGTTGCAGCGGTTTTTCCACTTTCAGGTTTGAAAGTTCTCTACTTGCTCATGACACCATGAATCGATGAAACGAAGTTTCCATGCCAGGTTCCATTCAAGTTTTTTCCTTCGAGGCCATCATGCAAGCATATGACAAGATTCCATGCCGGTACCCATTCATTCATGTCACTCTCACTCCTGATACCTGGTTTGGTGCGGCACTCAGATTCCGATTGCAGTTGGTTCATGGCTCAAAAAAAAAACCAGGGGTGACTCAGAGACACTTGGTTGTAATTGAAGGACCTTCACTTCCAAAGTGGCCTTTTCATAATTACAGCTCACTTAATCATAGGTCTCAAACTCTTTAGTTTTTTGCTTTTTGCGTTTCGGCCGCATGCCATTGTTCACCACGTGGTGAAGCGTTGTCCCATGGAAAGTCTCGAAGAGATTTGTGGACGGAATGGGGTTGATCCAGCGATCTCCTCAGATTTAGTGGCAAATGGCTGGTCTACAGCCACGTTTGCATGTGCAGCTTTGGATCTCCCAGAGCTAGATAGCATCATGGGAGAGCTTGTCCCAAATGCGTCAGTGCCACTTTTGCAAAAGGCAGCATTGAGAGCAGTCTTCAAGGATTGCAATGCAGAGGTTGATCGAAATGCGTCTGGGAAGCAACCGGCTTCAGCACCACCTTTGCCACAGGAATCCTCAGCGTCATCCTCATGGGCAGAAAGTTTTCCACCGAAATTGGGCCAGGGTTTGATTGAGCAACTTCGTACGAAATTTGCGTCACATTATCCATCAGAGTTGATTTCCCAGGAGACGATGCCCTCCACAAGACTGTTGAGTCTTGTCTACTCACAGGTGCAAAAGGGTGCCTTTGCATGGGTGCCTTGGCGCTATCGGTTGACAGTTGCGAAATCAGAAGAGGTGCAGTCACAGAGACAGGCAAAAATGCCACGCATTGAAACAGCGGGTCTCCATCAATTGTTGGTTGATGAACCGCCAGCCATCGAAGTGACCAACAATGGAATGGGGATCAATGGTGTACGAAATATTCTTGCAGTACACGATTTCGCAGTGGCAATGGCAGGAGGAGCCCATCTCGCCTCCTTGAAGGCTTACAGTGCCAAATTTTTGCATTACCTGACACAGCGTGTAGAACCGGAATCCATGTTGCGTTGTGCCTCAATTACAGAGGCCCAATCAGCAGACCGACAAATCTGGGGAGTGATCAAGGATCTCATGGTCCAAAGGAAATGGTCCATGGACGATTGCCTTCACGAGATGACGAACATTCGTCATGACCTTCCATCATTACTCCAACTCAGGCCGCGTGCAGTTAAGCCACCTCCCAGTCCGAGTAGCGGCTCTATGACACCATCCTGGAACAAAGGCAAGGGCAAGCAGCCCACACAGGGCAAAGGCAAAGGAAAACCGAAAGGTCAGCAAGGAAAACAGCGTGTTCAGTGGATCACAGAGATCAAGCTTCCAGACGGCACTCTAAAACAACTTTGCATGAGGTTCCAAACAGGAGCCTGCACATTGGGAGACAGCTGCAAATTCTACCATGGTTGCGGTTACCCGGTCAAGGGAGTGGCTTGCGGTTTGCCACACGGTGCGACGCAACACCAGGCGACTTCTCACTGACTCACGATAGCGGCGTCTCACGTGTCACAAGAACAACGAGGTGGAATTCATGAAGCAGTTTCACAAACATTTTGCCCAGCAGATTCATTAGTGTCACCAACATCACTCGAGGTCTCTCTTCCAGCACATTCCTCAGAGGATCATAGAGAGCCAATGACTGTACCCCCAATTGAGCCACCTAGTTTGCCAACAGTGCCAACTCCGGTTCATCCATTGTTAAACAATGCGTTCAATGTTGCATCTTACATATTTTTGGATATTTGTTCAGGGTCTACCCGACCATTGTCTCAAGCCATCTTGAATCTTGATGGGGATGTCTTATCATTTGACATACTCTTGCATGACCTTATGGATCTTTTGGCAGATGAAAGCTTTGAACATTTACTCCGAATATGCTCTTCAGGTAAAGTCAGGTATGCTGGCGCATCACCAGCGTGTGCGCATTACTCCCGCTTGAAACCAGGCGGCCCTCGGGCCTTGCGGACACCGGACCAGCTGGATGGTGTCCCCGGCTTGACACCATCTGAGACCCTGCAACTGCAGGAATCATATCTGATGTTGTCACGTGTAATCACATGCCTTACCCTGGTTTTTCAGGCGGGAGGCCACGTGCATCTAGAGCAACCGCCAACTGCCATGAGTTGGCAAGAACCTTGCGTGCAACAGTTCCTGACTATCATATCCGCATTTTGCGTTCACCTTCCAGCTTGTCACTTTGACCGGAATTGGTATAAGAGCTGGATGTTTGCAACTAGCTATGAACCTTTGTCTGTACTGGGGAATGTTTGTGAACATGCACCCTTCAGCCATCAGCAGATTGCAGGTGTCCGTACTGACTCAGGTGAATACCTTAGTCGCCAAACTGCGTGTTACCCTCCGGATTTATCCAACCGGTTTGCGCAGATCATAATGCCATTACTCAGCAAGAACCACCTTGATTGGCAATGGCAGGATACAGCCAAATTGCTTCCAATAAAAAGCCCCAGTGAACCGCCTTTTGGTCAGGAAGATGGTGCCGGCCTCAGTTCCCAACCCGATTGGAGTACTGATCAACGCACGGCCCAGGATCATTTGCATGATCTGCGCACTTCTTGGATGAAGAAGATTGTAAACCTCAGGTTTGACCAAATCATTCAACAGTATTTTGCTGGGGACCATAGCGCACCACCGTTCTCAGCGGAACAGCTTGCTCCATTTCGTGTAGACTTGGAACAATTCCTGCAGTCTCTTGGCCATAACCCGGATTGGCAGGTGCGTGAACACCAACCCATGCATTTGCACATTCTCAGATCGTTGAGCCAAGTGTTGCAAGATAGAGATACATCGTTGTTTGATTGTCTCATTCGTGGCGTCAGCACGGGATTCCGACACGACATTCCAGTGAGCAACTGTTTTCCACCTAATGACCGCCCTTCTCCCCCAGAGACTCCACTTTCAGCTCATTTGTCAAACTGGCATAGCGCAGAGGAGGATCCAGCCCTCACACAGGAACTGATTGATAAAGAAGTTCAAGAAGGCTGGGCCTTCCCGTTTGACGGAAGTTTGGAAGAGGCCCAAGATCGTTGGCCGGTTGGGGTCTCGATCGGTAAGTTGGGTATTGCTCATTCGGAGGGACGTAGTCCCCGTTTAGTGTTGGACAATAGCATTTGTGGGCTTAACAGCCGTTGCCATATTCCTGAAAGAAGCACTCTTCCATCAATTAAGGACGTAGTCCGTTCGTACCCGATCCGACAGGTGGATGATTCTCACTTAGGATTCTCGTTGGACGTGAAGGCGGCGCACAAGCGTATCGTGCTTTTGGAGGAGGAACAGGGATTGGTAGGATTTTCTTTTCAACAACGCCTGTATTTTTATAGGGTAGCTCCCTTTGGCGCCACTTTTTCTGCATCTTGGTGGTCTCGCCTGGGTGGTTTCCTGCTGAGACTTATCCATTTTCTAGTGTGGGTCAGCCATGTTGGACTTTTATACGTTGACGACTTTCTGTTCTATCAATCCAGGTTCGCCATGCCACTTTCTGCAGCCATGATTTGCATTCTAGCTCAGATCACCGGCATTCCAATTTCATGGGCCAAATGTGAACTTGGCCCCACCATCCATTGGATTGGATGGCGCATTCATTTGAGCTCCGGGTTTATAGAGATCCCGCTTTCCAAGATTGAGAAGATGCTGAGATATATCAAAACCTTGTTATCAAATTCGCGTACTTCAAAAAGCAATTTGGAAAAATTGATTGGCCTCACCATGTGGATCACTCAACTCTTTCCATACATGCGAATTTGGGTGCGGCATTGGTACTCGGATCTATACGCTATCCCAGCTACGCATTTTAGTCTTGACCCCGGTCATTGGAGATCTTTGCCGAATCATTTGAATGACCAATTGATTTTCACGTCCCGACCGCCTGGATCTGCCATCCCTGTTGGTGGCAAACTTGTGTCAGTTCGCCATCAATCCTTGGAGACTCTCCAGGACCTTTCTAGAGTCCGTCCGCATCACTGACAAACGCATATGGATGAGGATTCGCGACCCCGCATCAACCAAGAGACATGTTTCTGTAAAATCCTGCCGGGTACTCAAACTATTTCAATCATGGCTTTCAGGTATTTCACCTCTTCGACCACTCATGCCCAAACCTTACTGGCCAGGTTTTGCAGCAGCTGATGCATGTGCATCAGGCACTTCTTGTGGTATTGGGGGATTCCTCCAATCACCGCATGGTAAAGTTGTTTGGTTTTCTGAGGTATACTCTCATTCAGACTTTGTTCAATTGGGAATAGACATCCAAGCAGACTTGCAGCGTTCCATTTCCTCATTTGAGACGCTTGCTCAGATTGCGTTGCTTTGTTGCACAGCAAGGATTTTCCCATCACATCGCATTCCAATTTGCTTGCGTAGTTTAAGTGATAATAGTGCCACCGAATCCGGAAGCAACAAACTTTGGAGCACTACCGAACCACTTGCAACATTCTTGGAACAACTTTGTTTGACTTCAGTTTCCTTGGGAGTTGAAATCGATGTGGGCCACATCTCCGGCCAGATGAATTATCTCGCAGACGCTCTTAGCCGTTGGGACCAGGTTGGAACCGTTCCCCACAATTTTAGCTTGCCAGATCGCATCCGATTGCCAATTCGAGAAATTTGGAAAGTCCGTCGCAGCCCATCCGTAGTTCCGGCTAGTGTTCAACTTCCATGGCAAATGCCATCTACGTGATGTTTTTCTCTTGCTGGAATTCCCTCACACTTCGATTGGGGATATGATTAGCGATAGAATTCCCAGATAGTTTTCATTAGGGGTTAACTTGGCCCATCTGGTCATTCTGCTGTTGCTTCGAACTGGGCACAGACCCATCCAATAATTCCAGCAAGCGAAAAAGAATGAATTAATAAAGTGCGACTGCATTCTGTGAACCAT